>Ga0308157_10002546_pt1 | contig 29482 bp, 25 predicted proteins | sample PhyBR1_FD_201035 | JGI IMG/M metagenome (GOLD analysis project Ga0308157, IMG submission 201035) | Phyllosphere microbial communities from UC Gill Tract Community Farm, Albany, California, United States - DLSLB.R1 | ecosystem: Host-associated > Plants > Phyllosphere > Unclassified | place: USA...
AGCAAAAGCCACGAGCTACCAATTCGTTAATAAGTGTTGATTTTCCAGTACCAGGTCCGCCAAGCAAGACTATAATTTCTTTTTGCACTATTCTAAAAATAAAGCGCAAATTTACCTAAACTTATTTGTAATTAAAAAGAATATTTATAAGAAACGAAAGATTTTGCATTTTTAGTTGGCATGGTTTCCTGCTGTCCGCTGCAATCTTTTGCTTTTTAAAGAAAAAAGCAAAAGGATTTCCGCTTCCATCAGGGTTAAAAAAGGAGAGATGGTTTTGTTTTAGCAAAGTGAAAAGTCCCGATAGGGGCGACATATTTATAGAAAAATTGAACACAATAAATCAAAAGCTCCAGAGGAGCGACATATTTAGAGTAATTTATATGTCGCTCCGCTGGAGCTTTTTAATGCCGTAAATTGTATTTGCTATAAATATTTTGCTCCGCTGGAGCGTTTTTTGTCTGAATTGCCGTTGGTTTTAACCAACGGGATTTTTGAAGATGTAGAATTTCGGCTTTAGCCAAATATAATAGTTGTTATTTGTTTTGTTTGAATATCATAGTTAAATCAGAGTACAAGTAAACGCCAACGATTGCTAGCATAGGGATAACAATAAAAAAATTTCCATCGGGAATCATGCCGAATATACCAAATAATATTAAAGCTAAACAAAATGGATATGTAAATAATCGGGTTAATATTTTACTGCTGCTCCATTCATTTTCTGGTTTTTCTTCTGTTTCTAAATCAAGAATTCGACTTCTGTGCTGTTTGGCTAATTGCTTATTATTTGCTTTAATATTTATTAATTGATAAAAATCTGCCAATTGATCTTTTTTATTAGATAAATATATTCTTCGACCAAGTAGATAACATGCAAAAGTCAAAAATAAAAAAACACTTATACAGGCTAAGAATTTTTTAATTTGAAAGTCTGTAAAAGCAGTTGAAAGTAAAGGAAAGAAAAAGAATAATGGAAATAATAGTTGTGAATATTGAGCAAATGGATTTAATTTATCATTGACTTTTGTAAGTATGTCTTCTGAATCAAATTCAAAAGAATATAGTGAATATGAGCTTCCGGTCCAACTTGTTCTTTGCCAGATAATGATTTTATGCTTTTCAATATTTCCGTAGATTTTGTAATCTTTTTTGATGGAACATATAAAATGATTTAAAAAGGTATTGTTCTTTTGGACTTGTATTAGTTTTTGAATGTCTGATTTTGTTACTTCCATTTTTACAGAATAAAATATTTTCAGATATAGTAATTATCTTTCTTTTTTATTTGTTTATTCACAAAACAAATACTTCCCAGAACTTTTTCCATTTTTAGAAGGAATAATTAAATGTGATTGGAATTTTTTGCCATTCAAAACATCATTTACAAAATCCAAAACATATTGCTGTCCTTGGTGAAAAAGATAACCCGAAAATTCATGTCCACCGCCGCAGAAAGTAATCAGTTCGATGTCTTTATGTAAATCTTGCATTTGATTGTAAACGGCATAAGAGCCAAAAAGAATCAGCCAGCCAGAAGCATTTGTTGGGCAAGAACGGTGCGAACCTGCAGCGTAAGGAACTGTGTCATCATTGCTTCCATGCGCCAATAACATTGGAATCGCTTTTTCTTTCGTAATCAAATTAATATCCTGAATCGCTCCAGAACCTCCGATGAAACCTGTGTATTTAAAGTTTTCAGGAAGATTGCTTTTGTATAAATTCATTAATTTATAATCCCAGAACGAAGCGTGGAAACCAATTTCGGCACCTGCACTAATTCCAGAAATAAAGATTTTTGATGTATCAAGATTGTATTTGTCTGCGTTCTCAATCATGAAGGCAGTTGCTTGCCACATATCGCTGACGCCAATTTGGATCGCTTTTATTTTTTCGGTCAAAGTTCCTTTGCAACCAAAATCTTTTCCTTTCATGTATAAACTATATGAAATGCTTGCAACGGCATAACCATTTTGCGACATGAATTTTCCAAAATCTTTTTCATTTGTGCGTTCTCCGCCAGAAAAGCCTCCACCAAAAGCAAACATAATCAGCGGAATTTTTTCACCAGCTTTTTTCTTTGGCAGATATAAATCTAGATCTAGTTTTAAAGTGTCGTTTTGGAAATAGGTTAGCGTTTTAATCTCTTGTGCTTGAACTGAATTTAGTGTAAAAGCGATAAGAAGTAAAAGGAGTTTTTTCATTGCATTGTGTTTTTATTCTCGCAAAGGCGCAGAGACGCAAAGTTTTTCGCAATTTTTGTCATTTCGACGAAGGAGAAATCTCTGCAAGTAACTCCTCACAGAATTTCACTAATCTTTGTTGAGCTTCTCGCGAAGATTTGCTTCGCCAGTTCGCTATCGCTCGAGTCTCCTTCGTCGAAATGACAAACAGTACGTTTTAAAATGCTTCTAAGTCAATTTTGCAAACAAATTTCGTAGTAATATTTTCTCAAATATAAGCGTAAAATTTACAATGAAATAATCCTCTAAAGCTTTTTTCTCTGTGCCTTTGTAACTTTGTAGCTTTGAACCTTTTTTCGAAAGAAAAAATATAAAAAGTCTAAAATCAAAACCGTATATTTGCGTTTATTTTTAATTACGAATGGAGAACGATAAAGAAAAAAACACCGCCGAATTTTACGAAAGATTAAAAGTAGAACTTGATAACGCAAACACTTGGCCAGCAGAATATTTGTATAAATTTATTGTGCCTTCTGTAGGTGATAATGTAGAGCGTGTTGAAAAAGCTTTTGATAGAATGGGAGCGGTTATTAAAACAACAAAATCTAAAACAGGTAAATTTACCAGTGTTTCTGTAGATGTTACGATGCACAGCTCAGATGATGTGATCAGTAAATACAAAGAAGTTTCTACAATAGAAGGTATAGTTTCATTATAAACTTATGATCGAAAAATATAAAAGAGAAGCCGCAAGTGACGTTGTGTATAATTTGGAATATAATTCTGAAAGACAACGTCTGATTATCCCGGAATATGGTCGTCATTTACAAAAACTGATTGATCAGGCAACTGCAATCGAGGATGATGAAACGCGCAATAAAGCCGCAAAATATATCATTCAGGTTATGGGAAGTCTAAATCCGCATTTGCGCGATGTGCCAGATTTTCAGCATAAACTTTGGGATCAGCTTTTTATTATGTCTGATTTTAAACTGAATGTAGAATCTCCTTACCCAATTCCGTCAAGAGATGTTTTGCAGCTAAAGCCAGAGATATTGCAATATCCGCAGAATTTCCCGAAATACAGATTTTATGGTAATAATATCAAATATATGATTGAGGTTGCCAATAAATGGGAAGAAGGCGAGATGAAAAATGCGCTGGTAATGGTAATTGCCAATCACATGAAAAAATCTTTCTTAAGCTGGAACAAAGACACAGTAAAAGACGATGTGATTTTTGAGCATTTGTACGAATTATCTGGAGGCAAAATCAATTTATTGCACAGTACAGAAGAGCTTTTAAATACAACAGATTTAATGCGTACCAACAAACGTATGTCTAATAAAACTGCTTCTGGAACACAGCCTAAAATTCAGAATAACAAAAACAACAATAACAAAGGCGGTCAGAAAAAGAACTTTCAGAAAAATAATAATCAGAAGTAAGAAAAGGTGCTAAGAGGCTAAGCTTCTAAGTTGCTAAGTTTTTTTACTTAGATACTTAAAAAAAACAAACAAAAATAAAAATAAAAAAAAGCTGCTAAGCTGCTAAGCTACTAAGTTGCTGAGTTTTTTTACTTAGAATCTTAGAATCTCAGAATCTTAGAAACTTTGAAAGAACCTAAAAGAAATCTATGGGAATTTTTAAAATCGAAGGAGGAACTCCTTTAAAGGGAGAAATCACTCCGCAAGGAGCAAAGAATGAGGCATTACAAATTTTATGTGCCGTGCTTCTAACAGGAGAGAAAGTGAAAATTAATAACATTCCTGATATTATAGACATCAATAAATTAATCACTTTGTTGGGGAATTTAGGGGTGAAAATTCAACGTAACGAACCAGGTTCGATTACTTTTCAAGCTGATGAAGTTAATGTTGGATATTTAGAAACTGAAGCTTTCAAAAAAGAAGGTGGAGCGCTTCGTGGTTCTATTATGATTGTTGGTCCGCTTTTGGCTCGTTTCGGAAAAGGATATATTCCAAAACCAGGAGGAGATAAAATTGGACGCCGTAGATTAGATACACACTTTGAAGGTTTTATTAATCTTGGAGCAAAATTCAGATACAACAGAGAAGATCATTTTTATGGAGTAGAAACTCCAGAAGAAGGTCTTAAAGGAACAGATATGCTTTTGGATGAAGCATCTGTAACTGGAACTGCAAATATTGTAATGGCTGCAGTTTTAGCAAAAGGAACAACTACAGTTTACAACGCAGCTTGCGAACCATACTTGCAACAGTTGTGTAAAATGCTTAACTCTATGGGAGCTAAGATCACAGGAGTTGGTTCTAATTTATTGACTATCGAAGGAGTTGAAAGTCTTGGAGGATGCGAGCACAGAATTCTTCCTGATATGATCGAAATCGGTTCTTGGATTGGTCTTGCAGCTATGACAAAAAGCGAAATCACTATCAAAAACGTAAGCTGGGAAAACTTAGGTTTGATTCCAAATACTTTTAGAAAACTTGGAATTACAGTTGAGAAACGTAATGATGATATTTATATTCCTGCTCACAAAGATGGGTACGAGGTAAAAACAGATATCGATGGTTCTATTTTAACTATTGCAGATGCACCATGGCCAGGATTTACACCAGATTTATTAAGTATCGTTTTGGTTGTGGCAACTCAAGCTAAAGGAGATGTTTTAATTCACCAAAAAATGTTTGAAAGCCGTTTGTTCTTCGTGGACAAATTAATCGATATGGGAGCAAAAATCATGTTGTGTGATCCGCACAGAGCTGTGGTTATGGGACATAATTTCGAATCTCAATTGAAAGCAACAACAATGTCTTCTCCTGATATTCGTGCAGGAATTTCATTATTGATTGCTGCTCTTTCTGCAAAAGGAACAAGTACAATTCAGAATATCGAACAAATCGACCGTGGATATGAGCGTATCGATGAGCGTTTAAGAGCAATCGGTGCAAAAATCGTGAGAGCGTAAATTAAGAGTTAGCCACGAATTACACAAATTGTACTAATTTTTATTTTTTGATATTCAATAACACGAATTTAAATTTAAAAAATTAGAGAAATAAGACACAAAGCTAATCTTCGTGTAATTTGTGAATCCGTGGCAGAAAAAAATAAATGTCGCTAAATGACAAACGAACAAAAAGCTATAAAAGCTACATACTTTAGTATAGCCGGAAACACCTGCTTGGCCCTTATAAAAGGTCTTGCAGGTTTTTTTGGCAATTCTTATGCCTTAATTGCAGACGCAATTGAATCAACAACAGATATATTTGCATCTTTTTTGGTGCTGTTTGGAATCAAATATTCGAACAAACCAGCCGACGAAAATCACCCGTATGGTCATGGCCGTGCGGAACCTCTGATTACGTTTTTGGTTGTAGGTTTTTTAATTACTTCGGCAACTATTATTGGTTACGAAAGTATTGCTAATATTGGCACTTCGCACGATTTGCCTAAATCTTGGACCTTGTATGTTTTAGGTGCTATTATTATTTGGAAAGAATACTCTTTCCGTTTGGTCATGAAAAGAAGCAAACAAACCAATAGTACTTCTCTAGCAGCTGATGCTTGGCATCATAGAAGCGATGCGATAACTTCTGTAGCAGCTTTTATCGGGATTTCGATTGCTTTAATTATGGGAAAAGGCTACGAATCTGCAGATGACTGGGCGGCGCTTTTTGCGGCTTTTTTTATTCTCTATAATAGTTATAAAATTTTCAGACCTGCACTCGGAGAAATTATGGATGAAAACCTAAATGAAGATTTAGTTGAAGAAATTCGTGTAAAAGCATTATTGGTTCCGGGAATTATTGGAACAGAAAAATGTTTTATCCGTAAAGCAGGAATGAAATACCATGTTGATCTGCATGCAATTGTTTCTGCAAAGATTTCTGTTAAAGAAGGTCATGATTTGGCACACTTGTTAAAAGATACTTTAAGGAAAGAAATTCCAGAACTTGGACATGTTTTAATACATGTTGAACCAGATGATTATTCTTAAGGTTCAAAGGGACAAAGGTTCTCTAGCTGAAACTTTTGTCATAGATTGAAATAAAAAAATCCGTTTATTCTATTAATAATAAACGGATTTTTTTATTTGATATTTGTCTGTTTGAGCGTCATGAAGCTTCGAAAAGGAATCCCAAAAAGTATTTAAACTCTGAGCCTTTGTCTCTCTGAACCTTTGCACCTTAATCTAATGCATTTAAAATCTTCAAGCCAAAAACCACTCCATTTTGCTGAATACCACCTTGATAAGAATGCACATAATCTATTCGGAATAATTTGAATTTTCCAAAGCCTAGATTGTCTAATCCAACAGTAAATTCAGAATATGGCTTTCTGTCTGGAATTGCTAAAGCGTGAAAACCAACATTCATAGTCGATTTCAAAAGATTTAATAGCGGAATTTTATTCATGATAAAACCAGTATCATTATACTCTGTGTGCATTTCAAAATAACTATCGTTTGTGCTGTTAGAATAATAAGGCATCATATTAAAAACATTCAAATAGCGATCGCTTGTCCCAATATGAGTCTGATTTCCATTAAAATGTCTATAATCGATAAACGAGATATTCTCAGCGTTAAAGAATTTTCCACCTCTAAAATTGGTTCCTAAAAGACCTTTATTTCCAAGTGATAAATCGTATTGGACAGAAGCACCAATTCTTTCATATTCGTACTTTTTTTCGTTTGCCGCGAAAGCTTTTTCAAATGCCAGATAAACTGTAGGATATTTGTCGTTTTTAATATTAAATCTTCCGTCTGGCCTTGAGATGTATTTACTGCCGAAATTGATTCTTGTTGTTACGAGAGCTTTAAACAAATGATGCTGATCAAATGCTGGAGTTGTAAAATCGTTTGGCGCCAAAGGATTATTAGACGAATAAATATCATCTTTTTTAAAGAAAGAATAATCAGTTGTATTAAAAAGCGGTTTACGCTGCTCATAACCAATTTTTCCAGTAAGATTTATTCCATTTGCGATATCTTGCCCGTAATTGATTTCAGCAAATTCTAAATTATAAAGCTTCATATAATTGTCTTTAAAAAACAAAGAACTTATGGAATTGACAAACTTACTAATTGGTTCAGCGCTATTAAACTGAGCTGTTTTTACACCTCCCGAACCCCATATTGTAGCATAATTGATAGTGTTGAAACGATGGCTAAATTCACCAATTACACGAAAACGTTCATCAGAAAAACCATAATTAAAAGTAGTGCTTATTGAAGTGTTTGTTCCTTTTTCTTCATCCCATTTTCTAAAAGAAAAACCAGAATCCAAATTAAAACCTTGAACGGTATTAAAACTCAAAGAGGTAATATTAAGCAGACCTTTATAATCAAAGGAATATTTTTTAAATGTGTTTTTGTAATCATAACCCATTAAGATATCCCAAACCTTAAACTTATTATTTTTAGCATCAATAGAATCGGTATATTTTTTTGATTTTCTAATAATTTGCAGGCTGTCTTTTTTGGCATAATCACTGCTTTCTTCAATCGTTAATGGAATTGGACGAATTTCGTTCCAGAAAGCATCATCTTTTTTGTTAGCGTTGAGTTCGAAAGCAACAATTTCATTTCCGAAAGTTTTCTTGTCAAAAGAATCAGGAAATTCATAGTTAGAATATACGTAGTTGAAATTCCCAGAAAATTTTATTCCAAAAATGCCTGCATTAAAAGAAAGCGTCTGTGCATTCTTAGACCAGATTTTATTTTTGGTATTGTAGCTAAAGCTCTGTTTCAGAGTCATTACCTCTGTAAACTCATTTTTCATTCTATAGCCTTTAATATCGAGATCAATAGCATAAATCGCAAAACTGTCATCTACAATATAAATATAACCTTCAAAAACTGGCTCTTTATCTCGTTTTGGAATAACTTTGATTTTATTAATCTGCTGATTATTGTCGTCATAAAAAGTACTTTCTAATTTGTATTTATAATAATTGAAAGCATTATCGGCGATAGGAGAGATGAGTTTTACATCAAAATCTAAAGTATTGTCATAAAAATCGTAAGTTGATAAAGCAGCCGTGTTGTAGCTATAACCGCGATTGTTTCCTGAAATTTTAGAAGCAATGATTTTCTCTTTTAACTTATCAGGTTTTTCAAAAGTTACTTTCGAAATAGTTTCAGATAAGTATAAAATTCCCGTTCCTGTTGAATCTAAATTTGAACCCATATCATCGCCTAAATCTACTTTTTTGCCCAAGATCTTTTTAGGAAGATCTTTGACTTTAAACATTCCTTTCGAATAGAAATCGGCTGTATACCTTCCGGTTTTATCTGAGTTTTCTTTTTTATTTGCTATTGCACTTCTTATAATAGCATTAGCAGGATTGTTTTTAGGATCAATGATAACTTCGTTCAATGCAAAACTTTCTTCTTGAAGGCTAACATCTACATTGACTATTCTCGTTGCGGCAAGAACAGTTATTTTTTTAGTTTTATAACCTAAATATTGAAAAGTGATAACGTTTCCTCCAATTTCTTTAACGTTAAGCTGATATTTTCCCTGCTCATTTGTAGTGGTTCCAGCATAAGTGTTTTCTTCAAAAACGGATACAAAAGGCAACGGATTTCCTTTATCGTCTGTTACAGTTCCTCTGATTTGAGCAAAATTGGAAAGTGAAAAAAATAGAAAGGCAAGTATAGTATAGTTTCTCATGCAAATGTGGTATATCTTACAAAAATATAATAAGTTAAATCTGAGCTTATTAATAATTTGTTAAATTGAATGAGAGAGTCTATCATTCTGAGAGAAGCAGTTGTCTTCGCTCAGAATGACAATATGCTATAAAAAAGACTGAATAGCCAATTCGTAACTTTTTAGCCCGAAGCCTAAAATAACACCTTTTGCATTTCCAGATAAATAAGATTGATGTCTAAAGCTTTCGCGTGCATAAGTATTTGAAATGTGAACCTCAATTACTGGTGTGGTAACGGCTTTCATAGCATCGCCCAAACCGATAGAAGTGTGGGTATAAGCCCCAGCATTCAGAATAATTCCATCAAATGAAAAACCAACTTCCTGAATTTTACCTATCAGTTCTCCTTCAATATTACTTTGATAATAAGAAAGATCAATGTTTGGGAATTTTTGTTTCAACGTTTCAAAATAATCTTCAAAAGTTTGGCTTCCATAAACTTCTGGTTCACGTTTTCCTAAAAGATTCAAATTTGGCCCGTTGATAATACAGATTTTCATAAAGTAATTTTGTTTTTAATTAAGTGATGTAAATGCATTCTGTATTTCGCAAATGGCATTTCACATATAAATGTAAAAATAAAAAAAACCGCACTAATAAATAGAGCGGTTTTTATAAAAGTATGTGATATTCTTTTAGAACATGAATCCAGCAGAAATTTGGAATACAGAGTTTTTAATGTCAGCATTTTTTGAAGCTTCTGTCAATCCTAAGCCGTAACGTCCTTGCAAAAAGATGTTTTCAGTAAGTTTAACACCTAACCCAGCATTAAGACCAAATTCAAAAGTTTCGCCATTTTTTACATCAAAATCATTTCTTTCACTTACCAAGAAGGAAGCTTGTGGACCAACTTCTAAGCTGAAAGTGTTGTTTAAGTAAAATTTAGCCATTACTGGTATAGAAATATATCCTAGTTCGTTTTTTACATCTTCACTTACGTCACTAAATTTATAAGATGCACCAACAGTAGAGTATAAAAGCTCTGGCTGAATAGAGAATTTGTCTAATAATTTTACTTCAGCCACCAAACCAGCATGGTAACTAGTAATTCCATCTTTATTAATTTGGTCTGGAAAGTCTCCAGTTTGGCTAGCAAAGTTAACCCCTGCTTTTACCCCTAATTTCAATAATTGTGCTTGTACTGCCGCTGATGTTGCAATGAACATAAAAGCTGCTAAAAGTATTTTCTTCATAAAAAGGTTTTTAAAAATTGGTATTTTAAAATGTTATTTAAAGTTCAAAACTACATATTTAGCATTTTATTGCATTATAATTTGCATTAAATAATTACTAAAATTCCCACTCAAATTGGTTTTTTGAGATAAAGGAGCCGTTTTTTTTCTTTTAAAGTTTTGATTTTCAACATGTCTAAGCGAACTCGATTTTTGCCTTATTTTATTACTTTTTAAACTTGCCGTGGAGTATGTTTTGTAAGTCTAATCTTAGTTTTGTTAAATATTAAATCAAATAATATTTAAAAAATTATGAAAAAAATTGTTTTGGCTGCTATTGCAGTAATGGGGTTTAGTTTTGCAAATGCACAAGATTCAGGTTCATTTGGATTTTCTAAAGGAAACATTCTTTTAGAAGGAAATTTAGGTCTTTCATCGAAAAATGACAAAAACACAGAAACTAAAACTAATTTTTTTGAATTTAACCCAAAGGCAGGGTACTTTTTAACTGACAAATTTGCTCTTGGTCTTGACTTAGGGGTTGGCTCTTATAAAGAAAAGACAGCTGGATCAGATGCTGATAAAAGCTCAATTTTTAAAGCAGGTATTTTTGGACGTTATTACTTTTTGGATCTTGGTCAAAGATTTAAAACTTATGCAGAAGCTGGAGTTGGTTTAGATAGCGGAAAAGATTCTGGAGCTAAATATTCTGGGGTTGGATTTAATGCAGGATTAGGGATCAATTATTTTGTGTCTAACAATTTTGCAATTAACTTTGGTTTAACTGATATTTTGGCTTTTGATAGTTATAAATATAAAGGTGGTAAAGCAGTTTCTGAGTTTGATGCAAATGTAAATGTTTTCAATAACTTCTTTAACACAGCGAAATTTGGATTGACTTACAAATTCTAAAAAAAAAACATTTAGTTAGTTTTTTAAAGGCTTTCCTTATTATTTTTAAGGAAGGTCTTTTTTTATTGAAAATTCTAATTTTAAATTGGCTTAATTCAAAATTAACAATTAGCGTATTAATTACTATTTTATTTGTTAAATTCCTAATGTAGAATTATGAAGAATATTTTTATATTTGACGCATTAATTTAACCCAAAACAAATTAGAATGAAAAAAATTATTTTATCTGCCATTGCAATTATGGCTTTTGCATTCACAAATGCGCAGTCAACAAGATTTGGAGTAAAGGGAGGTCTTAACGTTTCAAGTATTGTTGGAGGAGATGTAGACAATAGTAAATCATTAGTAGGATTTCATGTTGGTGGTTTAGCAGAAATCCACGTAGTAGAAAAGTTTTTTATTCAGCCTGAGCTTTTATTCTCAGCTCAAGGAGCTAAATTTGATGGGCCTTTTGGATCTGACGCAGATTTAAAATTAAATTATTTAAACATTCCTGTATTGGCAAAGTATTACATTGTTGACAAGAAGTTTAGTGTAGAAGCTGGTCCACAACTTGGCATTTTATTGTCAGCTAAATCAGATGGAGAAGATGTCAAAGATTATACAAGATCAACAGATTTAGGCTTTAATTTAGGAGCAGGTTATGATTTTACTGAAAATTTCTTTGTAGGTCTTCGTTACACTATCGGTTTATCTCCTATTTCTGATAGAGATATTGATGATTCAGAAGATTACTATGATAGTGCAAAAAATGGTAATTTCCAGATTTCTTTAGGATATAAATTCTAATTTGAATTTTAAAATATTTCAAAAGCCTTCCTCTGATAGGGGAAGGTTTTTTTTATTGATGATTTTCATTTTTATAAGAAAAAACTTATATTTGGAAAATTAATTTTATAAAAATGAAAAAAGTAGTTTTATCTGCGTTAGCAGTTATGATGTTTGCATTTGCAAATGCACAGGATGTTAAATATGGTGTAAAAGGAGGTTTAAATCTTTCTAATTTCTCTGGTGATACTGATGGTATTAATTTGAAATCAAAAGCAGGATTTAATATTGGAGGGTTTGTAGAAATTAAATTGTCTGATAAATTCTTTATTCAGCCAGAACTTTTGTATTCAACACAAGGGCCAAAAGTAAAAGATCAAGCAGGAGAAGTTGATGGCATTCTTTACAATGGAGATGTACGTTTCAATTTATCTTATATCAATGTACCAGTGATGTTTAAATATTATGTTGCTGATAAATTTAATGTTGAAGCAGGTCCTCAAATAGGATTTTTAACTTCTGCGAAAACTAAAACAACGATTGATGGTTATAGTGGTTCTCATACGATGGATGTAAAGGATATTTTTGAGTCAATTGATTTTGGATTAAATTTTGGGGTCGGATATGATTTTACAGATCATTTATTTGGAGGGCTCAGATATAATTTGGGGATCGCAAATATTGCAAAAACAGAAGCAGGTGATAATACAAAATTGCATAATGGAGTTTTTTCAATAAATGTAGGATACAAATTTTAATTTACGAACATTAAAAATCCCAAAACCTTCCCAAAATCAGGAAGGTTTTTTTATGCCAAAAAATTACGTTATTTGTAAATATGAATTGGAGCAGATATATAAAAGATTATCAGTCGTACTTAAGGATTGAGAGAGGTTTGTCTAAAAATACAATCGAAAACTACGGCTTTGATATCGAGCGCTTATGTCTTTTTTTAGAAACTAATAAAATTGATGTTTCGCCAATAAAAATTTCAGATGAAACTTTACAGCAGTTTATTTATTCAGTGGCCAAGGAGGTGAATCCGAGGTCTCAGGCAAGGATTATTTCTGGTCTTAAAAGTTTCTTTAACTATCTGGTTTTTGAAGATTATAGAAATGATAATCCTTTAGAATTAATCGAAGCGCCAAAAACTGGCCGTAAGCTACCTGATACTTTATCGCTTCAGGAAATTGATGTTTTGATTGAAACAATCGATTTAAGCACTAACGAAGGTGAGCGAAATAGAGCAATGCTGGAAACGCTTTATGGCTGCGGATTACGTGTTTCTGAACTGATTACACTTAAAATTTCAGATCTTTTTTTTGATGAAGGTTTTGTTAAAATCACTGGTAAGGGAAACAAGGAAAGGTTTGTGCCGATCGGACCATTAACTCAGAAATATATTGAAATTTACAAAAATGCTGTTCGCTCAAATCTCAATATAAAAAAAGGAGCTGAAGATACTTTGTTCTTAAATAGACGAGGGAATCAGTTAACTCGTGCAATGGTGTTTACTATAATCAAAGATCTTGCTCAGAAAATGGGGCTTAAAAAAAGTATTAGTCCGCATACCTTGAGGCATTCTTTTGCAACTCATCTGCTTGAAAATGGTGCTGACCTAAGATCTATTCAATTAATGCTTGGCCATGAATCTATTACAACAACCGAAATTTATGTGCATTTGGATCGCAGTTTTTTAAAAGAAGTAATGCATAGTTTTCATCCTAGAAGATAATTATTTTTATAACTGTCTATGTTTTTGTTTTGAAAATTCATATATTGTGTTAAAATTTTGTTTTAATTAAGGCGAAAAGCAAAGTTGAGCTTAGTTTTTTTGCTTTGCTGAATAAGTTCCGATATCTTATTTACATAAAAGAGTAGCATATGGTTTTTGATTTATATGGAAATGAAGATTGCTTAGAGGTAAATAATTTTTATAAAAAATTGTTGGCCGAAATGCCTGACCTGCTTTTTCAGTTTGTTATTGATGCTGATAATAATTACACGTTTCCTCTTGTAAGTAAATCGGTAGATGAAATATTTGAGCTTTCTTCTACAGATTTTAATAATGATATTAAGTTTATAATATACGATCGAATTTTACCTCTAGATCGCGAACTTTTTTTTCAGTCTTTAGTCAAAGCTAGAAAAGAAATAAAACCTTGGAAAATTGAATTTAGAGCTGCTCTTCCTAAAAAAGGGATTTGCTGGTTCAAAATTGCTGCAAAAACAGAATCTGCTGCAAATGGAAATGTTGTCTTTTATGGGCATGTCTCTGATATTACTGAGCTAAAAGATAAAGAGGAGAAGCTTCGAATTTCTGAAGAACGTTTTCAATTTGCTCTAGATGCATCTACGGCTGGAATTTGGGATTGGGATATGGTTACTAATAGGGTTTTTTACTCTTCTTTGTCTCTTAAAATCTTAGAATTGGAGTCTACTGATATTTTTGATGATCCAGAACGATGGGATAAAATTGTGCATCCAGATGATCTTCCAAAATATTATTCAGATATACATGAACATTTTGATAATAAAATTCCGTTTTATGAAAATTACCATCGTGTAATGACTTCTAGCGGTAATTACAAATGGATTTTGGATAGGGGGAAGGTAATTAAGCGCGATGAAAACGGAAAACCTTTGCGGGTAATTGGTACACATACAGATGTTTCGGCTCAGAAAGAAAAAGAGCTGGATCTTATGAAAACAATGAAGTTGTATAGCGATCAAAATAGCCGTTTATTGAACTTTTCGCATATTGTTTCTCATAATCTAAATACACAAGCCGGAAATATAAAATCGATTTTAGATCTTATTGATGCTGATGTTAGTAAGCAGACTGTAACAGAAATGCTGGAGTATTTGCGAACTGTTTCTAATGATCTGAATGAAACTATTTCAAATCTTACTCAAATTGTAAAAACACAGAGTAATATTAATATTGCCGTAGTTCCGCTAAAACTTTGCGAGTATATCGAGAAGACTATTTCGACAATCAAAGGGTATCATCAACAGAGAAAGGTTACTATTATAAACAATGTTCCAAAGTATTTAACAATTAATTTTAATCCGGCTTATATGGAGAGTGTTTTGTTGAATTTTACAACAAATGCGATTAAATATGCACATCCAGATCGTGATCCAATCATTACTTTTGATTTTGCAATCGAACCTGAAGGATTTAAATCGCTAAAAATTACTGATAATGGCCTCGGAATCGATTTGAAAGTCTACGGTGATTTGCTATTTGGGATGTATAAAACTTTTCATAAACATGAAGAGGCGAGAGGTATTGGTTTGTACATTACAAGAAATCAAATTGAAGCAATGAAAGGAACGGTTGCAGTAGAAAGTGAAGTTGGGGTAGGGACAAGTTTTAAAATTATTTTTAATGATATGTAAAACTTAAATTATTATAAAAAAATAAAGGCTGTCAATTGACAGCCTTTATTTTTTTATATTTTCTTTGGATTATTTAGCAATGTTTACAGCTCTAGTTTCTCTAATAACTGTAACTTTTACCTGTCCAGGATAAGTCATTTCTGTTTGAATTTTTTGTGAAATTTCGAAAGATAAGTTTGCAGCATTATCATCAGAAACTTTTTCGCTTTCTACAATTACACGAAGTTCTCTACCAGCTTGAATTGCGTAAGCATTTTTAACTCCGCTGAATCCGTAAGCAACATCTTCAAGGTCTTTCAAACGTTGGATGTAAGAATCAAGAACCTGACGTCTAGCACCTGGTCTAGCTCCAGAAATAGCATCACAAACTTGGATAATTGGAGACAATAAAGATTTCATCTCAATCTCATCGTGGTGCGCTCCAATCGCGTTGCATACTTCTTCTTTCTCGCCGTATTTCTCAGCCCACTGCATACCTAAAAGCGCGTGAGGTAAATCGCTTTCTGTATCTGGCACTTTTCCGATATCGTGTAATAAACCAGCTCTTTTTGCTAATTTAACGTTCAATCCTAATTCTGCAGCCATGATACCGCAAAGTTTAGAAACTTCTCTTGAGTGCTGTAATAAGTTTTGTCCGTAAGAAGAACGGTATTTCATTCTACCTACAACTTTAATTAATTCTGGGTGTAAACCGTGAATTCCTAAGTCGATAACGGTACGTTTTCCAACTTCAATGATTTCATCATCGATTTGTTTTGCAGTTTTAGCTACAACTTCTTCAATACGTGCTGGGTGAATACGTCCGTCAGTTACTAATTTGTGTAAAGACAAACGAGCAATTTCTCTACGAACAGGATCAAAGCAAGAAAGGATAATAGCTTCTGGTGTGTCATCAACAATAATTTCAACTCCAGTTGCAGCTTCAAGTGCTCTAATGTTACGTCCTTCACGTCCAATAATACGTCCTTTTACATCGTCAGATTCAATGTTGAAAACAGAAACGCAGTTTTCAACTGCTTCTTCAGTTCCAACTCTTTGTATCGTATTAATGATGATTTTTTTAGCTTCCTGCTGTGCAGTAAGTTTTGCCTCTTCAATTGTTTCTTGAATATGAGACATTGCTTTTGTTTTGGCTTCAGCTTTTAAACCTTCTACCAATTGTTCTTTAGCTTCTTCAGCAGAAAGACCAGAGATTACTTCTAATTGTTGTAACTGGCTTTTGTGAAGTTTGTCAACTTCAGCTTGTTTTTTGTCTAAAACCTCAATTTTATTGTTGTATTCAGCTGTTTTAGCTTCAAAGTCTTCGTTTACTTTTTTAGCTTTAGAAAGTTCATTAGAAACTTGAGATTCTTTATCGCGAACGCGTTTTTCTACTTCAGCAACTTTTTTATCACGTGCTAAAATAACTTGTTCGTGTTCTGATTTAAGTTCGATAAAACGCTCTTTTGCTTGAAGAATTTTATCTTTTTTGATATTTTCTGCTTCTAAATTTGCGTCTTTTAAGATAGAAGCTGCTTCTTTTTTAGCGTTTTTAATTAGGTTTGAAATATTACTTTTCTCGATAATTTTAGCTATTGCAAATCCTGCTGCAATACCTACAATACCAATAATGATCGTTATGATGTCCATGTTTGTTAGGGTTTATATATAAAAAAAGCCTACATTAATTGCTTGTATAAACTCGTAAAGACAAGTTTTGAGCTAACTCACTGTTCAAGTTTCCCAGCCAAATGGAGGGCATACTATAGTAGCGACGATTTGCTCATTCTAAATTGTTAGTGTTGAGTTTACCAAATGTGAACTAATGTAGGCAGTATCTTAGTTTCTGTAAAGAACGTTTAATTTTCGAGATATTGATCTAAAAGCGTGTTTAATCTTTTAATTCTTTCGATAGTCTCTTCTCCATCGATTGCATTATCAATCTGTTTTTGTTCTACTTGTGATGCAAATTGTAATGCACACATTGCTAGAACGTCTTGTTTATCACGAACCGCGTAATTTTCTTCGAACTGCTTGATCATGGCATCAATTTTCTTAGAAGCACTTCTGAGTCCTTCTTCTTGAGCGGGTTCAACCGTAAGTGGGTAAACGCGATCGGCAATTGATATTTTAATTCTAAGCTTTCCGTCCATATTGTTAATCTGATAGTTGCGCTATGCAGTAATCAATTTCGCGAATTAATGAATTTATTTTAAGCTTTGTCTCTCTCTTGTTATTGTCGCTGCCAAGCAACGAATTGGCTATCTTAAGTGTTTCATTTTGCTTCTTCAAAGCTTCCATTTCCTCAGATTGTTTCTGGATAATTTGCGCAGCTTTGGCTAGTTCTAATCGTAATACTTGATTGTTTTGTTCAAAGGCTTTTGATTTCTCAAAAAGCTTTTCAACTTTATATTCAAGAGTATCAATTATTTCTGCAATTACACTCATTATACATCCTATTCATTACTTAATCCTACAAAGTTAATATTCCTTTTTATTAATGCAATTTTTTATCGATTTTTTTGCATTATTTTAGATAAATATATTGTAATTCAATTAATTGGGTTTTTGAAGCTTTTTTCTTGCTTTTATTGACTTATTTTTGCTTATCTTAGCAAAAATGTTGTTTATGAGATTATATGTACTTGCCCTTTTAATTTGTAATTCTGTGTTTGCTCAAACACAATATCCTAAAGATTATTTCCGTCCTCCATTAGATATTCCAATGCAACTTTCAGGTAATTTTGGAGAGTTGAGACCTAATCATTTTCATGCTGGTTTTGATTTAAAAACCAATCAAAGAGAAGGTTTGAGTGTGCATGCAATTGCAGATGGATATGTGTCAAGAATTAAAATTTCGACTTTTGGAAACGGAAAATGCATCTACATAACGCATCCGAACGGATATACTTCTGTTTATGGACATTTGCAAACACCAACAGGGACAATTTTAGATTATGTGAAAAAAATACATTACAAAGAAAAAGCTTATGAAATTGAAATGTTTCCAAAACCAGACGAACTTCCTGTAAAAAAAGGTGATATAATCGGACTTTCAGGAAATACGGGTTCGTCAGAAGGACCACATCTTCATTTTGAAATTCGAGATACTAAAACAGAATTTGTTATCAACCCGATTTTCTTTGGCTTTGACCAAAATTTAAAAGATACTAAAAAACCAACTTTATCTAGTTTGTATGTTTATCCGTTGGATAATGCTACGGTTAATCAGTCCAAACAGCCTTTGCTGGTAAACATGGCGCTTCAAAAAGACGGAACTTATCTAGCTTCAAAAGTTAAAGCAAACGGAAAAATTGGTTTCGGAATTAATGCTGTTGATACCGATGATGTTTCACATAATAAAAATGGAGTTTTTAATGTTTCGACTTTTTTAAACGGAAATCAGAATTATAATTATCAATTTAATACTTATTCTTTTGATGAAATGCGTTATGTAAATGCATTGATAGATTATTCTCGTTATAAAAAATCGGGACAGCGTGTGCAGAAACTTTTTATGAAAACACCTTTTGCTTTAAGTATTATTAAAACCGATTCACTTCGCGGTATCGTAAAAGCAGAACCTAATTTAACTTCAAATTACAAAATTGAGGTTTCAGATTATTTTGGAAATATGAATTCGATCACGGTTCCGATTGAATTTGATACTGCAACACCCCTTGTAGAGTCAGAGTCGGTTAATGGGAAGTATTTTATAAAATATAATAGAGATGCCAATTTTGAGAAAGATAACATGTCGGTTTTCTTTCCTGCTGGAACTTTCTACGATGATTTTAATATGAATTTTGATGTTAGAAGTAACAAACTTTTCATTCATGACGATACAGTTCCCGTACATTCAAATTTTACAATCACTATAAAAGACGATACTTATCCAGAGTCGTTAAGAGATAAGCTTTATATTGGTAAGGGAACAAGTTATAACGGAACAATCAGAAAAGGTGATGTTTTTACTGCGAAAGCAAAAATATTAGGAACGTACGGTTTAGTTCTTGATACGATTCCGCCAGTTGTTAAAATTGCAAAACCAGTTGAAGGAAAATGGATTAGCGATCAAAAGAAAATTGATTTGACGATAAGCGATTCTCTGTCTGGAATAAAATCTTATAATGGCTATTTGAACGGAACTTGGGTTTTGTTTGAATACGAAAATAAAGCCAGAAGAATTACGCATACTTTTGATGATCAATATTTAGCAGAAGGTGAAAACGTATTAAAAGTTGAAGTTGTTGATAATGTAGGAAATACTACTATCTTTGAAACTCGTTTTTTTAGAAGTCAACAAAAATAAAATCCCAAAATCTTTGAGTTACAACAGATTTACATTCGCTTTTCTTTTTTTATTTTTCAGCTGTATTGCTTTAGCCCAAAATGCCCGCGTAAAAGGGCTGATTTTAGATGTGGAAAAACATCCTGTTGCGAGCGTAAATATTTCGTCTCAAGGAACTTCTGTACAATCTGATGCAAATGGATTTTATGAAATTGAAATTCCATCAAATAAAAAGGTTTCTCTGATTTTTACTCACGTTTCTTTAAAAATGATGAGTTTGACTGTCAGTTTAAAAACAAATGAAGTATTTGTTTTTAATCCGATTATGAGTAATTCCGAAGAGCAAATGGGAGAAGTCTTTGTTTCTTCTGGAAATAGAAAAAGAGTTCAAGGAATTACTTCGGTTGATACCGAAACTTTAAAGAAAATTCCAGGTGCAAATGCTGGAATTGAAAATATTCTGAAAACGCTTCCTGGTGTTAATTCGAATAACGAATTAAGCACACAATACATGGTTCGTGGCGGAAATTATGATGAAAACCTAGTTTATGTAAATGAAGTAGAAGTATATCGTCCGTTTTTAATTCGTTCAGGGCAGCAAGAAGGTTTAAGTTTTACAAACACAGATTTAGTGCAGAATGTTGAATTTTCTGCTGGTGGATTTCAGGCGAAGTTTGGAGATAAATTATCTTCTGTTTTAGATATTACATATCGCAAACCAACTCAGTTTGGTGCTGCTTTTGAAGCCAGTTTTTTAGGAGGAAGTGCTGCAGTCGATTTGGTTTCAAAAAATAAAAAATGGTCAGCCGTAACGGGAGTTCGTTACCGAAATAATAGCCTTTTAGTAAATAGCCAAGACACAGAAACGAACTATAAACCGACTTTTGCAGATATTCAGACCAACATTAATTATGATATTTCTGAAAAATGGCAAATGAGCTTTTTGGGAAATATTTCTCAGAACAAATATTCGTATGAGCCTTTAGTTCGTCAGACAAATTTTGGGACAGTAGATCAGCCAATGGCACTTGCAGTTTATTATGACGGACAAGAAAAAGATCAGTATGATACTTATTTTGGAGCTTTAAAAACTACATATAAAGCGTCGCCATCTCTTACTCTTAAATTGATTGGTTCTCTATTTCATACTACAGAACAAGAACATTTTGATATTTTAGCACAATATCGTCTAGGAAATGTAAATGCTGAAGATCCAGAAAATGCATCTGCAGTTGATTTTACTCGGGGAATTGGTTCTCAGCTGAATCATGCTCGTAATGATCTCGATGCGTTAATTGCAAATATCGAATTGAAAGGAACTAAAGATTGGAAAGAAAGTCAGTTAGAATTTGGTTTAAAATATACAAGAGAATCTATTCGAGATCGAGTAGTGGAGTGGGAAGTAATTGATTCGGCTGGATTTTCTATAAATCCGCCGTTGGTTATTCTTCCAAAAAATAATCAGCCATATACACCTTATACGGGACCACTTTTGCCATATCAAAATATACGAGCAACCAATTTTAATACCATAAATAGGTTTTCTGGTTATGCGCAATGGAACAAGCAATCAGAAATTGGTTCAAGTCAGATCTGGTATCATTTGGGAGCGCGTTTTCAAGGCTGGAATGTTGCGGGAGCTTTAGAAGAAGGAAAAACACAGTTTGTGGTAAGTCCGCGTGCGCAATTTGCGATAAAGCCAGATTGGGATCGTGATATGGTTTTCAGGATTTCGGGCGGATTATATCATCAGCCTCCATTTTATAGAGAATTGCGAGATTTGGAAGGCGTTGTGAACCCAAATGTGAAAGCTCAGGAATCTGTTCATATTGTTTTGAGTAACGATTATAATTTTAAAATGTGGAATCGTCCTTTTAAATGGGTGACAGAACTATATTATAAATCACTTTCAGATGTTAACGTTTATTCAATAGATAACGTTCGAATTCGCTACGTTGCCAATAACAATGCAAAAGCGTATGCGCAAGGTCTTGATTTTAGATTAAACGGCGAATTTGTGCCAGGAACAGAATCTTGGATAAGTTTTGGATATTTGAAAACCGAAGAAAATTACGAAGATAGAGGTTATATTGCCCGTCCGACAGACCAGCGTTTGAAATTTGCAATGCTTTTTCAAGACTACATGCCGAATATTCCAAGTGTAAAAGTGTATTTGAATTTGGTTTACAATACTGGTTTGCCTGGAGGTGCACCAGCATATTCTGATCCGTATTTATATCAAAACAGATTGAATGATTATAGAAGAGCTGATATTGGTTTTGCAAAGGTTTTTGTAGACGCTAGTACGCAAAATACAAAAAAAGGCTGGCTGAAAAACTTTAAAGAATTGGCTGTTGGATTGGAAATTTTCAATCTTTTCAATAATCAAAATGCGATTACAAATACTTGGGTTCGTGATGTGTATTCAAAAAATCAATATGCGATTCCAAATTATATGACTTCGAGGGTTTTTAACGTTAAGATAAATGCGAGGTTGTAATGCTGCTTCGTAATTGTTCAGTAAAATTCAATAAAACTCAAAAATACAATCAAAAATAGTATATTTGATAATCGTATATAATCATTGCAGATGAAAAAGTATTTTAAATATATCGCCCTAATACTTATCGGAACAGTAATAAGCTGCCGAGAAGAAGTTCAAAAACCAAAAGTAAGCTATGGCGCTTCAAATAAGGTAAGCGTTACTAAAACCGATACAACTCAAATTGAAATTGCAGATCTTCCTATTCAAATGGAAGGGACTAATTATTTAATCCATCCAGTTGGAGATTTAAGGGTTTTTGAAAGAGGGTCTAAAGCTAGATTTGGTTCTTCAAGTGTTAATGATGTGAGTTTTACTATTTCTAATTTGGGCGAATATGAGATTACAGGTTATCTGCAGAATTTAAAATTCCAAAAAGTAGATTCAGATTCTATCCGACCTTTATCAGATAAACCAGTTTTGATTTTAACGGCAACTTATCTAAAAACAGTTGCTGACAAAACGCATAATAATGTGATGGTTTATACACTTACGGATTCAGATACCAATAAAGATGGTAAAATAGACACTAGCGATATTAAAACTTTATATTTAAGTGATATTAGCGGAGAAAACTTTACCAAAGTTTCTGCAGATCTTCAAGAGTTGGTAGATTGGAGCTTAATCGAATCTAAAAACCGTCTGTATTTTAGAACTATTGAAGATACTAACCAAAACGGTCAGTTTGATAAAAATGATGTGTTGCACTACTACTATATAGATTTATCTTCTAAAAAATGGGAAGTAAAGAATTATAAACCTATTTAAGTTGCTAAGGTTCTAAGTTTTTTTGCCACAGATTAAAAGGATTAAAAAGATTTTTTATAAAAGAGAGAGGCTGTTTCAACAAATTGAAACAGCCTCTCTCTTTTAAATTGTTTTCCATAATGAAAACAACGTTTTCCATTTTTATGTCTAGACTCGTTCATTCCGTAGGAATGTTTGATCGGTAGAAAAAAAATCATGCCAGCACATTTACGTTCCATAGGAACGTTTGATGTGTTGCATTGTTGAAAAAAATATTAAAATCAAACGTTCCTACGGAACGTAATTAAACAAAACAATATAATTTTTCTACCGATGAAATGTTCCTACGGAACATAATCAAATCAGAAACGGGAAAAAATCTTTCTAATCCTTTTAATCTGTGGCAAGAAAAAAACTTAGCATTTCAGAATCTTAGCGCCATCATATCAATATATCGCTTTCTAAGTCTGATTTTTCAATTTCGAAACCAAAACCTAGGCGCTCTACCAATTCTATTACCAGTTTTTTGTACCAGTTTTCAGATTTTGGGTGAATGTATATTTTTTCGATCAATTGATTGATGTCAACATTGATTTTTAAGCCGTCGTTTAATTTGATATCACTTTTTGAAGTGTCACTCAGAATTCGGACTTCTCTTTCGTATTGAAAACTTTTTCTCTTAAATAAAAACGGAAAGAATAGATCATCAAACGGAATATATTCTTTTTTATAATCGATGTAGTTTACCTCGCCAATGTACTGGTCAAAATTGTTTTCAGGTTTTACGGCTTTCTGCAGTCTTCTAATGGTGGACTGAATGGCTAAACCTTCATTATTTTTGGTGAAAATCTGCCACATAGCAAAAGATTCATATTCGTTAATATGCCAGCTGCTAATAGCTACTTTTTCGCGATGCGTTTTGTAGTAATTTAAAAACTCGGGATTATCAGCGGCAAGTTTTTTAATCTCTTCATAAGTTGGTTCGCTAAAAGTACCTTCATATTGGTCTTCAAACTTGTCTGAACGTGACATAAAAAGTTTCTTCGAAAGTAATAAATCAAGAAATTTAGATAAGTCTAGATATTTCCAAACAATAGTATCGGGATCGTCAGGAAGTTTTATGTTGGGGTTGTTAAGATACATTTTCTGAAAGAATTAAATTTCAATCTTTAACTATCCTAAAGTTATAAAAATAAACACAGATTAAAGAAATTAAACTGAGTTTTAATATTTCCTTAATCTGTGTTAGATTATTTGGGTATGTAAAAGTCTTATGATTCGAAAGACTGCATGGTTACCAATTTATTGTAAGTTCCGTTATGAGCAATCAGTTCTTCATGAGTTCCTTGTTCAACGATTTTACCTTTTTGCATTACCACAATCACATCTGCTTTTTGAATTGTAGAAAGACGGTGTGCAATTACGATTGATGTTCTGTTCTGCATCATGTTTTCAAGCGCAACCTGAACAAATTTTTCGCTTTCTGTGTCCAATGCTGATGTTGCTTCATCTAAAATCATAATCGGCGGGTTCTTCAATACTGCTCTTGCAATAGATAAACGTTGTTTCTGTCCACCAGACAGTTTGTTTCCGCTATCTCCGATATTGGTATAAATTCCTTGCGGAAGGTCTTTCACAAATTCATAAGCATTTGCAATTTTAAGAGCCTCGATAATTTCATCATCAGTGGCGTCCAATTTTCCTAGAGAAATATTGGCTTTGATTGTATCATTAAATAAAATACTGTCTTGTGTAACTAGTCCCATCAAACTTCTAAGCGATTGCAGATTCATGTCTTTAATATTGATTCCGTCAATAGAAATAGAGCCTTCGTTTACATCGTAAAAACGAGTCAATAAATTGGCAATAGTACTTTTTCCACTTCCAGATTGACCAACTAATGCAACAGTTTGTCCTTTTTTAATTTGAAGAGAAAAGTCTTTTAAAACAGTTTCTTCTTCATATTTGAAATTCACATTTTGAACATTGATATTATCATCAAAAGTCGTTTTTTCTACCGCATTTTCTTTAGAAACAATAGTGTTTTCTTGCTCTAAGATTTCAAGAACACGTTCTGCAGCGGCATTTCCTCTTTTTACTCCGTACGAAGCTTTAGAAATAGCTTTTGCAGGAGTTAAGATGTTATATGCTAATCCCATGTAAGCGATAAATGCTGCGCCTTCTAAAGTTTTATCGATCAAAACCATCTGACCTCCGTACCAAAGCAAAATCGCAATGACCGTAATTCCCATAAATTCACTCGCTGGAGAAGCTAAGTTTTGACGGTTTCCAATACTATTTGATAAAGTAAAAAAGCGGTCTGTCGAATTTTGAAAAACATTATTAAAGTAATTTTCAGCATTGTATCCTTTTACAACTTTTAATCCGCCAATTGTTTCTTCAATTGTAGAAAGGAATTTTCCTTGTTCTTCTTGAGCTTTGGTAGATTGTTTTTTAAGCTGTTTTCCAATCAATGAAATGATATATCCAGAAACAGGAATAAAAATGAAAACAAACAAAGTCAGTTTAGCACTTATGACAAGCATAGCGATGATCGTAAAAATAATCGTTAAAGGTTCTTTTACAATAAGCTCTAAAATTGCTAAAAAAGAGTTTTGGACCTCATTTACGTCAGCTGAAATTCTAGAAATTACGTCTCCCTTTCTTTTTTCAGAATAAAATGCCAAAGGAAGTTCTAATGTTTTTTTGTACAAAGCATTTCGCATGTCTTTTAAAACACCATTTCGCAAGAAATTGATAAAAAACATTGCCAAGTAATCAGCTAAGTTTTTTAATAAAAAGATGGAGATGATTATGGCAACCATTATAGATAGCACATATCCAGATTCGTGAGTTCCTTTTGAAGTTGTAATGTAGTAGCTTAAGTAATTTTCTCCATATTCTTTAATGTCCAAAATTCCTGTGTATAAGGGTTTTTCATAGTTTTCTTTGGTTTTGTCAAATAAAACTTGAAGCATTGGTATTAAGGCAATGAATGAAAGTGTACTGAAAAGCGCATATAAAATATTGAAAAAGATATTTAAGAATGCGTATCTTTTATACGGGTATATAAAAGGAACTATTTTTTTGAAATTACTCATTTATTTTTGGATGTTATTTTTTTGCTTGGTTATGGTTATTTGAGTTTTGGCTAGTGAATTTTTACTGCACAAAATTAATTCAATTGGATTGTTTTCAATTTCTTTTGGGTTTTTTTTATAAAAAAAACTCTGATTTTGCATCTTCTAAGAAATGCAAATCAGAGTTTTAATATTGGACTCCTTGTTTTTAAAGACTATTTGCAAATGGCAATACTTTCAAAAAAGGTTTATTTAATTCAACTGCATATCTGCAATAATGTTCTGGATTTTCTGATCTAAGAAACTTTCTGCTTCATCAAAATCTGAAACCGATTCGATTTCGGCATTTACACTAATGTAGAATTTAATCTTAGGTTCAGTTCCGCTTGGTCTTGCACAAATTTTAGAACCATCTTCTGTATAATAAATCAATACATTCGATTTCGGAATATCCATTGTTGATTCTGAACCGTCTAATAAATTTAAAGCAATAGATGATTGATAATCCTCAACCATAATAACTCTTTGTCCGTTAATTTCTTTCAAAGGATTTTTGCGTAAATCAATCATCATTTGGTTGATTTCCTGTAAACCTTCCATTCCTTTTTTAGTTAAAGAAACTAAGAATTCTTTGTAGAAGCCATTTTCAACATAAAGCTGTAAAAGTTCTTTATAAACAGAGCTTCCTGCAGCTTTTGCCTGAGCAGCAACTTCGCATATTAATAAGGTAGCGGCAACAGCATCTTTGTCTCTAACGGCATCACCAACCATAAATCCGAAACTTTCCTCACCACCTCCGATAAATTCAAGTTCAGGAAAATCTTTGATCATTTTTGCGATCCATTTAAATCCTGTCAATCCAACTTTGCACTCAACACCGTAGCTTGTTGCCAATTCCATCATCATTGGAGTTGAAACGATTGTTGAACCTACGAATTGTTTTCCGTTAAGTTTACCTGATTTTTTCCATTGTTTCAATAAGAAAGAAGTCATTAAAACCATAGTTTGGTTTCCGTTCAATAAAATCATTTTGCCGTCATTGTTACGAACAGCAACTCCTAAACGGTCGCAGTCAGGATCTGTTCCTACTACAATATCAGAATTTGTTTTGTCTGCCAACGCCAAAGCCATTGTTAAAGCTTCTGGTTCTTCCGGATTTGGCGATTTTACTGTTGGGAAATCTCCGTCTGGTACAGCCTGTTCAGGAACAATATGAACATTTTTATATCCGGCTTGCGATAAAACATCTGGAATTGATTTTATAGAAGTTCCGTGTAATGAAGTAAACACAATGTGAAGATTGTCTTTGGCTTCAGCCGGAGTATTAAAACTTGCGTTTTCGATAGACGATTTTATAAATGCTTTGTCAAGTTCTGTGTCAATGTACTGAATCAAACTTTCGTTTGCGTTAAATTTGATTTTGTCATAGCCTAAACTTTCAATCACATTGACAATTTCTTTGTCTTGCGGAGGAACAATTTGTCCACCATCTTGCCAGTAAACTTTGTAACCGTTATATTCTGGCGGATTGTGAGAAGCTGTTAAAACAATTCCGCACTGACATTTTAAATATTTAAGGGCAAAAGATAATTCTGGAGTTGGTCTCAAATCAGAAAACAAATAAACTTGAATTCCGTTTGCTGAGAAAACATCAGCTACGACTTTTGCTAAAGTATTACTGTTATGACGGCAATCGTAAGCGATAACCACTTTTAAAGGTTCGTTTGGAAAAACTTTATGTAGGTAATCAGATAATCCTTGAGTGTTTTTTCCAAGCGTATATTTGTTGATTCTATTATCACCAACACCCATAACACCACGCATTCCTCCAGTTCCAAATTCTAAGTTTTTATAAAAACTCTCTTCCAGTTCTTTTGGAGAAGTGGTCATTAATTCTTTAACTGCAGCTTGCGTTTCCTGATCGAATGTTGGTGTTAGCCATTCGTTTACAGCTTTTAATATATTTGGTGCTATATTCATTTTTGATTTCGTTTTATGTTTTGTTTAAAATAGCCTATTATTGGGGATTAAACGTGCTTTAAGAAAAATTAAAAATTAACCTCGCGTGCTACTTTATATCTTGCTTCGTTATTTTTTGTTCTTAAAATAATTTCGCCCAAGAATCCTGCTAAGAATAGCTGCGTTCCAAGAACCATGGTCGTCAAAGCAATATAAAACCATGGGTTGTTTGTAACCAAGCTATATTTCATTCCTGTATACATGTGGTATAGTTTAGAAACTCCAATGTATCCAGCTGCTAAAAATCCGATAATAAACATTAAAGAACCCATAGCGCCAAATAAGTGCATTGGTCTTTTCCCGAATCTTGATAAAAACCAAATGGTAATCAAATCCAGAAAGCCGTTTATGAAACGCTCCATTCCAAACTTTGTTTCACCATATTTTCTTGCTTGGTGAATTACCACTTTTTCGCCAATTTTTCCAAATCCAGCATTTTTAGCCAAAACTGGAATATAGCGGTGCATTTCGCCAGAAACTTCAATGTTTTTTACCACAACATTTTTGTAGGCTTTCAATCCACAGTTAAAATCATTCAGTTCAACGCCAGAAGTTTTTCTAGCCGCCCAGTTGAATAATTTTGAAGGAAGATTTTTTGCCACAACAGAATCGTAACGCTTCTTTTTCCAACCAGAAACCAAATCGTATTTCTGAGCTGTAATCATTTCGTACAATTCAGGAATTTCGTCTGGACTGTCTTGCAAGTCAGCATCCATAGTAATGATAACATCACCTTTTGCCTTTGCAAAACCAGCATGTAAAGCCTGAGATTTTCCGAAGTTTTTCATGAAACGAATTCCTTTTACATTTGGATTTTCGTTAGAGAAACCTTCAATAATCTGCCAAGAATTATCTGTACTACCATCATCTACAAAAATGATTTCATAAGAGTAATTGTTAGACTGCATCACTTTAATGATCCAAGTATAGAGTTCTTTAAGTGATTCCTCCTCGTTTAGAAGCGGTATAAGTATAGATAAATTCATTTATATTTTTATTCTTGTGTAGATTTGCTTTTAAAAAATGCTGCGAAAATTAATCCGAAAATTGCGCTTACAACCATTGCAAAAACAGATCCTTTTAATAATTCGAAAGTAGAATACGGATTGCTTTCTTTCATTTTAGCAACAGCTTCGTTAATTGCTGAAGCTGGCGTGCCAAATTTCTGCAGCATACCAATAGTATATTTGATCATAATTTCGCTCAAAGTGTCTTTTGCACCTGGATCAATTACATTAAATAATACAATGTTGAAAGTGGTAGATATTAAAATACCGATTACAGCAGCTATAAAATAAGTAGTAAAAGCATCTTTAAAAGGAAAAACACCGTTTAAATCTTTCTTGGTTTTAGAAAGTAAAATGATACTAATTGTAAGGCTTATTACGATTCCCAATATCCCCATCCACCAAGCTGTAAATAGGTTTAAATCAATAGCATAGATTGTTGCGGTAACCAAAGCCGATGCAATTCCGATCATTACACCATACGTAATACCGTTCTTTTTTATAACTTCATTAATCATATTTTGATATGTTTAAAATTAATCCACAAATATAGTAATTCCCGCTATAATCGGATATAAAAAAAGCTTTTCGAAATAAACTAAAAAAAAGTAAGCTAACTGTTTGTTTATTAAAAAAGAATTGTAAATTTGCACACTCAAAAATAATTAAATTTTTAA
>Ga0308157_10002547_pt1 | contig 29422 bp, 27 predicted proteins | sample PhyBR1_FD_201035 | JGI IMG/M metagenome (GOLD analysis project Ga0308157, IMG submission 201035) | Phyllosphere microbial communities from UC Gill Tract Community Farm, Albany, California, United States - DLSLB.R1 | ecosystem: Host-associated > Plants > Phyllosphere > Unclassified | place: USA...
TTTGTAATTCAAGTCTAATTAAAATTAAATTTATGAGAAAAATAGTTATCGCACTATCAGTATTAATGGCTCTAACATCATGTGTTTCTAAAAAGAAATATGCTGAGTTGGAAGCTAAAAACAAAGAAACTCAAGATTTGTTAAACTCATGTACTGTAAAATTAAATACGTGCTTAGAAGAAAAAGCTGGATTAGCTGCTACAGCTGAAAGCTACAAACAACATAATCAAGATTTAATCAATAGTTCTAAAGATTTAACTATCTTAACTACTAAAGGTGCTGAAAACCTTGAAAAGTCTCTTGAAAGTTTAAAAGAAAAAGATTTGAAAATCTCTAGACTTCAAGATGCTTTAACTAAAAAAGACAGTGTAACTTTAGCATTAGTTACAAGCTTGAAAGGCGCTGTAGGTATCAACGATCCAGACATCGAAATCAATGTTGAAAAAGGAGTTGTATTTATCTCTATCGCTGACAAATTATTATTCAAAAGCGGAAGCTACGACGTAAGCGATAAAGCTAAATCTGTATTAGCTAAAGTTGCCAAAGTTGTAAACGACAAACCTGATTTTGAGTGTATGGTTGAAGGACATACAGATGACGTTCCTTACAAAAGCAACGGAATTATCTTAGACAACTGGGATTTAAGTGTTAAACGTTCTACTTCTATCGTTCGTGTATTAACAAACGATCTTGGAGTTAACCCAGCTAAATTAATTGCTGCTGGTAGAAGCTCTTACGTACCATTAGTTGCTAATGATTCTGCTGAGAACAAAGCTCGTAACAGAAGAACTCGTATCGTAGTTATGCCAAAAATCGATCAATTCTATGATATGATTGAAAAAGAGATGAAAAAACAAGCGAAATAATTCTTGTTTTCATACTATAAAAACAGAAAAAGCAGGTCGTTTGACCTGCTTTTTGCTTTTGTATTCTTATTTTTTTTAACACAAATTAAGAATAACATTATTTTTAAGTAACTAACTAAATTTTAACATAATAAAGTTACTCATTATTTTTTGCATTTTACGCTTTTAGTGTATTTTTTTACAAAATATCAATATCGCCCTTACCTTCTCTTACTATAATTGGCTCATGCTCAGAAAGATCTATAATTGTTGACCCCACATTATCTCCATAGCCACCATCTATTACCATATCAACCAAATGCTGCCATTTTTCAAAAATCAATTCTGGATCTGTAGTGTATTCTATTACATCATCTTCGTCACGAATAGAAGTCGAAACTACAGGATTTCCTAACTGACGAACAATTTCTAAAATAATATTATTATCTGGAACACGTATACCAACAGTAGTTTTCTTTTTAAACTCTTTTGGCAAACTATTGTTTCCAGGTAAAATAAAGGTATAAGGCCCTGGAAGAGCTCTCTTTAATATCTTAAAAGTTGATGTATCAATCTGGCGCACATAGTCTGATAAATTACTCAAATCGTGGCAGATAAAAGAAAAATTGGCTTTCTCTAATTTTACTCCCTTTATTCTAGCAATTTTTTCTAATGCACGCGAATTGGTAATATCACAACCTAAACCATAAACAGTATCAGTCGGATAAATTACCAAACCACCATTCTGAAGCACTTTTACAACTTTTGCAATTGCAGCTTCACTAGGTTTATCTGGGTATATTTTTATAAATTCTGCCATGATTTTTTAGTTTATTTTGTTTCAAGCTTCAAGCTTCAAGTTTCAGGTTGCTTCTTATAACGTGAAACCTGAAACTTGAAACATATTTTTTATCCTACGACATCTAATTTAGCAAATCTTAACAACAATTTCTTGATTCCGCCCACTTCAAATTTAATTTCTGCTTTTCTGTCTGCTCCAACACCTTCAAGATTAATTACTTCTCCTTTTCCAAAACGTTCATGCATCACGACATTTCCGACAGTCAGTTTACTGTCAAATAAATTCGAATTTCCATTACTTGGCGCATTTCCAGAAACTGGTTTAAGTTTTCTGATATTCAAATCAGGCTTTGGACTATTGTCTGTAATATGCTTTGGAGGAGTTCCTCCAACAGGTTTGTTTAATCTTAATTTTGATTTATCGATGTCGCCAAAAATATCACCATCAATTGGAGATTTATAACGATAATTGGTTTCTGCAGGCGTTAAATATTCTAAATACTGATCTTCAATTTCTTCAATAAAACGAGATGGTTCACTGTCTGTCAGTTTTCCCCAACGGTAACGAGACTGAGCATAAGTCAAATAAGCCTGATGTTCTGCACGAGTCAATGCCACATAAAACAGTCGACGTTCTTCTTCTAACTCGCTTCTGGTACTCATACTCATAGCACTCGGAAATAAATCTTCTTCCATACCCACCACAAATACATGCGGAAACTCTAATCCTTTTGCTAAGTGAATCGTCATCAAAGCAACACGATCTTCATCATTTGTATCTTTATCCAAATCTGTTGCTAAAGCCACATCTTCCATAAATTCAGAAAGCGCACCTCTTGCTCCATCAATTTCTCTCTGTCCTTCAGTAAAATCTTTAATACCGTTTAAAAGCTCTTCGATATTCTGAATTTTTGCCATTCCCTCAGGAGTCGCATCTTTCTTTAATTCCTGAACCAAACCAGTTTTCTTTGCAACATGATCTGTCAAATAGAAAGCGTCCTGATTTTGATCAATAACCTGAAAACTCTGAATCATTGTCACAAAATCTTTCAGCTTATTTTTAGTACCAGCATTCAGCTTCAAATCGATTTTATCGATATTCACCATTACTTCCCAAATCGAACGTTTGTAATGATTTGCCGCAATAGTAAGTTTTTCAACTGTTGTATCCCCAATTCCACGAGCTGGATAATTAATCACACGAATCAAAGCTTCCTCATCTTTAGGATTCAAAACCAAACGTAAATAACATAAAACATCTTTAATCTCTTTACGCTGATAGAATGACAATCCGCCATAAATTCTATACGGAATATCGCGTTTTCTCAACGCGTCCTCCATAGCACGCGACTGCGCATTGGTTCTATATAAAATCGCAAAAGCCCCATTATGAAGCTGATTCTGCATTTTCTGTTCAAAAATCGTGCTTGCTACAAAACGGCCTTCTTCGGCATCTGTCAAACTTCGGTGCACTTTTATTCTCGGACCAAACTCATTGGCCGTCCAAACTACTTTATCTAGCTTGGTTTTATTATGCTCCATAACCGTATTTGCCGCTTCCACAATATTACGTGTCGAGCGGTAATTCTGCTCTAAACGATACATTACTACCCCTTCATAATCTTTCTGGAAATTCAAAATGTTATTGATATTCGCTCCACGGAAAGCATAAATACTCTGCGCATCATCTCCAACCACGCAAATATTCTGGAATTTATCAGACAAAGCCCTAACAATCAAATACTGAGAATGGTTCGTATCTTGGTACTCATCAACCAGAATGTAGCGGAAACGGTTTTGATATTTCGCCAAAACCTCAGGAAAACGCGTCAATAATTCATTGGTTTTCAATAATAAATCATCAAAATCCATTGCACCGGCTTTAAAACAGCGCTCCACATATTGTTGATAGATCTCTCCCAATCTAGGTTTTTTGGCCATTGCATCGGCCTCCTGCAATTCAGGATTATTAAAGTACGCTTTTACCGTAATCAAGCTATTCTTATAACTTGATATACGTCCTAAAACCTGTTTTGGTTTATAAATGTCACGATCCAACTGCATTTCTTTGATAATCGAAGAAATTAGACGCGCCGAATCCTGAGAATCGTAAATAGTAAAATTGGAAGGATATCCTAAAAGTTCCGATTCTGCACGAAGAATACGCGCAAATATCGAGTGAAAAGTTCCCATCCAAAGATTTTTAGCTTCAGAGGCTCCCACAATATCCGAAATTCTGTGCTTCATCTCTCTTGCCGCTTTATTGGTAAAAGTTAGCGACAAAATATTAAATGCATCAATTCCCTGATGCATCAAATAAGCAATTCTAATCGTTAAAACACGGGTCTTTCCCGAACCTGCACCAGCAATAATAATCATTGGCCCGTCTTTTTGTAAAACAGGCGCTCTCTGCGCTTCGTTGAGCTGGTCAATATATTTCTGCATGTAATTTATCTCCTTTTAGGCAAAAATAAGAATTTAAAGAGAAAGTTCCTAAGATACTGAGACGCTAAGGTTCTAAGTTTTTTTTGAAGCCAAACAATTGGCATTTTATTAAACATGGTTTCCCGCTTTCGGCTATATCTCTCCGCTCCGCTGCGAGGATACCGCCTCAATCGGGGCTAAATTCAAATAATTGGATCAAGCTAAATCGAAAGAAAATTCTTTAAAATAATTTATATTTGTAAACTTATAAAAAAGCAAATGAAAGTAAAATTAACAGAAAACGCCGAAAAGACATTTTTACAAATCATAAGTAGATATAGTAATCTCAAAGCGACTAAATTTTCAAATCAAACCATCTCGACTATAGAGATAATTGTTCAAAATAATTTTATTGGCTCTAAGTATAAAAAAACATCTTATAGAAAGTTCCCCATATCCAATCAAGTATTTTTATTTTATCAAATAGAAAAACAAATCATCTACATTGTTTTATTCTGGGATAATAAAAGAAACCCTCTAGAATTAGATAATATACTTAGCTCTTAATTTTTGCTTAAAATCTTCAAAGTCTACTGTCCTTCCTGCCTTAATATCTTCTTGACTTTTTTGTAATTCCTGCATTAAAATTTCTTCAGGAAATAGTAAAGAAGTAATCAACTTCACTTCCTGATGTGTAAAACTATTCGACTTTAATTTTCTGTAATAAGTAGCATGTTTTAAGCCTAGTTTTTGAATAAAAAACTCTGTCTTATAATAAGATTTATCAATTAATTCAGGCAATGAATTAATGTAATTTTCATAATTCTCAACTATTTCTATCATTTTACGCAAATTAAATTATCAAAATATGATACAAAAATAATCATTTTATAATTGCAAAAGATAATTTTAACTATAATTTCAAAAAAGGAAAACTTAGAAGCTCAGTATCTCAGAACCTTAGTCACTTACTTAAAAAACACATCATAAGCAAAACGAATCAGTGTTCCGACAACCACAATTAAAAAGAAAATTCTAATAAATCCGTTGCCTTTGTTTATGGCTAATTTTGCTCCAAGCCATCCGCCAAGTCCGTTGCTGATTGCCATTGGAATTGCAATTGCCCAGATGATTTTTCCTTTAATCATAAACAGACAAATCGAACCAAAATTGGTTGCCAGATTTACCATTTTAGCATTCGCGGAAGCGTGAAGAAAATCAAAACCTAAAAGCGCAATAAAAGCAACTACAAAGAAACTCCCTGTTCCTGGACCGATAAATCCATCATAGAATCCAACAATTATACTAATGACCACGGCATACATAATTTGTGTTGCAGCAGAATGATCTTTTGCAACATGCTGTCCGAAATTTTTCTTAGCATAAGTATATACAAACAGTAAAGATAAAACCACCAATAAAAGTGGTTTCATAAAATCATTGCTTACAAGCGTCAAAATTGTTGAACCAAGAAATGCTGACGGAACCGCCAGACACATCATAATAATTAAGAGTTTCCATTGAATTACTACTTTCTTTAAGTATTGAAAAGCAGCAAAAGCAGTTCCGCTAAAAGCTGGAATTTTCAAAGTTCCAACAACCGTCGAAACCGGAAGATTTGGCAATAAAATTAATCCCATCGGTGTTTGGATTAATCCGCCACCACCAACAATTGCATCAATAAAACCAGCTGCAAAAGCCGCTAAACAAAGAAAAAGTATTATGTATGAATCCATTAAAAAGATATTTCGGTCTCAGTAAAAAACAAGTTGCAAAAATACAGCTTCCTTTTTGTTTATTGCCATAAATTTAAAGTTGATTTTTGATCAAAAAGTATATTTTTGCTTAAAAATTATTCCAATGGATTTCAACAAAATAATAGAACTTGCGAGTTATACTTTACCAGCCTTAGTTACGGGAGTTGTAGCGTATCGTTTCTTTGAGCTACACATTAAGAACAACGACAGAAAACGTGCTTTTTTATTAAACAAGCAAGCTCACAAGGAATCTCTTCCTGTGCGTTTACAAGCATACGAGCGTATGACTTTGTTCTTAGAACGTATTAATTTGACCAAATTGTTAATTAGAATTGCTCCTATTTCGCAAAACAAAAATGATTACGAAAATTACTTAATTGACCTAATCGAGCAGGAATTTGAACACAATCTGACACAGCAGATTTATATGTCTGAAGAATGTTGGACGATCATTACCACTGCAAAAAATGCAACAATCCAAATGATTCGTAAAGCTGCTATGAGCGATAAAGTGGAGAACGCCGATAAACTTCGTGAAGTAATCTTAAATGATTTATTAGAAAAACAATCACCAAGCAATGCTGCGTTAAGCTTTATTAAATCTGAGGTTGCAGAACTTTGGTATTAAACTTATTATATTTGAGATTGAGCATATATTAACTGCTCAATCTCACATTTCTTTTTAACTTACCCACTCCTGGTGATATTTTACCACAATCCATTTTCCTTTCATTTTTTCTAAGAAAACTTGGTAACCAGAACCGCATAATCCTGAACAGTTTATAGTATACTTGACATAAGCTTTTTTTCCATCCTCTGAAATTATTGGAATCGTAGCCTGATAATAACTAAAATATTTTACTTTTTTACTATCATTTCTAATCTCTTTAGCTGATCTGACAGCAACTTCATTAAAATCATTTTGTGATAATTTAAAAGCATTAAAGTTTTTGCTCTGAAATTCGATATACAAAGAATCTGATTTTGAAAAGAAAAATTTTTCTTGTGGAATATCGGGAAAACCAATAAGAAACTCTATCAATTCGGAGTTTACTTCTGCACTTTTTGGCAATTTGCCTTTCTCAACGTGGTCAATTTTCAGCTTCTGCAAATCTTCGCAAAAAAAAATCTTTTCCTTATTTCCTAAATACCTAGCAATCTCTAAACTATCACTATGGATAAGAGTCTTAATTATTGCATTTATTTCTTCACTTTTAGGTAATTTAAAATTTGGATCTTGTTTGTATTTCTGACAGCTTGAAGAAAAAACAATTACTACTAAAACTAATAAAAAAGAAAATATGCTTCTCATGCTACTTCTTAAATCAATATCTTATTATCGCTCATAACTTCCGATTTATTCTGGGCATATTCATAACCTTGCTTCCACCATTCTTTCATTACCTCTTTATTAAAAATCAAAGCATTATCGGTTAATTTTATAGGAGTATAATATAAATTTAATTTCACATTCTTATTGTTTGCCATAAGTTTTCCTATAGCAATATCATGTTTTTCTACTTGATCTAAAGCAATTCTAAACAAATCAATCATTAATGAAAACGGATTCTTTCCAATTACTGTTTTCGTTGTATTAACCTCCGTTTCAAGCACAATTACATCTATTTCCGTCGCTCCTCTGTTGATTGCTTCACGAATTGGAACTAAGCTTGAAAATCCGCCATCACCATATTCGCAGTTGTTTTTTTCAACCAGACTCATAAAAGGAACATAGTTGCTCGATATCCAAGACCATTCACAAAACTCTTCGTAAGTACAATCTTTTACCGATTTATATTCTGATTCATTTTTAGTAAAATTCGTCACAGTAACGATAACGTCGGTTTTTAGTTTTTTGAGCTTATTAAAATCTGAAAGAGAGAAATTATTCTGAATATACTTTTTCAGTCCTTTGCTTTCTCCAAAAGTACGTTTTCCTTTAAAAAACTGACGCAATACATTAAAGTGATTAATGGTTACAATATCAACACCATCTTTTGTTTTTACCACAAATGGACAAATATTAAAGATGCTCGACATGGTAACATTAGTATAAACAGAATGGATTTTTTTGATATGACCGAGAGCTAAATGCGGAATTAATAAACTTCCTGTAGAAGTCCCTAAAAACAAGTCATATTCGTGTTTTTTTTCTTCTATCAAATATTGGGCAACACCACCAGCAAATGCGCCTTTACTGCCACCACCTGAAATAACCAATGCTCTCATAAATTGTAATGTAGGTTTTGTTTTTGGGATACTTTTTTTTAGAGGGTGTAGAGAAAAGAAGCAAGAAGCAAGATTATTTTTAAAATCCTTTGCTATAAATCTTCCTTCTTGTCTCTTTCTTCTACTTCCATCTAATTTTACTCTTTCAACAAACGATTCAACTGGAACTGTTCATCGGGTGTCAAATTAGGTAAAATTCTATTAAAAGAAGCACGCATTTCAGGATTTTTTAACAGAAGTCTTATCGTATCTCTTCCAAATTTTGAAAATTGCCACATATGATGTGTTGTAGCTCCAACTAAGTTACTCAAAACCTGATCGTTAATAATTTTAAAAGCAATTAATTTTTCTAAAGCGTTTTGTCGTGTTGTAGCTTCGTATTTTGTTGATGAAAATGCAATCAGTTCATTTGCCAAAGAATCTGTATCATTACTGTAATTTGGCGTAGATAAAGCTAGTGAAAGCCATAAAGTCCTTAAATTATAATCGTTAAAACCAATCCAATTTTTAGATTTATCCAGATATTCTGTTCTATGATTAGGAAAATTTCTCCAAAGCCAATAAAGTGCTATTTCTTGTGTCTGATATGATTTATCATCCAAAAGTGTTTCATAATTTATTCTAAAATCTTCAGGAATTTTAGTCAAAGAACCAGCCAGATTCTGACGTACTTTTACATTATTGGTTTGCAATGCCAAAAGCAATAAAGACTTTTTATCTTCATACTTTTCATTTTCCAATTGATCAACAACAGCTTCTTTTACCGATTGATATACGTCTGATTCTAAAGTGCTTTTTAAAACATCTGCTTTTTCGGCTAAAGCCGTTTTTTTCAATTTATCAATTTCCAATCGCTTTTGAATTGCTTTGTTTTTACTTAATAATGCATTTGCGGTTGGCGTATCAAAAGCAGTTGATTCCAACCAAGTTTTCTGAAATTTCTCTAAATCAAAATCAGAAACTTTTTTAATTTCATCAAAGAAATTCTGTGTGTTTACGGTTTGATAAGCATATTTATTCAGATAACTTTTAATCGCTTTTTTGAAAGCTTTATCGCCAATTGATTCGTGTAAAACAAACAAAGCCCAAGCACCTTTCTCATAAAAAGTAAGCGAACTTGCTTTTGCATTTAAAACTGGAATCGCATCAGTACGAGAAGCAAACTTAATCTGCTGTGCTGTATCATATAATTTCGAATAAAAATAATCTTCTCCGTAAATGTCTTTTTCTGCCAATAATGCAAAATAGGTTGCAAATCCTTCTTGTAGCCAATGATGCGTACTGCTTTCGGCAGTAATAAGATCTCCGAACCAATGATGTGCCAATTCGTGAGCGTCAACATTGGTATAATTTCGATCGCAAAAACCAATGGAATCTACTACATAACGTGTTGCAAAAAGAGTCGAAGTAGTGTTTTCCATTCCAGCATACAAAAAGTCTCTTACTGGAATTTGTCTGTTGATTTTCCATGGATATTTTACGCCAATTTCTTTCTCTAGGAAGTCAAAAATGCGTTTAGAATATCGGTAAGTTGGCTCAAAACGATCTGCATCTTTGGGTTCGTAATAATATTCTAAAGGGATTCTACTCTTAGATTTAAATTCTTTTTTATCAAATTTCCCAATAGCCAGCATTAATAAATACGAACTCATTGGTTTTTCCATTTCAAACTGCCAGTGATTTAAACTTCCGTTTGCTTTTTTATCTTTTAAAACCCCATTAGAAACTACCTGATAATTCTTATTGAAAGAAATCCCTAAATTGAAAATCAGCTTTTCATTGACATCATCAAAACTCGGAAACCAATTGCTAGTGTATCTTCCTTGCCCTTGTGTCCAGATTTGCACTTCATCATTGCCCATATCAACAAAATACAGTGCTTGCTTTGGCTTTGCCGTATAATTGAACGTCAAATGATTCTGTCCTTTTTTAAAAGGAAAAACCAACTTTAGTTCTTTGTTAGTATTAATAAACATGATTTCATTTTCATTGATTTTTACATTCGAAAATTCCATGTTTTTAGCGTCAAGGGCAATAGTGTCACATTCTTTTAAAACCTCAAATTGAAAATCGACAGCACCAGAAATTAATTTATCTTTTGTATTGAATGACAATTGCCCAGAAACCGATTTAAAATCGACGAATTGTGTTTGCTGCGCAAAAAGAAAGCTGGTAAATAATAAAAGAATGTATTTCATTGAAACGAATTTAAAAGGCAAAATCCCAAAGTTACAAAGGTTTCCTTTACAAATAGAACGAATTTTGTAAGTTTACCATATAAAACAACCAAATCGTGTCTACACCTCAAAAAGCCTTATTTAACTGGAGCAGCGGAAAAGATTCTGCTCTTGCCTTATATAAAACATTACAAAATAATGATTTTCAAATTGAATGTTTGCTGACCAGCGTAAACCAGCAATATCAGCGCATTTCTATGCACGGAATTCGTGTTGAATTATTGCAGGAACAAGCACAAGACATTGGAATCCCGCTAAAAATTCTGGAAGTGCCCGAAATGCCAACAATGGAAGTTTACGAGAAAGTAATGACCGAAACATTAACCGAATTAAAGCAAAATGGTATAACACACTCTATTTTCGGAGATATTTTTCTGGAAGATTTACGTCAATACCGCGAAAATCAATTGGCAAAAATTGGGCTAACCGGCGTTTTCCCTATTTGGAAAATCCCAACTCAAGATTTAATTCAAGAATTTATTTCATTGGGATTCAAAACAATTGTGGTTTGTGTTAACGAAAAGTATTTGGATAAAAGTTTTGTCGGCAGAATAATCGATCAGGATTTTATAAATGATTTACCAGAAAACGTTGATGTTTGCGGTGAAAACGGTGAATTTCATACTTTTACATTCGATGGACCAATATTCTCAAAACCCATTGATTTTGAAATTGGCGAAATCGTCTATAGAAAATACGAAAAACCCAAAGAACAAGATTCATCAAATACAGCCTGCGATACTAATGATGAAACTGCCTTCGATTTTGGCTTTTGGTATTGTGATTTAATTAAAAAATAAATGAAATTTTTCTTTAAATTAGTTTTACTAATCCTAGTTTCTTTTTCTCTTCAAAGCTGTTTAGTCAGCAGATGCGAGAGACCTCAAATAACAGGATATATTTATGATGCCGAAACAAAACTGCCTATTGTAAATTGTAAAGTTGGAGAAGTTTTAAGTCAGTCGAACGGTTATTTTTCATTAAAAGAAAAACGGTATCGCCAATTTACCTTTTTTGGTTTTGAAGCACCAACTTTGGCTGTAAATGAAGTCGTTAAAAAAGAAAATTACGAATCTCAAAACATTCAATTTATGCAGCCGTTTGGCGCTGGAATGAAAAAAGGGGCTTTTCATAATGCAGACACTATTTATATCAAAAAAAACATTTTAAAAACAAACTGATTATGGATTTAAAAGAAAATGATGAAGTAAAAAAAGTAGTTTTCTTTTTGAAAGAAATTGGAATTGATATTATCGAAAAAGAGCTTGGAGAAACTTTTTTGCCTGGATTGGATTTAGGTCCTGACTGCATTTATATCGATTATAATAAATTATTATATCCTGGCGACATTTTGCATGAAGCTGGACACCTTGCTGTAACAGTTCCAGCGGAAAGAAAACTAATCGGTACCGCGGGAATTTCTCAAGACTGGCCAACTCAAGGTGACGAAATTGCGGCGCTTTTATGGTCTTATGCAGCACTGCATCATTTACAGCTCTCACCTGAATTTGTATTTCATCCACATGGTTATAAAGGCAATTCTGAGTGGTTTATTTCGAATTTTACTTCAGGAAATTATATGGGTTTGCCTCTTTTAGAATGGATGGGATTATGCCTAGGAAACGAAAAAGCCGAAAAAGAACAAAAAATGCCTTTTCCAGCTATGCAAAAATGGATTCGAGATTAATATTAAGTCGATTGATCGACCAACGTTTTCAAGAACCATTTGTTCTCTTTTAATTCAAAGACATAATCAATATAAATTCCGTTATCAAGTCCGCGCTGTTCAAGAGTAGCTTTGTTTTTCTTTACTAATAATGTGCGTTTTAAATATTTCTCATCAGCTTTATTATTGAGATGAAGGACTTTATATCCTTCTTTTGCCATTATATAATCTGATAATTCAAAATCGTCATTGTTCGCTTTGTACTTTAGAGGAAAAATAACTCTGCTGATTTGAAATTTAGTATCTGAATTGAACTTGTTAAAAAATTCACTAAAATCTTCAGAGGCTGTTTTTGTGCTCTGAGCATAAACAAATGAATTTAAACTCATTGCAAAAACAAGAAATATATAAAAATACTTTTTCATTATTCATTATACATTTTAAGCAAGTTGGTAACCGTGTTCCAGTTTCGAATTGTTGCTGTTACATTTAATTTCTTCTCAATATATTTTTGATCAAAACGGGTTTTTCCAGCACCAATATCATACTTTATAAAAATTCTGTTTTCATCAATGCTGGCTTCATCGGGTTTGAACTGGCTAATTTTCAAATCGTTTATATTTTCTTTTTTCAATGTCGTTGAAACGAAAGCCACATAGAGTTTTTTCGTATCGATATCCTTCTCTTTCAAGAATGGATTATTGGCAAAACACGATTCCAAGTTTTCTTTGGTAATCATCACGACAGGAACTTCGTGGCCAAAAACTTTAAAGATTTCCTGTTTGATCATAAAACCAACTTTCGAAGCATCTTCTTCACTATCCACAAAAACATTCCCAGATTGCAGATAGGTTCGAATATTTTGAAAACCAAGATTCTCCAGCATTGCTTTCAAAGCTTCCATTTTCATCATATTATGCCCAGAAACATTGATCCCGCGTAAAAGCGCTAAATGTGTTTTCATTTTTTTTAATTTTTTTCAAAGATAAAAACACTATTCATCTTCTTCACTGATTTCAATGCCAAACTTTACTAAAAAGTCGTTAAACTTTTCTTTATACTTTTTCTGCGCCTCTTCTACAATTTCATCTGCTTCTTCGTTGGTTTCTACTGCATTGAGATTAAATTCTTCTTTTACCCACTCACGAAATTCTTCCTTATTTTCACTTTCTTCGTAATATTCTTCGTCTTGATAAAAATAAGCTTTATCAAAATCAACAGAAATTTCGGTATCCAAAGTCAAAAGCTGAATTAACTTTTGAGTGTTTTCTGCTACAATATGAACTCCACCTTCATCTCCAAAAACAACAATTGGGCAATTGTTCAAATCATTATCGATAATCCAATACGCATAAGAGCTTCCTGAACCATTTGCGCCTGCAAATTCGATAAAACTATTATAGAATTCTTCTTCTTCAGACCATGTTTTTATACCCGTTTTTTCTTCCGTTATAGTTAGTCCAAAACATTCCGAATACGTTTCTACTCCATACTCCTGTTCAAATTCATACAGTTTTACTAAATCTTCTGGCAGTTTGTAATTGCCAAATTGAGAAGCATATTCTTCCAATGAAAATCTATTACTATAATCGGCATATTCTGTTTCATCATCTTCGTCATTATCTTCAACAACTTCGGCCGTCAATATTTCAAAAGTTTTCATGACAGCATTTTTTACACAGAAAAATTCAATTCCTGGAGCATTTTCGTCATTCATCCATTGGTATTTAGGATCTCCGTTTTCATCTAGATATTCCAGAATAATCATAATTTCTTGATCCTCATGACACCATAAAGCACGCATTCTGATATTAAAACCATTCGAGATTTCTTCTGAAATCTGACTGTATTTCTTCCCTTCATAATCAAAAGGAATAAACAAATAAGTTGTGCCTGAGATATGTCTAACGATTTTTCCATTCTCTTTCAGCTCTTCAGTTTCAGATAGAACTTCAACCATATTAATAAACTGATTTCGGAAATCAGCATACATATATTTGTCCTTTTTGTCGTAATCTAAAATTGAAAGTCCTTCCTTAAAAACATCTAAATAATTATTGCCTAATATTTCTTCGTTATAATCTGAATTTTCGACAAAAGAATCTTCTACAATATCAGACAGTTTATGGGTTGAAGGCAGATAGTTCTCAACAGTAATAATAGATCCGTCAGTATCTTGCACAGAACTACAGATTAAAATATCGGGTCTGTTGGCACTGATGATTGCTTGAACATCTGTAAAACGCTCAAAATGAAATAGCATATCGTCACTATAAATCAGCCAAGCTGTAAGATCTCCTTTTACAAAAAGTTCTCCGTGATTGTATTCGCCTGCAAGTGTGTCGCATTGCAGGCCACTGCCTAAATAATGAACACTTCCGAAGAGATTAATATTTACTGTTGTAGTTTTTCCTAAAACGATCAAAGCAGGAGAATTATCGGTATCATAAGAACTGATCAGTTTTGTAACTGTTAGATTTCCTTTAAAAATAAAACCTAAAATAAAAATATCAGGATGTTCTTCGGTACTGAAATCCATCTCAAATAAATCCATTTCAACATCATTCTCTGCTAACAGAAATATTGGATTTTCTTCGTAATCAGGAAAACGCCAAGTATCTTCAAAAACATTATAGATTTTCTGATTGTTGAAATCGGTTAGATCTCCAATAATAGTATGCGCTTCATGTCGGTTAATTACTTTAAAAGTAATTCCAGAAAATATCATTGTTTCAAAAGGAACTTTTTCTTCTTTAATCATAACTGGAGCTTATATTAAACAGTGAAACAAATCTAACAATTATCTTTATTTAATAAAATAATACTGACGTCAAAAAAAAGCCCCGTTATAAACGGAGCTTCAAAAAATCTGGATTAGTAAGCATTCAAAAAATTATTCCTTTTTATCATATACAAGCCTTGGACCATCGCATATACTCCACGTTCCATACAATTTTCCGAAACTATTAATGATATATAAATTTTCTTTTTTCTTAGAAGTACAAGATGCCACTATATCGCTCTCTGCAGTATAACTTAGTTCAAACTGAGTTTGATCTGTCGTTTTCACTACAGAATAAGTTCCTGAAATGGTTGTAATTTTACCATCTTTCTTTCTTGTTTTAGAGAATGTATTATTAGAATTAAAAGTATACGATTCCTCCCATTCTAAAACATCTATAGAATTTATTGCGGGATTACTGTTGCCCATTGCTGTAAGGATCCATTTTCCGTGATAACTTTCGGTTGGTTTATTTTCATTGTCATCATTAGAGCAAGAAACAAGCGAAATAAACAATACAATTAAAAGTCCAATTTTCTTCATTTTTATAGTTTTTGATGGTTAATTATTATTAAGATTTTACTTTCTTAAAATGGTTGCGTCTTCAGTTTATAATTTTACGATAAGTTAACATTCAAACACTTGAAAACAATAATTCATTTTCAAAATTCCTAATTAAAATCTATCTTCGCTTTTTAAAGAAAAATGAGCCAAGAAAAAAGAAATATTGAATATACTTTGTCTTTTTTCTTTCTTCTCGGTTCTTTTATTCTTGACTATATAAAAATCTAAATCTTCGAATGTCTAATAATCTTTTTGAAACTCCAATTGAATACTTAAAAGGTGTTGGCCCAAGCCGTGGTCAGCTGCTTCGCAAGGAATTGGGCATTCATAAATATGGAGATTTAGTCAATCTTTTTCCGAATAGATACATTGACAGAACGCGTTATTATAAGATTAACGAATTGCAGAATACGGGTTCTGAAGTTCAGATAATTGGTAAAATAATCAACATTAAAACGGTTGAATTTGCTAAAAACAAAAAGCGACTTGTAGCTAGTTTTGTTGATGAAACAGGGCAAATTGATTTAAACTGGTTTCAAGGCCATAAATGGATCCGCGAAAGTTTAAAACTCAATGAACCTTTGGTAATTTTTGGAAAATGTTCGCTGTATGGAAGCCAGTTTAGTATGGCGCATCCCGAAATTGAATTATTAAGCGAACACGAAAGAAGTTTGCGTTCTGCCATGCAACCGGTTTACCCTTCAACAGAAGCTTTGGCCAACAAAGGCATTTCTAACCGAACGATTAATAAATTAATGGAACAGCTTTTTCTGGAAACACAAGCGTTGTTTACAGAAACTTTTCCGCCATTTTTGATCGAAGAACTGAAGCTGATTCCGAAACGTGCCGCTTTATTCAATATTCATTTTCCGAAAAGTGCTGAAATTTTAGCGAAAGCGCAATTCAGACTAAAGTTTGAAGAACTGTTCTTTATTCAGCTGCAGTTAATCACTAAAAACCTTATTCGAAAGCATAAAATAAAAGGACATCCATTTGATAAAGTGGGCGAACTTTTTAATGAATTTTATAAAAACCATCTTCCTTTTGATTTAACAAATGCTCAAAAAAGAGTAATCAAAGAGATCAGAACTGATATGGGAAGCAACGCTCAAATGAATCGTTTGCTTCAAGGTGATGTGGGTTCTGGTAAAACTATTGTGGCTTTTATGAGCATGCTTTTGGCTATTGATAATGGTTTTCAGGCTTGTTTGATGGCTCCGACGGAAATCTTAGCCAATCAGCATTTTCTGGGTTTATCTGAATTTGCTAAAACATTGAATATCAATATTCGAATATTAACAGGTTCTACCAAAACTTCTGAAAGAAAAATTATTCATGAAGAATTGGAAAGCGGAGAACTTAAAATTTTGATCGGAACTCACGCTTTATTGGAAGATAAAGTGCAGTTTCAGAATTTAGGTTTGGCTGTAATTGATGAACAGCATCGTTTTGGTGTGGAGCAAAGGTCTAAATTGTGGAAGAAAAATGATATTCCGCCACACGTTTTGGTTATGACTGCCACTCCTATCCCAAGAACTTTGGCTATGAGCTTATATGGTGATTTGGACATTTCGGTTATTGATGAATTACCGCCAGGCAGAAAACCAATTCAGACTGTGCATCGTTATGATACAAATAGATTAAAAGTTTGGAAATTCCTTCGCGATGAAATTGCAAAAGGAAGACAGATTTACATTGTTTATCCGTTGATTCAGGAATCTGAAAAAATGGATTATAAAGATTTGATGGATGGTTACGAAAGTATTTCTCGTGATTTTCCGCTTCCGCAATATTCTATTTCTATTCTTCACGGAAAAATGAAACCTGCAGATAAAGATTCCGAAATGAAGCGTTTCTCTGAAGGAAAAACTAATATCATGGTTGCCACAACTGTGATTGAAGTTGGTGTAAACGTGCCAAATGCTAGTGTAATGATTATAGAAAGTGCCGAAAGATTTGGACTTTCGCAATTGCACCAGCTGCGCGGACGTGTAGGACGTGGTGCTGAACAAAGTTACTGTATCTTAATGACAGGACATAAATTAAGCTCCGACAGCAAAACCAGAATGGAAACAATGGTTCAAACCAATGATGGTTTCGAAATTGCCGAAGTAGACTTAAAGCTTCGTGGTCCAGGCGACTTAATGGGAACACAACAAAGCGGTGTTTTAAACCTGCAAATTGCAGATATTGTAAAAGACAGAGAAATTTTATCTCTGGCAAGAAATTACGCCATGAAAATCTTAAAAGAAGATTCTGCTCTTCAAAAACCAGAACATGCCGTTTTAAGAAACATCTTCATAGAGTTGACTAAAAAGAAAAATATTTGGAATTATATTAGTTAACTGAGGTGCTAAGGTGCTAAGCTTCTAAGATACTAAGGTCTATATCCTACTCTTAAATACTAAAAAAGCTCAAAGATTTTAAGTTTAAAATCTTTGAGCTTTAAAACCTTAGCAACTTAGAAGCTTAGCATCTCAGAAGCTTAAAAAAACTCCATTGCGTCCTTATTATTTATCATTCAGGTGATTTAGTTTTGCTGGGGGACAAATTTAAAGGGGATGAATATTCTTCCGGACACAATGAAGTATATACTTGATTATTTCTTTTTCACATCATTCTTTTTTTCGAAAATACCACTGAACAAACCTTTGCTAATTTTGTTTTTATCATCTTTTCCAGTTGCAATCAAATGATCGATATATTCCATGTAAGTCTTCTTTCTTTCTTCTAGAAAACCTACCAAATACTCTTCAGATGCATGCATACCGCTAGTTTCTTCAATCTGCAAAAGTTTCTTGTACAAAGGTTCGATAAATTTTACAATAATCTCATTCGGAACCGATTTTCTGGTGCCAAAATAACCAACAATTTCACCATCTGTATCGGCGATTATTTTAAAATCAGTTACAACCCAGTAATAACGCCCAGTTTTAGCCATGTTCTTTATGATAACATGAATATTTTCGCTGGATTTAATACTGTCCCATAAAAATTTAAAAATAACCTTAGGCATATCCGGATGACGAACTATATTGTGAGGCTGGCCGACAAGCTCAAATTCATCATAACCAGAAACATCTATAAAGTCTTCATTAGCATATAAAATGGTTCCTTTTTTATCAGTTTTACTTAGCAGTACTTTATTCTTATTCCAATCCACTTCTCTATCAGAAGGTGTCGGACGGTGCAATCTGGTATCCATAAATTTTACATTTAAATTAATTTACAATTCAATAAGTATAAAATGAATCCTTTAAACCATTTTTAATTTGACTCGATCTCCAAGACAAGCAGAATATTTCTGATTTTGCGAAAAACTGTTTCCAGTTCATTTTCCAACCATTCAGGAATCTCGTTATTAACCGCAAGATTAAGCTGGCGAATATCATTCATAATCTGGATTAGCTTTTTATACTGAAAGTCAAGATCGTAAACATGTGAACTAGTTTGGTAATTTTTAAAAATCTCTTTTACCTCTATTTCAAAATCAGATTGGACTTTAATTTTTTCAATCGAATCTAATGTTATGCTTTCATTCAAAAAATCTTCAATTATCTTTTTAAGATTATGCAGCGTAGGCACTGCAGTTGGTAAATCATACTTAAACATACAATTGGTTTAAAAAATATTAGTATTGTTTTTGGGGGGCTTGGTTTGAATTCTAACTCTTGCTATTTGTTGATTTCACATGGATATCATTAACTAGATCATCAATTTTTTTAGCACTTTCTCTCATCATTTCAAGATAAGTAAGCAATTTATCATTATCTGTATGGCCTTTTGAGACATCAATAAGCTTTAAAACTGAATTTACAGGTAATTTCAAATCTAAAGTTGTTCTATGAATAAAATCATTATAATCTTTTGTAGCAGACATTGAACTGTATTTTGCAGAAGCCAATTTCATGTTTTCCAATTCATATTCGTCTGAAATTTTTGAAATGTGATTTTCACTGTGCTCTTTAAAATAATATGCCCAATAGCCATTCATAAAAAATACAACAGCAGCCAAAACGGTATGGATAATTAAGGTTTCAAGATCAAAATTTACTTGCGAAAAATAAACCTGAAGACCGTTTGCATCATTGTAAATGTAATTTTGAAGATAAGCCAGTCCCGCGTGATGTAATACAACCAGCAAAGTAAGCGGGATTTGAAGTTTCCAGTTCTGATAAATAATCAAAATCGTACTGGCAATAAACACCGTAAAATGCATTTCGAACATTCCGTGCATTTGATAAATGTACTGTGCCATAAAAATAGCCAGAACAATAGACAGGACATACTGGTAAAACTTAGAATTTTTCATAAAAAATTTTGCCGAGTAGTACAAAAGAAGATTCAGCGTTCCAACGCCAACGCCAATTTCGAAAGTATCGTATTTAAAAGACAGTCCGATACCCAAAAGAAAATATACTGCAAGTACATAATTGATAATTGTATCTGATTTTTGTGTCATTGTAGACATAAAACTGTGCAGATAATCTTGTTCGTTTAAGCTAGCTTTTGCTTTCATAGGTTAATAGATTTTGGTTTTTGGAAAATAGTTATTTAGTACATTTTGGTAATGAACATCCGTAAGCTCTTAGAGCTAAAGCATTAAAAGAAGGATTGTCTTTTCTTCTAAGAAGAGAATCGATCGCCATTTGAGCATAATTGCTTGAAGCATCTGTACAATATCTTGTTTTATTGTAATTGCCTCGATAGTACAAATTATGCGACTGATCTAGTAAAACTGCTTGAGGTGTTGAAATAACGCCACAATTTTTAGCAATTGATTCATCAAAATAAACAGGAATTTTAGCATCAAACTTTTGCTGGATTTCATCAATAGTGAAATTTTTCTGTTTGTTTAATACTACAATTTTAAAATTTATCTGATCTCCATACTTTTTTATCAAACTGCTAACATGTGGTACATTGAACCGCGAACAAGGGCATTCGGGATTAAAAAAATGTATAAAAATAGGCTTATTATCAAATGCGCAACATGAGCCAAGTTCTACTTTAGATCCCATTGCAATAGCGTGATAATTTTTTGGAATAGGCGTTGGAAGACTGTATTTAAACTCGTTCTGCCAAAACAGGTAACCTATTGAAAGAAGTAAAAACGTAAACCATAAACCTAGAAGTAATTTTTTCTTCATAAATTATTTTTTTTATATTATTCAACAACGAAAGAATAAACACTTGTTAATATAATTATTCATTATATATAACCAAACCCAAAAAAAAACAACTTCTACATAGAAATTTTAACATAAATAACAAACGCAACCGTTAGCTTTTATGTAAAATCTTTTCATTTTGTTTAACATATCAATAATACAAATAAAATCGATAAAGTGCAAAAAAAATCAGACAAAAAGATTAAAATTTTCTTTCATGGCAGAAACAATCGATACTTCGACAGATGAAAAAGCAGACTCTATTTGGAGTTTTGTTTGTTTTCGAGAAAAAATTTAATCTTTAATTAAACCTTTTTGCCAACTTATAGTCTAAATGCAAACCTTTGTACATACAAATGTTAAATAAAAGCTAACAGCTTTCGATTTCACACCAAAAAGTTAAATTTGTAAACTTGCTGAAAAACAAAACCTAAAATCTATATTCACCTCAATTTTATGAAAGTAAAACACCTCATTTACACCCTTTTAATTATTACAATTGGAGGCTTTATTACCTACAGAATCGTCTCTAATAAGGGTAAAAACGAAGACTCTAAAAAGTTTAATGATAAAAAATCTCCAACAACTGTTAACGGACTTGTAATAAAAACAGCAACTTTTGACAATAATTTAGCATTGTCTGGATCTATTGAAGCAAATGAACAAGTTGAAATTCACAGTGAGGTTTCAGGAATTGTGGAAGGCATATTCTTTAACGAAGGTACGAATGTAACTAAAGGACAAGTACTTCTTAAAGTAAATGACATTGAACTAAAAGCACAGTTAAGACAAGCTTTAACCAGAGAAGATTTGGCTGCTGAAAATGCAAGAAGAGCGAAATTGCTATTGCAAAAAGAAGCAATCAGTCAGGAAGAAGCTGATGTTGCAAAAGCTGATCTTGCTTCTGCTCAGGCTCAAAGCCAATTAATTAGAGCTCAGATTTCTAAAACATCTGTAAGAGCACCATTTTCAGGAAAAATTGGTTTACGCAACATTTCTCCAGGAACTTACATCACTCCTACTGTCTTGGTAGCAAAGTTGGTAAATACTAGCAAATTAAAAATTACTTTTTCAATTCCGGAAAAATACGCATCAGAAGTAAAATCGGGATCTATAATCGATTTTAAGGTTTCTGGATCAGACAAAATATATAATGCAAAAATCTACGCTATCGAACCAGAAGTTGCTGTTGCGACTCGTACACTTCAAATTCGTGCACTTGCTGATAATAATGACGGAAAACTTTTTCCAGGAACTTTTGCAGACGTCAAATTACCTTTAAATATTATTAAAGACGCTATAGTTGTTCCTTCTCAGGCAATTATTCCGATTCAAGATGGTAAAAAAGTTTTTATTGCTAATAACGGACAGGCAAAAGAAGTAATGGTTGATGCAACAACAAGAACAGATTCTTCTATTTTAATTTTATCAGGATTAAAACCTGGAGACACTTTAATTACAAGCGGTGTTATGTCTTTAAAAGATGAAGCTCCAATTAAAGTTCAAATAAAATAGTTCTAAAGCCAAAAGTCAAAAGTCGAAAGACTTGAATATAGATTTAAAGATGATAGGTCAAGATTTAGCAATAAATCTGAAATCTAAAATCAACAATCTAAAATCTAAAATCAAACATGAGTTTATCAACTACAAGTATTAGAAGACCTGTTTTAACAATAGTACTGAATCTATTAATTATATTATTCGGTTTTATTGGTTATACTTTTCTAGGCGTTAGAGAATTTCCCTCTATTGACCCTGCTCAGGTATCCATTCGTACTAATTATACTGGTGCCAATGCTGATATTATCGAATCGCAAATTACAGAACCTCTTGAAAAAGCAGTAAATGCAATTGATGGAATTAGAAATATTACTTCATCTAGTAATCAAGGAAGCAGTAACATCACTATAGAATTTAATCTTGATAAAGACTTAGAAGAAGCAGCAAACGACGTTCGTGACAAAGTTTCGCAAGCCATTAGAAGTTTACCGCAAGATATCGATGCTGCTCCAGTTGTATCTAAAGCCGATGCAGATAGTGAGGCGATTATTTCGATGACTGTTCAAAGTGACACTAGAAGTTCATTAGAATTGAGTGATTACGCTGAGAACGTTATTTCGCAAAGATTAGAAACAATTCCTGGCGTAAGTGCTGTGCAAATCTGGGGACAAAAACGTTACGCAATGCGTTTGTGGATTGATCCAGCAAAACTTTCTGCTTATGGATGTACCGTTTCAGATGTTCGTACAGCATTAAATGCTCAAAACGTCGAATTGCCTTCTGGAAAACTTACAGGAGACAATACTGAATTAACAGTAAAAACAGTTGGAAATCTTTCTAAACCAGAAGAATTCAACAATATTATTATTCGTACAGATGGTGATAAAATTGTTCGTTTAAGTGATATCGGAGGCGCTGAATTAGGGCCAGAAAACTTAGAAACAAAATTAAGCCAATCTGGACTTCCGTTAATTGGTCTTGCTATCGTTCCGATGCCCGGCGCAAATTATTTGGACATTTCAGCAGAGTTTTATAAAAAATATGACGCTTTAAAGAAAGATCTTCCAAAAGACATCAAACTTAATATCGCACTTGACAATACTATTTTCGTAAAGAAATCAGTACTTGAGGTTGCCGAAACATTAGGGATTTCAATCATTCTGGTTATCATTATTATTTATCTGTTTTTCAGAGACTGGGCTATTGCTTTCAGACCTTTAATTGATATTCCAGTTTCTTTGATTGCTACTTTTTTTATCATGTGGCTTTTTGGATTCTCTATCAACGTTTTAACCTTATTGGCTATCGTTCTGGCAACAGGTCTTGTGGTTGATGACGGAATTGTGGTAACAGAAAATATCTTCAAAAAAGTTGAAGAAGGAATGACACCTATTGAAGCTGCAATTAAAGGCTCTAATGAGATTTTTTATGCAGTAATTTCGATTTCAGTAACATTGGCGGCAGTATTCTTACCTGTAATTTTCTTAGAAGGTTTCGTTGGACGACTCTTTAGAGAATTCGGGGTCGTAATTGGAGCTGCAGTATTAATTTCTGCCTTTGTATCATTGACATTAACTCCTATGTTGAATGCTTATTTAATGAAAGGCGGCGAACAGAAAAAGTCGAAATTTTACATTAAAACCGAGCCTTTCTTTGAAAAAATGAACAGCAGCTATGCTGAAGCGCTGACAAAATTTATGGATAGAAAATGGATCAGTTTTCCTATCCTTATTGCTTGTTTTGGATTAATTTATTTATTCTTTACTATTCTTCCAAAAGAAACTGCTCCTTATGATGACCGAAGCGCTGTAACTATGCGTATGACGACTCCTGAAGGTTCTTCTTATGAATATACAGATAAATTTATGCAGGAGATTTCAAGACTAATTGATGACTCTATTCCAGAGAAAAAAGTTAGTTTGGTAATTACTTCTCCAGGATTTAGTTCAAACTCTGTAAACAGCGGTTTGGTGCGACTTACCCTAAAAGATGTCGACGAAAGAAAGAAATCTCAAAAGGAAATCGCTGACGAATTAACCAAATGGACAAAACAATATCCGAATGCTAAAACTTCTGTAACGCAGCAACCAACAATTGCCGTAAACAGACGTGGTGGTCTGCCAATTCAATACATTATTCAGGCTCCTAATTTTGATAAACTGAGAGAAAAAATTCCTCTTTTTATGAATGAAGTTGGAAAAAGCGATGTGTTTTCGACAACAGACGTAAACCTTAAATTTAACAAACCTGAAATTAATGTTAGCATTGACCGTGCAAAAGCTGAAAGTTTAGGAATTTCTATTCTTGATATTGCACAGACTTTACAGCTTTCTTTAAGTGGTCAGCGTTTTGGCTATTTCATTAAAAACGGAAAACAATATCAGGTAATTGGACAGTTTGACCAAAAAGACAGATCCAAACCCTTGGATTTGACTTCTATGTTTGTAAAAAACAAAAAAGGCGAATTGATTCAGATGGATAACGTTGTAAGCGTTTACGAGCAAAGTAATCCTCCACAATTGTATCACAATAATAGATACATGTCTGCGACTGTTTCTGCTGGTTTAGCACCTGGAAAAAGTTTAGGAGAAGGTATTGAAGAAATGGACCGAATTAAGGCTAAAGTTTTAGATGAAAGTTTCACAACAGATTTAGCTGGAGAATCAAGAGATTTCGTAGAAAGTAGTTCTAATACTTCTTTTGCTTTCGGATTAGCCTTATTACTTATTTTCTTGATTCTAGCAGCACAGTTTGAAAGCTTTATTGATCCGTTTATCATCATCCTGACAGTTCCTATGGCTGTTGCGGGAGCATTATTCTCATTATGGCTATTCAACCAAACTTGGAACATTTTCAGCCAAATTGGTACCGTAATGTTAATTGGTTTGGTAACCAAAAACGGTATTTTGATTGTAGAATTTGCTAATCAGTTGCGAGAACAAGGCAAACCTAAACTAGAAGCTATTTTAGAAGCTTCAGAAGCACGTTTACGTCCAATTTTAATGACGAGTTTAGCTATTGCATTAGGAGCGCTTCCTATTGCAATGTCACTTGGAGCTGCATCTACGAGTAGAATTGGTATGGGAGTTGTAATTGTGGGGGGAACTATTTTCTCATTGGCTTTGACGCTTTTTGTAATTCCTGCTATTTATTTTATGTGGTCTAAAGCAAGAAAACATTATCCTGAGTTTGACCATATTGACGAATACGAAAGAGACAGCATTAAATAGAAACCGAAAATCGATTTTGGTTAAAGAAAACGAATATGAATATCAAAAAAATATACTGTACAGCACTTATCCTATTCCTTTGCACTTTCCAGTCAAAGGCACAGGAAGTTCTTACTATTGAGCAGGCTATGACTATAGCTCTGGAAAATAATTTTGAAATTAAAATTGCTAAAAATAATTCCAAAATAAACGAAACAAACGTAACAATTGGAAATGCAGGAATGCTGCCTACAGCAACGGCAAATATTACCGACAACAACAGCATTACAAATTCTACGCAAGTAAGACAGGATGGAACATCGACTTCTTTGGACAATGCAAAAAACAACAGTTTAACTTATGGCGTAAGTTTAGGCTGGACTGTTTTTGACGGAATGAAAATGTTCGCAAAACTTGATCAGCTGAAAGAACTTCAGAAATTGGGAGACGCAGAACTTAAAAGAACTATTTTAGTTAAAATTGCTCAAGTAAATTCTGCTTATTATGATCTAGTACAAATGCAGCAGCAATTATCTGCATTGGACACTACAATCGTAATTTCAAATCAACGATTAACTTTGGCTAAAAACCGTTTCAGTATTGGAAAAGCATCAAAATTGGAAGTTTTAAACGCACAAGTCGATTTAAACTCAGATCAAGTTGCTTTACTAAGACAAAAAGAAGCATACGCTAATGGTAAAATTTTATTGAATCAGCATTTGGCACGTGACCCAAAAATTGATTTCAAGGTTACAGATGAAGTAAAAGTAGACAATAAATTGGTTTTGGCCGATTTAATGGATTTAGCTCAAAAACAAAATCCAGGTTTAGAAGCACAAGTCATCAATAAACGTATTGCCGAATTACAGCTAAAACAAGTAAAAGCAGATCGTTATCCTACTTTAAGACTAACTTCAGGATATAATTTTTCTGAAAGCCAGTCAAGTTTAGGTTTTACGAGCGAAACATCTTCAAGGGGTTTAAATTATGGTTTTAATGCTTCTATGAACATATTTGATGGTTTTAATCAGCATCGAAATGAAAAAGTAGCCAAACTACAGATCGAGAATTCGCAGATTGCTATAGAACAGCAAAATACTGTTCTAAATACACAGTTAAGCACGGCTTTTCAAACGTATTTAACCAATCTGGAATTAATTGATTTAGAAGAAAACAATGAAGCAATTGCTAGACAAAATTTAGAAATTACATTGGATAAATTTAAAATTGGAACCATTACAACACTCGATTTTAGAACTGCTCAGCTAAATTATGTTAACGCAAAAGTGCGCTACAGTAACGCACAATACGAAGCAAAACTATCTGAAATCGCTCTAAAAGAATTAGCAGGAAATATTAATTTTTAATTTTCCTTTTAAAAATCAAATATTATCTGCCGAATCTGCTAAATCTGCGAGAGAAAAATAGCTCGCAGATTTAGCAGATTCGGCAGATTTTTTTAATATAATAAAGGATATATAGCATTTTTCGAGGAAACATTCTGTTTGTATAATCTCAAATCATCACTATTTCTTGGTATTGAATATTTTTCTGTTTTACACACAGCAGAATATTTTTTTAATTTAAATTTGTTTCAAAACATACTTCAATGATTACATACAATACCAAAGACTGGTTCACCTTTATTTTTCATTTTCATAAATCGGATACTGTTCGAAAACTGTTTACGATTATGATTGCAATTGGAATCTATGCTGCCATCGTATGCTATCTTGAACTTCAATATTTTAAGGTAACCAAAAACGATTATATTCATAACATTCCGATGATGCACGGAATGCTTGGATTCGTGATTTCACTTTTGCTCGTTTTTAGAACCAATACGGCTTACGACAGATGGTGGGAAGGCCGAAAACTTTGGGGCGGACTTGTAAATAACAGCCGTAATCTAGCTATAAAACTTTCGGCAATTTTAAAAGACGAAAATGACAGAAAGTTTTTTAGAAAATTTATTCCGATGTATGCTGAAATTCTAAATATCCATTTAAAAGACGAAGAAACCAGCAAACAGCTTTTTGAAGATGTTGATTTGGAAATTGACCATCACAAACACAAACCAAATCAGCTGAAAAGAATCATGTATCATAAAATCAATGATTTGTATGATGCAGGAAAAATAACTGGAGAACAGTTAATCACTATTAATGATGAATTAGTTGCATTTACAGATATTTGCGGTGCTTGCGAGCGTATTAAAAACACTCCTATTCCCTACTCTTACAGTGCTTTTATAAAGAAATTTATCTTCTTTTATACCATGACACTTCCGTTTGGTTACTCTGTTAGTTTAGGTTATCTTGTGGCTCCTGTAGTGGTTTTCATATTTTATGTATTAGCGAGTTTAGAGCTAATTGCCGAAGAAATTGAAGATCCGTTTGGAAATGACGAAAATGACCTTCCTACAAGAAAAATAGCCGAAAATATCAAAAAACATGTGGAAGAACTGATTTAACAAAACGTTAAATCTGCCGTTTATATTTTTATTTTCATTAAATTTAGAGTCTTCACCAAAAATAAATTTAATGAACAATCAACGATTTTTAGTCAATCCGCTTCAATTATCGCAAGAGAAATCATTAAAAACTCTTGTAGAAAACAGAACTATTTACAATCTTAATAATTGCGAATTAAATCTATTTGAAACCTACGAATCGACTCAAAAAGTTCCTTTGAAATTTAATGATTTGGTAGTCACCAGTATGCTGAGAGGCAAGAAAATCATGCACCTTTTTGATGATCCTGAATTTGTTTACCTTCCTGGTGAAACAGTTATTGTTCCGTCAAATGTAGAAATGAAAATTGATTTTCCCGAAGCTACAAAAAACAATCCTACACAGTGTTTAGCATTGGCTATTGATCAGGATAAAATTATTGAAATATTAAACTTCTTAAATGAACAATATCCGAAAGAAGGAACTAATATGTACTGGCAGTTAAACTATCAAAACTACTTCTTTTACAATAATGTAGAAATGGCTGCAACAATCAATAAACTCATAAAGGAATGCATGAGCACTTCTGTTGCCAAAGATATTTTTGCAGATTTGACTTTAAAAGAATTACTAATCAGAATTATTCAGACGCAAACAGTTAAATCTATTGACGAAGGAAAATTTTTAGATGCCAATAATCCAATAAAAGAAGTTACAGAATATATTAAACAAAATCTGAAAGAAAATATAAGCTTAAAATCACTGAGCGAAAAAGCTTGTATGAGCACAACTTCTTTCTATCGCTTCTTTAAGCGTGAACTCGGAATGAGTCCGATTGAATATATTTTGAATGAGAAAATAAAATGTGCTAAAAATCTTCTGAAGAATCCAACCCTTCAAATTAACGAAGTCTGTTATTTGGCTGGCTTTGAAGATGCCAATTACTTTATTCGATTATTTAAAAAACACGAAGGAATTACACCGAAACAGTATCAATTACTTTATATTAATTAGGGTCAAAGTAACAAAGGTACATAGGTACAAAGTTTTGAAAACCTTTGTCGCTTTGCGCCTTTGTTACTTTGCACCTAAAAAAAGGTTACTGGTTCTAAATCCTTCTCTTCTTCGGGAGTAAAAATTCGGTATTCTATTTGAAAAGTCTTTTTTAATCGAGTTTCTAAAGAAAAACCTCCTACTCCAAATGCATCAATTACAGTCAAAGTAAAATGAGCATGTTTCCAATATTCAAATAAATCTTTATCTACCCAAAATTCAACATCTTCAATTGTACCAATGCAAACATCGCCTGTTCGCTGATAATAACCTCCTTTCTCAAAACACTGTGGTTGTGTACCTTCACAACATCCGCCTGCTTGATAAAACATCAGATCACCGTGTTTTTCTTTTAGAACTTTAATCAGTTCTATTGCTTTTTCTGCTGCATCAATTCGTTTAATCATCGCTTTCAAAATTAAAAAAAGCAGCAAATTCAATTAAGAATTTACTGCTTCAACATAAACCACCTATTTACGATTGTGCTATATCAAGTACGACTCTACCTTCTATTTCACCTTTTTTCATTTTATCAAAAACATTGTTAATGTCTTCCAATTTTGTTGGCGTTACTGTAGCTTTGACTTTTCCATCAACGGCAAATTCAATCGCTTCTTTCATATCTTTTCGAGTTCCGACAATAGAACCCCTAATGGTAATTCTATTTAAAACAGTATCGAAAATGGACAAATCAAAATTACCTGGAGGAAGTCCGTTTAATGCCATTGTAC
>Ga0308157_10002548_pt1 | contig 29420 bp, 23 predicted proteins | sample PhyBR1_FD_201035 | JGI IMG/M metagenome (GOLD analysis project Ga0308157, IMG submission 201035) | Phyllosphere microbial communities from UC Gill Tract Community Farm, Albany, California, United States - DLSLB.R1 | ecosystem: Host-associated > Plants > Phyllosphere > Unclassified | place: USA...
GATCAAAATCACTGTTGAGGCGACTGAAGATTCAGGAATTTTGGAAAGTTTATTGAACGGAAAGTACAAGCCTACAAGTGGTGAAGTTACTTTTAACAAGTCTCACGAAGAAGGAACTTTAACGACTTTAAAATGGGAAAATGGTTATGTTATCCAACACGAAGTGGATTATGACGCTCTGAATGAGGATAATATGTTTATTAGCTTTGTCATCAGTGCAGAAAAAATCGATTACGGCAACTCAGCTTACGATGGTGTTTGGCCAGGTGCAAAATAATCATCAAAATTAGTTTTACTTTCATATTAACACCACAAATCCTGATGAAATCTATCATCAGGATTTTTTATAAGCAAGAATTAATTTAAAATTACGGAGAATATTAGGCTTAATTCTTTTTTTTCAAAGTATAAGAATTCTTTTTTCCATCAGTAAAATTAGTGTCTATATATGGTGAATTCCAAATGTACTTTTTCCCATCAAAATTAAGCACTCCAAAGTCTTTTGTTTTTTTTAAAGCCCAACTATCTGTATTATCTAAAGAATTTTTAAATTTTAATTGCAAAGAGCCATTTCCCTCTATTGACGATAATGTATAATATTGATACAATTGAAATCCTTTGGCTAAATAAGTGATTGAATCTTTGGTAATATTTAATTCTATTTCGTGAATATCTCTCCAATCTTGGTTGTTTTCGTTCAATGTTAAAAGATATTTTCCTTCCCATTTATCAGACATCGAATTAGTTACATTATAATTTTTTGAAAATAAGTGACGATAACTTTTAAAAATTCCTTTGAGCCTTTTATTTGTCTCTTGAGAAGTAGATAGATTTTCTTGATTTTTCGATTTTATTTTTGGGTCAGAATTGACATAAATGGGCTCAGTATATCGATAAGTTGTGCAATGTCCTTCCTTTAGAGCTTTATTAAATATAAATTGATAGTCAGATTTCCCTGTTTCTCCCATTACCTCGCTTCGAATGATAGAATCATTATTTTTTTTATTAATTAAAAATGTAACCTCTTCACCTTCAGAAGAATTGATGAAAAGAGTTGTGTCTTTTATTTTTCTTAAAGTATCTTTTTCTGATACCGTACTGATGTAGGTTTCGGGTTTATTTTGAAAATTTTTATTTTCTTTTTTACAAGATAGACTCAATAAAAATATAGATGTAATGATTATATTTTTCATATTACAAAGGGATTTTAGTATGATCGTTGCCATTTTCTTCGTATAATTTTCTTAAGTCAGCCAAAGACTTACCAAACATCATTTCGAAATGAGGTTTATCTACAATGCTTTTCCAATCTCCGCCCCATTCAAATCCCCATTTTTTCCCGATGGGTGCAATTTTTGGCAACACTTTTTCCTGTTCGTTCCAATCTATATTTCCGTTTTTTATCTCGGCAACGTCTATCGCAAGTCCAAAGTTGTGGTTACTCTGTCCACCTTTGGCATTAGTAACTTTTTTACCCTTAGTTGTTCTGCCTTGTGCGTAGAGCGCATTTTGTTCAGCATAAGTTCTAAAACCTTGTATTACTCTCAATTTTATTCCCATCGTTTTATCAACTTCATTGATGAAATTTTTAACCGCACAACGGATTTTCGGATGGAGTTTTGCTATCCTGTTATTTGTGGCGGTATCCCAAGTATCTAGACAATCACCTGTTTTTGGAGCTTCGGCAGGTTTACTGTTATTGCAGGTAAAGTTTTTTTCTTTGACAGCAAGACCTCTTGTATAAACTTCCTGAGCCACCATTGCTATTTCCCAAACATAAGTTTTTCCATCCGGATCTACTGCTTTTTTGAATTTTATTGTTTTTCCTTTTTTGTTGACCTTGGTCGCCCATTCCCATTCTCCTTTTTCTTTGAAAAATAAAGGATTACTTTGATAAGCTTTTCCTTCTAAAACAACATAATTTCTATCAGATCCTTTCCCGGAAGCAGAAGGATATAAAACGGCTAAATATAAATCAGCCAGTGTTTTAAATTTTGATTTATTTTTAGTCAAATGTTTTTCGACATATTTCATTTGATCCACAAAAGACATCTTTATCAAAGCACTTTGAGTCGTACCTACATCTTTTGCTGCATCCGCTCCAAATTGAATTAATCCAACATATCCAATCCCGTTATCGATGGATGGACTAAAGGTTTCTGCTGTTTCTAAAGCTATAACTGTCATCAGCCAGTTTGGATCTATACCTAGATTTTTAGAAACCTCCATTACTTTTTGTCTTTCTTTACAGCCGATTTTGTCACCCCATACAAGATCTTTCGTCTGACAGATGCAAGTATCTTTCGTTGTTTCTGTATCTTTATTAACAACAGCTGGACTTTTCAATTTCTCAACCTCTATCAAACCATCAGAATCCACACCGAATTTTTTCGATTCTGCAGAAGCGTCCAATAAAATAACTTCAATGAAATAATTCTGTTTGTCATTGTCAGAATCTCCCCAAACTCCGGAAGTTCCTTTAGAAAAAAGACTCTCGGACAGCGTGAATCCGCCTGTAACAATGGCATCGTGATCTACCCGAATTTTTCCGCTTCTGTAAACTTCATCATCAGTTGAAAGTTTATCATATTCCCAAACAACATACTGGATATTTTTGCCTTTCAGATTTTGGGAATTAATTCTTACACGGATTTTTTCTCCAATTTTAACTTTAGTCAGCTTTTTTTCGTTCGCATCAACAAAATAGGCATCCAAGATCTTTCCTTTAGCATCAGGTTGTTTTTGAGTATTGCTTGAGGTAGTTGCCGGAAATTTTGGCGAATTTTCTTTTGGCTTAGGTTTGTAATCCGGATTGGAAACATTTACGTTGACCTGACTAGCTTTTTCGCCTTTCCCGAGATAAGTTGCTGTAACGTAATATTCGTGCGTGGCTCCTTCGTTTTTATCGCCCTTCATTAGATATTTATTGGCAATTTGTAGCATCACTTTTTCATCGGCGCTCAAAGATATTTTAGCTTCAGCAATACCTTTCTCATTCACGATGGCTTTATAAACCCTCGGGATTTTATTATTTTTGTTGATTTCAGGATTATGTCCTTCGCCTGCCGCATCGTCTTCCCAAAGCTGGAATTCAATTTCCTTCCCGAATAGGCCTGTGCAAAAAGCTTGGGCGATCAATGTATCTCTATAATCAGCCTTATTAACATCTTTTTTCCCACGGTTAAAAAGGACTACCTTATCAATTTGTCCTGTTTTGCTGGCAGTTGGTCTTACCTCTAGCTTGTCGTATAGTGTTTTGGTAGATTCTGTACTCGGCAGTAAAGTTTGTTTAACTTCGAAAACTCTGATTTCAAATAAATCTCCTGCTACAGGTTCGAAAAAAGTGTAGTCGACTTTAGTCCCAGTTTTTGGGATTCCATTTTTAGTGATGTCTTTCCAGTTTCCGTTTTTTTGCTTTTTGAAAAGATACCATTGATATTTACTTCCAGGATTGAAAAACGGTAATGCACCGAAAATACTGATTTCATAGAAGTTGGTTTCTCCGACTTTTGGATTTTGATTACCGATAATTGCCGCCATAGTATTATTTGTAGTAAAGTTGATCCGACTCGTTAATTTCTTCTTTGAATTCCTCAAAATCCATCATCGGATTATAAGTTTGCTGCTCTGTGGAATTTGCATTGCTTACATTGCTTTTTCCTGCTTCAGTTTGTTGACCATGCTTCATAACAGTGATTTTCCCGCCGACAGAACAAAGCAATTCTGAAATTTCTGTCACACATTTTTTTTCCGAGACTTTCACTTTGTCGTAGGTTTTAGTCCATTTTCCGGATGGGGCAAAAGCACAGGGATTCCCATTTTTTACACTGCAAGTTCCAAATGGCATTGCTGATGGATTAAAATTAAAATCATCTTCCGTAACTACAAGATAATCGGCTTGTCCCTGTTCATCATTCCAATAATGTTTTTGATGACTTGTGACTTTGAACCGAGGAAATTTTGAACCTTTATCACAGCAAGCCAATCCTTTTTGTACGACGAAATATTTTCCATCGTGTTCACTGGATTTACTTTCACTTTGTTTTTTATCTTCTTTTTTCTGCTCCTTTTCAGTGCTGTTTTCAGAGTTCTTATCTGCTTCATTTCCTTTGTCTATCGTATCCTGACCTTCATTTATGTCTAAAAGTTCATTATTAATTGACAGACTGGATTTATCAAAATCAGAGTTTTGACTTTCTTTAGAAATATTATTAAAATCAGAGTTTTTATCCATTTTGTGTCAGCTTTAAGGTTTGCTTTCTGAAAATCTCTTGATCCTTCCTGAATACTACCGAAGCTTCTGCTTCCAGCATTTTTTTAGATTTTTTATCAGTTCTGTAAAATACTTCTATTTCGCCGTCAGCCAATTCATTTGTTTGATCGTCAAATGGTTGTCCTCGTAATATTTCCTGAAGACTAAACATGTCTTTTATAGTGCCATTCAGTTGAGTCTCTACAATTTCAGTGCCTTCATGATTGTATTCCGCAGACATTGAGCATTTTAAAAACAATGAGTTTGGTAAAAAATAAAATTGTTCTGTCCAATTACCGGTTTTACGGAACCAATCCATTTTAGGAAACAGTATTTGATATAACAATGACGATGTGAACAATTTCAGTACATAATCTTCCTTTTCCAGATTTTCTGCAAATCTGTTGAGGTAAGCTTTGTAAATATCACCAATAAAAAAATCCTCCAAATCTTGTCGTTTTTCTTCAAATTTATTTTTAAGCATTTCAAATTCAAAAAATCCAGAGATTCTTCCCTGCATTGGAATCTTAAAAGAAATAGGGGATACACTTTCCATACAGGCTAAAGAAACTAAACTCATTTTATCGTCTGGTTCAGAACCATTTGTCATATAGCCATAAGTCCGAATATCTGCAATTTCGAACGAAAAATTGTTTTCCTTTTTATTTCTGAATCTGATATCAATTTTATATTCTATTTCAGAAAAATTTTCAATAATTCCGGCAAATGATTCTTTTACAAAATAAGTATCAGCATAAAAATCTCTTGTAATACTGGATGGTGGCAATTCTTGTTCGCGCTCTGCTTTGACTTGTTCCGGACTTTTATATTGTTGAGGAATAATAATTTGTCTGACACCAACAAGATTATCAAACCAAATACGTTCCATTTTATCGCAATGACTGTTATGAAAATCTTTTAGTTCATCACTTGTCATACCTATTTTATGACCTATTTTTTCCAAGGTATCGCCAAATTGTATGTCATAAAGCAAAATGTTGTCATCCATAACTTTAGATTTTGCAAACAGATTTTCAATTTTAAATTTAGCTAATCATATTCCATTATTTCTGCTTATCAGATTTATTCCAAAAATTGTAGTAATTCTGCGATTCAAATTTTCGTTGAAATATATAATTTTCCATTATTAATGCCAGTTTACAGGAATGATTGTATCTAAAATAAAATTAGAATTCTATCAGTTATTGATTTGTTATTGTTTAATTAAAATTACCTTATGTTTTACATACTTAATATTAATATTAAATTAATGTTGTGAATTTTAACATTATGGCATTATTTTTACTGCGAATTAGGAAATCGATTTTCTAAATTTGATGAGCCTTGGAATTAATTATTGGATACAAAAACTAAAATCAAAACTATGAGTGTATTGGTAACTAACGAGACGATAAAAGAAGTTTTTCATATTGCTGAATCCGTAGCGAGAGAAAATTACAACAATCAATATGGAGCTTCCCATCTTTTACAAGCGCTTTTGCACAATAATTTTGGTTTAAAAGATTTTTTATTAAATATCGACAAAGATCCGGGCTACATCTATGAATGGGCAGAAGTCCGAATTGAAGAACTTCCGAAAACAGCTCATCTTCCTGATGATATTTCAAAAGATGAAAAAGTGAATATTATTCTGGAGGAAGCGGATGATATTCGATTAAAGTTAGGATTAGACGAAATTTCTCCACTTTGCTTATTGGCTGCAATCGCAAAACCAAATGTCGCTTACACGGTTCAGGAACTCAAATCTTTTCCACTGCGCGAACATGAGATTCTAAACTTTTTCCGTGGGGAAGATAAGAAAGTCAATATCCAGGAAAATCATTTAACTGGAAATTCTAACCCAAATAAAAATTCATTTCCAGCAATCAACAGTTATTGTATTGACAAAACGCAGCAAGCGAACCAAGGTAAATTGGATAATATAATTGGCCGTGACAAGGAATTAAGAATGTTAATCGAAATTCTTTGTCGCCGGACAAAACCGAATGTAATCATTGTAGGAGAACCGGGTGTTGGAAAAACCGCTTTGCTGGAAGGTTTTGCAATTGAAATCAATAAAGGAAATGTTCCGGAGATGCTGAAAGAAGCGACTTTATTAGAACTTGATACTGGTTCTTTATTAGCCGGAACTTCATACAAAGGAGAAATCGAAGATCGTCTGAAAAAAGTCATCAACGAATGTAAGAATATCAACAAAGCGATCTTGTTCATTGATGAAATTCATTCCTTATTAGATAGTAAAGGGAGCGCCGGCAATGTAGCCAATCTTTTGAAACCAGAGCTTGCAAGAGGCGAAATAACTGTAATTGGAGCAACAACGCAAGAGGAATATCGAAAAATAATAGAACCAGAACGAGCTTTCGACAGAAGATTCGAAGTTCTGAATGTTGAAGAACCAGATGATGTGACTTGCGTGAAAATGATTGATGTGCTTTTGGATGGTTACAAAAATCACCATAAGGTAGAAGTAGATCGCAGTGCTCTGGCGGATTGTGTAAGTCTTGCGAAACGCTATTCCAAAGGAAAGAAACTTCCTGATTCCGCAATAGATTTGTTGGACAGAACAATGGCTTCCATTAAGATGTTGGATGAATTGTCTGAAACTGAATTAAAATCTTGGAAAGAAAATTATGATAAAATCATTATTGAAAGTGATGAAACGGATACGCTTCTAGTTGATGAATTGATTTGGAATTTCAATCTGCTTCAAAATAAACTGAGCCCGATTCTTTGGGGTTCACTTTCTGAGCAACACACGTTGGAAACATCAATGGATATTGTTCAGATTAAAAATATTATTAATTCAACTTTCGAAGAATTAATACAATTAGCCTCAATTAAAAGAGAAAAAGTAGGGAAGTTAGAGCTGGCTGCGGTAATGGCTGCAAAAACCGGAATTCCAATCGGAAAAATTCAAGCCAAAGAAAAAGAAAAACTCCTTAATATGGAGGAAATGCTTATCAAAAGAGTAGTAGGACAAGACCACGCTTTAAAAATCCTGTCTGATGCCATCGTAGAAAACCGAAGCGGACTCAACAAACCCGGACAGCCAATCGGATCATTTTTCTTATTGGGCCCCACAGGAACAGGGAAAACTGAACTAGCTAAATCTATTGCAGAACTGTTATTCAACGATGAATCTGCGATGATTAGATTCGATATGTCGGAATTTAAAGAAGAACATTCTGCTGCGTTATTGTATGGTGCGCCTCCTGGATATGTCGGTTATGAAGAAGGTGGAATGTTGGTAAATAAAATAAGACAAAACCCTTATTCAGTTGTTCTTTTTGATGAGATAGAGAAAGCGCACACTTCCGTTTTCGATGTTTTTCTGCAGATTATGGACGAAGGAAAGATTCACGATAAATTAGGGAAAGAAGGTGATTTTAGTAATTCCCTGGTTTTATTTACGTCAAATATCGGAAGTGAGGAAATTGTAAAACATTTTGAAAAAAATGAAATTCCAACTTCTAAAAATCTGATGAAGATAATGACGGATTCGGGAAGATTCAGACCTGAGTTTTTAGCAAGAATTACGGAAATTATTCCATTCGCTCCAATCAATGAAAATATGGCTGAAAAGATTTTCAGTATTCAATTGAAGTCTTTGAGAAAAGCATTGACAAGATTGGGAATTGATTTTAATATTGATGATGAAGCCATCAAAAATCTCGCGCTGAATGGATTCAGTTCAAAATATGGTGCCCGTCAAATTTCCGGTGTTATCAGAGCACAATTGGCAAGACCAATTTCCAAAAAAATTGTAAGAGAAGAAGTAAAAGCTGGGGAAACAATCAATGTAAGCTGGAACAACGAGAAAGAAGATTTGGATTGGATGATATCTTAAAAACAATAATTATAAGAATGAAATATTACACCATTTTATTTTTAACAATTTTATTTTCTAAATCGCTAGCTCAGGGTTTGACAGCTACAGATACATCTGAACAAAGTGTAAAAAGGTATCAGAATATAATCAGAAGCAACAAACAATTGGTAGATTTTATAGAATATACTTTCGTCAAAAAAGGCATTCCCCGACATCTGAAAAACCTTGCTGTTATAGAATCTGGTTTGGATCACACACAGGTTTCTCACGCTGGCGCAAAAGGATTGTGGCAGTTTATGTCTGCGCACGCCAACGGTTATGGCTTATCAGATGATAACAGAAGCGATATGTACAAGAGTACTAAAACGGCAGCGATTTCTCTGAAAAATCTTTACAGAAAATATGGAAATTGGATAACCGTAGTTGCAGCTTATAATTGTGGTGAAGGTAACATTCAAAAAGCTATGGATAAAGCAGGTTCTAGAGTTTATACGGAATTTGCACCTTATCTCCCGTCAGAAACTCAAAATCATGTTAAGAAATATCTTAATGCAGGTTACGCAACCGGGGAATTGGAACAGATTTTAAATGATTACAGAAATTTTGCTTCAACCAGTAAAGCTATTACGCCTTTTAAATCTGATTTTTCAAGTTCTCAATCCAATTTAGCAGAAACTAAGCTAAACGGCGCTTTTGACATTGATGAAATTGCAGATTGGCTGGATATAAACAAAGAACAGATTTTAGCATGGAATCCCAAACTAGAAAAGGATTTGAATGAAAAAGGTGAAAGCAATTTTTATTTGCCGAAGGATTTGATGGTGAATTTCTTGATGAACAAAAATGAAATTCTAAATAATTCTTTGAAGAATTAATTTAAAAACTAAACCAATGGAAAGCCAGAATTATAAAATCCCTTTCAACCCATTAAGCATAATGGTCAGCAATGGTCAGATCGAAACTTGTGATATTGCGGAAAGTATTGCCCAAAATATCATGCTCTTGATTGTCACCAAAAAAGGAGAGAACAGATACGATGAAAACTACGGAAACGATGTCTGGAATGTAGAATTTGATAATGGTGTAACGCCCGCAATGTGGGAAAATCTATTCGTGACAAGTTTGCAGAGACAAATCGCAGAATACGAACCACGAATCATAAATGCTGTTGTTCAGGCACATATTAATTATGTTGAGCATAGTTACGAAACACGCGGTTTCAGTGAAGTGAAGAAGAAAGTCAAAGTAGGAATCAACGCAAAAATGGAAGCTACAGGCGAGCGTTTCAATTTTTCTACGGAGTTATTTCTAAGTCCAATGTCCATAGATTAAAATATAGAAGTATGAGTTTTGATCAACAACAGACTTTTTCTAAGGAAGTCATAAAAGCGAGAATGCTTCAAAATGCCACCAAACTTTGGGGTCTAAAAAGCATACAATCTTTGGATCCGTTTGTCAAACTGCTGATTGATGCATTCAGTACAGAAGTTTTTAAAGCTAATAACGAAATTCAAAGTATCAATGGAAGAATTTTGGAACGATTGGCCAAGTTATTAACTCCGACTAATTATACGCATCCGACGCCTTCTCACGCCATTGCTTTTTGTATGCCTGAAGAAGACACGGAAATCCTAATGGAACATTCGGAATTTTTCTTCAAAAAGCATCTGAATTCTTTCCGTAAAGCACAATCTGATAAACAGGTAGAAATTCCTTTTACACCAGTTGATAATATTGATTTGGTTAAGGCGCAAAATATCCTGATGGTTGCAGGAAATACAGTTTATCATATTGATGAACAGCTTAATAAAATCCCTATCAAGAGAATCTCGCAGGATGTTTCGGATTATAGAAATATAACCATTGGTATTGATATCAGTCAATATGAATCAGAAGTTTTCCCAGAAAAATTTAATCTATACTGTTCTAATCCAACTTATGAGAAAGTCGATTTTATCTATAGACTTCTGCCTCATATCAAGGTTTTCCACAATAATATTCCGTTGCAGGTTTCTGCCGGGATTAATTATAATAAAACAATTGAAGATGACGGTTACGAAGGGATTTTCGAGGAACAGTCCATTCGCCATAAAATCAAAGAAGATGTCAAAAATCTTTACAATCATAAATTCATAGAGATTAGTGGTCTTTATCAATCTCTTTTAAAAAGAATTACGCCAGGATTGCTTGAAAGTATTGAAGATGGAAGTTCAGTTTTGGATCCGTTCAGAAATAAAAAAATCCTTTGGCTGAAAATGGAATTCCCACCACAATTCACGTCAGAAATTTTAGAGAATTTTTCATTCGTGATGAATGCCTTTCCAGTCTACAATCGTGGTTGGAAAAAAACTGAATATAATCTGGACATTATGGGAAATAACATCCCGATGGAAACCAGTGAAGAAGAATTTTTCCTGTATGTGGAAGAAGTTGTGGATGGTCTTGGAAAACGATATTCAGAAATTCCCTTTACCCCGAATGACGAAATTGAAAAAGGTCTTTTCACCGTAAGAAAAGGAGGAATGGAACGTTTCACCAGCAGAAATGCGACGGACCTGATGTCCCACGTGATGGAATTGCTGCGGGATGAGGTCGCCGCATTTGCCATTGTCAACAGAGATAAGGTCAAAGATGTTTTGGGTGAAATATCTGATAAGATGAAAGGTCTTATGAAAAAAGTAGAGCAGGCCAATAAAGAGTTGAAAGAGGATGTGAATTACGTCATCATTGAGCCATTGGAAAACTCTTCTCACACTTATGCATCATTTTGGGTATCTCACGCTTCGTTGGCCAACAGTATCCGTCCTGGGACAGATCTTAATTCTCAGAAAAAATTTCAGGTTATTACTTTAATTACCGAAACCACTGGCGGTGCCGAAGAGAAAAAACAGTCTGATACAATTTTGGCTTACAAATATGCGCTGACCACTCGAGATAAAATAATCTCTGCAGAAGATGTGAAAAATTACTGCAAAATGATGCTGAACAGTGAACTGAAAAATGTGACAGTCAAACGCGGAACAATGATCAGCGATAAGCCAAGAGAAGGTTTCATCAGAACGGTAGATGTAGAAATCACACCTTCAAATTATTCTTTCTACGGCAGAAAATATTGGGATAATCTCGCAAATGTCCTTAAAAATAATATCACAGCGAAAGCAATAGATGGTGTAGAATATCGTGTAATGATAGTGGAAGAAGCGATGCATTTGGAAATTTAAAACTAATCTATGACGAATGAAACTCAACATATTTCCGAACTGAAATACAATAAACTCGGCACCGATTTTAAGATAGAAGCGGTTGCTGCTAATCTGTTGAAATATTATAACGATAGTTCAAGCATTTTCATCAGAAGAGTTGGGATCAATGACCGTCCTTATCTTAAGGATATTAAGAATATTTATTCCACTTATTATGGTTTGGACAATGAGACGATCATTATGGAAACTTACCGGGAAAGTATCTACGATTACCTTCCGGAAGGCCTGTTTCATCCGCCATCCTTGGGAAGTGCTTCCAGCAGAGGCGTGGAGAGCGTAGTAAAGGCCATTAGAAAACAAAAAGAAGTTGAGGAAAATGCAAGAAATTTCTTTCAGCCGTTTGAGCAGGAATTTTTCTATACAGAGGTTTCTGCGCTTTTGAAGGAGACGGAATTTGATATTGCAGATAAATCCGAGACGCTGATTCAGACATTTACAGAGCTTTGGCCGATTCTGGAAAAAGTAGATTTGGAAACAGCAAAAGTCTTTTTTTACATCCTTCCGTTTTTACACGAAGTAAGAGGAAATAAACGATGGATTGAAAGATTTCTTACTGCTTTCCTCAACGTAAAAGTCGAGATTAATTTTGTCCCGAATGTCATTAATAATAACGAAGATGAACTAGGAATTTCATCTTTAGGAAGTGCAAAATTGGGAATTACTTTGATTCCGAACGGCAAACATATGGATGGAGAGAGAAACTGGCAGATCACAGTTGGCTCCATTCCTTATGGTCAAATTCATAAGTATGTTCCAGGAACGCCTTTTCGGGAATTGCTACAAAATATCTATGACTATTTTGTTCCAATCAATGTAAAAATTGAAGAGAAATTTGTTACCGAAAAAAGAGATGATTCATTTATTATAAATGCAACAGAAAACACCAATCGATTGGGATTTTCGACGTATATTTAATAAATTTAAAATTATAAAAAACAAAAAACTAATATGGAAGTAGGATCTGTTAAAGAGATTTTTTTAAGATATCTTCTGATGCCACTTATTGCGGGAATTATGGTCTTTATTCTTGCAATCATTCGCAAAAGTCAACCCGCCATCAAGGTCAAACATATTATTTTATATGTTTTGATTGCAGGATTATGTCTCTCTTTACCTGGTTTTTTGGGATTTTCTGGTAACCTTTTTAATCCTTATTGGTATCTTTTTTCACAAGTGATTTATCTTGGATTGGGAATTTTTCATGTTAATTTATTACATCATTATTTCAGAAAACATATCGATAAACTTTGGAAAAGTATTCTTTTTGAAAGTATCTTGAGTATAACTTGTATTCTTTTTGGAGGTTATCTTTTTACCTTAATTTTCAAATGGATGAGCAAAGATCTCGGTAATGAATATATGGCTGCAACCAGCCTTTTGATTTTCATTGTTCCGCTGGTTTTCTATTATTGTTATGTTCAGTTCGTGAGTATTCCTTTCGACATTTATAAAACATGGCGATTCGATCCGGATCAGAAACCTCATAACTTTCAAGGGGTTGATTTTGATAAACTGATGGTGCTGAATGTAGAATTAAGCAAAAATTCAGAAGATCAGCAGAGATTCATTGTAAAAGCGAAAACACTTCCTACAGGAATCACTTTTGGAGATTGGTTTTACCGTGTGGTTGATGATTATAACTACAAAAACCCAACAGCAACCATTAAATTACTGGACGGCAATGATGAGCCTTTTTACTGGATTTTCTACGTCAAAAAATCTTTTTTTAGCTTCAGAAAATATATTGATTTTGAGCAAGACATTGTAAATAATAAAATTACCGAAAACCAAACGATCATCTGCAAAAGAGTCATCAGACATCAGGAAGAAGGTAATATTGCAAACCAAATAACGACAACATTATGATACAGCCAATTAAACATTATGCCGTAAACTGGGTAGATGGAATGAAGATTTCTAAAGATCATCTTGTTCAGCAGGAAGATTTTATGATAGATTCTATCCGTGATTCTAATTCTTTACAAATCAATTCTTATAATTTTGGATTGCTTCCGATTTCTGAAAAATTTGGAGATAAAACCATTTATGAACTTCAAAGTACAGCAACGAATGATGCACAATTGACTATCAAAAAATGTACTGCTGTAACGCTTGCTGGTTACAGAATCGAGTTATTTGATTATAAAGTCAACATCAGGAATCTGGCAAAAAATTTGTCTCAGGATCAGGAAGATGTGGATGGCGAATATTATATTCTGGCTTCGGTTAATCCTTTTGATCACGTATCATTTGGAGATATTGATGCAGAAGAAATCCCGCCAAGGCATCCTTTTACAAAACCCAATTACAGAATAGAATTGATAGATGTTTCGATTCTGAACAGCAGTTATTCCGGTGGAAATTATCTGGTTTTAGGTAAAGTAGCGATGAAGTCCGGAATGGCACAGATTGATGCCCATTTTATCCCACCCTGCACTTCGATAGAAAGCCATCCAAAGCTGGTAGAATATTACAACAGCTATTCTAATTCTTTGAGCAACCTTCGTCAATATGCTTTCAAAATTATCCAGAAAACCGCGCATAAAAATCAAAATGTGACGTTGGCTGAAAATGTGAAAATGCTTTGCAAAACGATTATCTCAAATATTGGTGAGAATTATTTCCAATTCAAAAATATCGTAACGGAACAGCCTCCAATTTTCCTGATTAATATCTTTTCAAAATTAGCGCTTCAGCTTTATAATGATACACAAATGATAGTACAGGCTGAGTTGGAAGAGATGCTGAATTACAGTTTAGAATGGAGCGAAATTACACCACATTCTTTACTGAATCAGCTGACAATTTCTGCAGAAATCAACTACGATCATCATAATACAGGCGAATATTTTTACAATATCAATCAAATGCTGAAAAGCCTGGAGTCGATTTTTGGAAAACTGAGCGAGCTGGATTACATCGGTCAGAGAAAAGAAAACATCATTGTGAACGAACAAGAAGTGAAATCCAATGATGATCCTAAAAAGGGTTGGAGCGTTATTAATTAATGAAATTTCGGGCGAAAATTCAATTTAAAATTACCGATCCCAAGGACAAAATCTTTGGGATTTTTATTAAAAGGTATAAATCCTAAGTCGTAGAATTACTACACTTTTTAAAATAATAAGAAGGATCTATTATCAATCAAAATATGTTTTTTAATTTTAATAACCGCAAGAGATTGCGTTAAAGAATGGTTTCAGAAGATAGTTATATTAAATTAAAAATCAATGGATTATTAGATTTGGAGGTCTTGTCAAAAGAATACCAGATTTCCAAAGAAGCGATTATTAAATTTCATAATCAGCATTGCGAGATAGGAGAGATTTTGCCTTTACACCTGCCGAAATATGTCCCTTTTCTTTATTTGCCGAAGAAGAATTTTGAGAACAGAAATTCGGAATTTGTCAAGACTAATGATTTGCAATATCCAATAGGAATCAGTGAAAAAAAATATGGCGTTGTCATAAAATATCTTCACAAAAATTCTCAGATTCATTTTGAGGTTGATGTTAAGCGAAATGGATATTTGGTTGAAATTAATAAAGGAAAAAATTATATCAATAATACGGAAGTTGAAAGCATTATTGAAAAATTATTTGAAAAGGCAGAGCAGGCAATTTATCCTTTAAAAATATCGGTTGATAAAAAGGGAAGTTTTTCTAAAATCGAAAATGAAAAGGAAATCCTGGAAAGATGGGAAAAAGAATATCTCCCAAAATTGAAGGAATATTATGTTGGAGAAACTGCTGAAGAGATTCTTAAAAATATGGATCAGAGCTTTAGAAACTTAAAGTCAAAACAAATTTATTTTTCTCAAAGTGTTTTCTATAAACTTTTTTTTCTTCCGGTTTATCAGATATATTCTGGTTACACTAAAGAAGATGTTTTTAGTTTTCATTTTGCTAATATCCAGAATGATATAGTTTATGATGTTAAATATACTTTAGATAAAGAATATACGAGAGGGAAGAAAATTGCCTTGCGGATTTCAGGCTATGAGAAGCATAGCTTTTTGATTGAAAAATCAGAAAAAGGGAGCGTGAATTGGTTATACAAATTCCGAAAAGATTCACACGAATTATTTTCTGTAACAGGGTTGGTTTCCACTTTTGACAATGGAAAAGAATTAAAGATTGAAGTACAAATATTTGAAATTTAACATTTTGAATTAATTAAAATAAGTCCAAAAAACAATATTATGAGTGAGAAACATCTGGTTTGCCAAGGCGCTCTTTGTCGCTGCAACTTCGGGACAGCTCCTGATAAATTGAAAGTCTTGACACAAAGCAAACGTTACATCAACGATAAAGGAGGCGGTCAAAAACTGATGGCTACCAACAAAGATATTAACAAAACTTTCGAGAAGAACATGTTTGGAAACTGTTCTAAACTCAATAATAATCCTTGCCAGGTTACTGTAACGCAATGGAGTGGTTTTTATGAAAAAATCACATTGGAAGAAAATAGTGGCAAAGCATTATTGGAAAGCAGTAAAGCTACTTGCCCCATTGGAAGTACAGATTGTATCACGATTATCAACCACGGACAAACGGCTGAAGTTTCTCAGCAGAACGTGAAAAATGCAGATAAGGAAGTTTTGATGGAGCTATTTCCATTTACCAGTGTGGGAAAATATATTAGGAAAACAGATCAGTTAGAATTTTAAAATCAGTGAAAATGGGACAGAAGACTTTAACTGCAATTGTTTTAAAACCAGAGAATGCTGATTTTGATGAGCAGTATCGCGCACTCACAACTCAGGAAGGTCAAGGATTTACTATTGGCATTAAGGAATATGTTGATGGTAAGAAAGAAATCGATGACAAAATTGCAAACCTGGAAAATGAAAAAAGAAATATAGATACTGAACTGCAAAATGAAGAAAAGAAACTGTACGAACAGGCTCAGCAGAGATTCAAAGAAGGAGGGAAGTGGATAGAGGCAGAATCCCATAACGGTGAACAAGTGAGTCACGCTCAGGTAAGTCTGAATGAAAATGTTAAACTCGCAAGGAATAGAGCGGAGAGGCTTAAAAAAGCAAAAAATAATCAGCTAGAAGTTTTAAAAAATGAACTGAAAGAGTTTGATAAAGATTATGCATCAGTTGTCTGGGCTTGGAATCTCGCGCTTACAAGAAGCAGTAAACCTAGCGGTAGAAATGAAATTATCAAAGATGGTACGAAAGAAGTCAGTTTAGTTTTAGGACAGCATTTGTATGGGGGCGGCTTTGCCTGGATCGAACCTTTCTTCGCAGATTCCCAACCAACGGGAAGCACAAAAAGTGGTTTATTCATTCATACAGCGGGCGCTTCTATGGAAGTTATAACTGCAGAATGGTATGGTTTTGATAAAGACAATAATCCGGTGAAAATTGATAAACCGGTTGCTCCTGGATCCAAAGTCCAATTGCATATCTATACCAAAAGTATGTACGGCCATAATATCAGAGTCGAATTGAAATCTAATGGCAAAACTCTCAAAGCCAACACATATGGAACTACAGTTATCATCAATCCAAATAAAAAAGATAAAGATCCGGATTCTGAATATGGAATTACAGATTCCAAAGATCTTTTTTTGACCGAGGTTGAAATTCACGATTATTCTGATCCAAAAAGCGTGCAACCACCAGCAGGAACACAGACCGGAACTATGGTAGGTTCTGATGGCAATGATCCTCCAATCCCGAATGTTCAAAAAGCATTACTAGAAGTCTATATTGACCCGGCTTGGTGCGCTGGTCAAGCACAAATCCTCATTAAGCCTACCATTCATTTTAGCAACCGAAGACAGGATTTGAATGTTGGACTAACGGTTAATTGCAGGGCGGCAGTAGATGTGAAAATTCCTGATACTGGCAATATGCCTGTATTTGTAGATAAAATCGAAACCAATGTACAGTCCTTTCATCCTTGCGGCTATTCCAAATTTGAGATTAATGATGGCTCACGTACTGTTGATTTGCTAGGAGAAAAATCTCTTCCTCCTTTAAATCTTTTCGAATTGGTTGCAGGACCAGAGAATAATACACAGGATATCACTATTGACCTTGATACAGATACAACGGAATGCTCATTTGACGGATCTGAGAATGATCACGAAAAACACGCTTTATCGCTAATTGAATATCCCGAAAAGGAAGTTGAAAATGATGCTAAAAAAGAAGAAGAAAGCAGCACTTCCAGAGATCATAAGGTTAAAATTCAAATAGGAGATAAGACCAATGTAAGCCACGAGCAACTTGTAGCCTTCAGTGGGAAACTGGAAAAGTATACAGCAGATGGCGATGATAAACAACTAAAGTTTAAAGCCCGTTATATTTATAATTATGCTCCTATTAATCTGATGGGTGTTGCCGTACATCCTATTTTCAGATATTTCTGGCTAGGTAATGGTGTTCCTACGAATACTTATACTGTAAAAACAAACACTTGCCGTTACCAACAGAATGTTGCTATCAAAACTTATCCGGATGTAGCATGGAGTTTAAAACTTTCTTACACCAATACTACAGTTGAAAAAGAAATGTGGGGAAATCAGAGATATGCGAATACAAGAGCAGCAAGGTTCCAAAGACAACCTCAAAAATGGATACCCGCAGGCGAAGGCAAGAATATAGGTATTTCTCTTGGTGCGAAGTGGGATAAAGATAATGAGTTTGATGCTACAGCAGATATTACCAAACAAATAAAAGCACTTATTGATAAATTTGGCGTTATCGGAAGATTTGTAAATTCTGTTTTTCTTGGACAAGAAAATAGAAGTAACAGCACTCAGGGGCAGCCCAGTGCAGAAAATAGGGAAGCATTGGAAAGTGTTGCTCAGCAAAGACAAGCGAGAGAAAATCGTGAACTGGCACAGACCAGAGACTACCTCAATAATGCCAGAACACGTCTGAGGAATGCTGAAACAGATGGAGAAAGACGTAGTGCCCAGAGAGATATTGATAATCTGCAACGTAGAATGGACCGTCAATCCAAGGAGTACGACCGTAGTTTAACAAGATCTATTGCTTCTATCAGTGTTCAATGGCCACAGCTGGAAGCACAGTTTGAATGGAGTCTGGAAAACATAGATCAGGTAGGTCCATATCACAATCAGGTAGGCGTTGTTCTGCAGGGCGTTTTGGAATTGACACCACTGATTGGACTTACAGCTACTTTGGATTTCCTAGCCTTGGCACAGCGTGCACACCCGGTTGCATTAGCAGTTATAGCTGCTGCCGATATCACGATGGCTCTCATTGGAGATGGCAGCAAAATTACCTGCGAGCTGAGTGCATCAGGAAATTTTGGAGGAAAACTACAAGGCTTTCTCAATACAAAAACAGGCGAAAACAGTTTCAATAAAGATGATAGAAATGCCAATGACAAGCAGGTTGCAGAACTAAAATGTGATTTGGAATTCAAACTGGAAATTTCCATTAAAATTAAAATTGAAAAGAAAAAATTATTTGTAAAAGTTACTCTCACAGGAGATTTAGGAGCAGAAGCAGTTGCGAAATGGGAAGGGAAAGCCCCTATTGATGCAGATGATTTCGGTTGGTATTTGGCTCCGGAATTAACTTTTGAAGGTTTGGAAGTAAAAGCGTATGCCAATTTTGAAGGACAAATCGGGGACAAAGATGACACTTGGGGATCTGCGAAATCTACCAATGAATTCACTTGGCAAGCAATAGATGCCTGGAAAAAACCAAAAGAATGGGGGAAATTCTATTTTTCCAAAAAAGATTAAAAATATAAAAAATGATTAAATATTTTATTGTAATAATCAGTTTAATAGGTCTGCAGAGTTGTGGTCAAAACAAAGAAACTATGGATGCAAAAGGAACAGAAAATTTAGGAAATTTATATAAAGAGGTTAAATTTCAAAATGATAAAATCAATTATCACGCGGATATTTTTATCGGTGGGTGTAATTATGAGATTTTGATCAATGATTTTCCTGTAGATTCTTATTACGGACCAGGAAATGGCGCAATGAACACCAGTGTACCCATCAATACAGCCATTCTCAATACAGGCGAACAAACATGGAAAATCAGAGTTTATCCAGTGCACGACAGTAAAGAAATCAATGGGGTTTCTACCATGGTTCCCAGAGCGGCAATCCAAGATGGAGCAAGAGTAGAAATCAAAATCGAAGGTTTTAAGTTTTCTGATAACGGTGATATCGAAAAGAGTTTCGGAAGGGTTGTTGATTTTAAAGCACCAACGAAAAAGGATGAAAATTCTGGAAAGAATATTCTTGCTGATGAAGGCAAACCTTATGTAGAATATACCGGAAAATTCACAACCGATACGCCATACAGTTTAGAAGGCTGGAAAAATGGTCAAGATCTTACAAAATTGGATGCTTCTGTTCTTCAGCAAAAATTAATTAAAGAATATGAAAAGTTCCGTCAATGGATCAAAGAAGGTAATATGAATGCGATTGCAAATGCCACTTTAAAAGAGAAAAAAGAATATGCGCAGGCTCTTTTCTTTGATGAGAAGGATAATAAGGCTTTGTCCAAAAGTTTTGAAAATGGCTGGGGGCAAAAAGGTTTGACGATGTATCCGCTTGAAAATTACAAAATGAAATTCTATGGCGACGGAAAATTGGTAACTCTGGAAAGAACAGATCACGTGGGAGATCCTGTTTTGGCAGGTTGGTATATGAATAAAAATGATCAGCGCAAAATGAAAACATTTACACTGTATTTTCAAATTCCAAAAGGCAAAACTGAGTTAGAAGTGATTAGATAAATAAAAATAATGTATTAATATTCCGATTGTAATCAAATTAAAATTTGGAATATTAATACATTTCTAATTGTGAAAAGGTCAAATCCTGAAGCTTCGGTAATATCTTGAATTTTAAGGATTTCTGCCTTTTATTCAGAATTTTGTCTGAGCCCAATTCTTGATCAAATTCAACTTTAGTTCCTTTTACAAGGTTGATTTCTGTTTCAGAAGTTTTATTTTTTCCATCCCAGATAACTCTCGAGATATTAATCAATTCAAAATTGCCATTCTGGAACTTGAAAGTATAACGGCTTTTGAGGTTATTAATATCTGTCAACATTTGCAGATTTCCCTCCTCAATGAAAAAATCCGGAATATTATTGCCGTTATGTTCTCCATTCTTCCTTTTAGGATATTGACTTTCAATTATTTTTGTAGAAGAAATGACCAGTTTTGAAATTTTACTATTAGACTGAGAAAGAAAAATCCGAAGTCTTAAAGGTCGTGTTTCATCCTTCAAATCCATTTCTACAATAACTTTATCCAGCTTTTTGTCATTATTCAAATCGCCTTTTTCTTCCTTCGCAACAAAAGTGAAATTATCTTTATTTACAGTCTTTTGAGCATAATAACCTGTTGATGATGAGAGAAAAATTAAAGTGAAATATAATAATGAGAGTCTCTTCATAATTGGAGTTTGTAAAGTTTTAAAATGTCTCTAATAAGAATTGAAAAAAAGATTTTGAATCTGATATATCATAAAATACCATTACCAGAGTAAGCGTGTAAATTGAAAATATAAAAAAAATAAACAATATTAAAATTAAGAAAAATCGGGATGTTTTATCCATCGGTTTTCTGAACAAATAATACATTGTAAATGCTAAGACCGAAGGGACAATAGCAGCTATCAATGCAACTTGAATAACTATCTTAATGATATTTTTTGCTGTAAACTCGTTGAGATAATGTATTGATTGATACAATATTGTAAATCCTATAACACAGATAACGTAAATGGATAAACCGATCAATAAGTTTTTAGAATTTTTCTTCATTATAGATATTTAGGATTTTTACCGGAACTGAACGAACCCCGCAACCCATCTTCAACTTTTTTCCAAAACTGGGTATGGCTCAGACTGTGAGATGCCATGGCGAGATATGGTATGGATCCGGGCCGTTTATCCAGTTCTTCGATTGTGGCTTCATCATTGGGAGTTACGAGAAATGCATGGTATTGATTTACAAGAGTGTAATATCGTTCAAGATTTCCCCTCAGAATTTTCAGCTGGGCATCTAGATTCCCAGTAAAAATATATTCTGCGGCATTAATGCCTTCAGTTATTTTTTTGAGTTGAGCAGGTTTTATAAACTGGCTGAAAAGTCTCATCAGAAGATCTTCCAGGTTGTTACTTTGAACTGCAGATTGGGTTCCTTTTAAAAATCCGTCGAATGCACTTTTCTTTTTTCTGGTATTATAAGGATCGTCTTGCGTAATATTAACATCCAAAATGGTTAATGCTTTTGTTTGTTTTTTTGGTGTCCAGGAAGTAGCATCTATACTGTCGGTAATTCCTCTGTTTTCACCAAAGACATTGGCAAGCAAACTTAATATATAACTGTCTTTTACACCTGTTTTGATGTCAAATAATATATTCAAAGTAGTAACTCCTTGTGTCAGATTAAGATTTCGGCCGAATGTGACTTTATCATGATTTCCGCCTCCGGAAAAATTTCTGTGAACATCATAAGTCCATTGGAGAACGTTTTTTAATAAGCTAATGAATGACTGCTTTTCTTTTTGTAATGTTGAGTTTTCGATTTTTAAGGAATCAATGTATTTAATGAATTCCTGGACAATCAAATTGATTCCCAGAAAAGCATCAGACATTTCTTTCCACGCAACTATCGCTTTTTTCTCACTGTACCAACCTTTGAGATATTGCATGATGAGATCCATCTTTACATTTTTCAGAATCGTAATTCCATTTTCGAATTTTTCCATTTGAAAAGACTTCAGTAATCCATCCATATTTAGCAAACTGAAATCTGCAATCAGTTGTTGTGTAAGATCATACTCATTGTGAACATTGATGATTTTACATTCTTTATGCAATTTTCCGTGATTAAGCTGGTGTTTTTTCTGAAAAAATGGAGTAGAAAGGTAAGTGATGCTTTTAATTTTCCACGGTGCTGGAAACTCAGTAAATTTATTTTTTTTTAGAATTGCTGATTTTCCAATCATTTCTTTGCTTGTAATAAGTTCAGAAAATTGGTTGATGACATTTCCACCGTGCGAATGGCCGATAAGATGCAAATGGACTTCCTGATTTCTCCAGAAACGATAGGTTCTCAGCATAACGTCCAGCAATCTCTCGGAAGCCAGGATTCTTTCTTTCGTATCGTTGTCACCGGACCAGCTGAAAAATTCACCTTCTATATGAAGATTAAGATACTGCAGTTTGATCTCCTGTATTTTATGCCAAAAATTATTGAGACTTTCTTTTGTTTTCTGCTTAAGTTTCGCATCAATACCCTGCCAATATTTTGTATTGGCCTGATGTTTTTCTCCCGTTGTATTAATTGGATCTGTTGTGCCCGCGACAAACATCACAATGTCTATAATTTTGCTGGCTGTTTTTGGTGGATCTTTTGGTGAGCCCCAATACAAACCCTTTTCAGTACCTTCTTCTGTAACAGTTCGTGTCGCATTCGTAACAATGTTTTCATTAGAATACATACTGTGACCTTTTTCAGAAATTTTGGTATATGTGCCTTTTATGATTCTGGTTCTGCTCATATCTAATCTGCTTTTAGCTAAAAATAAATTAAGAGATAACTCGCTTTCATAGTTTTAGCTTATTTAATAATTTTTCCCGTGTTACCATCAATTTCGTGATAAAATGAAGATGACAACGCTTGCCCATTTGGACTGTTTTTAGAAATAACATGCGTACCTTTTAACGATCTTACCGTCCATACTTTTGTTTTTTCATCAAAATTAATTTCAAAAACCAAACGATTATCTGTAAACCAGCCTTTATTATTTTGTAAGTTGAGATGATTTTTTTCACTTATAAGACTTAGTATTTCACTATAAGTAATTTTACCAAACTTTTTATCTTCATCAATTTCATTAATGACATTTCCTTTTTCATCGAATTCTTTAGATTTTCCAATAGCCACATTGGATAGTAACTGTGTCGATGATTTTATATTACCTTTTCCATCATAGATATTTTGAAAACTATAAAAATAAGGCGCGGGGTAAATAATTTCTTCTACATACTCGTCATCACTTCCTGCCATCTGCTCAATGTTTTTTCCATCAGATGAAAATTGATAAATTCCTCTTTTATCTTTATTAGCATTAAATTTTTCGATGTCAAATTTTTTCATAACAGAAACTGGATTATTTTGTGTGTTTTTCTTTTTTTGTCCATCACAAGAAATAAATGTAAGTAAGAAAATTAAAAATAATTTTTTCATATTTATTTTAATTTATTATTTGGATTTACAATATGCCATTGCCAAAAAAATAACGTTTTTCCCTCCACAGGTTTTCGTGGATTACCGTTGAGATCGGAAGACCAATGGCAATAATCCATAATGTTATCGGTCTGTTGTGCTTTATAAGTGAATTCTGCGTAAGAGTCTATCCCGTCAAAAGTATGCGCTAAGTTCATGGCGTGTAATGTCTCGTGTGATATGGTAGAACGATCATGTCCATTGAAAAAAACACCGTGTTTTGTGTTGGGAAAAGAAAATCCCTGTGTAATAAGTCTAGGATCTACAGCATCTGGATAAGAATCATTAAATATATATAGTTTGTAAAAATTAGTATATCTTCTTGGGTATTTTTTTTCTAACTCGGTATCCAGATATTGTAGTAATGCAAATCCACTTCTGGTAGCAGAATAATCATCCAAATCTATAACTCCGGATTTTGAAAATCTATTTTTAAAAGCAGTGCTGGTCATATCCAGTGGATTAATCAGATATCTTATATTCGGGATGATGAGTGCTTGTTTCAGATTTTGTTTGAAGAATGATTCACCATCGCCAACCATTCTACCAGTATTGATTCTGGCTCCAAATTTTGTTTTGACCGGAACTACGATGACATTAATATTCTTGATATGTTTACTGTCATTAGCCAGAATTTTGAGTTGTCCACAGATTTCTCCATCAGCTAAAACATCAACTAAGATATTTTCTTTCAGAGGTTTTGAAGCTTTGATTGTTAAAAAGTTATACAGATTATATTTACCTTTTTTTACAGGGACATCAGTTTTATTAATTATCAAACCAGTATTATCTTTCCTGGGCTTTATTTCTAATTTTTCAGGTTCCTCTTGTATGTCAATCTTCAAACTTAGCTTAGCTGTGTTGTCGTTTGTAACTAAAGAAACAATAGGTACAGGATAATAATATGGATTCCCGCTGGTAGATTTCCATTTGATTTGTAACGTATCAAAGGATTTCAAAAGATTCGAATACATTCTGGAATCTCTCCTGAAATAATTGGTCCAGCCATTAGTGTCCGGCGTCACCGTATTGTATTTTGCATCTGTGTAATGTTTTCCTAATATCCGTTTTATCCACGTTTTATCACCTTCCAAACCGCTGTCACCAGATCTAATCCAATCAAAACCGAATTCACCTTTCCAATTACCATGAGGGCGAAACTCAACAAGACATTTGGGTCTAATCTGTGTAGCAGGAGAATTGTCGGGATTACCATAGCTGATGCCTTTTTCAGAACCTTCTTCAGTCACAGTTTTTATAGCATTCATAATGATGCTTTCATTAGAATACATACTGTGTCCTTTCAGAGATACTTTGGTGTATTTTCCTTTGACGATTCTGGTTCTGCTCATTTCTAATTGGCTTTAGATTTCTCTCCGCTGTTATTTTGAACTTCTTTTTGTGCGTGCTTGTGAATAGACTCGTTGGATTGGATATTCATAGATTTTTCACTCACTTCTGTTCTTTCCATTTTGGTTTCGCTGTGAACATCGCCATCAATCATCTCCGTTAATTTTCCGGTGATGAACATACTAGCGTCTCCAGCAACAGATGTCAGTTTCATGGCTCCGATTGTTTGGGTCGAGTTCATTCCTACACTTTGGGTATTATTCATTCCAATACTTTCTGTAGCGTTCATCCCAACTGTAGTCGTCATACTTTCGGTAACATTGATGTTCATATTTTTACAGTTGAGTGTCATCGTTTCTGGTGCTGTAATATTGATGTTGCTGCCTGTTGTATCAAGATGAATTTCATTCCCACTTTTATCTGTAATGATGATGCTTTCATCTTCTGTAAACACCACTTTATGGCCGCTTCTTGTCATGATGGATTTTACGCGGTTATCAACGCCGCCGCCAAGTCCAATTCCACCGTGGAACATTCCGCCCATTACAAAAGGTCTGTCTGGATGATTGTGTACAAAACCAACCATCACCTGATCGCCAACTTCAGGAATAGCGACATAACCTCTGTTTTGAGTGATTTGATCTGTTCCGCCTGCATCAGGACTCATCATTCTAATAAAATTCGTGGTATCGTGCATTTGCCAGTCAAACTTAACAGTGATCCTGCCTTGACCTTGTGGGTCTGTATTACTGATAACGGTTGCAATTTGTGTTTGTGCCGTAGGAACTGTGAATTCCGGCTTTGGAAGAAATCCCGTGTCGCTGGCAATCGCTTTGAAAGTTCCTTTATAATTTCCTAAAGTATCGACATCGTGAGAAGTTTCGATAACCATTATTCTTGTAAAATAACTGGTTTGATTGCTGTCTGGTTTTCTCATTTCCAAATCGGCTACACATCCGGGATATAAAAATGGAATGGAGATATTACCTGTCACCGTAAAAACTTCTACAGCTTTACTGCCTGCAGCGCTTTCCTGAGAATTAATCACATCTTTATCGGTAATCGCTTTGATAGGAGAGACCTGTAAAGATCTTGTTGTAAATATGCCGGACTGGTTTTGAGTGTAAGCATTTTTTGCTAAATCACTTTTATGTTTTATCGGCGTTTCTCCGGAAGTTAGTTTTGTGTGCTGACTGCTGTTGTAACCGTAGAATTCAGGTTTGGTGTGAACAGCTTTTAACTCAACTCGGATATCGCTGACATTGCTTCCGTAAATTAATTTGAGTGGTGGATTCTGTGGTGGTAATTTACCAAAATGCAAAACTTCGCCATCATAATAGAATTGTTCCCCGTAAGCTTCCGCCATTCTTGCAAGGTAATTAAAGTGCGTTTCATTGTATTGAACACTGAATGGAATTTCAGAAAAATCATTTGCGTCTACTCGGACATCATATTTACTGCTTCCCAAACCTTCTTTGATGAGTTGTGACGCGATGATGCTCATACTGACAGGTGATTCTCCACCAAAACTTTGAATAGTTGGTGCCGCATCCAGCAAAATGGTTGGACTGAAACCACCAAGAACTATATTTGGAAGCCCACCTTTTTCCTGGCTGAATCCAACTCTGGTAATCACACCTACAAAAGTCCTTTCTGGGCTGTCTTGGATGTCTTTGTATTTTTGAACAATCGTAATTCTTTTTCCTAAAAACTCCTGGCTGGATTCCAGATTGTGGTTTTCCTTATTCCCTAAAGTATCGTGAGCCAATATCAGTTCAAACTCGTGATGTTTAGCGCTATTTTGTGATAAAGTGAAATGTTTGTAATGCGATATTACCTTACCTTCAATCACAATATTGAGTTTGACGAGGCGGTTGATTCCAAAAATCTGACTGGATGATATGGAATTGGCGCTATTGTCCGGTTTGAAACTTTTTGTTGGAGTATTGGAAGTAGCCATTGGTTGTGATTTTAGTGTTTAATTTTATTTAAAATCGAATTCGAATCTTTATCAGATTTCTATCATTGATATTTTATTATTAAATAATCTGATATTGATAACAGATTCATAATGATAATCTAAAAACTACAGCAATAATGATGCAATAGTTAGTGAAATGTTTGATAATTAATCAAAAATCCTGATGAATGAGACCAAAGGAATTTTCATCAGGATTATTTTTTAATCTAAAGAGAAATAATCGGATGATTATTTTGCACCTGGCCAAACACCATCGTAAGCAGAATTGCCATAATCGATTTTTTCTGCACTTATCACGAAACTGATGAACATATTATCCTCATTCAGAGCGTCATAATCCACTTCGTGCTGAATTACATAACCATTTTCCCATTTCAAAGTCGTTAAAGTTCCTTCTTCGTGAGATTTGTTAAAAGTAACTTCACCACTTGTAGGCTTGTACTTTCCGTTCAATAAACTTTCCAAAATTCCTGAATCTTCAGTCGCCTCAACAGTGATTTTGATCAATGCGTTGGAAGGGTCTGATGCAACTCTGCCGGAAACATCTGTGTTTCTTGATACACCATAATTCAGTTTAAGAATTTTTTGCTCTGATCCGCCGTTGAATTTTAATACGGCTCTTGAATTGTTTGCCATGATTTCTAAAATTTAATTGTTAATATATTGTATTGTGTGTTAGTGTGTTCCTTACTTTTATTATACCAAAGATAGAACCAGCTAGCGAAAAATACCGTAGTAGAATTACTACACTTTAAAAGAATATTAGAAAAAGAGAAATCAAGTTAAAACGAGTTTATAGAATCTGGGCAGTAACAAATTGCAGCTATTGTAAACCGACAAGAGCCTTGGTTTAATTTAAAATTTATAAGAATGTTTTGAAATATCTTACTTAAAAACTGGAGTATATTATTAAAGCAGAAATTCAACAATTATTCATGATCTAATCGAAAACTAATTCTTTAAATTTATATTAAATTTAAATCGACCTTTTACAGATTACATCATAATGACGGCTTATAAATACAGAAAATTCACCGATGAAATTGAGAAAAACATTACTAACGGATTATTAAAATCAGGTGATCGGCTGCCTTCCATCAGAAAAATCAAAGATGAATATCAACTTAGTATAAGCTCTGTTCAAAACGGTTACGAGTATTTAGTCTATAAAGGTCTTGTCAAAAGCATTCCTCGTTCTGGATATGTAGTTGACTATCAATTGAAAAAAAAATCTGATTTTTTAAATGCTGATTTTAAATCAATTCCGAGGGATTCTGTCTTTAGAAAAAATATCTTCACCACCTCACATCATCTGCAACATAATGAAACGAGTCACTTAAATGCAGCCGTGCCTTCTGATTTTTTGATTCCCCAAAAACTGGTTCTCAGTATGATGCAGAAAGTTATTCGTGAGAAAGGTGCGTCCCTGCTCCGATATTATCCTTCCAATGGAAAAGAAGAATTGCGCGAGTTAATTTCTAAACGTTCTGCTTTGCACGGTGCGTTGGTACAAAAAGAAGAAATTGTCATTACAGACGGTGCTTTGCAGGCTCTGTATATTGCATTAGCAGTCACAACACAACCAAATGACATTATTGCCATCGAAAGTCCCTGCGTCTTTTCAGTTTTAGAAGTTGTAGCCAATCTTCGCCTTAGAACTGTGGAAATTCCCGTGAGAAATAATACCGGAATTGATTTAAATATTACTGAGGACGTGTGTCAAAAAAATGATGTCAAAGCCATTGTTGTAACACCCAATTTTCATAATCCAACAGGAATTCTGATGTCTGATAAAGCTAAGAAAGAGCTTTATAATATCGCATTTTCGAAAAATATTCCAATTATTGAAAATGATATTTATGGCGACCTATATTTTAACGGGACAAGACCATCAATAATCAGGAATTATGACAATTGCGGATTGGTTCTAACAGTTTCTTCGTTTTCAAAAAGTTTGGCTCCTGGGATTAGATTAGGCTGGCTGTCGGCAGGCCGCTATTTTTCCAAGGCAGAACGTCTGAAATTTGCCTTAGGAAGATCTGTTTCACCAATCAATCAAGAAGTAATTATAAAATTATTATCTACTTTGAGTTATGAAAGACATTTGAGATCGCTTCGCAAAAAGTTGGAACTACAGGCTATCAAATTGGTCAATCATTTTGATCAATATTTTCCTGAGAATACTATAACAACGATTCCGCAAGGTGGATACAGTTTATGGACTCGGCTAGAGCTTAAAAGCGATATGGAATTATTCTATAAAACCTGTGAAAAATTTGGTATCACTTTTACACCAGGTCATACATTTTCATTTAGCAATAATTATGATCATTGTTTCCGAGCAGTTTTTTCCAGCCATTTAACATCTGAAAGTTTTGAAGCTATAGAAAAAATTGGAAAGTGGATGAAAAAGTAACTGTACTGATTCTTTTTCAATTATCTGTATCGTGTGTCGATTTCAAGC
>Ga0308157_10002549_pt1 | contig 29402 bp, 26 predicted proteins | sample PhyBR1_FD_201035 | JGI IMG/M metagenome (GOLD analysis project Ga0308157, IMG submission 201035) | Phyllosphere microbial communities from UC Gill Tract Community Farm, Albany, California, United States - DLSLB.R1 | ecosystem: Host-associated > Plants > Phyllosphere > Unclassified | place: USA...
GTTCTGGTAATGTGGCTCATCATTTGGTGCGGGCTTTAACCGGTTTATCAAATTATAAAATTCAAAATGTCGCGGTTCGTTCTTTAGATAAGGTTACAGATTTTTTTCCGAAAGATTTAATTGTAACAACTGTTGAGGCTTTAAAACCGGCTGATATTACTTTGATTTCGGTTACCGACAGTGCCATTGCAGAAGTTTCAACAAAGATTTCGTATAAATATTCGTTAGTCGTTCATACATCTGGAACGACTGCTTTAGAAGTTTTGAACGATAAAAACCGAAAAGGTGTTTTTTATCCGTTACAGACATTTTCTAAAAACAAGGAAATCAATTTTAAGGAAGTTCCGTTGTGTTTGGAAGCTGAGAATATTGATGATTTAAACGATTTGAAACAATTGGCAAAAGAAATATCAGACAAAGTTTTCGAAATATCGTCAGATCAACGAAAAAGTTTGCATGTAGCAGCGGTTTTTGTGAGTAACTTTACCAATCATCTGTATTCAATAGGAAATGAAATTTGTAAGGAAAACAATATTCCGTTCGATATTTTAAAACCGCTGATTAAGGAAACCGCCGATAAGATCAATTATTTAAATCCGAAAGATGCACAAACGGGTCCGGCAATTAGGTTCGATCAAAAAACAATAAAAGCACATCAAGATTTTTTAAAAAATCAAAACTATAAAACAATATATAATTTAATTACACAAAGCATACAAGAAAATGTCTAAAAGTTACAAAGAATACCTGAACAACATTAACACGTTTATTTTTGATGTTGACGGCGTATTAACAAACGGAACAATACAAGTTGCACAAGCAGGAGAATTATTAAGAACCATGAACATACGCGACGGTTACGCAATGAAAGCCGCAATAGAAAAAGGATACAATGTTTGTGTTATTTCGGGCGGATCAAGCGAAGGCGTTAGAGTAAGATTAAGAAATTTAGGCATTTACGACATACATTTAGGAGTTATTGATAAAGTAGAAATTTATCAGGAATACATTGATGTTAACAACATTAAACCCGAAAATGTTTTATACATGGGCGACGATTTGCCCGATTACTGGGTAATGCAAAAGGTAGGTTTACCCGCTTGTCCGCAAGATGCTGCGCCCGAAATTAAAAAGCTTAGCAAATACATTTCGCATATAAAAGGTGGCGAAGGTGCCGTGCGCGATGTGATAGAGCAAGTTATGAAGGTTCAAGGAAATTGGCTTGAGCACTTCGAAGCAAAATTTGATTAACAGTTAAATATATAAGCTATGAATGTTCTAAAGAAAGATCAAGCACAAATGATGTTGCAGGTTATTGCAGCAGTTTTACTTTTTAGGTTTGTTTTATTTGAATCTTTGATTGATGACTTAGGACTTTCTATGCTTCATTATTTTTCGTTTTTAATTGCCATTGGCTTTATTTTATATGGTGGTGTTTTGCTGTACAAAATTGTTTTGCAAGAAGAGTTTCCCGATAAAAGCATTCAACAAAATGTTGAAAAAGCCTATTATAAATATTTAGGTTTTAATGCCGTTGGTATTGGTATTTCATTTTTTGTTGCAAGCGATATAGACCGTACTTATTATTTTGGATTTTTCCTTGGTTTAGCCGCAATACTTTATTTATACATTACCCAATGGCGCAAAATTTTGGTGTTTGATAATATTGTGTATTCGCTGATTATTTCTTTTTCGTTTTTTATTTTGGTATTGATGGATTTAATGCCGTCACTACAAATGAATGCCGAACAAAATTCAGAAAAACAGCAATTACTTAATATTTCGCTGCAAATATGTGTTTTATTATGGTTTTTATATTTTATTAAGACGATTTTGATCGACTTAAAATTTATGGAATTAGATATTAAACACAAACGCAAATCATTGGCAACTATTCACGGCAGAGAAATTGGTGCAAAACGCACAACCGTTTTATCGCTTATTCCTTTAGTGCTGATTATTTTGTTTTGTGTGATACATTTAAACCTGACCATTTTAATTGGATATATTGGTGCATTGGTGGTACTTCCCTATTTGTTTTATCTTTCAAAACTATGGAATGCCAAAACTACCGAAGATTTTAACCGCATAAACAATATTTTAAACATAATCATTTGGTTAACTATATTTTCTATTGTAGTTTTATTTTTCAATTTAAAATAAAAATGATCTTACAAGAAAAATATAACGATTATCAAATAATATTAGCATCAAATTCTCCCAGAAGAAAACAATTTTTAACAGATTTAGGTTTAACTTTTACCATTAAACCTGCTAACGTAAACGAAGAATATCCTTCCCACTTAAAGGGCAAGGATATTGCTTTATATATAGCACAGCAAAAGGCTTCGGTTTTTAATAATTTAGATAAAAATGAGGTTGTTATTACCTGCGATACTATTGTTTGGATTGATGATATTGCTTTAGGAAAACCCGAAAACAGCGACGATGCTAAACAAATGTTGCAACAATTATCAGGCAAAATGCATGAGGTTATTAGTGCCGTTTGTATAAAATCACACCAAAAAGAACATTTATTTTACGATATAACCCAAGTAACATTCAACACCTTAAATTCTTTAGATATTGACTATTATGTTGATACTTTTAAACCTTTGGATAAAGCAGGATCGTACGGAATTCAGGAATGGATTGGTTTAATCGGTATTGAAAAAATCAACGGATCCTATACAAATGTTGTAGGAATGCCCATGGAAAAACTTTATAACGAACTAATAAAATGGTAATGTTTAAAAGTTTTCATTTGCACGATTATTACGGAAAGATAATAGCTACGCTGATTTTAATCGTCTTTATTTATATTTTAAGACTGATAATTCGAAAAGTAGTTTTAAAATTTTCTGAATATTCTTCAAAATCAGACAATCGCAGCAAACTGATTATTAAGTATTTTAATTCGCTACTTAATATTTTGTTCGTAATTTTTATCATATTAATGTGGGGTGTTGATACCACTCAGCTTTTTGGTTTTGTAGGCGCAGCAATTACTTTTATTGGTGTGGCATTTTTTGCGCAATGGTCGGTTTTAAGCAATTTTACGGCAGGTGTAATTATGTTTTTTGCATTTCCCTTTAAAATTGGCGACCGAATAAGAATTCAAGATAAAGATTTCCCGATTGAAGCCGAAATTGATGATATTAAAGCATTTCATACCATTTTAATTACTGCCGAAGGCGAACGTATTTCGTATCCAAATAATCTTTTTTTACAAAAAGCAGTCGTGGTTTTGTAGGTTATTTTAACAACATAGATACATAGAATTATTAAAGATGATTACAAAAAGATATTTAGATGAATTAACTTACGAAATTATTGGTTGTGCAATTGAAGTTCATAAAATAATGGGGCGCGGACTTTTAGAAACTGTTTACCATCAATGCTTAAAAGAAGAATTACTACAAAGAAATATCAACTTTGTATCTGAAATTAAACTTCCGGTAATGTACAAAGGTAAATCTCTGGATATTGATTTTAGATGCGATTTATTTATTGAAAATAGTATTGTTGTTGAATTGAAATCTGTCAAAGAAATTATTCCAATCTATGATGCACAAATTTTAACCTATATGAAACTATTGCAATGCCCAAAGGGCATTCTTGTAAATTTTAATTGTTCAAATATTTTTCAACAAGGACAAAAAACTTTTGTAAATGAATATTTTAGCGCATTGCCTCAATCATAAACTATGTTTCTATGTGGTTTGTGTGTTTTTAAAAAAATAAATTTAACAGATTAATAGGATTCTAATAAAAATCTTTAAAATTCTCTAATCTGTGGTTATATAAATATTACCTAAATAATTAACTATGTTTCTATGTGGTAAAAAAACAATCACTAGCTAGTAGCAATATCATAAAAATGAAAAACAACATTATATATATCTTTTGTGCGTTATTTATGCAAAACATCGTTGCACAAAAACCACAAACTCCTACTCCGTCCGAAATTTATTTTAAGATTGAAAAACTCAACGTTTTGGCAAGTGCCATGTACATTGCCGCACATCCCGATGACGAAAACACCCGCTTAATTACCTATTTAACGCATCACGATAAAGCGTACACCAATTATTTGTCTTTAACACGCGGTAATGGCGGACAAAATTTAATTAGTAATGAGTTGGGAACCGATTTAGGTATTATTAGAACCAACGAATTATGGAACGCGAGAAATATCGATGGCGGAAAGCAGTTCTTTTCTACTGCCGATGATTTTGGATTTTCGAAACATCCGAAAGAAGCTTTTGAAAAATGGGATAAAGATTTGTTGCTGAAACAAATGGTTTACATGATTCGCAAAGAACAACCCGATGTTATTGTAAATCGTTTTGATCACAGAACCGAAGGAACAACGCACGGACATCATACTGCATCGGCGCAATTATCTAAACTGGCTTTTAATTTAGCAAACGATAAAAATTATAAAGATTTATCACAAGAAAACACCGAAACGTGGCAACCAAAAAGATTGTTTTTTAATGTTTCGTGGTTCTTTTTTGGTAGCAAACAAGCATTTGATAAAGCCGATAAATCAAAATACATTCCTTTGAATATTGGTGTTTTTTATAATCAGTTGGGAAAAAACAATCAGGAAATAGCTTCGTTAAGTCGCAGTCAGCATCAATCACAAGGTTTTGGAGATATGTCATCTCGAGGCGAAGAAATTGATTATGTAGAATTGGTTGACGGCGATGCTATAAAATCGAGCAATTTGTTTGAAGGTGTTGATACAAGCTGGAACCGTATTAAAGGTGGCGACAACATTCAGCCTTTGGTTACGCAGTTAATCAACGAATATGATTTTAAAGATCCATCAAAATCGATCAATTTACTGACAAAAATTTATTCTGAAATTGATAAATTACCTGAAACTATCTGGAAAACCCGCAAACAAAACGAGGTTAAAGAATTGATTAAAAATTGCGCCGGTTTATTTTTAGATATCACTACAAATGAACCTTACACTACGCCAAATCAAGAGGTTGATGTAAAGGTTGAAGTTGCCAACAGATCAAACCAAAATATTGTGATAAAAGATGTTACAATTAATAATAACAAAACAATTGTAGGTAAATCTTTAGCAAATCAGGATGTTTATTACGATTATTTCCAAACAACATTCACCAATCAAGATTATACGAATTTTAAATTTATTGACAATTTTAATGACTTTAAAAATCAATTTAATTCAACCAAAAAAAATGAAATTGGTTTAGAGGTTAACGGTGTTTATTTGTCTTACACCTTACCTATTCAATATCATTACAAAGATGTCGTAAAAGGTGAAATTTATAAGCCTTTTCATGTGGTTCCTGCCGTTTCTATTCAGTTTAAACAGCCTGTTTACATATCCAATTCAAATAAAAATCAAAATGTATCTGTTGTTTTAAGTAATTACTCTGATACAGAAGTCAGTGGAAAAATTGTCATTAATAGAAATGAGGATACAGAAATAAGTAAAAAAATGCGAGAGAAAGTTCCAAATCTTATAAGTCTTGTTCTTTTTTCAGACGAAACTACATTTAATTTAAAGCCAAATGAAAAAAATAAAGAAATAATAATTAATAAAGATTTTACCGAAGGAAAATACTTTTTAGGATATAATAGTGGTGTATCAAGAATTGGAGCATCGGGCGAAATAAAATGGGTTGATTACAGTCATATTCCTGTAAATTATTATACAAAACCTTCTGAAACAAAAATTGTATCTTTCAATAAAAGTGTTTTAAAGAAATCAAAAATCGGATATATTGTTGGTGCAGGCGATGAAATTCCGCAAGTCTTAAAAGATGTTGGTTACAAAGTAGATTTTATTAATTTAGAAACTGTAAAAGCCGAAGAATTATCTAAATACGAAACAATTATTGTTGGTATTCGTGCATTCAACACCGAAAGTTCGTTAAAAACCAAAAACAAATTGTTGTTTGATTATGTAAAAAATGGCGGAACGGTTATTACGCAATATCAAACCAACGGCAATTTACAGACCGAAGAAATTGCTCCGTACAAATTAACGATTGGCAGAACGCGAGTTACCGATGAAAATGCTGTTGTAAAATTCATTAATCCTAATGAAACGATTTTAAACAAACCTTTTAAAATTACACAGGAAAATTTTAAAAACTGGGTTCAGGAACAAGGCTTGTATTATGCCGATGATTTTGCTGGCGAATTTCAGCCTGTTTTTACATCGCACGATTTCGACGAAAAAGAAACAAACGGCGCACTGCTTATTGCAAAACACGGAAAAGGACATTATATTTATACGGGTTTAAGCTTTTTTAGACAGTTACCTGCAGGAAACACCGGCGCTTTAGAATTATTTATTAACCTAATTGAATTAAAAAATGAGTGATTTTAAATGGATTAAATGGCGAAGAAGCTACAGCATTGTGCTTTTAATTAATGTTTTTTACATTATTCTTTTTTATTTTATAATGCATTTTAGCAATTAGTATGGAATTATTAGACTGGATTATACTTTTAAGCACCTTGTTGTTTATTGTTTTGTACGGAACCATTAAAACCCGCGGCAGCAAAAACATAGAGGAATATATTTTGGCAAACCAAAGTACCAACTGGTTTACGGTAGGTTTGTCGGTAATGGCAACACAAGCAAGCGCGATTACATTTTTGTCTACACCTGGTCAGGCGTATCACGACGGAATGGGCTTTGTGCAGTTCTATTTCGGATTGCCTTTAGCAATGGTAGTAATCTGCATGGTTTTTATTCCGGTTTTCCACCGATTGAAAGTTTATACAGCTTACGAATTTTTAGAAGAACGTTTCGATTTAAAAACTCGAACACTTGCTTCGGTTATTTTCCTTATTCAACGAAGCATTGGTACAGGAATCACCATTTATGCACCGGCAATTATTTTATCGTCGATCCTAAATTGGGATCTAACATTTATCATTGTATCAATTGGTATCGTAATTATATTTTACACCTATTTTGGTGGAACAAAAGCATTAAACATCACTCAAAAACAACAAGCTTTTGTGATAATGGCAGGAATGTTTTTAACGTTCTTTATTATTTTATTCAGATTACCCGAAGAAGTAAATTTTGTAAACGTTTTTAATGTAGCAAAGATCGAAGGAAAGTTAGAACTGCTTAATTTCTCAACCGATTTTACGGAAACATACACCCTTTGGAACGGTTTAACAGCAGGTTTCTTTTTAATGCTGGCTTATTTTGGAACCGATCAGTCACAGGTTGGCCGATATCTTTCTGGTAAAAGCATTAAAGAAACGCAGATGGGCTTGTTAATGAACGGAATTTTAAAAGTGCCAATGCAGTTTTTTATTCTGTTGGTTGGTGTTATGGTTTTTATCTTTTTTCATTTTTATCAGGCACCGTTGCACTTTAATCCGGTAAATACATCGAAGGTTTTAAATTCTGAATATCAAGCCGAATACCGTAATTTAGAAATTGAACTGAAAGATTTATTGAACGAAAAGAAAGAAGTGACGCAGATTTACACCGGACAGTTAAATCAAGGTTTTGAAAACGAAATGTTAGAAGAAAAACTGGTTACTTTAAATGAAAACGAAGTTCAACTGCGACAAAATGCCCGTGACATCATCACAAAAGTTGATAGTAAAGCCGAAACAAACGATAAAGATTATGTGTTCATTTATTTTATATTAAATTATCTGCCCCACGGAATTATCGGATTTTTATTGGCAATGATTTTTTCGGCAGCTATGTCAAGTTCCGCTTCAGGATTGTATGCCGTCGCATCAAGTTCAGCAATTGATATCTACAAAACCTACAAACCAAATCAAACAGAAAAACATTACTTAAAAGCGACGAAGTATCTGGTTATTTTCTGGGGAATCATCTGTATTTTGGCAGCTTGTGTTATTACGTTGTTCGAGAATTTAATTCAGTTGGTAAACATCATTGGATCTATTTTCTACGGAACCGTTTTAGGTATTTTCCTGATAGCCTTCTTTTTTAAATACATTAAAGCAAAAGCTACTTTTTGGGGTGCATTGTTAGCACAACTATTAGTTATTTATATTTATTATTTAGATGTAATAAGTTATATGTGGCTAAACCCAATTGGTGTATTCTCTGTAATAATTGTCGCATTTATTTTACAAAGCATATTCAAACAAAAAAATCGAACGTGATGTTCGATTTTTTTGTTTTTCAAGTACTTTTCAAGCAATGTATTATAAGTCGCTTTTTTGATTAATACAAATTTTCTAATTTAATTATTCCAGCCGCCACCTAAAGCTCTATAAACTGCAACCGTTGTTTTTAACTGCTGCATTTTTGTTTCAACCAATTCAAATTTAGCTTCTAAAGCCTCACGCTGTGTAAGTAAAACTTCCATGTAATCTGCGCGAGCAGATTTAAACAGATCGTTTGAAATGGTAACAGACTGTGTCAGTGCATCAACTTCCTGCGTTTTTAAATCGTATGTGTTTTGCAAATTATCAATTTTTGACAGCTGATTTGCAACTTCAATGTAAGCCTTTAAAATTGTCTGCTCGTATTTATAAACAGCCTGAATTTGCTTAGCGTTTGCATTGTAATAAGCTGCTTTTATAGCATTACGATTGACAAGTGGTGCTACCAGATCGCCTGCCAGAGAATAAAGCAACGATTGTGGATTGAACAAAAACGATGGATTAAATGCACGGTATCCAATACCTGCAGAAATTCCTAAAGACGGATAAAACTGTGCCTTTGCTGATTTTATATCCAATTTGGAAGCCATCAGTTCCATTTCGGCTTGTTTGATGTCCGGACGATTTGCCAGCAGATCCGCTGGTAAACCTGTATAAACTGCTTGGGGAACCATGTTTACAAATTCGGTTGTACTGCGATCTACATGTTGCGGAAACCTTCCTACCAAAAAATTAATCTGATTTTCTGTTTCTACGATCTTCTGCTGAATTTCGTATTGCAGTGCCGTAGTTTTCAACACCTGTGCCTGAAATCTTTTTACAGCCAGTTCGTTGGAACGAGCCGACTGTTTTAAAAGTTTTACTATTTGCAAGGCACTGTTTTGAATTTGAATATTCTGCTGTACAATTTCCAATTCGTTATCTAATGCTAAGAGCTCGTAATACGATTCTGCTATTTCTGCTACTAGATTTGTCTTCATAAAATTCTGTCCTTCTATGGTTGCCAAATATCTGTTCACAGCTGCTTTTTTTGCATTGTGTAGTTTTCCCCAGATATCGACTTCCCAATCGGCATAAAGTCCCACTCCAAAATCTGCCAATGGTTCAGGCATTTCCTTACCTGGCTTTATTTCTGTGGTAGCTTCCATTGCTCCAATATTCGTGTAACGGGCTGCTTTTTCTACTCCCACACCAGCTTTTACACCGACAGAAGGCAGATATTCTCCTTTTCGTGCACGAATTTCATTCTTAGAGATTTCTATTTCCTGTAAAGTAATATTCAATTCCTGATTGTTTTGGAAAGCTGTTTCAATCAAATTCTGCAAATTGGCATCCTTGAAATACTCGTTCCAATTGATTTTGCCGGAATTTAAACTATCGTTCGAAACCTCAGCAAAAGAATCGGGTACCGAACGGTTTTCAGTTTTTTCGGGTACATTTAATGATTTGCAGGCTGCCATGCTTAAAATTACACAAGCAGCTACTGCATATCTATATATTTTTCTTCTATTCATTTTAATAAATATCTTTTGTTAAAGGCGTTTCGTCTTCATTTTTAATCATCTTTCTACCATCTGCCAGTTTGGCGAAAATCACATAAAGTCCCGGAATAACCAGCACACCGAACACCGTTCCAAAGAACATACCGCCCAATGCCGATGCTCCGATGGTATGATTACCGATTGCCCCTGCCCCATGTGCAAAAATCAAAGGAATCAATCCGGCGATGAATGCAAAAGACGTCATAAGAATCGGACGGAAACGAACCGTAGCAGCTTCTATAGCAGCATCTAAAATAGTTGCGCCACCCTGCCTTTTTTGTACGGCATATTCTACGATAAGCACGGCATTTTTACCCAGCAGACCAATAAGCATGATGAGCCCGACCTGTGCATAAATATCATTTGCAAGTCCCATTGCCTTCAACATAAAAAACGATCCAAAAACACCAACAGGCAGTGATAGAATAACGGCAAGCGGCAGTATAAAACTTTCATATTGTGCTGCAAGAACCAGATAAACAAAGATCAACACCACACCGAAAACGTACAAAGCTTCATTTCCTCGCTGTGCTTCATCAAACGAAAGACCTTCCCAAGCAATCTTGTAACCGTGAGGCAGTGTTTTTACAGCCGTTTCGTTAATAGCCGCAATCGCATCGGCCGTTGTATAACCTGCAGCCGGAAGTCCACGAATTGAAGCCGAATTGTACATGTTGTAACGCGTAATTTCATTAGGTCCCTGCGTTTTTTTCAACTTCATAAAAGATGAATAAGGCACCATTTCACCGGTATCATTTTTTACATAGAGATTTAAAATATCAGAAGGTAAACTCCTAAATTCAGGAGACGATTGTACATAAACCTTGAAGAACTGGCCAAAGCGGATAAAACCTTGTTCGTATGTACTACCAACTAAGATGTTCAAATTCTCCATTGCTTTACCTATTGATACACCTTTCTGCATGGCTGCACTGTTATCAAACTCCAACTCGTATTGCGGATAATTGGCTGCAAAGAAGGTAAAAACACCCGTAAGTTCTTTACGTTTACCCAAATTTGCCATGAATTCCTTGTTGATTTTATCGAATTCATGATAATCGGTAGAGGCATTTTGATCAAGCAGACGCATTGAAAATCCACCGGAAGAACCAAATCCGGGAATTGCAGGTGGTTCAAAAAATTCGATCACAGCTCCCAAGTTTCTGGTTTTACTTTCAAGTTCTTCCATAATTTCGGTAACGGTATGCTCCCGATCGCCCCAACTTTTTAGATTGATCAAACATGTTCCGGCATTAGAACCACGACCTTCGGTCATTATTTCATATCCTGCCAAAGAAGAAACCGATTCCACTCCTTCTACCTGTTTACAGATTTTTTGAAGATTACGGGCCACCTGATTGGTTTGTTCTAATGTTGATCCCGGTGGCGTTTGGATTACCGCATACACCGTTCCTTGATCTTCACTAGGAATAAATCCACCTGGCAAAAAATAATTCTGAACATAAATTCCCGCACAAAAAACAATTAAAATAGTCCATGTAACGGTTTTTCTGTTCACAATTCTTTTCAAAACACCAACATATTTACCCGTAAGCTTTTCGAAACCTCGGTTAAATGCATCAATAAAACGCGTAAGTAGATTTACTTTTTTAGGTTTACCGTGGTTGTTTTTAAGCAGTATAGCACACAAAACCGGCGTTAATGTTAAGGCAATAACTGCCGAAATAACAATAGCACTTGCCATGGTTATAGAAAACTGTCGATAGAAAGTCCCCACTGGTCCTGTCATAAACGAAATAGGCAGAAACACCGATACCATTACCATTGTAATTGCTATAATGGCGCCGCTAATTTCGCCCATAACCTCTTTTACTGCTTTGTAGGGCGATACATGTTTTTCTTCCATTTTAGCATGAACCGCCTCGACGACCACAATTGCATCATCGACCACAATACCAATTGCCAGAACCAGCGCAAACAACGTCACTAAGTTGATTGAAAGTCCGAAAATCTGCATTACAAAAAAGGCTCCGATCAAAGATACCGGCACTGCGATGATAGGAATTACGGTTGAACGCCAATCGCCCAAGAAGATAAATACAACTACAGCTACCAGTATAAAAGCATCGCGCAAGGTGTGCAATACTTGTTCAATAGATGCATCCAAAAACTGTGAAACGTCGTAACTTATTTTATAATCTACACCCGGCGGAAAGTTCTGCTTCATGTCTTCCAACTTCAGCTTTACCTGCTCAATTACTTCGTTTGCATTACTGCCGTAGTTCTGTTTCAGCATAATAGATGCCGCAGGATCACCATCGAGATTTGAATAAATATCAAAAAATTCACTACCTAATTCAACCTTGGCAATATCTTTCAATTTGATATTTTCACCTTTTGAATTTGCCCGTATGATGATTCCTTCGTATTCTTCTGGCTTGTTGTACTGACCTTTATAAGTAAGCACATATTCCAACGATTGCGCGGCGATACCCGAACTCTGCCCAATTCTTCCCGGACGACCTATGATACTCTGTTCGCCTATTGCTTTCATAACTTCATCAACCGAAACATTATAAGCACGCATGCGCTCCGGATTCAACCAAATACGCATGGCGTAACGGCGGCTTCCCAAAATCTGCGCTTTAGCAATACCTTTTACCCTATTAATTTCGGGAATGATGTTTACAGTAGCGTAATTGTACAGAAATTTTTCATCCATACTTTTATTTTTGCTGTACAGGTTCACGTACATCAGCATACTTGGTTGTATCGGCGTAACAATAACACCTTCTTTCTGAACCAGTTCCGGAAGCAGCGGCATAACCTGATCAACTCTGGTCTTTACAAGCACGACCGCTTCGTTGGGATCTGTTCCTGGATCAAAAACCACATTAAGCGTGGCTTCACCAGCACTTGTAGCATCGGTAGAAATATACCGCATTCCCTGTACGCCGTTAATGGCATTTTCTAGCGTAATTAGCGACGATTTTACCAAAACATCTGCACTTGCACCAGGATAAGCTATAAAGACACTTACAGTTGTTGGTGCAATTTGCGGAAATTGTGAGGTTGGCAGCTGTTTTATGGCAAGTGCACCCACAAAGAGGATTACGACCGATATTACAATTGCGAATACCGGTCTGTGTATGATTTTTTTAAACATTTAGAAGCTTTTTAGTTACTCTGCATACAATTCAAGGCTTGACAATGCTTTTTGCGGAGTGATAAATTTAGTTGTGATTTTATCGTTTTCCTTTACCAAACGAAGTCCTTCTAAAAGGATTTGATCGTCTTTTTGAAGACCCGACTGAACCACGTACACATGAGGAATTTCGGCTACAATTTTAATTTCGCGCGCTTTAACGGTATGATCTTTTGTAACCACAAAAACATACTTTTTATCTAAAACCTCAAAGGTTGCTTTCTGCGGAATAAGCAGTGCATTTTTGTGCGGTGTAGTGATTACCACATTACCTGTTTGCCCAAAACGAAGCAGACTTTTAGAGTTAGGAAAGGTTGCACGGTAAGCAATATTTCCGGTTTCATTGTCAAAATCGGCTTCGATTGTTTCCACAATCCCTTCGTTTTCGAACATTTTTCCGTTTGCCATTTTTAATCCAACGTGTAAAAAACCATCTTTTGGTTTTTCGTTCATCTGGTCAAGATATTCGGCTTCGGGAACGTTGAAATAAACCCACATTTTACTGTTATCAGCCAATTCGGTCAACAAATCGCCTTCTGTAATCAAGCTACCCACACGTACGTGGAATCGATCGATAATCCCATCGAAAGGAGCTCTGATTTCGGTAAACTGCAAATGCGTTTTCATAGCCGAAACTTCTGCCGAAGCTTTACTGTATCGAGCCTTTGCCATTGCAAGTTCGTTAGCGGCAACCACATTATTATCGTAAAGCTGTTTGGTGTTTTTATATTCAATCTGTGCATAATCTGCCTCTGCTTTGGCTCGATTTACATCAGCTTCGTACAAATTAGGCATAATCTTAAACAACAATTGTCCTTTTTTTACGAACTGACCTTCATCTACATATATTTTTTGCAGATATCCTTTTTCCTGCGCGCGGATTTCAATATGGTTTACAGATTTAATCTGTGCTACATAATCTTTTAGTATTACGGTATCCTTTACGAGCGGAGTGGTTATGGAAAGTATTGTTTTTTCGTGTTTTTCTTCTTTATGAGACTGGCAACCAATATGCAGTAAAGCTATACAAAAGCTTACCAACATAAGACCTTTTTTTATCATGTTTGTTAATTTTAATGATCTTGAAAATTCAAATAAATACATGCAAGCCTGCATTCTGTCAAGAATTGACGAACGGCGAGCCTACAAAATTCAAAAAATCATTAAAAAATCACAGTCGCATGACCTGTAGTCTGATATACAGGGCACTATGCAGAAAAGAATTAAAACGGGAATAGTCAAAATGAACAGAACGCTGTTCATTAAAGCCTTTACCCGATAAAAGTTGGGCAAAGCGAAGTACTTTAAATTTGAAAAGAGCTTTTGCTTTTTTAAGCGTAAGTGTATTTTGTGCTTCGAATTGTGTTTCGGGGCAACTTCCTTTAAAATGGTTTACAAATGTGTGCTGAAGATTTTGTTTGTGAAAACTATTTTCTTTAACCTTTTTTAGAGCGCGGTAAGAAGCAACTTTTTTTTCGGGGTGAAGATATCCAGAATCTGTCTGTGTGTTTTCCTTACCAAACTGAAACGATTGCGCGTTGTTTGGAAAACATGTAAATGCCACAAAAAGTAATGCAGCAATGGACAAACAGTATTTTAGAACTCTTGTTTTCATTCTGCCGGTAAAATTATTTAAAAAACTAAAGCACCTAATCACTGTACTGATAAATAAAAGTTAAATTTATTAACATTAATGTATCAGTACATCTGTACGTTGATAAATCACTTATTTGATTTCTGTAGAAGATGTATTAAATAACCTACATTTGCATAAATATTATTACACATGTCTTTTGAACAATTAGGAATATCCAAGCAACTTTGCGAAGCTTTACCCGCACAAGGAATCACCCAACCATTCCCTATTCAGAAAAATGCAATTCCTTTAATTTTAAAAGGAAAAAGCGTTTTGGGTATTGCCCCAACCGGATCTGGAAAAACTGCAAGTTTTATATTACCGCTGTTGGAAAAGCGTCAGCATTTAGCCTATAAAAATTCCAGAAATATTCCCGTTTTAATACTTGTTCCTACAAGAGAATTAGCGATACAAATTGAAGCATTTGTAAAATCATGTACTTCTTTTCTAAAAAGACCTGTAAAAGCAATGGCGGTTTACGGAGGCGCTTCGATAAACCCGCAAATGAAAAACATGATGGGAACCGAGCTTCTTATTGCTACACCCGGCAGGTTGCTTGACTTAATGGAACAAAATGCTTTATCGTTATCTCAATTAGAAACGCTGATTATAGATGAAGCTGACAAATTGTTTCAACTAGGATTTGAAGAAGAATTACAATCTGTTTTAAAAGAACTGCCACAAACCAGCCAATACATATTGTTTTCTGCTACGTTGAATGACAAAGTTGAAAAAATAAAAGAAACACTGCATGCAGCATTTGAAACAGTTGAAGTTGAAACCAAAACAGAAACAGTTGCAGCAATTGATCAAATTGCATATTATGTTTCACCAGAACGCAAAGGTCCTTTTTTAAGATATCTGCTAAAAACCGAAATTACAACACAAGCATTAATATTTGTTTCATCTACGCGAACTGCAGACAACCTTGTGGAAAAGCTTGTTAAAAACGGCATCAAGGCATCGGCATTACACAGTAAAAAAACTCAGGGTGCAAGAAATAAAACCTTACAAGATTTTAAAGACGGAACAATTCAGGTGCTAATTTCAACCGATCTTTTGTCGCGAGGTATTCACATAGATTTATTGCCGATAGTAATTAACTACGAGCTGCCGCGCTCTCCGCTTGATTATGTACACCGAATTGGACGAACCGGTAGAGCAAATGAAAAAGGAAAAGCTATTACGATTTTAACCGTAGATGACATACATCATTTTAAAGTTATTCAGAAAAAGATGAAATACTTTATAGAACCGATTCCAACGCACGATATCGATCTGAAAAATTATTAAAAGAAACCGTTTCACTAATTAAGTGTGAAACGGTTTTTCATTTATAATTCTTTTGCTCCGGAATATTTATTTCAATTTTAATTTTATTTAACTGAGGCATAACTATTTTTGGACTACTTTTACTACCTCACCTTTTTTACAAAACCCTACAGCAGTAGATAATACTGGTCCTCCGCGAATGGGGTTTTAACTCGTTGAATTGAAAGGTGAGATATTTAATTTGTGCGCAGGTTCTTTTTTATAGATTTTTTACCAGTATTTAATTTATACACAATATACTACAACAAACTAATAATTACAGAGAAAAACAGTCTCGAAGACCTGAAACGTTTTTTTGATTTTATACTGCTTTTGAATTTGTTTAGTATCCTGTATTTTTTAAAGATTTTTAAATACACTCTACATCTTTAGTGCTTTTGTATGTTGCGAGTTTCTGGTATTTATTGATAAGCTCCTCGATGTTCTTGCAATCTGAAATTTTATTTGGGATTTCATCCGGATTGGAATTTTTGTCGGACTTTGAGTGAAGCGTATATTTTTTTTCAAGACATTCCACCGGCTGATCATTGATGATGTATCCTCTATATTCCGTTACATTATCTTTTGTTATTCCTTCTGCTACAAACGACCAAACTACTTCTTTACTGTAAACAAAAACGGAATACCGTCTGCAATATAATATCTATCAGTTGCCGAGAAATGGTCGTATTCACTGTAAACATGTTCTATAATTCTTACTTTACCTTCTTCGAAAAAATAGGTCAGTTTTCCGCTCTTCTCGTTTTCACAGTTATAGTTAAAGGAGATTTCCTTTTTAAATGATCCTGACTGTGTTTTTTGTTCCCATACGGTATAGAATTTCTTTATATCCTCTACATTTTTGGGTGTATGGTATGATGGAAGTTGATTATGGTTGCTCTCAACTGTATCACTTTTTACAGTTTTCTGCACTACTGCATTTTCATTACGCTTTTGGCAAGCCACAGTGAACGCGAGAAAAACCAACAACAGCACACTATATTTACTTTTTTTAATATATGACATACAAACAGTTATTTAGTAATTGAACAATAAGGCTGAATACTTGTAGCGACATTGTATTTAAACTTCATCGATAAATTTAATATCTACTTTTAAAGGAATTTTCAATTCTCTTAATTTCTGATTCCATGTATCAATCTGTTTGAGCAATTCTTCTGTAAAAACCTTTTGAAGTTCCATGTGCTCTTCCAACTCGTCGTTATTATCCATGAATTTAGTGTATTATCTTTCTGTTTTATAAATTATCGCCTTAATGTTTCAGTAGGAAATAATCATGCTATAGCTGTAGTCTTGCCCTAAACTGTTTGGGAGTTATTCCTGTTTGTCCTTTAAAAAATTTGGTAAAGTTGGTTACTTCGCTGAATCCGAATTTAAAAGCAATCTCTCCGATCGAACTATCCATACGGTTTAATTCAATCTGTATTTAAGAAACCAAACGTTTATTGGTCCACTTTTTAGGAGTTGTATTTTCATAATTTTTAAACTCCCTTTCCAACGTATTCAAGCTTAAATTCATTTTATCGCAAAAGAATTTCAAGCTCTGTCTCTTATTCAATTCCTTATTATATAACAATTTAAAATTTCTAACAATTTTAATATCGTTATCAATTCTAAGCGCTACCCGATCATACTTATGTAATTCTTCACTAATCAACAGCATACTGAAGACGTAATTGAGCAAAATCTGTTATTGAATTTCACTGTAAGGTCTTCTTAGTTCGTTAATAATCAACTGAAATAAGTTAAAAATATCATCAAAACGATCTTCAACCGGAAAGAAAACAATCTTATCCAGGCTATTGAACAATTGTGTATGATGCAGAAAAAAACTCTTCATGCTGGTTTTTCCGAAAAAAGTTTCAGAAAAAATAAGGGCAAATCCCTCACAATCATCTGATGTATGAAACTGTTTGATGCGATCTAACGGACTGAACAACAAAGCCCGCGATTCAACAATAATCTCCTGGTTACCAAGCTTGTAAGCCCCGTGTCCATTTACATAAAAATGAACCGTGTAGGCACCCGCTTTTTGAGAGGTAAAAAACTCCCGTTCGGCATCTCCAAGGTTTTTTAAAGAATGAAGGCTTAAAAACTGCTTATTCTTTAAATCTAAAAATGGTTTGGTTAAAAATTCTTTCATCTCCGTTAACTCTTTCACATTACTAATTTTTATTCCTTCCATCTGCTTAAGATTCCATAAGAAATCTTGATCTCTACTACAAATAACCATTAGCTAAATGAATATGTGACAGATTTCTTAGACAGATGAAGTTCCACTTAACTATAACAAACCCAATACCAAATATTAAAACATCTTTAAATGAATGTTTTTATTGAATAATCACTAGAAAAACGCCGATAAAATCTGCATATTTATATAATTACCTCATTTATTCATGTATTACTTCCGTAAAATTATAGTGTGAACTACTTAAGCATAACCACCAACAACTTTTTTTTCGATAATTTGATTCCTCAAACATTAAACTAAGAACGTCTGATTCTTAAAACCTTAGCAACAATAACCCTTTACTAATGTTCTATTTTCAAATTTACTACTCTTTAACACTATTTTTTTAATACATTTTCTGCAATAATTGGTTAAAATATTAAATAAGTTAGAGGAAAACTAATGCAACTAAATGTTAATAAAATTAAAAAAACGGACACTTGTCCGTTTTTTATACTTTTGTATGAAAAATACAATTAATTATGTTTCTAAAGTCTGCCTTCTACTTTTTCTGATAAGGCTCCTTTTACATCGTAAATAATTCCATCCTCTTTAAGGTAGCTACGTACATTCAATTCTAAAAACTGCTGATGTGCTACTGCGAGTACAGCTCCGTTATAAGTATCAGTTTCCAAGCTTTCAACAATAGTTACTCCTGCTGGAATTCTACGTTTTGACCAATCTACCCAAGGATCATAAACCACTACTTTACAGCCGTAATCTACCAGACCGTCTACTACATCCCACACCTTTGAGTTGCGCATATCGGGACAGTTTTCCTTAAAGGTTACACCCATTACTAAAACAGTCGCGTTTTTAATTTTAAGATCGTTCTTGATCATAAGCTTAACCACTTCTGATGCGACAAAGGATCCCATATAGTCGTTCAACCTACGTGCAGACAGTATCAATTCTGAATAATAACCGATCTGCTGTGCCTTTTGAGCCAGATAAAACGGATCCACCCCAATACAATGACCGCCTACCAAACCGGGTTGAAAAGGCATAAAGTTCCATTTTGTACCCGCTGCTTTCAACACCGCCTTAGTATCGATCTCCATTAACGCAAAAATTTTTGCCAGTTCGTTTACAAAAGCAATATTTATGTCGCGCTGTGAATTTTCGATGACCTTCGCAGCTTCGGCTACCTTTATGGAAGGAGCCAAATGTGTACCTGCAGGAATTACAGATCGATATAAAGCATCGACCTCTAAAGCTGTTTCGCGTGTTGAACCCGAAGTAACTTTCATTATTTTATCGATGGTTCTTTCGTTATCGCCCGGATTTACGCGCTCTGGAGAATATCCTGCAAAAAAATCTATATTGAATTTTAAGCCCGAAACACGTTCCAACACTGGAACACATTCTTCTTCGGTTACACCCGGATACACCGTAGATTCGTAAACTACCACATCACCTTTTTTCAATACCTTACCTACCAGTTCCGATGCTTTTTTTAATGGTGTAAGATCGGGACTGTTGTTTTTATCAACCGGTGTGGGAACCGTTATTATGTAATAATTAGCAGCTCTTAAATCGGTTTTATCTGTTGTAAAATACAATCCTGAAGAATTTTTACCGATCAGATTTTCAGACTGTAAAACGTTTTTAATGCTTCTTCAGAAACCTCCAAAGTAGCATCTATCCCTTCCTTTAGTTCATCGATTCTTTTCTGATTGATGTCATAGCCTACAACCGGATATCTGGAAGCAAAAAGCGCTGCCAACGGCAAACCTACATATCCTAAACCAATTACTGCAATTTTATATTCTTTGTTCATTTTTCTTCTTTAAAGTCATTTTTTTATTTCAATCATTGAGCCAACATCATTAAAATACTTTAAACCAATAAATTAAGTTTTTAATTATTAAAGATTTTATTCTAGAAAGCTACAGTATGCTGCTTTGTACCCCACTAAGCAACATAAAAAACAGTTTTACTAGGCTTTTACAATACTTTCAATTTCTTTTAATATTCTTTGCGCCAAGTCATCAGCAGCAGTTTGTGAGGTTGCCTCAGTGTAAATACGAATAATAGGTTCGGTGTTTGATTTTCTTAAATGTACCCAAGAATCTGCTAAGTCTATTTTAACTCCATCTACAGTGCTGATTTTTTCGTTTGCATAAATTTTCTGCATTTCTTCTAAAATAGCATCCACATTGATTTCGGGAGTCAACTCTATTTTATTTTTACTCATGTAATACGCAGGATATGTTGCTCTTAAAGCAGCTACATCTAAATATTGTTTTGCCAAATGTGTTAAAAACAAAGCTACACCAACCAAAGCATCGCGACCGTAATGAATTTCAGGATAAATAATTCCTCCGTTACCTTCGCCACCAATTATGGCATTGTTTTTCTTCATTAATTCAACGACATTCACTTCGCCAACTGCCGATGCTTCGTACATTCCGTTGTGTTTTTCGGTAACATCTCGTAAAGCGCGCGAAGACGACATATTTGAAACCGTATTGCCAGGAGTTTTACTCAAAACGTAATCTGCAACGGCTACCAATGTATATTCTTCGCCAAACATTTCACCGTTGTTGCTAATGAATGCCAAACGATCTACATCGGGATCAACCACAATACCAAAATCGGCTTTTTCTTTTACAACCAATTCGCAGATATCCGTTAAATGTTCCTTTAAAGGTTCCGGATTGTGAGGGAAATGTCCGTTTGGTTCACAATAAAGTTCAACCACTTCAACTCCCATTTTCTTTAACAGATCAGGAATTACAATTCCGCCAGATGAATTTACACCATCAACAACAACTTTAAACTTTTTGCTTTTTACGGCTTCTACATCAACCAGTTTCAGGTTTAAAACTTCATCAATATGTCGATCCATGTAATCGGTAATTTCGGTAATGGTTCCCAACGAATCAACATTGGCAAAATCAAAACTGTCAGATTCTGCAATTTCCAGAATCAAAGCACCTTCGGCTCCGCTTAAAAATTCGCCTTTATTGTTCAGTAATTTCAGTGCATTCCATTGTTTTGGATTATGCGAAGCCGTTAGAATAATTCCACCATCGGCTTTTTCCAAGGGAACAGCAACTTCAACGGTTGGCGTGGTAGATAATCCTAAATCTATAATATTAATTCCCAAGCCAACTAATGTTTGCATAACTAATTGGTGGATCATAGGACCCGAAATACGGGCGTCACGACCAATTACAACGGTTAATTTATCTTTTTGTAAGCTGTTTTTTAGGAAAGTTCCATAAGCCGATGCAAATTTTACTGCATCTATCGGAGTTAAATTTTCGCCCACGTTACCGCCTATGGTACCGCGAATACCCGAAATTGATTTTATTAAGGTCATTTATTTACATTTTTTAACAAACAAATATAAAGAATGATTACCTTAGATAGATACAATTTACGCTATTTTTATATTATGAATTTTTTGGCGCATATTTACTTATCGGGAACAAACGAACGCATACAGATCGGCAATTTTATGGGCGATGGTATTCGTGGGAAAGACTATAAACACTATCATACCGATATTCAGTTGGGTGTTTTACTGCATCGTTCCATTGATAGTTTTACCGATTTTCATCCTATTTTTAGGCAATCAAAACACCGATTGGTTCCAAAATTCAATCATTTTTCGGGGATTATTATCGATATGTTTTACGATCATTTTCTGGCGAAGGAATGGAGCATGTATCATCATGAAGATTTAGAAGTTTTTACTCAACGATTTTATCGAAGTTTAGAAAATCATAAAGATGAACTCAATATAAAAACCCGTGATTTACTGCCTTATCTTGTAAATCAGAATTGGTTGGAACGTTATGCACATTTAACCGATTTACAGCAGATTTTAAAACAGATGGATCAGCGTTTTTCGTTAAAATCGAACATGAATGAGGCTGTTGATGATTTGTATGCGCATTATGAAGATTTTCAACGTGAATTTCATTTGTTTTTTAAAGATATAATGGTGCATGCCGAAGCTGAACGATTTAGAATTGAAGAAGAACTTAAAAAATGATTGGGTTTTAATTTTAAGTGAGTTACTTTTGCATAATGGACGCAGCCAAAAACAAAAAAAACCGATTTAAAAAAACTTTTCGATACCTTGAAGGAATATTGTATTTACTAAAAACAATCATTTCCGATCGTCAGTTTTTATATATTTCGTGTGTTTTGGTGGGTATTTCGTCTGCGTTGGCAGTTATTCTTTTAAAATCGTTCGCGCACAGTGTTTTTAAATTGGCAACTTATTTAGATACTATTTACAAATTGCCATTCTCAAACAGTATTTTTCCTGTAATTGGTATTTTATTAACCGTTTTTATCATTAAAAAGTTTTTAGACGGATCTATAGAAAAAGGCACAAGCCAGATTATGATTGCTGTTGCAAAGAAATCGGGTTATATGCCGCGCAAGCAAATGTACGCGCAGATTATTACCAGTTCGTTAACGGTTGGTATGGGTGGATCTGCCGGATTAGAATCTCCTATTACTATTACAGGGGCGGCATTTGGATCAAACTTTGCACAAAATTTTCGTTTCAATTATAAAGATCGCACGTTATTATTGGCTTGTGGTGTTGCATCGGGTATTGCAGCTGCATTTAACGCACCCATTGCTGGCGTATTGTTTGCTATTGAAGTAATTATTGCAGATATGAGCGTTACGGCGTTTATTCCATTAATGATTTCATCGGCAACAGGCGCAATTGTTTCGGCAGTTGTTTTAAAAGAAAGTATCATATTGAATTTTAAAAGTCAATTTGGTTTTGATTATTCTAACATCGGATATTATGTTTTGGTAGGCGTAGCCGCAGGTTTTTTCTCTATTTACCATGCCCGTATGTTTAGAAAGGTAGAACATTTTGCATCTAACTTGCCCTTTGGTACCTATCGTAAAGCCTTAATTGGCGCAAGTATGCTGGCGGTTCTTATTTTTCTTTTCCCCACACTTTTTGGTGAAGGATATGAAAGTATTAAATCTTTAGCAAATAACAATGCAGCCGATATTCTTGAAAATACTCTTTTAGAAAAATTCAGGAAAAATCCATGGATTGTACTTGTTTTTGTAGGTTTAACAGCATTCATAAAAAGTATCGCTACCGGTTTAACCTTAGGCTCGGGCGGAAACGGCGGAAATTTCGCGCCTTCGCTTTTTGTAGGATCTTACTTGGGATACATGGTTGCCAAGTTTATTGAATTGATCGGACTTAAAAAATTACCTATAGAAAACTTTACCGTTGTAGGTATGGCAGCGGTTTTAAGCGGTTTGTTTCATGCACCTTTAACTGCCATTTTCTTGATTGCCGAAATCACGGGCGGTTACGGTTTAATGGTTCCGTTGCTAATTGTTTCGTCGATCAGTTTTGCAATTTCCAAACGATACGATAAATATTCAATGGATATTTTTACGATTGCTGATAAAGGATTGGTGTTTACATCAGACAAAGACAAAAACATTCTGAATAAGATCGAATTACACAACATATACAGTAACGATGCCGAAGTTTTAACAACAGAGAACTCTATGTACGATGTTAAAAATCTGTTTTTAACTACCAGTCAAACATTTATTCCTATAATTAATGAAGAACGAAATGTGTTGGGAATTATTTATTTGAATGATGTTCGATCTATATTGTTCAATAATTACAAATTAAGTTCCACATTTATAGAAACCGAAATGAAGCCAGCTTTTTCGGTATCGCTTTCAGAAAATACAGGAAATGCACTTCAACTGATTGACGAAAACCATCTGTCTGAAATATTGGTTACGCAGCAAGACAAATTAATTGGCTATGTTACCAAAGTGAAAATTTTAGAAGTATATCGGGAAAATTTAAAGAATTTAAGGATTGAATAGTTTATGAATGTGCCATTAGTTATTTTAATATTTTTTGGATTATCAATATTTTTCATTTTTTTATTCAAAAGAGAACTTTTGGTTCATAAGAAATTTACTACTTATTTTATAATTTACTGCTTGATATTAGGTATATTAGGTTTGTTTCTATATTATGATAGTGTTAAAGGTGGAGATATTCTGATATTACCCATTTTTTCAATTTATTATTTATAGAATTTTTTATAAAATTTTTGTTTCGATTTATAAAAGAGAACCTAAAGATACTTTTTGGAGTATGGATTTATCTTTAATGAAAGACGGAATCTTTAATTTCTTATATGTCATTTCTTCACTTTGTATTCCTTTATTTTTAGAGCATTATTTTTTAAAATAAATCAAAATCTGTACATCTGTGGTAGAAATAAAAACTTTTTACCAAAGCTTTAATATCTTAAGAACAAAGCAATTTGTATATTTGCACTTTGAATTTTTCTATGCAAAACTCCGATGATAATATACAGGTTTTGGGCGCACGCGTTCACAACTTAAAAAATATAGATGTTACCATTCCCCGCGAAAAACTGGTGGTTATTACGGGCTTGTCGGGATCCGGAAAATCCTCTTTAGCCTTTGATACCATTTATGCCGAAGGGCAGCGCCGTTATATTGAAACATTTGCTTCGTATGCGCGTCAGTTTCTTGGTGGATTGGAGCGTCCCGATGTTGATAAAATCGACGGACTTTCGCCGGTTATTGCCATCGAACAGAAAACGGTAAACAAAAATCCGCGTTCAACCGTTGGAACCATTACCGAAATTTACGATTTCATTCGTTTGCTTTTTGCACGTGCTTCTGATGCTTATTCTTACGAAACGGGTGAAAATATGGTCAGTTATTCCGATGAGCAGATTCAGCAACTTATTATCGAAAATTATTCCGGACAGCGAATCAATATTTTATCGCCTGTAATTCGTTCGCGAAAAGGACATTACCGTGAATTGTTTGAGCAAATTGCCAAACAGGGTTTTGTGAAAGTTCGTGTCGATGGCGAAATACGCGATATTGTTTCGGGTATGAAATTGGATCGATACAAAGTGCATGATATAGAAATTGTTATTGATCGTTTGGCGATTGATGATACCGAAGATACGCAGAAACGGTTGGCAGAAAGCATAAAAACGGCAATGTATCACGGCGAAGACATTATGGTTGTGTTACCGCACGAAAGTGAAACTCCACGTTTTTTCAGCCGACATTTAATGTGCCCGACTTCGGGAATTTCATATCCAATTCCAGAACCAAACAGCTTTTCGTTCAATTCGCCAAAAGGTGCATGTCCGGTTTGTAACGGTTTGGGAACGATCAATGAAATCAACCTTAAAAAAATTATTCCGAATAACGAACTGTCTATAAAAGCAGGTGGAATCGAGCCGATTGGCGAGCAAAAAAGCACTTGGATTTTTAAGCAGTTAGAAATTATTGCACAGCGTTATGAATTTAAATTGACCGATCCTATTAAGGATATTCCTGCCGAAGCGTTGGATATTATTTTAAACGGCGGCAAGGAAATTTTTTCGGTTGCATCGAAAATTTTAGGTATTACCAAAGATTATAAAATTGATTTTGAAGGGATATCAAACTTTATAAAAAATCAGTTTAACGATGCGCCAACAGCTGCAATTAAACGTTGGGCTGGCGATTTTATGGACGAAATTACCTGTCCGGAATGTCAAGGTTCACGCTTGCGCAAAGAGTCGCTTTATTTTAAAGTAGGCGAAAGAAATATTGCCGATCTGGCAACAATGGATTTAGATCAGTTATCGGAATGGTTTAACGGATTGCACGAAAATTTAAGTTCAAAGCAACAAGTTATTGCAGGCGAAGTTGTCAAAGAAATATCAACGCGATTATCCTTTTTGTTAGATGTCGGCTTGAATTATCTTACATTAAACCGATCTTCTAAAACCCTTTCGGGTGGTGAAGCACAGCGCATTCGTTTGGCAACTCAAATTGGTTCGCAATTGGTTGGTGTTCTGTATATTTTAGATGAACCGAGTATTGGCTTGCATCAACGCGATAACGAAAAACTAATCACTTCATTAAAACAGTTGCGCGATGTTGGAAATTCGGTTTTAGTGGTGGAACACGACAAAGACATGATTGAGGAAGCAGATTACGTGATTGACATTGGTCCGAAAGCCGGTTTAAATGGCGGACAGATTATCAGTGCAGGTACACCGGCAGAATTGTTAAAAGAGAATACCATTACCGCACAGTATTTAAACGGAAGTTTGAATATTCCGATTCCTACAGAACGCAGAAGCGGAAACGGTAAAACATTGAAACTTTTTGGAGCAAAAGGTAATAACCTTAAAAATGTAACCGTTGAGTTTCCTTTGGGAACTTTAATTTGTGTGTCGGGAGTTTCAGGTTCGGGTAAATCAACTTTAATCAATGAAACGCTGTATCCTATATTAAACGAACATTTTTTCAATGCAATTAAAGTTCCGCAGGCTTTTGATAAAATTGAAGGATTAGAAAATATTGACAAAGTTATCGGTATCGATCAAAGTCCGATTGGTAGAACTCCGCGTTCAAATCCGGCAACTTATACCGAAGTTTTTTCTGAAATTAGAACGTTGTTTACCAAAACACCTGAAGCTAGTATTCGTGGATATAAACCGGGACGTTTTAGTTTTAACGTTAAAGGCGGTCGTTGCGAAACCTGCGAAGGATCTGGTTTACGAACCATTGAAATGGGCTTTTTACCTGATGTTTACGTTGAATGCGAAACCTGTCAGGGAAAACGTTTTAACCGCGAAACATTAGAAATTCGTTATAAAGGAAAATCAATTGCAGATATTCTAGGTATGACGATTGAAGAAAGTGTTCCGTTCTTTGAAAATATCCCTAAAATTTATCGTAAATTAAAAACCATTCAAGATGTTGGTTTGGGGTATATTACGTTGGGTCAGCAAAGTACAACTTTGTCTGGTGGTGAAGCGCAACGTATTAAACTGGCTACCGAATTATCTAAAAAAGATACCGGAAATACGTTTTATATTTTAGATGAACCTACAACCGGTCTGCATTTTGAAGATATTCGTGTGTTAATGGAGGTTTTACAGCAATTGGTTGAAAAAGGAAATACCGTTTTAATTATCGAACATAATTTAGATGTTATTAAAATTGCCGATTACATTATAGATATTGGTCCCGAAGGTGGTAAAAACGGAGGAGAAGTTGTTGCTTTTGGTATGCCTGAAAAAGTAGCAAAAAGCAAAAAAAGTCATACAGCACGTTTTTTAAAGAAAGAATTAAGTTAGTTATTAGTTGTTGGTTTTTAGTTTTAAAAACCAAACATAGAACATTAAACTTTAAACAAATCAAACAAAAAAAATATGGAAGAAAATTTTTCAGAAGAAGATATCAGAATAAAAGAAAGTTTAACGCAGAAACCGTGGAACGAAATAAAATCAAACGATTCTTGGGCAATTTTTAAAATAATGTCTGAATTTGTAAACGGATACGAAAAAATGGGACGAATTGGTCCGTGTGTATCTATTTTCGGTTCGGCACGTACAAAAAACGACAATCAGTATTACAAACTGGCAGAAGAAATCGCTTTTAAAATAAGTAAAGCAGGTTACGGCGTAATTTCTGGTGGTGGTCCCGGAATTATGGAAGCTGCTAATAAAGGGGCACATTTGGGCGGCGGTGCATCAGTTGGATTGAACATTGATTTACCATTTGAACAACATTTCAATCCATATATCGATCACGATAAAAACCTACAATTCGATTATTTCTTTGTTCGTAAAGTAATGTTCGTAAAATATTCACAAGGATTTGTGGTAATGCCGGGCGGTTTTGGAACTTTAGACGAGTTGTTTGAAGCTATAACCTTAATTCAAACCAAGAAAATCGGTAAATTTCCAATTATTTTGGTTGGGTCAGAATTTTGGTCAGGCTTGTTAGATTGGGTAAAATCGGTAGTTTTAGAAAGATATTTCAACGCATCACCTGAAGATTTGAATTTGATTAAAGTGGTTGATACAGCCGATGAAGTAGTTACAATTATCGATAACTTCTACAAAAAATATAATTTAAGTCCGAATTTTTAATACATCAATCCGTTTTCAAAAGAAACGGATTTTTTTATGCTTTTTTCCAATAAGTATCTATCTTTGGTTATCAATTTTTCAAAATAAATGAAAACCCTATTTTACAATATAAAAGAACTTTTTCAGGTTCGCGAAAACAATCAATCAATATTAAAAGGAAGTGAAATGAAAGAGCTTCCTTCAATAAAAAATGCCTTTTTAGTGGTTGAAAATGATCTGATTGCAGATTATGGATCTATGGAAAATGTACCGAATGATTTTGATGAATCGGTTGATGTTTCTGGTAAAATGATCATGCCGAGTTATATTGACAGTCACACGCATATTGTGTATGCAGGCAACCGTGAACAGGAATTTGTGGATAGAATTAACGGTTTAAGTTATGATGAGATTTACAAACGTGGTGGCGGAATTTTAAATTCGGTAGAAAAACTGCGCAAAGCTTCAGAAGACGAATTATACAGTGATGCTGCAAACCGTTTGGAAGAATTGATTGCTTTGGGAACCGGCGTTATCGAAATTAAATCGGGTTACGGTTTAAGTTTGGAGGCAGAATTGAAGATGCTGCGTGTTATAAAGAAATTACAAGAAAATTATCCTGTAAAAATAAAAGCTACTTTTTTGGGTGCACATGCGATTCCGCCCGAATTTAAAGATAATCAGAAAGCTTTTGTAGATGAAATTTGTAATGTAATGATTCCTGAAATTGCAAAATCAGGCTTGGCAGATTATGTGGATGCTTTCTTGGAGACCGGATATTTTACAGTTGATGAAACCAGAAAAATCATTAAAGCGGCAACCAATAACGGTTTAAAATCAAAAATTCATATCAATCAGTTTACGGCGATTAACGGAATTGAAATGTGTGTGGAAGAAAATGTACTTACGGTAGATCATTTGGAAATAGTTGAAGATATCGATATCGAAGCATTAAAAAAAGGAAACACTATTCCTGTGGCATTGCCAACATGTTCGTATTTTATATCGATTCCTTATACACCAGCACGTAAATTGTTAGACGCTAATTTGCCATTAGTAATAGCATCAGATTACAACCCGGGAACAACACCAAGCGGTAACATGAATTTTGTGGTGGCTACATCGTGCATAAAAATGAAACTGACTCCCGAAGAAGCTTTTAACGCGGCAACTTTAAATGCAGCTTATGCGTTAGAAGTTCAAAACGAATACGGAAGTATTACCAAAGGCAAAAAAGCATCGTTTTTTATCACAAAACCAATACATTCTATTTACGCAATTCCGTATAATTTCGGTAGCGATTTAATAGAAACAGTATATTTACAAGGAAAAAGACAATAAAAAAACACACCGGCAACAAAAGTTGACGGTGTGAAAAAAAATAGTTATGAAA
>Ga0308157_10002550_pt1 | contig 29390 bp, 31 predicted proteins | sample PhyBR1_FD_201035 | JGI IMG/M metagenome (GOLD analysis project Ga0308157, IMG submission 201035) | Phyllosphere microbial communities from UC Gill Tract Community Farm, Albany, California, United States - DLSLB.R1 | ecosystem: Host-associated > Plants > Phyllosphere > Unclassified | place: USA...
TGTCGATGTTCATGTGCACCATGAAGCTGCTGCCGAGGCCGGTGCTGCACACCGCGAGGAATTTCGTCATTTGCTTTCTCCTGACTTGAGAACCGCCAGGGCATCGGCGGCATTGGTTGCTGCAAGAAGCGCGTCGCGCGTCTCGTCGTCCGAGAGCAGGGAACCGAGCTCGGCCATCGTTTCGAGGTGACTCGTCGAGTCGGCCGCGGCGAGGCACACGAAGAACGAGATCGGGTGCTCCGCCTCGTCGTTCAGCAGCACCTCGGGGCGCGCCCAGAGGGCCGACAAGCCCGTTGCGATCACGCCGCGCTCGGGGCGCGCGTGGGCGAGGGCGATTCCGTAGCCGAGGTCGATGTAGGTGCCGCCATCGGCGATCGACTCGAGCATTGCGTCGACGTAATCGCGCGAGATGCTGCCCGAGTCGAGGAGCGGGGTGCTCACGAGTTCGATCGCGTCGCGCCATCCGCCGAGGTTCTCGGCGAAGAGCAGGGTGTCTTCGTTGAGGTGCGTCGTCAGCATCAGATTCGTGCCTCCTGGGGATTGGCGCCTGAAACGCGCAGGCTGAGTTCGATCTCGCCGTTCACCGGCGTGTGGCGTGCGGTGCCGTGGGCGACCGGGCGGTCGAGGTCGTCGTAGACGGTCGACGCGACGCTCAGCAGCCGCAGGCCGGGATCCACCGCGAGGTTGAGCGCCACATCGGGCGCGGCCTCCTCGACGGATACGCGCATGTCGTTGCGCGCGAGCGTGACGCCGTACGCATCTCGCAGGTAGTCATACAGGGATCCCGCAGTGAAGTCCTCAGTGGCGCAATCGGGGAACCGCTCGTACGGAAGATGGGTCACGACGTGCTGGTGCAGTTGGTCGTTGACGTAGCGCAGGCGCACGAGTTCGATAACGCGCTCGCCCGGGGCGATGTCGAGAATCCCGGCCGTCGTCTCATCGGCCGGGATAAGCTCCTGTCGCAGCACCCGCGTCGTCACGACGTGGCCAGCGGCGGTCTGCTGGCGGTAGAAACCCGTCACCGCCTCGGCGAACCGCTCGGGGTAGTGCACGCCCGCCTTCGGTTCGGTCACGAACGTGCCCCGGCCGTGCTCCCTCGTGAGCCAACCGTCCTGCACGAGCCCATCGACCGCGTGGCGCAGCGTGATCCTGCTGACGCCGAACTCTTCGCACAGAACCTGCTCGGAGGCGAGCCGGTCGCCGACCTGCAGGTTCGAGATGCGCTGCAGCAGATCGTCGCGCACAGCGCGGTATTTGCTGCGCCCTGACGGACCGTCCATGCCTGCCTCCTTGCGGGTTCACCGCGACGTCACGGAGAGAAATTGGTTATGACGACATGATGACATACGGATGAATAGTTCGGCAAGTCGTGAATTGTCGCGAAAAGCCGGCCGTCTTGCGTTCGGAGACATCATGACGTCATAATCACTTGTGACGAAAGGTTCTCTATGACGACGCCCATCATCGCTCCCGCATCGACCTGGGGAGGCTTGATCGATTCCGATACCGTGACGACCGCCCGGCTGCTGTCGGCGGACGCCGTGAACAACGCCGCGTCGGGGCACCCCGGCACGGCCATCGCGCTCGCTCCGGTCGCGACGCTGCTGTTCCGCAACCACATCCGTCACGACCCGCGGGATCCCGAGTGGGCGGGTCGCGACCGCTTCGTGCTCTCCTGCGGTCACGCGAGCATCCTGCTGTACACGCAGCTGTTCCTGAGCGGTTATGACGTCACGATCGACGACCTGAAGCAGTTCCGCGCACTCGGATCCCGCACCCCCGGACACCCGGAGTTCGGCCACACGGCGGGCGTCGAGACGACGACCGGTCCGCTCGGCCAAGGACTCGCGACCGCGGTCGGCATGGCGATGGGATTCGTGCACGAGCGCGCCGAGTTCGACGCGGATGCCGCGCCGGGCACCTCGCCGTTCGACCGGCACGTGTGGGTGCTCGCCTCCGACGGCGATCTGCAGGAGGGCCTGTCCTACGAGGCCGGCGCGCTGGCCGGCCGAATGGCGCTCGACAACCTCACCGTGGTCTATGACGACAACGACATCCAGATCGAGGGCGACACCCGCCTCACGAGCGCCGAGGACGCAGCCGCGCGCTTCTCGGCTCAGGGCTGGCACGTCGTGACCGTTGGTCTTGCCACCGATGGCGACGTCGACATCGCGCGTCTCGACCAGGTGCTGCGCGAGCAGAAGAGCGAGGGCAAGCCGCGCCTGGTGATCCTCAAGTCGCAGATCGCCTTCCCCTCGCCCGGAGCGGTCGGCACGGCCGCGTCGCACGGCGCGCCCCTCGGCGCCGACGAGACGTCCGCGCTGCGCGAGGTACTCGGATCCGACCGCGCACCGTTCGACGTCGCCGACGACGTGATCGAGAAGATCACGACCGTCGTCGATCGCGGCACCGAACTGCGCACCGCGTGGGACGCGCAGTGGTCGAGTTGGCGCGCGGCCGACGAGCGTCGCGCCGCGACGCATGACGCGTTCACCGCGCGGGAGCTGCCCGCGGACCTCGCCGCGAACCTGCCCGTCTACGAGCCCGGGTCCTCCGTCTCGACCCGCGATGCGTCGGGTGCCGCGATCCAGGCGATCGCTGCCGCGGTGCCGGGCCTGTGGGGAGGGTCCGCCGACCTCGCCGAGCCGAACCGCACGGCGATCGCAGAAGGGGGATCCTTCCTGCCCGTCTCCACCGGACTCGGCACCCCCCGCGGCCGCAACATTCATTGGGGCGTGCGCGAGCACGGTATGGCGGCGGCGATGAACGGCATCGCGCTCTCGGGTGGATGGCGCGTCTTCGCCGGTACATTCCTCGTCTTCAGCGACTACCAGCGCCCGGCGATCCGCCTCGCGTCGCTCATGCAGACGCCCGTCACCTACGTGTGGACGCACGACTCCGTTGCGCTTGGCCAGGACGGCCCGACCCACCAGCCGATCGAACACCTCGCGTCGCTGCGCGCGATGCCGGGGTTCACGGTGATCCGCCCCGCCGATGCGAACGAGACAGTTGTGGCATGGGCGAATGTGCTCGAGCAGAATGCCCCCGCGGGCCTCGTGCTCGGCCGTCAGGGCGTGCCGGTGCTCGACGTGCCGCGCGAGACCGTCGCCGCCGGAGTCCGGCGTGGTGCGTATGTCGTCCGCGACGCAGAATCGCCCTCGGCGGTCGTCATCGCGACCGGCAGCGAGGTCGCGCTCGCGCTCGAGTCGGCGGCGCTGCTCGCGGTCGAGGGCGTCGAGGTGCGCGTGGTGTCGATGCCGAGCTTCGAGTGGTTCGGTCAGCAGTCAGCGGAGTACCGCGACAGCGTGCTGCCCACAGAGTTGACCGCCCGCGTGAGCGTCGAGGCCGCATCCGGCGCGCCATGGCGCGAGATCGTCGGCGACCGCGGCGAGATCGTCTCGATCGACGAGTTCGGCCTGTCGGCCCCCGCGGACCAGGCGATGGCCGCGCGCGGCATGACGACCGACAACGTCATCGCCGCTGTGCGCAGGGCGATCTCGCACTGACGACGATCGTCGACGCCCCGTACACCAGTGCGGGGCGTCGAGGTGATTCCGGGCCATACGATCGGATTATGGACCACGTCGTCGCCCAGCCCGAGACTCTCTACGTCGGAACACCCGCTTACCTGATCGCCACCGAGAACTCCGACGGATCGCCGAACCTCTCGCCTGCGTCGAGCTACTGGGCGCTCGGATCCATGCTCGTGCTCGGGCTCGAGGCGGCCGGACAGACTTCGGAGAACCTGCGCGCCCGTCCCGACATCACGGTGAACTTCCCCTCGGGCGAGCTGTGGAGATCTGTGCTGAAGCTCGATGGCACGACGAGGCGAAACCCCGTGCCGGATGACAAGGGGCGGTATCGGTTCGAGCGCGACAAGTTCGAGGTCGCGGGGCTCACGCCGGAAGCCTCCGAGCTCGTCTCAGTACCGCGCGTCGCCGAGTGCCAGCTGCAGTTCGAAGCGCGGGTGCGCCGGACGACGCCCGGGCTCGATGGCGGGTACTACATGGTCGAGGCCGAGGTATTGCGGGTGCACGCCGATCCCGAGATCCTCAAGCCCGGCACGCTCCTGCCCGACCCTCGCCGGTGGAGCCCGCTCGTCTACCAGTTCCGACACTTCTTCTCGACGGGCACCGAGCTCGGGTGGCTGCCGGGCTCACCGACGGCCGACGCCGCACCGCCCGCCTGACCCTCTTCCCAATGCGCCGTGAACGACATATCGTTGAGTATCGTTCGTACCCAACGGAGGTTGTCATGAGCAGTTCATTCTCACCGAACCCTGCCGAGTCGCTCTGGCAGATGATGGATCAGATCCGCGGATCCTTCGACCGTCGCATGGCTGGCCCGCGCAAGTCGCGCGGTGACGTGCGCGCCGCGATACTCGTGCTGCTCGCGGAAGAGCCGATGCACGGCTACCAGATCATCCGCGAGATCGAAGAGCGCAGCGGCGGCGCCTGGAAGCCGAGCGCCGGATCCGTGTACCCGACGCTGCAGCAGATCGCCGACGAGGGCCTCGTGCGCGTCGAGGAATCGAACGCACGCAAAACCTACGTGCTCACCGAGCAGGGCGAAGTCGAGGCCGAGTCCGCGTCGGCGCCGTGGTCGGAGAGCGAGCGCGGCGGCGCGTTCCCCGCGCTGCCGAAAGCGGGGATCGAGCTCGCGCACGCGGTCAGCCAGGTCGCGCGCAGCGGATCCGCGGCGCAGGCCGACGACACGATCGAGGTGCTCGCCGACGCGCGCCGTCGGATCTACGCGATCCTCGCCCAGGGCTGACCTCGATGGCCCGCGCCGACCGCGCCCGCTACCGGCGCATCCTGCGCTTCGCCGCGCGCGAGCTCGCGATCCAGTGGTGGTTCGAGCTCGCGCTGCCGAAGATCGGCCTCGCCCGGATCGCGGCGCGGGGCCGTGCGCGGCGACTGACGAGGTTCGCGCGCGGTTTCCGCGGGATGGCGCTCGACCTGCGCGGCCTCATGATCAAGGTCGGCCAGTTCATGTCGTCGAGGCTCGACGTGCTACCGCCCGAGCTCACCAGCGAGCTCGCCGGGTTGCAAGACGAGGTTCCGCCCGAGCCGCTCGACGCGATCCGCGCGGTCGCGGAGAGAGAGCTCGGCGCATCCCTCGAATCGGCGTTCGAGCGCTTCGATACCGATCCGGTCGCTGCGGCCTCGCTCGGGCAGGCTCACCGCGCACGACTCACTCCGGAGCTGGCGAGCGACGCGGGGTTCGCCGATGTCATCGTCAAGGTGCAGCGGCCGGGCATCGATCAGGTCGTCGAGACCGACCTCGCGGCGCTCCGGCGCGTCGCGCGCTGGCTCAGCCGCGTGCGTGTTGTCGCCGCGCGCGTCGACGCACCCGCCCTCGTCGAGGAGTTCGCGGGCGTCTGTCGCGACGAGATCGACTACCTGCACGAGGCCGCGTCCTGCGAGCGCTTCGCGGAAGCCTTCGACGGCGACGAGCGCGTCGCGGTGCCGCGCATCGCGTGGGAACGATCCGCCCGCCGCGTGCTCACGCTCGAGGACGTGTCCGCGATCAAGATCAGCGACACCGACGGGATCCGCGCAGCCGGAATCGAGCCGGCCGAGGTTGCGCCGGTGTTCGCGGCCGTCATGTTCGACCAGGTGTTCGGCAGCGGGCTCTTCCACGCGGATCCCCACCCCGGCAACATCTTCGTGACGCCTAGGGCCGATGGCTCCTGGTGCCTCACGTTCATCGACTTCGGCATGATGGGCGAGGTGCCGCAGTCGATGCGGCGCGGCCTGCGGCGCCTCGTGATCGCGATGGGAGCCCGCGACGGCGCGGGCCTCGTGGCCGCCGCCCGTGAGGTCGGCGTGCTGCTCCCGTCGGCCGACACGAACGAGCTCGAGCGCGCACTCACCGCGCTGTTCGACCGCTTCGGCGGAAAGGGGTTCGCAGAACTGCGCGACGTGGATCCGCGGGAGTACCGCGAGTTCGCCGACGAGTTCGGCGACGTGGTGCGCACCCTCCCGGTGCAGCTGCCCGAGAACTTTCTGCTCGTAATCCGCGCAGCCTCGCTGACCTCGGGCGTGGCGATGAGCCTGGATCCGACCTTCAACGTCTGGGACTCGGTCGAGCCCTACGCCGAGAAGCTCTTGCGCGACGAGGGCGGCGGCTTCGTGCGCGATCTTGCGGGGGAGGCGCTCGAGAACCTCAAGACCGCATGGCGCCTGCCGAAGCGCGTCGACGCCGTGCTCGATAAGGCCGAGCGCGGCTCGCTCGCGGTGTCATCGCCGCAGGTCGAGATCAGGCTCTCGCGCCTTGAATCGGCCCTGCGGCGCACGATATCGGCGGTGATGTTCGCGGGGCTCGCCGTCGCAGGGGCGCTGCTCTACACGCCGGTGGAGGCGCTCGGAGTGACGCTCATGGCGGCATCGGTGCTGCCGCTCGCACACGCGCTCCTCGCGCGCAGACGCTGATCCCGCAGGCACAGATGTTAGCCGGGCGCTGGCATCACGGGAACCCCGGTGACGAGGCCGCGACGCCCGCATTAGTCTGGCGCGGCACGATCCGACGTGGAAACGTTCGCGTCGGCGCAGATGCCGAGGAGGAATGACCATGCACGACATCCACGAGTGGTGGCCGGAACTGTCGATCGGCGCGAAGCACGCGCTCGTCGAAGCGCCCGGTAAGCCCCTGACCGACGAGGTGCGCGAGGAGATCGCGGCGATCACGGGGGAGGAGATCCCCCCGCAGTCGGTGCTCTCGCATGATGACGTCGAGTTCATCGAGACGCAGCGCGAGCAGGTCGACTGACGCGCCGCTGTGACCGCTCCACTATCGCACTTTTTCACTGAGCAGAACCCCGTTGGTGTGCGTCGCCGTGGGACGTAACTTGCCGACATGTCCCGGCGCGTCCTTGGAGGAGACATGTCAGAAAAAGACAGCACACAAGTCAGCGGTTCCCTTGCGCTGTGTCGCTCAATTCACGACATCGCGCAATTGGAGAATGCACTCGGGCCGCTGTTCGTGCGGCACAGCGAAGGGCCCAAACACGACGCACGCGAACAGAGCGTCGACGGCGAGAGCGGCCTGAAGATGCCCGGGCTTTCGGTGAACCCGCTCACACCTGAATCGTGGTGGACGCGGCCGCTCGAGCACTGGATCGCTCGCCAGCTCGTGCAGTACCGCCAGCTGCAGCGCGTAGGCGGCAAGAAGTTCGCGTGGATCCTCACCGGCCGGGAGGTCGCCCGTGGCCCCGATAACGAACCGCTTCTCACCGACGTGGCCCCGCTCGCAATCCTCCGCGACGACGTCCTCGACGAGTCCGAGACCGTCTACTCCGAGGTCTTCGACCGCGGACGCGTGCCGGACTAAGACGCATACCCGATCGCAACAGGCAGCGGAACCCCCGAACGGGGACCGCTCGCGGTCCGTAACATCGCAGTCCCCCGCAGAAAGGAGTACATGATGATCACCCAGGTCACCGCCACTCGACTGATCGACGCACCGCTGCGGCGCGTGTACGACCAATGGACGCAGTTCGAGGAGTTTCCGCGCTTCATGTCGGCCGTGAAGAGCATCCACCAGATCGACGACACTCACACCCGTTGGGACGTGGAGATCGCGGGCGCCGAGCGTACGTTCGATGCTGTGATCACCCATCAAGTGCCCGATCAGAAGATCGCCTGGGCGAGCGTCGAGGAGCCGGCGCACACAGGCGAAGTGCTGTTCGAGAGCGAAGACGGCGGAACGAGGGTCACGCTGCTCATGAGCTGGGCGCCCGAGGGCATCGTCGAACAGGCCGGTGCCATGCTCAATCTCGATGAGAGGGCCGCTGAACGCGACCTCGACCGGTTCGCAGACTTCATCGCCGAACGCGGTGCGGCGACGGGAGCCTGGCGCGGCGAGGTCGCAAATGGTGAGCCTGAGGCCGATGTTCTGCCGGAGAAGGCCGAGGGCGTCGATCCGGACATTCGTCTCTGAGCTGTGCAGCAGTGGGGCCCCGCACGGCGCGGGGCCCCACTGCTGTTCCCATTGTGTGCCATTGTTTACACAGCACCGCTTGTTTCCGTGTTCCCCTCCCAGTCATGAGAACCGAGGTACTTCATGGGAAAATTCATCTACTCCGAGACGGTCAAGATTGATATCGAAGACCGTGCGCTCGCGCATGTTCACGCGGTGATCGCTGCAAAGCTCCGTCGTGGCGAGCCGTTCTTCTTCACATGGCGGGAGGATTCGAGCCTCGGCGATGGTCGCACGAGCGTATGGATCCACCCGGCGCAGCCGTTGGTGTTCAAGTTCTACGGCAGCCGCCGCCCGGCGCTCAACCCCGCGTGGGTCGACGCATTCGCGCATACCGCGAACTCCCCGCGAGGGCTGCATCTCGTTCCCGAGCCGCCGGAGCCCTCGGCCGCATCGAACGTCTCCGAAGAGTCGGCGTGAGGATAGAGTACTGACATGGGCAGGCTCCGGTATGACAACAGCCATGAGGTCGAGATCGATGACCTTCTTCTCGCGCATCTGAAGCTGGTGATCATCACGAAGCTCCGCCGGCAGGAGAGCTTCACCCTGTCGTGGTTGCACCGCGAGGAAGAACCGGGCGGGCGAAGCACCGTATGGCTCCATCCATCAGTTCCGCTGCACTTCGTGTTCGATTCTCCGGAGCCGGCTCAGCTGAGTCCCGCGTGGCTGGAGAAGATGGCGGCCTCGTCGCACACGACGGGCGGCATCATGCTCGACCGCGACCAGACGACGCCGCCCGAAGACGCCGCCGCCGCGCGATGAGCGAGGGCGGATCGCCCCGCCGCTTTGGGACGACGGGGCAATCCGCGAAAGCTCAGTGCTCGTCGACCTCTACGCCCGGCGGGCGCTCGGACCCGCTCGGATCTTCCGTATAGTCGGGGCGTCTCCGCTGCGGCGGCTGATCCGAGTACTCGCCGCCCTGACGGCCGCCGAACGGGCGCCCGTGATCGGCGAACTCCTCGCGCTGGAAAACGAATCGCCACGGCCCGGCTGTGAACGAGGCGCCGGTGCGAAGCGTCTCGGTGCGGTCGCCCTCGTGTGTGCCGTCCGCGCGGGGATTCGCGTTCATCTCGCCCACGCCGTGCAGCGTGAGCACGTACTCGTCTCGATCGTCGTGCACGATCGTGGCATGGACCGCATCGGTGTCAGGGAGCGTCAGCGCGTTGCCTGCGGCCGAGCCGATCGCCACTTCCTGCTGCTCGAGCGCGAATGTGAATCGGCCGTCCTCCGACGAGACGATGAGGTGCGGATTCCCCGCGCCCCACGCCGCATGTGTTTCGGTGCCGCCATCATTCTCAGCCATGGTGGTGCTCCTTTCTCAGAGGTGCTTGCCGCCGGTCACGGCCAGAACCGTGCCCGACGTGTACGAGGCGTCCTCCGACGCGAGGTACACATATGCTCCCGCGAGTTCGGCGGGTTGGCCCGCCCGCCCCAGGGGCGAGTCGGATCCGAAGTTCGGCAGGCTCTCGGGCCAGCCGGTGGCGGGGATCAGCGGCGTCCATATCGGCCCGGGAGCCACGCCGTTCACGCGGATCCCCTCGGGCCCCTGCTGCGAGGCGAGGGCCTGCACGAATGCGACCAGCGCCGCCTTCGTCATCGCGTAGTCGAGCAGCCCCGGCGACGGGGCGAACCCCTGGATCGAGGTCGTCACGATGATCGAGCTGCCGGCTGGCATGAGGGGGAGTGCCTCCCGCGCCATCCAGAACGGTGCGTAGAGGTTCGTGCGCATGACGCGGTCGAACTCCTCGGTCGGAATGTCGGCGTCGTCATCGCGCTGCTTCTGGTACGCGGCATTCAGCACGAGCAGGTCGAGGCCGCCCAGCTTCTCGTTGGCGTCGGCGACCGTCGTTGCGGCGGTCTTCTCCTCGGATACGTCGCCGGGCAGCAGCACGGCCGTTCTCCCGGCGCCCTCGATGAGCTCCGCCGTGCGCTCCGCGTCTTCCTGCTCTTCGGGAAGATAGCCGATAGCTACGTCTGCACCCTCACGCGCAAAGGCGATCGCCACGGCACGGCCGATTCCGGAGTCGCCGCCGCTGATCAGCGCGCGGCGGCCGACGAGCCGGCCGGACCCCTCATATGAGTCTTCGCCGTGATCGGGGCGCGGAGAAGTCTCTTCCGTAAGGCCGGGCTGCGCACCGTCGTCTTTCGGGAAGGGTCCGCGAAGGTGTTTCGTACGGGGATCAGTGAGCGTCGTCATCGTCTCTTCTCCAGTCACGCCGTCTGCCCGGAATGCGGGCCCTCGGCGATCTCTTCGACGACCTTGTCGCAGAACGCCGGCAGATCCTCCGGGGTGCGACTGGAGACGAGGCCCTGATCCACGACGACCTCTTCGTCGACCCAGGTCGCACCGGCATTGCGCAGGTCGGTCGCGAGACTGGGATAGCTCGTGATCGTGCGGCCCTCGATGACACCGGCCTCGGTGAGGATCCACGCACCGTGGCAGATCACACCGACCGGCTTGTGCTGAGCGAAGAAATCGCGTGTGAAGCTGACCGCGTCTTCGTCGAGCCGGATGTGGTCGGCGTTGACGACGCCGCCCGGAAGCACGAGCGCGTCGAATCGGTCTGCCGACGCTTCCGACGCCCGCACATCGACGGGCTGGCGGTGGCCGTTCTTGCCGGTGACATCGCCCTGCAGCGGCGAAACCATCACGGCTGTCGCGCCCGCCGACTGCACCGCGTCCCAGGGGCTGGTCAGCTCGCTGTCCTCGTAGCCATCTGTCGCGAGGAACGCGACGCGCTTTCCGGAGAGATGCGTCATGGGTGTCATCCTTTCGTCGAACACGGCTGTCCGGGGTGACGGACACTCTTCACCATGCCACCCCGCGGGTCCCGGCAGAGGGGGGTGGTGCGTCGATGTGCAGGATGATAAAAGGGCCGAGCACCAGCGCCGTGCGGCGCTGGTGCTCGGCCCTCCAAGGGATCGAAGACTACTTGCGGTGCTTCGCGTAGTACGCGAGGAGCGACTGGGTCGACGAATCCTGCGCAGCGATCGCCTGTTCGTCGCCCTCGATCGCCGGTGCGATCTCGAGCGCGAGCTGTTTGCCGAGCTCGACGCCCCACTGATCGAACGAGTTGATGCCCCAGATCACGCCCTGGGTGAACGTGATGTGCTCGTACAGGGCGATCAACTGGCCGAGCACGGCCGGCGTGAGCGCGGGGGCGAAGATCGACGTGGTCGGCCGGTTGCCGTCGAAGGTGCGGGCAGCGACGAGGGATCCGGTGGTGCCCTCGGCCTCGACCTCTTCCGCGGTCTTGCCGAACGCGAGCGCCTTCGTCTGCGCCAGGAAGTTCGCGAGGAACAGTCCGTGCACGTCTCGGCCGCCGTCTTCGAGCGGGTATGCGGGGGTGGCGAACGCGATGAAGTCGGCGGGGATCAGGCGCGTGCCCTGGTGGATCAGCTGGTAGAACGCGTGCTGGCCGTTCGTGCCGGGCTCGCCCCAGAAGATCTCGCCCGTGTCAGTCGTGACGGGCGAGCCGTCCCACCGCACCGACTTGCCGTTCGACTCCATGGTGAGCTGCTGCAGATATGCCGGAAAGCGGTGCAGCTGCTGCGCATAGGGGAGCACGGCGTGCGACTGCGCGCCGAGGAAGTTCGTGTACCAGACGTTGAGCAGGCCCATGAGCACCGGCACGTTCTGGGCCAGCGGCGCCGTGCGCACGTGCTCGTCGATGGCGTGGAAACCGGCGAGGAACTCGCGGAACACGTCGGGGCCGAGCGCGATGGCGAGCGACGTGCCGATCGCGGAGTCGACCGAGTAGCGGCCGCCCACCCAGTTCCAGAACCCGAAGGCGTTGTCGGGGTCGATGCCGAACTCTGCGACGAGGTCGAGAGCCGTCGACAGTGCGATGAAGTGCCGTGCGACCGCATCCTTCTTCTCATCGTCGCCCGTGAGACCGAGGCCCTGCCAAAGCCATTCGCGCGCGAGCCGCGCGTTGGTGAGCGTCTCGAGCGTCGTGAACGTCTTCGACGCGACGATGAACAGCGTCGTCTCGGGGTCGAGGTCGGCCGTCTTCTGCGCGATGTCGGTCGGGTCGATGTTCGAGACGAACCGCGCCTCGATCCTCCCCGCGCCCTCTCCACCCGGCGCTGGCGCGCCGCGCGAAGCGTCGGGGCGCGTGGGCTCAGCGGCGGCATAATCTTTGAGCGCCTCGTATACCATGACCGGCCCGAGGTCGCTTCCGCCGATGCCGATGTTCACGATGTGCGTGACACGCTTGCCGGTCGCGCCCGTCCACTCGCCCGAGCGCACCCGGTTCGCGAACGCGTCGATGCGGCCCAGCACCTCCTGCACGTCGCCGTCGATGTCCTGACCATCGACCTCCAGGGGCGAGCCGGCGGGGCGGCGCAGGGCCGTGTGCAGCACTGCGCGGTCTTCGGTCGTGTTGATGTGTTCGCCGGCGATCATCGCGGCGAAGCGCTCGGCGACGCCCGTCTCTTCGGCGAGGCTCACGAGAGCGGCGAGGATGTCGTCGGTCACGAGGTTCTTCGACAGGTCGACGTGCAGGTCGGCGGCCGACAGGCTCAGACGCTCGGCGCGGCCCGGGTCCTCATCGAACCACGCGCGAAGGTCGGGGGAGAAGCCGTCGCCGAGCTCGAGGAGCTCGTTCCAGGCGGAAGTCTGGGTGGGGTCGACAGGAGTGGTCATGACTAAAACCTACCGATCCCGCGCGCGGCTCGCTCGCCCGACGCGCGTTCACCCGAGCGTCTCGAGCAGCCGCAACCAGACCTCGCTGATCGTCGGATAGGCGGGCACCGCGTGCCAGAGTCGCTCGACCGGCACTTCGCCCACGATCGCGATCGTCGCCGCATGCACGAGCTCCGCGGCGTCCTGCCCGACGAACGTCGCACCGACGACGACACGGCGATCGTCGTCGATCACGAGCTTCGCAAGGCCCGCGTACCCGTCGGCGTGCAGGCTCGATCCCGCAATCGCCCCGAGGTCGAACTCCACCGTGCGCACGTTCAGACCCGCCGAGCGCGCGCTCTCTTCCGTGTACCCGACCGCCGCGACCTCGGGATCCGAGAACACCACCCGCGGCACGGCGGCGTGATCCGCCGTCGCGACGTGCGCGCCCCACGGCCGATCCGATACCTGCTCGCCGTTCAGCCGGGCGGCGATCGCGGATCCGGCCGCGCGGGCCTGATACTTGCCCTGGTGGGTGAGGAGCGCGCGCGAGTTCACGTCGCCGACGGCATAGAGCCAGTCGGTGCCGGTCACGAGCATCGTGTCGTCGACCTCGGGCGCGGCGCCGACCTCGACCGCGTCGAGCCCGAGGTCGTCCGTTGCCGGGCGACGGCCGGTGGCGACGAGGATCTCCTCCGCGACGATCACCTCACCGTCAGACAGGGTCGCGCTGATCAGTCCGTCCGATCCGCGGTCGACGCGCGAGACGTTCGCGCCGAGCCGCACGTCTGCGCCTGCGTCTTCGAGCGCGGCGGTGACGCGCTCGCCCACGAACGGCTCTTCTTTCCCCAGCAGCGTGTGGCGTGCGAGCACCGTGACGCATGAGCCGAACGACGAATAGGCGAACGCCATCTCAGTGCCGGCGACGCCGCCGCCGAGCACGATGAGGCGCGGCGGCACGTGATCCGCCGAGGTCGCCTCGCGCGTGCCCCATGGCGACGCATCGGCGAGGCCGGGAACGTCCGGCGCCACGGGCACGGATCCGGTGGCGATCGCCACGGCGCGCGCCGAGTACTCGCGGCCATCGACGTCGACTCGTCCGGGGCCCGCGATGCGCCCGTGCCCCCGGATCAGCTCGATGCCGGCCGAGGAGAGCCACTCCTCCTGCCCGTGGTCGTCCCAGTCGCTCGTGAACGCGTTGCGCCTGGCGAATACCGCCTCGACGTCGACCTCACCGGTGATCGCCTCGCGCGCCCCCGGCACGCGTCGGGCTGCGCGGAGCGCGTGGCCGGAGCGCAACAGCGCCTTCGACGGCATGCACGCCCAGTATGAGCACTCGCCGCCGACGAGTTCGGATTCGACGATCGCGGTGCGCAGGCCGCCCTTCGTGGCGTAGTCGGCGACGTTCTCGCCGACGGGGCCTGCCCCGATGACGATCAGGTCGTAGTCGGTGGTGCTGGGTGCGGGGGTGCTCATGCGGCCTTCTTTCGCAGAATGTTGCTCAGGCGGATCGCGGAGTTGAGGAAGAAGATACCGCGACCGCCGCTGTGGGCATAGGCTCGAAACAGATCCGCGCGCCCGCTGAGGCACGTTCGACACCGTGAGGAGCTCTACCGCCCCATGATCGAGTTCCGCGATGTCTGCAAGAGCTTCCCCGACGGCACCAGCGCCGTGGCCGACTTCTCGCTGGTCGCGCCGTCGCGGAAGACCACCGTGCTCGTCGGCTCGTCCGGCAGCGGCAAGACGACCCTGCTGCGCATGGTGAACCGCATGCTGGATCCGACCTCGGGCGCCGTCGAAATCGACGGCGAGAACGTCGCCGACGTGCCGCCCGTGGCGCTGCGCCGGCGCATCGGGTACGTCATGCAGAACGCCGGCCTGCTGCCGCACCTCACCGTCGCCGACAACATCGCCACCGTGCCGCGGCTGCTCGGCGAGACCCGGCGGGCGGCGCGCGCTCGGGCGCTCGAACTCATGGACACCGTGGGGCTCGACGCTCACCTGGCGGATCGCTATCCGCGGCAGCTCTCGGGCGGACAGCAGCAGCGCGTCGGCGTTGCACGGGGGCTCGCGGCCGATCCGAACATCCTTCTGATGGACGAGCCGTTCGGCGCCGTCGATCCGATCGTGCGCGCCGAACTGCAGCAGGAGCTCATCCGCCTGCAGACCGAGCTCGACAAGACCGTGATCTTCGTCACGCACGACGTCGACGAGGCGTTCCTGCTCGGCGATCAGGTCGTGATCCTCGCCGCGGGCGGGCGCACTCTGCAAGTCGGCTCTCCGAGCGAGATCATCGAAGCGCCCGCCGACAATTTCGTCGCGGCGTTCATCGGCGCCGAGCGAGGCAAGCGCGCTCTGCGGATCAAACAGACGCCCAACGGGCCGGTGCTCGTCGACGCCGAGGGCCGCACTCAGGGCACGCTGATCGAGAACGGGACCTGACATGGGGTGGGCGTTCGACAACCTCCCACTCATCGGCTCGCTCGCGATCGATCACCTGCGCCAGAGCCTCATCGCGATCGTGTGCGGATTCGTCATCTCGCTGCCGCTCGGCTGGGCGGCGTGGCGGTACGGACGGGCGCGCGCGATCCTGCTCACGATCACCGGCCTGCTCTACACGATCCCCTCGCTCGCTCTGCTGCTGATCCTGCCGGTGCTCGCCGGGTTCCCCGCGACGAGCGAGGTGAACCTCGTAATCGCTCTGACGATCTACGCGGTCGCGATCATGGTGCGCGCAGTGACCGACGGCCTCGACTCGGTCGACCCCGCCGTGCGCCAGTCGGCCACCGCTGTCGGATACAGCGACCGTCACCGCTTCTGGGCGGTCGACCTGCCGCTGGCGGGTCCCGTCATCGTCGCCGGGCTGCGCGTCGCGGCCGTGAGCACGATCTCGCTCGCCACGGTCGGGATCCTCGTCGGCGTGAGCAATCTCGGCTACCTGTTCACGAACGGGCTGCAGCGCCGCATCCTCGACGAGGTGTTCGCCGGCCTCGTGGTCGTCGCGCTCATCGCCCTCGTCATCGACGCGCTCCTCGTCGGGGCGAAACGCGCGCTGCTGCCGTGGGATCGCGCACCGAAGCCGCGTCGTGCGAGGCGGGTGAGCGCCGCATGAATCTCGTGACCGACGCGATCGCATGGCTGACGTCGGGGGAGCAGTGGAGCGGCGACCGCGCGCTCCACCTGCTGATGCTGCAGCACCTGTGGCTGACGCTGCTCGCCGTCGTGGTGGCGTCCGCCATCGCGTTGCCCGCCGGATGGCTGATCGGGCACACCGGCCGCGGGCGCGAGATCGCGGTCGCGATCTCGGGCGCCGCGCGCGCGATTCCGTCGTTCGGCCTGTTGATCCTGCTCGTGCTGCTGTTCGGCGTGCTGCACAAGCCCGAAGCGGCGCTCGTCACCTTCGTGATCCTCGCGATCCCCTCGCTGCTGGCGGGAGCGTACTCGGGGCTCGAGGCGATCGACCGCGCGACCATCGACGCGGCGCGCGCCGTCGGCATGTCGGAGTGGCAGATCTTCCTGCGCGTCGAGCTGCCGCTCGGCCTCCCGCTGCTCGTCGGCGGGGTGCGTTCAGCATCGCTGCAGGTCGTCGCGACCGTCACGATCGCGGCCTACGTCAACCTCGGCGGACTCGGTCTGCCCATCATCACCGGCCTCGCCCTCCGGCGCTACGACATGATTCTCGGCGCGGCGCTCATCGTCGCGCTCGTCGCGCTCATCCTCGACGCGCTCCTCGGCCTCGCCCAGCGCCGCGCCGCGCCGCGCGGTCTGAGAGCCGACACATCCACGTCCCCGCAGAGCGGCCGCGAACCGGCCGCGCTGTCTCGATCCTGAAAGCGAGAAACGCACCATGCACTCCACACGATTCCTGCGCGCCGGAGCGGTTCTGACCGCGGCGCTCGCCGCCACAGCGCTCGCCGGCTGCTCGTCGTCGGATCCGCTGGCGGCACCCGAAGAGGAAGAATCCTCGTCGTCGGGTGCGATCGTCGTCGGGTCTCAGGCCTACTACTCGAACGAGACGATCGCCGAGATCTACGCACAGGCGCTCGAAAACGCGGGATTCGAGGTCGAGAAGCAGTTCAACATCGGTCAGCGCGACGCCTACATGCCGCAGCTCGAGAGCGGCGAGATCACGCTGTTCCCCGAGTACACCGGCAACCTCCTGCAGTACTTCGACGACGCCACCACGGCGCGGTCGGCCGACGACGTCTACGCCGAGCTGCAGGACGCGCTGCCCGACGGCCTCGCTGCGCTCGACCAGGCGTCGGCCAGCGACCAGGACTCGTACACCGTCACGAGCGCATTCGCCGAAGAGCACGACCTCGCCTCCATCACAGACCTGGCGGACATCACCGATCCGCTCACCCTCGGCGGCCCGCCGGAGCTCGCCGAGCGCCCCTACGGTCCGGACGGATTGTCGAGCGTGTACGGCATCGACGTCGAGTTCTCGGCGACCGGCGACACGACGGTCGAGGATCTGCTCGCGGGCACGATCGACGTCGCGAACGTCTTCACCGCCGACCCGCGCATCCAGACCGACGACCTCGTCGTGCTCGACGACCCCGAGTCGCTCATCCTCGCCTCCAACGTCGTGCCGATCGTCGACGCCGATCGCGCGGACGAGCTCGCCCCCGTCATCGATGCGGTGAGCGAGAAGCTGACGCCCGAGAGCCTCGTCGCCCTCAACGTCGAGAGCCAGGTCGACGAGAAGTCGCCCGTCGACATCGCGGAAGCGTGGCTCGCCGCGAACGGCATCAGCGACTGAGCAGTGGGATCCGCGTCGGCCGGGCGCGGGAATTGAAACCGAACGACACACAAATCTGCCGTGGCCACCGTCGGGGTTACCGTCGGAGCATGACTTCTTCCGACGACGGTCTGGTCGACCGTTTCAAGTACGTGTTCCGCGATCACCCCGCTGCGGTGACGCTCATCACGGCGGTCACGCCCGAGGGCCATGTGGGCCTGACGGCGTCGAGCGTGTCGTCGGTCGCGATCGATCCGCCCGCCGTGTCGTTCTCGGTGACGCGCGCCACGGGAACCGCCGGCGCTCTGCTGCGGGCCGACAACCTGCAGATCCACTTCCTCACGCCGCAGCACGCCGCAACGGCCACCGTGTTCGCCACGTCGGGCGGCGACCGCTTCGCCGAGGGCCAGGGGTGGACGTACGACGAGAACCGCGTTCCGAGGCTCGCCGGGGTGCGCAACCGCCTCACGGGCAACATCATCGACACGGTCTCAGTCGGCGGATCCGTGCTCGTCGTCGCCGAGATCACCTCTGCCGACCTCGGCGAGGCGGCGCAGCCGCTGCTGTATGCCGATCGCGTCTTCCACGCGTTCGACATCGGGCACGCGGCGCTCTAGCCGCGTCGTGCCGCGCCTCGGGTTGCCTACGATGGGGGAATGAGCACCAACCTCGCCGCCAACCTGACCCGCGAAGAGACATCGGCGAGATCCGCCGGCGTGAGGCTCGCGTCGATCCGCGTCGACCTCGATATCTCGTCGGCGCCCGACCTCGAGCAGTCCGGGTTCCTCACCACCTCGACGTTGCGCTTCGACGCCGCCATCGAGCGCACGTGGATCGACTTCATCGGAGAATCGGTCGACCGCGTGACGGTCAACGGCGCGGAGCACCCGATCATGTGGGACGGCGCGCGGATCGAGGTCACGGGGCTCGCCGAGCACAACGAGGTCGTCATCGAGGCGGTCGGTGCGTACAGCCGTTCGGGCGAGGGCATGCACCGCTTCACCGATCCCGTCGACGGCCGCACCTACCTGTACACGCAGTACGAGCCGTCCGACTCGCGACGTGTGATGGCCTGCTTCGAGCAGCCCGATATGAAGGCGGCCTACACGTTCGTCGTCACGGCGCCCGCCGGGTGGCACGTGCTGAGCAATCAGCGTGCGGTCACACAGGTCGGCGGCGGTGCGACGCAGACGGTCGAGTTCGCGCCGACGCTGCCGATCTCGTCGTACATCACGTCGGTCGCCGCCGGCCCGTACCACCGCGTCGCGGCGGAGTGGGTGCGCGGCGAGGAGCGTGTGGAGCTCGGGGCGTTCTGCCGTGCGTCGCTCGCGGAGCACCTCGACAGCGACGAGATCTTCGAGATCACCCGCCAGGGCCTCGACTTCTTCTCGGCGGCCTTCGACTACCCCTACCCGTGGGGCAAGTACGACCAGATCTTCGTGCCCGAGTACAACCTCGGCGCGATGGAGAACCCGGGCCTCGTGACGTTCACCGAGAGCTATGTGTTCCGCGGCGCTTCGACCGACGCGCAGCACGAGGGCCGAGCCAACACGATCCTGCATGAGATGGCGCATATGTGGTTCGGCGATCTCGTCACCATGACGTGGTGGGCCGACCTCTGGCTCAAGGAGTCGTTCGCCGACTACATGGGGGCGCACGCGTCGGTCGCCGCGACCCGGTTCACCGATGCGTGGGCGTCGTTCGCGAACCGCCGCAAGGCCTGGGCGTACGAGCAGGACCAGCTGCCCACGACGCATCCGATCGTCGCCGACATCGCCGATCTCGAGGCGGCGAAGCTCAACTTCGACGGCATCACCTATGCCAAGGGCGCGTCGGTGCTCAAGCAGCTCGTGGCCTTCGTCGGTGAGCACGCGTTCTTCGCCGGGGCCCGCTCCTACTTCCGCGACCACGAGTTCGGCAGCGCGACCCTCGACGACCTGCTCGCCGCGCTCGAGGCGGCGTCCGGCCGCGACGTGCGCGCATGGTCGCAGGCGTGGCTCCAGACGACGGGCATGTCGACGCTCACGCTCGAAGACGACCGCACGGTGCTCGTTCAGACGGATCCGCGCCCGCACCGGTTGCGCATCGGCCTGTATTCGTTCGACGACGGATCCCTCGTGCGCACGGGCGGCGTCGATGTCGACATCGTGGCGGAGCGCACTCCTGTCGAGCTCGCAGACGCGGATCTCGCGCTGATCAACGACGGCGATCTGACGTACGCCAAGGTGCGGCTCGACGAGCGGTCGCTGAAGGCCGTCTCCCGTGCGCTGTCGACCCTCGACGATGCGCTCGCGCGCGGACTCGTGTGGTCGGCGCTCTGGAACGCCGCACGCGACGGCGAGCTGTCGGCCGTGCGCTACCTCGAGATCGTGCGCCGTCACGCGCCGGCCGAGAGCAACGTGGGGATCCTCGCGGGAACGCTTGCGAACGCCGCGTTCACGACGAATCACTTCGTCGCCGACGCAGACCGGCAGCAGGCGCGCGCGATCTGGCTCGAGACCGTCTGGGAGGGGCTCGAGAGCGCTGACGCCGGAACCGGCGCGCAGCTCGCGTGGGCGCGCGCCCTCGGATCCGCCGCATCTTACGACCGTGCTCGGGCCGAGGAACTGCGTGGGATCCTCGCGGGAACCCGCCCGGCGCCGGAGGGTCTGGCGCTCGATGCCGACCTGCGGTGGATCTGGGTGCGCGCGCTCGCGACGACGGGCGATCTGTCCGAGGCCGAGATCGACGCCGAACTCGAGCGCGACGACACCATGTCGGGCCGTACCGAGCACCGGGCGGCGCTCGCGTCGCGCCCGGACGGTGAGGTACGACGCGAGGCATGGGAGTCGGCGTGGGGCGACGAGAGCCTCACCAACGATCACCTGAGCGCGACGCTCGAGGGCTTTCGCGCGGGCGGCCGACGCGACCTCATCGCACCGTTCGACGCCGACTACTTCGCGCGCATCCGCGACGCGTGGGCGAGCCGCTCGATCGAGATCTCACGGCGTCTCGTGCGCGGCCTGTTCCCGCAGACTCAGTCGCTCGACCTCGTCGACCGCTGGCTCGAGCAGAACGCCGATGCTCCTGCATCGCTCCGCCGCATCGTCATCGAGCAGCGCGACCACCTCGCTCGCGATCTGAACGTGCGCTCGGTGCAGTAGACGCGCGATCAGTCGAGCCGCGGCCACCAGGCGGGCATGGTCGCGAACATGCGGCGGGCGTAGTCTTCCGAGTCGTCGTGGGCTCCGCTCGCCCAGAGCTCGATGGTGCTAACCATGCCGCCGGCGATGAACGCGGCCCCGACGCCGGCGTCGTCGGGCAGATCGATGCCGTTGTCGCGCATGACCCCGATGGCGACGTCGGCCCGATGGATGAAGTGACGGCGCATCTGCGCGCGGAAGGCATGCGACACGTCCGACTCGAGCAGCGTGCAGATCGCGCGGCGGTCTCGTGAGACGGCGTCGAGGATCGCGACGGCCGCGTCGAGGTATGCGCGCGAGACCCGTTCGATCGGCTGACCTCGCGGGGGCGTGACAGCGCTCGCCTCATCGATGATCGACGCGAACACCTCGGCCGCCAGGTCGCCGACGTCGTCGTAGTGGCCGTAGAACGTCGTGCGGTGCACGCCGGCTTCGCGGCACAGCTCGGCGACGCCGATGCTCGCGAGCTCCTCGCGTCCGAGCATGCGCAGAAGCGCTTCGGTCAGACGCCGGCGACTGCGGAGCGCTCTCGGATCGTCGGACACATCCGTCGGTGCGTTGCTCATGGCCCAATTCTGCACCACCCGCGCGGGCGCCTTCGGGCATCCCGCCTCGTGCCCGGGGACCGATCCTGCCAAAGCGGAGTGCGTCGCGTGGCACGCCCGTGTCGATCGCGCTTCGCACGCGCGACGCCGCGTACTCTCGTGGGGACATGATCCGGTTCGAAAAAGTTACGAAGCGCTACCGCGGCACGAAACGCCCCGCGCTCGATGGCATCGACTTCGAGGTGGAGCGCGGCGAGTTCGTGTTCCTGGTCGGCGCATCGGGATCCGGGAAGTCGTCGTGCCTCAGACTCATGATGCGCGAGGACGTCCCCTCCGACGGGCGCGTGCTCGTGCTCGGGCGCGATACGCGCACGCTGAGCGACCGGCGCACACCCTACTTCCGCCGCAACATCGGCACCGTCTTCCAGGACTTCCGCCTGCTGCCGACCAAGACGGTGTCGCAGAACATCTCGTTCGCGCTCAAGGTGATCGGCCGCTCGCGCGCGTTCATCAAGTCGGCCGTGCCCGAGGCGCTCGAGCGCGTCGGGCTCGAGTCGATGGGCAAGCGCATGCCGCACGAGCTGTCGGGCGGCGAGCAGCAGCGCATCGCGATCGCTCGCGCGATCGTGAACCGGCCCGCTCTCGTGCTGGCCGACGAGCCGACCGGCAACCTCGACCCCACGACGTCGGTCGAGGTCATGCGGGTGCTCGAGTCGATCAACGCCGCGGGCACGACCGTGGTGATGGCCACCCACGAGGCCGGCTTCGTCGACCAGATGCAGCGGCGCGTGATCGAGCTGCGCGAGGGCGTGCTCGTGCGCGACGAACTGCGCGGATCCTACGGCGACACGTCGGCCGTGCGCACCCTGCGCCCCGAGGCGCAGCGCGGCGCCGCAGCGCTGGCGGCGCTCACCGCGGCGCAGGAAGTGCAGCGCGAGACGCTCACGGGCATGCTTCCGGTCGTCGCCGACGAGCCGGATCCCGAGTCCGAGCCTGACGAGCAGGCGGCGGCCGACGAGACGGACCATGCGGCGCTGCCGCAGATCGATGTCGAGGTCGACGAGCTCGGCATGGCCGACCGTCTCGGCCTCGCCGATTCGCGCGACGACGAAGTGGGGCCGACCTCGTGAATCTCTCCCTCATCCTGTCGGAGGCGCTCCAGGGGCTGAGGCGCAATGCCTCGATGGTCGTCTCGGTCATTCTCGTGACGTTCGTGTCGCTCACGTTCGTCGGCGCGGCGCTGCTGATGCAGGCACAGATCCAGAAGACGAACTCGTACTTCCAGGATCGCGCGCAGGTCGACATCTACATGTGCTCGTCGATCTCCGACGGCGACACGTGCGTGGACGGCACGGCGACCGAAGAGCAGATCGAAGAGGTGCAGAGCCAGCTCGACGGATCCACGCTCGCGCCGCTCATCGAAGAGGCCTCGTTCGAGTCGCAGCAGGAGGCGTACGACTCGTTCGTCGAGAGCTTCGACGACGAGCTCGCGGGCCTCATCACGGTCGATCAGACGAGCGCCATCTTCCATGTGAATCTCGTGAACCCCGATCAGACCGACGTGATCCGTGAGGCCTTCAACGGCGTGGAGGGGGTCGAGGAGGTCACCGACCAGCTCGAGTACCTCGATCCGTTGTTCACGACGCTGACGATCGCAACCTACATCGCGGTCGGCGTGGCCGTGCTCATGCTGATCTCGGCCGTGCTGCTGATCTCCACGACGATCCGCCTGTCGGCGTTCGCCCGGCGACGCGAAGTCGGCATCATGCGCCTCGTGGGAGCCTCGAACGGCACGATCCAGACTCCGTTCGTGCTCGAGGGGATCCTCGCGGCGTTCGTCGGTGCGGCACTCGCGAGTGCGGCCGTGCTCGTCGGCGTGCGTGTCGGCGTGGAGGGCTACCTCGCCGACGAGGCCGGCGCGATTCCGTGGGTCACGCTGGCGGAGGCGTGGTACGTCGTGCCGATCATCGTCGCGCTCGGCGTGGTGCTGGCAGCGATCTCGGCGGGCGCCGCGATCAGACGCTGGCTTCGCGCCTGACCTCTGGCATAGACTAGAGGGCTGTTGCGTTTCGAGCCGAAGGAGGTGCGCATATGCCTCGTGAAAAGGGCGAGAAGGTCGTGGCGGTCAACCGTCGCGCACGACACCAGTACACGATCGAGAAGACCTATGAGGCCGGACTCGTGCTGAGCGGTACCGAGGTGAAGTCGCTGCGCGCCGGACACGCGAACCTCACCGACGGATACGCGTTCATCGACAAGGGCGAGGCCTGGGTCGACCAGGTGAACATTCCCCAGTACTCGCAGGGCACGTGGACGAACCACGCCGCGAAGCGCCAGCGCAAGCTGCTGCTGCACAAGGAAGAGATCACGAAGCTCGGGCAGAAGGTCGCGGTCGGCGGCTACACGCTCGTGCCGCTCAAGCTCTACTTCGTCGACGGCCGAGCCAAGGTCGAGATCGGTCTCGCGAAGGGCAAGACCGAGTACGACAAGCGTCAGACGCTGCGCGAGCGCCAGGACAAGCGCGAGGCCGAGCGCGCCATGCGCACGCGCAACCGCCTCGGCGACTGAGGCCGCGACGAACGCGAGCGTCCCCTTCAGAAAGGCACCCGCACCATGCATGACCTCTTCGATCTGACGGGCAAGCTCGCGCTCGTCACTGGTTCGTCGCGCGGCCTGGGGCGCTCGCTCGCCCTCGCGCTGGCCGAGGCAGGAGCGCGGGTGGTGCTGCACGGTCGCGATGCGGCCGCGCTCGATGTTACGCGCGCCGCGATCGCCGAGGCGACGGGTGCGGATCCGGCGGCCGCGACGTTCGACGTGACCGACGCGGCCGCCGTCGAGTCGGCGGTCGGCGACATCATTGCCGAGCACGGTGTGCCCGACATCCTCGTGAACAACGCGGGGCTGCAGCGTCGCGCGCCGTTCACCGAGTTCGATGTGGCCGATTGGGATGCCATCGTCTCGAGCAACCTGTCGAGCGCGTTCTATGTGTCGCGGTTCGTGACGCCGGGCATGGCGGAGCGCGGGTCCGGCAAGGTCATCAACATCGGATCCGTGCAGTCGCAATTGGCACGGCAGACGATCGCGCCCTACTCGGCGACGAAGGGCGGCATCGTCATGCTGACGAAGGGCATGGCCGCCGATCTCGCGCGCTTCAACGTGCAGGTCAACGCGATCTCGCCCGGGTACTTCGCGACCGAGATGAACAGAGCCCTCGTGGAGGACGACGCGTTCAACGCCTGGCTGATCGGGCGCACTCCCGCTCAGCGCTGGGGCGACTTCAAGGAGCTGTGGGGAACGCTGGTGTATCTCGCGTCCGACGCGTCGAGCTTCGTCTCGGGGCAGAACATCTTCGTCGACGGCGGCATGACGGCGGTGGTGTGATCGTGGCCGAGACGATGCGCGCGGCGTTCATCGACGCGAAGGATGTTCTCGAGGTGCGCGAGGCCGAGACGCCGACGCCGGGCGAGGGGCAGGTGCGGCTGCACGTCGACTTCGTGGGCATCTGCGGATCCGATCTGCACTACTACTTCGATGGTGCGAACGGCGAATATGCGGTCCGCGAGCCGCTCGTTCCGGGGCATGAGATGTCGGGCCGGGTCGACCTCGATCCCTCGGGGCGCTTCGCTGCGGGAACGCCGGTGACCGTGCACCCGGCGCGGTTCGGCGAGCCCTCGGCCGGCATCGAGAACGAGCCGCACCTCTGGGCGCGCGGCTCGTACCTCGGCAGCGCATCGACGTGGCCGCATACGCAGGGCGCGATGAGCGAGTATCTCATCGTCGAGGCCGACATGGTCAGGCCGCTTCCCGACGGACTGAGCATTCGGCGTGCGTCGCTCGCCGAGCCGCTCGGCGTCGCGCTGCACGCGGTGTCGCGGGCGGGGGACCTCTCCGGTGCGCGCGTTCTCGTCTCGGGTGCGGGCCCCATCGGGCTGCTGGCGATCGTCGCCGCTCAGGAGCGCGGCGCGGCTCAGGTGACGGTGAGCGACGTGCTTCCCGAGGCCCTCGCGCGGGCGAGCGCGCTCGGCGCCAGCGGCACGATCCGCGTGGGTGTCGATGCAATGCCTCCTGAAGCGTTCGATGTCGTGCTCGAGTGCTCCGGCGCACCCGTCGCGATCTCCTCGGCGGGCGTCGCCGTCAGAAAGCGCGGCACGATCGTGCAGGTGGGCATGGTGCCGAACGAGCCGCGGCCCGTGAACCTCGCTCCGATCATCTCGAAGGAAGTGAAGCTCGTCGGCACGTTCCGATTCCGTGATGAGGTCGACGAAGCCGTCGCCGTTCTCGCTCGTCGGGCCGACGTCGAAGGCGTGATCACCCACGAGTTCCCCCTCGAAGACGCCGTCGAGGCGTTCGCTGTGGCTCGCGACGGCACGATCTCGGGGAAGGTCGTCGTCGCGCTGTAGGAGCGAGCCCCATCCACAGGCACGAAGTCCACCCTGGGCGAAATCTCTATCGTGAGGCGCGTGCCGGAAGCCTTGATGATCGTCGCCCAGGTGGGCTTCAGCGTCGTGGGCGCATGGCTCACCCACATCGACATCCGTGAGCACCGGCTGCCGAACCGGATCCTCGCGCCCACGACGGCGTGCCTGATTCTGCTGTGCGTCGCCGCAGTCGCGGCGGGCGGATCCGCGCAGGCGCTCGTGCGGGCGATCGCGGGCGCCGCCATCCTAGGTTCCGTGTACCTCGCACTCTGGGCGGGCAGCCGCGGCGGGCTGGGCGGCGGAGACGTGAAGCTCGCCGTTCCCATCGGGATCCTGCTCGCGTGGGACGGCTGGGTCGCGCTCGTGGCGGGCAGCGCGCTCGCGTTCGTCGTGGGCGGCGTATGGGCCGTCGCCGTGTTGGCAACCGGTCGAGGTACGCGGGACAGTCGCATTCCGTTCGGGCCATGTATGGTGCTCGGCTCCGTACTCGGCCTCTGTCTCACGTAACCTGGGGCATATGGGAAAGGTCATGGACGGCATCGGTGCCGTCGTGAAGTGGGCGTTGCGCCTGCGCGTCGTACGTGCGTTCCTGCTGTATTCCGACAACCGAGGCGGTCTGCTCGCCGCGGCGATCACGTTCCGTATGCTGTTCGCGGTATTCGCGGCCGCGTTCCTCGGGTTTTCGTTGGCATCGATTTGGTTGTCGACGCGCAGCGACCTGTGGGAGGCGCTCGTCGAGACGGTGGACGGCGTCGTGCCGGGCCTGGTCGGCCTGGACGAGAACGCTCTGATCGACGTCTCCGATCTTCCCAGCATCACGTCGAGCTTCACCGCGCCCGCGGTCTCCATCGTCGCCCTCGTGTGGGCCCTGCTCGGCGCGGTCGGCAACGCGCGCATGTCGATCCGTACGATCGCCGGCACCCGCCACGACACGTCGAACGCCCTGCTCATGAAGGCGTTCGATCTGCTCTTCGCCGTGTCGATCGGCGCGCTCGTGATCGTGTCGGCGGTGGCGACGTTCTTGGGATCGTCGTTCGTCGACACGGTTCTCGGCTGGCTCGGCAGCCCTGACAACGGTCTGGCCGAGGTCATCACGAGGGCCGGCACGGTTCTCATCACCTTCGTGCTCGACGCCGTGATCATCGCATGGCTGTTCTGGCTGACCTCGGGCGCGAAGCCGAGATTCTCGGAGCTGGTGCCGGGGGCGCTGATCGGTGGAGCGGGACTCGTCGTGCTGCAGCAGGCATCCGGTCTGTTCGTCGGCGGTGCCGACAACAACCCGGTGATGGTCGGCTTCGCGTCGCTCGTCGCCCTGCTGCTCTGGTTCAACTTCTCGGCGCAGGTGGTGCTGATCGCGTGTGCGCACATCGTCGTGACGATGGAGGAGAAGCGCAATCGCGTCGCGGAGCGCTTCGGCGCCGAGACGCTGAAGCAGCGTGCCGTGCGATCGGCCGAGCGCGACCTGCGCGTCGCGGAGGACGCGCTCATCGCGGCGCGCGACGCAGAACGGGCCGAGCAGGAGAAGGAAGCCGAGCGCGACCGGGTCTCGTGAGCGCTCCGGATTAGGATGAGTTGCTATGGCCCCTGATCGCTCCGTGGAGATCGAGAAGAAGTTCGACGTCGATGCCGGCACGCCGATCCCCGATTGGACGTCGATCGCCGGAGTAGCGCGCGTTTCGGCGGGCGAAGAGCGCCACCTCGACGCGGGGTACCTCGACACGGCGCAGCTTCGATTGGCGAAGTTCGGGGTCGCGGTGCGCCGTCGCGTCGGCGGTCCCGATGCCGGTTGGCATATCAAGGGCCCGCTCGTGAATGGAGGCCGCGTCGAGCTCGGCTGGCCGCTCAGCGATGACATCCCGGCCGAGCTCGTGGCCGAGATCGCGGAGTGGACGACGGATCCGCTCGCGCCGCTCGCACGCATCGTCAATGACCGCACGGCTTACGATCTGCTCGACGCCGACGGCCGCGTCATCGCCGAGTTCGTAGATGATCGGGTGCGTGCGAGCGACCTGCGCCGCGGCATCGACCGCGCATGGTGCGAGTGGGAGATCGAGCTCGGCCCCGCCGTGCCGGACGACATCGACGCGTTCTTCGCGCAGGTCGAGGCCGTGGCGCTCGCCGCGGGTGCCCGCCCCGCTTCCTCTGCTTCGAAGCTCGCGCGGGCCCTCGGGCGCTGAGAACGCACCGCACCCCCGGCGCAGCGAGCGGTCGGGGTTCGGAGTACCGCTGATCGGAGCACGGCTTGTTCCGTCATGCTCAAGGGGGCAGACAAACAGAGCGCTGAGGTCTAGGGTCATCCACACGACGAAGTTTCACCGACTGCTGTGAAGCAGGGGAACGGAGGCGAGTTGGCATCAGCACGCGTCATCGGCGCCGATGCTGTCGGCACCAGGCAGAACACTCTCGGATCTGCGTCCGTGCTGAGCCACGAACTCCGCCGCATTCCCGACATCGGGCGCTCACCGCGCGTTTCGAATGCGCGCGTTCGCGAGCCGCGCTGCGCAGCCGGGAGCCGCTCGAGGCACCGCCCGGCCGACCGCACCGTCGTGCCTGATCTCCCCGAGGCGAGCGGCCGCGGGGCGTCCGAAGAGAACACGCACAAGGTGAGTGATACCTAGCGAATACCCGAGAGGAGCCGATCATGGACATGAGTCCGTTCGAGCAGTGGGAATCAGAGATCCGCGGGTACTGCCGCGCCTATCCGACCGTCTTCTCTCATGCGTCCGGCGCACGACAGGTGGCCGAGGACGGCACGAGCTACATCGACTTCTTCGGCGGCGCGGGCGTGCTCAACTTCGGGCACAGCAATCCGCTCATGAAGAGGGCGATGATCGAGTTCCTCGAGGCCGATGGCATCGCCCACAGCCTCGACACCTACACCACCACGAAGCGCGATTTCGTGACGCGCTTCCACGACGTGATCCTCGCCCCGCGCGGCATGGACCACAAGATGCAGTTCATGGGACCGACCGGGGCCAACGCCGTCGAAGCGGCGCTCAAGCTCGCGCGCCTGGCCACGGGCCGCCAGGAGATCGTCGCGTTCTCGCACGGCTTCCACGGCATGACGCTTGGTGCGCTGGCGGTCACCGCGAACGATGCCTTCCGCAAGTGGGCCGGCGTACCGCTGGATCACGTGCTGCGCCTGCCCAACGAATTCGCGCCGGGCGGCGGCATTCAGAGCCTCGACGCGTACCGCGACGCGCTCGCCGACGCGTCATCCGGACTGCGCCCGCCGGCGGCATTCATCGTCGAGGCAGTGCAGGCTGAGGGCGGGGTGTGGGTGCACAGCGAAGCTTGGCTGCATGCCGTCCAGCGCCTGGCGCGTGACGTCGGTGCGCTGTTCATCATCGACGACATCCAGGCAGGCTGTGGGCGCACCGGATCGTACTTCAGCTTCGATTCGATGGGATTGGATCCCGATATCATCACCCTGGCCAAGGGCCTCGGCGGGTACGGAACGCCCATCGCGATGAACCTCAATAAGCCCGAGATCGACGCGCACTGGAGCCCCGGTGCGCACACCGGCACGTTCCGCGGCCAGGGGCTGTCTTTCGTCGCCGGCACCGTGGCGCTCGACTACTTCACCGATGACGAGCTGATGCGCGAAGTGGCGATCAAGGGGGAGCGCATGGCTGCGAAGCTGCGCGCGATCGCGGAGGCTCACCCCGGTCGCGGATGGGCGGTGCGCGGCAAGGGCATGATGCAGGGCCTCGACGTCGTCGACGGATCCCTTGCGAAGCGCGTTCAGACGCAGTCGTTCGAGAACGGCCTCCTGATCGGACCGTGCGGCAGCGACGGCCGCGTGGTGAAGCTGATCCCACCGCTCGTCACTCCCGACGACGACCTCGATGAGGGGCTGGACATCCTCGAGCGGTCGGTCGCGAGCGCTGCAGAGGG
>Ga0308157_10002551_pt1 | contig 29387 bp, 23 predicted proteins | sample PhyBR1_FD_201035 | JGI IMG/M metagenome (GOLD analysis project Ga0308157, IMG submission 201035) | Phyllosphere microbial communities from UC Gill Tract Community Farm, Albany, California, United States - DLSLB.R1 | ecosystem: Host-associated > Plants > Phyllosphere > Unclassified | place: USA...
ACAATCTAACTTTTCATTATATAGATTTTATGGTTAAAAAAATATTGACACCGGCAACAATTGCAATATTCTTTTGGGGAATAGGGCTTCTTACTATAAATCAATACTTCTATGAATACTTAAGGACTTACTTATATATCTCAATAATAGTTGCGATTGGCTGTATAGTCTTTGATAAAATTAAGGAGAATAGAGAAGAGAAAGAAGAATAGAATCAAGCAATGCAAAATCGCATTTAAACGTTTTTAGTTTTGTTTTTTTATTTTGGGGGGAACAGCTCATTTTTATGAGCTGTTTTTTTGTTTTAGCTGCATCTAAAATTCTTAAGCCAATTTTTGGATTACAAATTTTATTAAATGCTCAAATAATCTATATTTGTAATTCAAAAAATAAAACGAATACCTTAATATGAAATTACTAGAAGGAAAAGTTGCAATTATTACTGGTGCAAGCCGTGGAATTGGAAAAGGAATTGCAGAAGTTTTTGCTAAACATGGAGCAAACGTTGCTTTTACATATAGCTCATCTGCAGCATCTGCAGAAGCTTTAGAAGCAGAATTAAATAGTTTAGGAGTTAAAGCAAAAGGATACCAATCTAACGCAGCAGATTTTAACGAAGCTCAAACCTTTGTTGATGCTGTTTTAGCAGATTTTGGAACTGTAGATATCTTAATCAACAATGCTGGAATTACAAAAGACAACCTTTTAATGCGTATGTCTGAGGCAGATTTTGACCAAGTAATTGATGTAAACTTGAAATCGGTTTTTAATATGACAAAAGCGATTCAGAAAACTTTCTTGAAACAAAGAGCAGGATCAATCATCAATATTAGTTCTGTTGTTGGAGTTTCTGGAAACGCAGGTCAAACAAACTACGCAGCTTCTAAAGCTGGTGCAATCGGATTTACTAAGTCTGTAGCATTAGAATTAGGTTCTCGTAACATTCGTTGCAATGCAATTGCTCCAGGTTTTATCGAAACTGAAATGACTGCAAAATTAAGCGAAGATGTGGTAAAAGGATGGAGAGAAGGTATTCCGTTGAAACGCGGAGGAACTCCAGAAGACGTAGCAAATGCTTGTCTATTCCTTGCTTCTGATATGAGCGGATACATTACAGGACAAGTTCTTAATGTTTGCGGAGGAATGCTAACATAAGGTACTGAGGTACTAAGTTGCAAAGGTTCAAAGGTTTTAGTATTCAGTCTATTCTGATTCTAGATAGCTGAACACTTTTAGTCAAGTAATTGACTTTTAAAATCTGATGACTGTAAACTGATACTGAATACTAAATAAATATGACGACAAACACGATTCTTTTATTATTGCTTTCTTTAGTAATTGCTGGTGGTTTATCGTACTTTCAATATTTTTTCAGAGCCAAAAGTAAATCCAATGTGATTATACTTTTGGCTTTTTTACGTTTTTTGGCCATCTTCGGATTATTGGTTTTATTAATCAATCCGATAATATCCAAAAACTCACTAGAGATTACCAAAACGCCTTTGGCAATTGTGGTAGACAATTCTAGTTCTATTGCAACTTTAAAATCAGATAAAAAAGCAGTCGAATTATATCAAAAACTAGTTTCAAATCCGGCTTTAAAAGAGAAATTTGAAATCCAATCTTATCAGTTTGACAACGATTTTAAAACTTCAGATAAATTTGATTTTAAGGGAAATCAAACCAATTTGGACGAAGCGGCAAAGAATTTAAAAAGCATCAACAAAAATCTGATTTTCCCGACAGTAATTATTACAGACGGAAATCAAACTACAGGAAACGACTATGTGTATAGATTCGATCCTGTCAATAAAGTTTATCCTTTGGTTGTGGGAGATACAACTACTTTTTTTGATTTAAAAATCAATCAGCTTAACGTAAACAAGTACGCTTTTCATAAAAATAAATTTCCTGTTGAAGTTTTTCTTCAGTATGCTGGTAACAAAACGGCAAATGCAGAATTTACCATTTCGCAAGGAAATACTGTTGTAGCAAAAGAAAAACTTTCGTTTTCGCCTTCAAAAAAAACAGCCTCTTTAAACTTGCTATTACCAGCGGATAAAGTGGGATTACAGATCTATAAAGCCAGTATTCAATCTTCGGCTAAAGAAAAAAATAGCTACAACAATATCAAAAATTTTGCAGTTGAAATTATCGATCAGAAATCAACAATTGCTATTGTTTCTGCAATTAACCATCCAGATATTGCATCTTTAAAACGATCAATTGAAGTTAATGCACAGCGTAAAGTGATATTGGTTAAACCAAACCAAATTAATGACTTACAAGATGTTTCTGTTTTGGTCTTGTATCAGCCAACAACGGCTTTCAAACCGATATTTGACAATAATAAATTAAAAGGAACAAATGCCTTTATTATAACAGGAAACAATACTGATTTCAATTTTTTAAATCAGCAGCAAAATAATCTGATTTTTAAAATGAGCAATCAGCGAGAAGATTTCCTTAGCGAATTCCATTCTGATTTTAATCTGTTTGCAATTGACGATATTGGTTTTGAAAATTTCCCGCCTCTGCAGAATCCTTTCGGAAATATTAGTACAAATGGAAATGTGTCAGTTTTGCTTTCGTCAAAAATCAGAAACGTTTCTACAAATGCGCCATTATTGGCTTTCGCCGAAAATCAAGGAAAAAGAACTGCTTTCCTTTTAGGAGAAAATAGCTGGAAATGGCGTCTACAAAGTCATGTTGATAATCAGTCTTTTGAAAAATATGATGTTTTTATTGATAAAATTGTTCAATATTTAGCATCATCGACTTCAAAAAAATCTTTAGTAGTAACACACGAAAGTTTTTATAATTCTGGAGAAGAAATTATCATCAACGCGCAATATTTCAACAAGAATTATGAGTTTGACGAAAAAGCCAGACTTACAATTAGCGTGGTAAATGTAGCGACCAAACAAACTAAAAATTACGATTTACTAAAAGGAAGCAATTCTTTTTCAGCTAACTTAGAAGGACTTCCTGCTGGAAAATATAGCTTTACAGTAAAAGAACTAAATTCAAATACTTCATACGCAAGCCATTTTGAAATTTTAGATTTTGATATCGAAAAACAGTTTGTAAATCCAGATGTGCAGAAATTACAGCAGTTGGCACAACAGACAGGAGGAAAAGCATTTTTTGAAGATCAAACCGATAAATTGATTAATGTACTTTTAGAGAATAAGGAATACAAATCAATAGAAAAGAATATTTCAAGTAAAACTCCAATTATTGATTGGGTTTGGTTATTGATTTTGATTGCTACTTTACTAACAATTGAGTGGTTTGTTAGAAAGTATAATGGGTTACTTTAAGTTGCAAAGGTTCAGAGAGACAAAGGTTCAAAGTTTTTCACTAACTTGAAACTTTAAACGTGAAACAAAATAAACCAAAATCATGGACTTCAGGCTAAAAGTTTTTTACACCGTTGCGCTCCGCCTTAATTTTACTAAAGCGGCAACAGAATTGTATATTACACAGCCGGCAGTTTCTAAGCATATTCAAGAGTTAGAAGAAACTTATAAAACCAAACTCTTCGAGCGAAACGGTTCCAAAATTGCTTTGACTCCAGCAGGAAAAATTCTTCTAAAGTATACTAAAAGCATTTTTGATATTTATCGCGAAATAGATTTTGAAATGAGTTCGTTTAATGCGGAGCGTCAAGGATTGCTTAGGCTAGGAGCGAGTACAACCATTTCTCAATATATTATTTCTCCAGTTTTGGCTAGTTTTCATCAAAAACAAAAAGATATAAAAGTCAATTTACTGAATGGAAATACAGAACAAATCGAAAACGCCTTAATCAATAAAGAAATCGAAATCGGAATTGTAGAAGGACAATCGAAAAATCAATCTATAAAATACATTCCGTTTTTAAAAGATGAATTGGTTTTGGTTTGCAATAGCAAAAATCCTTTTGTCAAGAAAAATGAAATTTCGGTAAATGATTTAAAATCAATGAAATTCATAACTCGAGAGCGCGGATCGGGAACACTTGAAGTTATTGAATTCGCCTTGAAAAAAGCTGGCTTAAAATTCTCGGATTTACAAATTGAAATGCAGCTTGGAAGTACAGAAAGCATAAAATCATATTTGTTAAACTCAGATTGTTTTGCTTTTATGTCTATTCATGCCGTGAGTAAAGAGTTGAAAAATAAAGAATTGATTGTTTTAGATGTTGAAAAGTTATCAATAGAAAGATATTTTTATATTGCTACTTTACAAGGGAAATCAGATTCATTATCAGAACTGTTTATTCAAAATTTGGCAATTCATTATAACTTGAAGTTATAGCCAATTGTAATTTACGATTGGCGTTTTCAATATAAACGGCGGAACTTTGCAACATAATATCAATACCCATTTATTTTGAAAACAAAAGAACAAACCACAGCACAATTATTTGAAATTAATCAATCAGTACAGCAAGTGCTTTTTCTCGCTGTAATTCTTTTATGTTTATTTTCGATTATTTCTCCACCAATTGCGCTTTTATTGGGAGTTTTAATTGTCAATCTTTTCGGGAATCCATTTGTAGAATTCAATCATAAAGCGATTACATTTTTATTGCAGTTTTCGGTTGTTGGTTTAGGATTCGGAATGAATGCCAACAGCGCAGTTTCAGCAGGAAAAGAAGGATTTGTTTTAACTGTTTTTTCAATCTTTAGTACTTTACTTTTCGGGCTTTTTTTAGGTAAGTGGCTTAAAACAGAAAGAAAAACGTCTCATTTAATCTCTTGCGGAACAGCGATCTGTGGAGGAAGTGCTATTGCGGCAATTTCGCCAGTAATCAAATCAAACGAAAATCAGACTTCAATTGCTTTGGGTGTTATTTTTATACTGAATTCAATTGCTTTATTTGTTTTTCCGTTCATCGGACATCAATTAGATTTATCTCAAAAAGATTTTGGTTTATGGTGTGCCATTGCAATTCATGACACCAGTTCTGTGGTCGGTGCAGCCAATAAATATGGTGCTGAAGCACTGCAAGTCGCTACAACAGTAAAATTGGCGAGAGCTTTATGGATTATCCCAATTTCAATCTTGACCGCTTTTCTTTTTAAAAGCAAGAATTCAAAAATCAAAATACCTTACTTTATAGGTCTGTTTGTTATAGCAATGCTAGTGAATACTTATATACCGTCAACAGCCATTTTTACTGGTCATCTTGTTGGAATCGCAAAAATTGGTTTAACGGTAACCTTGTTTTTGATTGGAGCAACTTTAAATTTCGCAACTTTAAAAACAGTAGGAGTAAAGCCTTTGCTTCAAGGTGTTTTGCTTTGGATTTTTATAGCCGTTTTGGCTTTAGTATCAATTCTTTATTTAGGCTAATATTTTTAACTGCAAAGAGCGCAAAGAGCGCAAAGAATTACGCAAAGTTCGCAAAGTTCGCAAAGTTTTTTGTGCAAAGCTTTGCGAACTTTGTGTTTTATTCAAATTTTAGGCAAATAAACTTTGTGTTCTTTGCGGTAAAACTATACTCAAAGTTTTTTAACTTTTACTTTACATTGGAGAATTTTACAATTGGTTTGTCAATCATTTTGTAAAATTTTCCTTTGAAAGCAAAACGTCGTTCAATCTCAAAATTGAATGACTTTTTTGTTTTGGCCATTGCCGCAATTTCTTCAGGAACATTGGTTTCAAACTCATCTTGAGCTTTTAATGCTTTATTGAAAGATCCCTTTGTTTTGATGATAATATCTCTAAAATGCTTTTTTGTATTATCATTTACAACGGTGTAAGTTCCAGTCCATTCTATGCTTTGAACGTTGGTAAGCTGATAATCGTTCACTTCCATTATAGGCTGGTATTTTCCATCAAAACCAGCAACTAGATACAACCAACCTTCAAAAGGCCCGCCAGCGCCACCATTAACATGCAATAATGTAAAAGCAAACTGATCTTCTCCAATCTCGACCAATTTTGGAGTTGGACATTGTGCAAAAGAGCCAAAAGCGGCAACTGCTGGCTGAAAAGATCTCATATCCCAAGAATTGCCATTTTTTGCAAATTTTGCCAACCCAAGCAATCCGCCGGAAAAACGTCCTGTCTGAAGTCCATCTTCATCATGGACAGAATGATTAAAAGCTAATATTTTATATTGATTGCCTTTTGAATCTGAATAGTCGATATTTGCTAAAAGTCTCGTTGCAACACCTTCTGTGTATGGAAATAACTGATCGCCTTCAACACCGTTTACATCTGTAAAAGGAGAAGGTGTACAAGTTTTACAGATCCAACTAATGAAACCGCTTCCGTCGCGTTTGCCATATTCTGTGCCAGGAAAAAGCTCCCACATTACCTTTTTTGCTTTAAAAGGTTCGGCTATTTTTAAAATCCTTTTTTGATTTAAGATGGTGTCGTTTACTTTACCTGGTTTTAATTCAATTTCTTGAGCAAAGCAAATGCTAGATAAAAGACTAGCAGCAATAAGAAAAGTATGGCGCATATGTAAGATTTAATACTAAAACAAACTTACAAAGAAAATTATTGTTAATATGAACTTCTGTTGCTTTTGGAGCGAAAAATCTCAAAAAAATAAATTTAGTAAATCTTAATTACAGTATTTTTTGCGTATTCTTTAATTAAAACTAAATTTGCTCCCTCTAATAAAAAAACAAATGAAGAAAATCCAAATGAGACCAAAACTAATCGCTTTCGGAGCTTTAGTTATTGGGTTTATTATGCTGTCATGGGGAAATGTTGGCCATGAGCGTATTAACAAAGCAGCTGTAATGGCTTTACCAAAACAATTACAGATCTTTTTTTACAATCACATTGATTTTATTACACAAGAAGCATCGGTTCCAGATATCCGTAAGTATGCTTTAAATTATAAAGAAGAAGGTCAAAGACATTATTTTGACATGGAAAACTTCGGCCCTGCTGACACTTATCCACAGACATTAGAAGAAGCAAAACAAAAATATGATGCTAAATTTTTAAGCGATAACGGAATCTTGCCTTGGTATATTGAAGATATGATGGCAAAGTTGACTAAAGCTTTTAAAGAAAAAAATAGAGCAGAAATCTTATTTCTTGCAGCAGATTTAGGCCATTATGTTGGTGATGCGCATATGCCTTTACACACTTCTAAAAATCACGACGGACAATTGACTGATCAAAAAGGGATTCATTCTCTTTGGGAAAGCAGATTGCCAGAATTATTCGTTAAGAACTACAAATTAAATGTTCCAGAGGCACAATATTATGCTAATGTTCACAAGGCAATTTGGGATATGATTAATGATACTCATACCTTAGCGCAACCTTTGTTGGATATTGATAAAAAACTGAGAGTAGAAACTCCAGAGAATAAAGTTTTTGAAATGGATGCTGAAGGTAAAATCGCAAAAACGAAATACAATACTTCTAAATTCTCTGATGAATATGCTAAAAAATTACACGAACAATTGAACGGAATGGTTGAAAGCCAAATGAGAAAAGCAATTGCAGCAACGGCAAGTTTTTGGTATACTGCTTGGGTAAATGCAGGTAAACCTGATTTAAGCGATTTAGACTCATCAGCTGTTACACAAAGAAACTATCAATTTTTGCAGGATGATTTAAAATTGTACCAAAGAGGAGATTTATTTGGAATGAAGAATCAAAACGACTAAAGTTCTCTTCAAGTCAAACATAAAAAAAGCCGCAAACTCTCTAAGTTTGCGGCTTTTTAATTATTTATGTTTTACTTCGTTTGCATAAAGTTTAGCATTTTTTGCAGCTAAATCTTTAAACTGATATTCTTTCTCTTTCAATACATAAGATGCTGATTGATAATAAGAAATAGTTTCATCGACCAGATTTTCATTTTCGGTTTTTAACGGAATTTCATCGTAATGAATTTGAAATTCAGGAGAAATTCCAGCTTTCTCATTAAGCTTCAATTGAAATTGTTTTATTTGCTGTTTTGGAGATAAAATTGTCAAAACATTGTCTTTTATTAAACCAAGATCTTGATAGGTTGCTATAAAAGCTCTTGGCTGATAGGTTGGTTTAAATACATCTTGTCCAAAAAATTTGCTTTCGTAGTCAAAATTAAGAAGTCCGAATAATGTTGGCATAATATCAATCTGCGACATTAATTTGGTATACTTTTCAGGTTTTATACTTGGCGAATATATCAGAGCAGGGATTCTGTATTTATCTAACGGAAGTTCTGTTTTTCCAGCACTCGAAGCACAATGATCAGCTATGATTACAAAAACGGTATTTTTAAACCAAGGCTGTTTTGATGCCTGATTAAAGAATTGTTTAAGTGCGTAATCTGTATATTTCACACCTCCATCACGAGATTTAATATTTCCAGGAATATCAATTTTGTTATTAGGGTAAGTAAAAGGTCTGTGGTTGCTTACTGTCATAATATGATTGAAAAAAGGCTTGTTTTGTTTAGCCTCAGCACTCATAACTTTGATTGCTTTATTGTACATGTCTTCATCGCAAACTCCCCAAACGTTAGAAAAAGTGACTTCATTTTCAGCAAAGCTCGATTTGTCAATAATCTGATAGCCGTTTCCTGAATAAAAGTCCTGCATGTTATCAAAAAAAGCATCTCCGCCATACATAAATTTAACATTGTAGCCTTTTTTAAGGAACACCGATCCAGTTGAGAATTTATTTTTATTGTCTTCTCTTTTTACAACACTTTCACCAGCTGTTGGAGGTAAGCATAAAGTAACGGCTTCAAGCCCGCGAACTGTACGATTTCCAGCAGCGTAAATGTTTGTAAAGAGCAAACTTTTTTGTGCAAGACTGTCTAAAAATGGCGTTATGTTCTGTTCGTTTCCATACATTTTCATGAAATCAGCACTTAAGCTTTCAATTGTAATTAGCACTACATTTTTACGCTGTTCTAGAGAATCTTCTTTTATTTCGCGCAATGTGTTTTTTCCTGATATAGAAGGTAAATTCTGTTTTAGCAGAGCAAATGCTTTTTCGTTTGGAATTGTTTTATAAAATTTAAAATAATCCAATTTGTTATTTTGGAAAGCTAGATAGAATTTATAGATCCCGTTTGATTGTAACTCATTAACAAAGACATTTTTAGAGTTTTCTGTTTTAGCTAATCCTGGTACAGCTACTAAAGAGGCAAAAAATAGAACTGCATAAAGAGCTGTAATTTTTATTTTGTCACTAAAACTCGGAATTTCATCAATATAATTTCTTGATTTTTTAATAATAAAATAAGTGATGATTCCTGTAATAATGAATAAAGCAGAAAATATTGGGATTACAGGATAAGACTGCATAATGTTTCCAATAACTTCGTTGGTGTAAATCAGATAATTGACAGCTATGAAGTTGTATTTTACACCAAACTCATTCCAGAAGAAAAATTCACTTATTGCATTCTGAAGAATAACTATAACGTACAAAAAGATAACAAAAGCAAAAAGCCAAAACCTGATTTTATCTCTATGTTTTGGAAGAAAAAGAAAAAGTGCAAACAAAAGTGTTTTTAACGAAACAAAAATCAGAACGATTCTTGGCAAAGCACCGCCGTATTCATCAAAAATGCTTTTTCCCGATGCGATATAAAGTAAAAGCGCAATAAAACCTGCTAGTACAATATACCCGTAAGGCTTGTTGTATTTTGAATTGGAAATAAAAATAAGGTAAAGCCATAAAAAGCCTGAAGCCAGTACAAATACAAAAGAGTCTGATAGTAAACCCAATGAGAATATTTTTAAGCTCTCTGTAAATGTGAAAGTACTTTGGGTAATAGGATGAAATAGCAATACCATTCTAAGTGTAAAACTCACAATAAAATACAATAAAGCAAGATTGTAGAAAGGCGAAAGTTTTTTGTAAAAATTCATCAGTTTTATTTTTTTACAAAATTACTTTCGAATGATTAATGCCAGATTAAGTTCGACTTTTACCTTACTTAACATTAACTTAAAGTTTGCTTAAGATATTGGTTTTCTTTATTTATTGCTGTGTTGAACTGTTTCTGAGAGCTAAATTATCTATCTTTGAATGGCAAAAATGAAATTCAAATTTTAATCAGATACGATAAATGCACATTTTAATAGTTGAAGACGAAGTAGGGATTGTTCAATTTCTAAAACAGGGTTTGCAAGAAGAAGGTTATCAAATTACTACTGCAGGTGACGGTTCTAAAGGGTTTGAGCTGGTTCAGGAGCAAAAATTTGACTTAATTCTTTTAGATTGGATGCTGCCAAAAATTAACGGTCTCGATTTATGCAAAGCCATTCGAATTAAAGATCAAGACACTCCAATCATTTTTTTGACAGCAAAAGATACTGTTCAAGAAACTATAGAAGGTCTGAAAGCTGGAGCAAACGATTATATTAAAAAACCTTTTAGTTTTGAGGAATTGGTTGAGCGAATAAAAGTTCACTTTAGAAACAAAAAACAAACTGAAACCCTGACTCTCGGAAATATTACAATGGACTTGTCCAGACATATTGTATTGAAAGGTGATGAAGAAATTTCATTAACTCAGCGAGAATTTGAACTTTTAGCATATCTGATTCAGCATAAAGGAAAAGTCTGCACTAGAAACCAGATTTTAAGAGATGTTTGGGAAATCAATTTTGAGTACGATACAGGCGTAATAGATGTTTTTATGAACGCGATTCGAAAAAAACTGAACCTTAAAATCGAGGAAGATTACATCAAAACCATTCGAGGCATTGGATATATTGCCAATGATTAACAAATGACATCATTATCTTTTAAAAACAGAATAGCATTAAATTATATTGTAGGAACAGGACTGTTGATTTTAGCGGTCTTTTCTGCTATTTATTTTATTGTAAAACTGACAGTTTACAATCATATCGATGAGAATTTGAACATAGAAATTCAAGATCATCTAAAAGAGTTAAGAATAGAAAAAGGCGTCGTAATCTTTATGGATGCCGAAGAATGGGAGGAAAGAGAACATAATTCGGTCGACGTAAATCCAATTTTTGTTCAGTTTTTGGATTTGAACAAAAAAATCATTGAAAAATCACCTAATTTAAAAAATGAAAAACTCGTTTTTCACAGAAAAAGTGAAGATTTTCACCCTTTTGATACTAAATTATTAGGAAATAAAATTCGTCAAATTCAGGTTCCGCTCCATGTGCAGTCTAAGAAAGTTGGTTATTTGCTTATTGCAATGTCGCTTTCCGACTCTTCAAAAGTTTTGGATAATCTGATGGACACTTTATTGATTACTTTTCCCATCATTTTGTTGATTCTGTTTTTCTTAGCTAGATTTTATGCGGGACGAAGCATTAAACCTATAAATAATATTATTCAGACCTCAAAAGTTATTACTAAAGACAATCTTAAAGCGCGTATTCCGTTGCCAAAAACAAGAGATGAACTGTTTACACTTTCTAAGACTATAAATAATCTATTAAACCGAATTGAAGATGCAATTGAACGTGAAAAACAGTTCACTTCAGATGCTTCTCATGAATTGAGAACACCGTTAACTGTTATTAAAGGAACACTTGAAGTGTTGATACGCAAACCTCGAGATAGCAAAGAATACGAAGAAAAAATAAATTATTGTATTAATGAAGTTGACCATTTAAATTCTCTTGTTGATCAGCTGCTTATGATGGCTCGTTTTGAGAATCAGAAACAGAATATTCTTAAAGAAAATGTTTATCTGAATGCTGTAATTTTAGATGTTCTCAAGTTGAATACAGAGAAAATTAAATCGGGAAAAATAAATGTGATTTTAGAGGCATCTGAAGAATTTTATATTTATTCAGATAATTACTTAACTGTAACAATTATTCGAAATATAATTTCAAATGCAGTAAAATATTCAAAACCTAACAGTGAAGTTAGAATTTCATTATCAAGAGAAAATCAGAAAATTATCTGTAATATTTTGGATCATGGGATTGGAATTGCGAAAAAAGACCTTGAGTCAATTCTGAATCCTTTTTTCAGATCAGATTCGCTAAGTCATTCAGAAATTAAAGGAACTGGTCTTGGATTGTTTATTGTAAAACGAATGACAGATTTGCTTAAAATTAAATTTAAAATTGAAAGTGAAATTGGGGTTGGTACCAACGTGCTATTGGTTTTTGATGAATATGATAATTCGTTAAAGTAATTTTAAAATTATTAGTCATATCGCAGTGTACAATGATTTTTAACAATAAACTATCGTTAAGTTAAAATAAAAATTGCTTTTTAATTATTTTATCTAGTATATTTGCAACCGAATCAAAGAAGTAAAAAACAAAACAAATCATGATTTCAATTCAATTACATCATCATCATTTACATTATTGCTCTCAAGCGATGTGTTAATGGTATGCGTGTAAATCATCATATTTTAAAACCCGTTTGAGTACATCAAACGGGTTTTTTAATTTAAGCTCTCTTTGTACTCAAACTATTAATCCAACAAACAACTAAAAAATGAGTACTTTAAAAATTGCAATTCAAAAATCTGGTCGTTTAAACGAAGACAGCATTCAAATTCTAAAAGACTGCGGCATTTCAATAAACAATGGAATCGACCAGCTAAAAGCTGAAGCTTCAAATTTTCCTCTTGAAGTTTTATACCTGAGAAATTCAGATATTCCTCAATATTTAATTGACGGAGTTGTGGATTTAGCCATTGTTGGCGATAATCTTTTAGTAGAAAAAGGAAAAGGAATCGAAGTGGTTCAAAAATTAGGATTCTCAAAATGTAAAGTTTCTGTAGCAGTTCCTAAAACCTTCGAATACAATTCTGTACAAGATTTAGCCAATCTTCGTATTGCTACATCTTATCCAAATACAGTAACAGAATATTTTAATAAATTTGGTATAACCGTAGATATTCACCAAATCTCTGGTTCTGTAGAAATTGCTCCAAATATTGGTCTTGCAGATGCAATTGTTGATATTGTTTCAAGCGGAAGCACTTTATTTAAAAACAACTTAAAGGAAGTTGAAGTTATTCTAAAAAGTGAGGCGGTTTTAGCAGTTTCTCCAAAAGTTTCTCCTGAGATCCAAAAACATATTGATACTTTAAAATTCAGAATTCAAGCGGTTTTACGAGCTAGAAATTCAAAATATATCCTAATGAATGTTCCAAACGATAAAATTGAAGCCGTTGGGAAAATCCTTCCAGTTTTGAGAAGTTTAACAGTTCTTCCATTAGCACAAGAAGGCTGGAGCAGTGTTCACTCCGTAATCGATAAAGATACTTTTTGGGATGTAATTGACCAGTTGAAAGAAGTAGGGGCAGAAGGAATTCTAGTTTGTCCAATTGAGAAAATGGTACTATAAAAAGAAATTTCAATTTTTAAATTCCAAATTCCAAGTTTAGCATTGAACTTTAAAATAAAGAATTGGAATTTTAGAAATTTGGAATTTAATATTGAAAATATTATGAATAAAATAGACAATCCAAAACCAGAAATCTGGTCAGAAATATTAAAAAGACCGACTAAGACCGTTGACGACATTGAGGTTACAGTGAAAGAAATTTTTAAAGAAGTTCAAAGAAAAGGAGATGAAGCTGTTGCAAAATACACTTCAATTTTTGATGGTATTTCGTTAGAAAATTACGAAGTTTCTCAAAAAGAAATTGAAGAGGCGATTGGTTTGATTCCAGCTGAACTGAAAGAAGCTATTGAATTAGCAAAAGACAATATTTATAAATTTCACAGCGCTCAAAAAACAGAGCGTATTTCTGTTGAAACTGTTGAAGGAGTAAACTGTTGGCAGGAGAAGAGGCCGATTCAAAAAATTGGTTTATATATTCCAGGAGGAACAGCGCCATTGTTCTCGACTGTTTTAATGTTGGCAGTTCCGGCAGAAATTGCTGGCTGTAAAGAAATTGTGTTATGCTCTCCGCCTGATAAAAAAGGGAAAATTAATCCGGCAATTTTATATGCTGCAAATTTATGTGGAGTAACTAAAATTCTAAAAGTTGGCGGTATTCAAGCTATTGCAGGAATGACTTTTGGAACACAATCAATTCCAAAAGTGTATAAAATTTTTGGGCCAGGAAATCAGTTTGTTACTGTTGCAAAACAATTGGCTACTCAGTTTGGTGTGGCTATTGATATGCCTGCGGGACCTTCTGAATTGTTAATCGTTGCCGATAATACTGCTGTTCCAGCTTTCGTTGCATCAGATTTATTGTCTCAGGCTGAGCACGGAACAGATAGTCAGGTGATTTTAGTTTCGACTTCAAAAAAACTAATTGCAGAAGTAGAAAAAGAAGTTCAATCACAACTGGAACTGCTTCCGAGAAAAGCCATAGCTGAAAAAGCGATTGAAAATTCAAAATTAATTTATGTTGAAAATGATCAGATTGCTTTAGATTTAATCAATGAATATGGACCAGAGCACTTTATAATTTGTTCTGAATATGATGATTTCTATTGTAATGGAATTGTAAATGCAGGTTCTGTCTTCATCGGAAATTATACTCCTGAAAGTGCTGGTGACTATGCGTCGGGAACTAACCATACGCTTCCAACAAATGGTTATGCGAAAAATTACAGCGGTGTAAATTTAGATAGCTTTATGAAATCGATGACCTTTCAAAAAATTTCAGAAAAGGGCATTCAGAACATAGGAAAAGCAATTGAATTAATGGCTGAAGCCGAAGGATTGCAAGCACATAAAAATGCTGTGACATTGAGATTGAAGAGTTTAAAATAAAGAGAGAAAAGAATATAGAACAAAGAGTAAAGAAAGTTCTGCAAATCAGAAGAGAATCTATCCTCTTTATTCTATTTTCTATATTCTAAAAATAAAGAAAAATGAAATTCGATTTAAATACAATAACACGTGAAAACGTAAAATCTTTAAAGCCATATTCTTCTGCGAGAGATGAGTTTGAAGATTTTGACACAGCCGAAATGATTTTTCTGGATGCCAATGAAAATCCATTTCAAAATGGAGTAAATCGCTATCCAGATCCGCAGCAGAATTCGGTTAAAGCAATTCTAGCTAAGAACAATTTGGTAAAGCAAAGCCAGATTTTATTAGGAAACGGTAGTGATGAAGTTCTTGATTTGCTTTTCAGGGCTTTTTGTGAGCCAAACAAGGATAATATTATTTCGTTGCCACCAACATACGGAATGTATGGGGTTTTGGCGAATATTAATGCTGTTGAAAACAGAGAAGTTCTATTGGCTACTGATTTTCAGCCACAAGTTGAAAAGATTTTAGAAGCCGTTGATGAGAATACCAAGATTATTTTTTTGTGTTCGCCAAACAACCCAACTGGAAATTCATTTTCAGATGAAAGTGTTGTAAAATTACTTCAAAACTTTAATGGTTTAGTCGTAATTGATGAAGCTTACATTGATTTCTCGGATAAAGAAAGCTGGCTGACAGAAATCGATGAATATCCTAATTTAGTGATTACGCAAACACTTTCTAAAGCCTATGGTTTGGCTGGAATTCGTTTAGGAATTTGCTATGCTTCCGAAGAAGTAATTTCGATTTTAAACAAAATAAAACCACCTTACAATGTAAACGAATTAACGCAACAAAGAGCTAAAGAACGTTTAAAAGATTCTGATAAAATTAAGCAAGAAATTGCTTCTATTATTGAGCAAAGAGAAGAGTTGCTTAAAGTGTTACTTGAAGTGAGTTTTGTTGAAAAAGTATATCCAACAGAAGCTAATTTTATTTTAGCAAAAGTTGATGATGCGAATAAAAGATACGATCAATTGATCGAAAAAGGAATTGTGATTCGAAACAGAACTACGCAGCCTTTATGTGAAAATTGTCTTCGTTTTACAATTGGCACAAAAGAAGAAAATGCGGTTGTAATTAGAGAATTAAAATTGTTGAGCTAAAAAAATATATAGCCACAGATTATACAGATTAATAAGATTTCTTATTCTGTTTGTGTTTAATTTTTTGCCACGAATTTCACGAATTAACACAAATTAAATTCGTGAAAATTAGTGTAATTCGGGGCAAAGAAAAAAAAACCTTGTAATCTGCTAAATCTGTGGCAAAACAAAAAAAAATGAAAAAAGTACTTTTTATCGATCGTGATGGAACGATTGTTTTAGAACCAGAAAATTATCAGTTAGACAGTTTGGATAAACTGGAGTTTTATCCAAAAGCATTTCAATATTTGGCTAAAATTGCTAACGAATTAGATTATGAATTGGCAATGGTAACCAATCAAGACGGATTAGGAACGGATAGTTTTCCTGAAGATACGTTTTGGCCAACTCAGAATTTTATTCTTAAAGCCTTTCAAAATGAAGGAGTTGTTTTTGATGAAATCTTCGTAGATAGATCTTTTCCAGAAGAAAATGCTCCAACACGTAAGCCAAGAACAGGAATGCTAACCAAATATTTGAACAATCCAGAATATGATTTAGAGAATTCTTTTGTTTTAGGAGATCGTTTGACAGATGTTGAATTGGCTAAAAACTTAGGAGCAAAAGCGATTTTCATGAATGATACAGACGGAATTGGAAGCAATGAAATTTCATCTAAACGTGAAGAATTAAACGAAACAATCGTTTTGCAAACAATGGATTGGAAAAAAATCTATGAGTTTTTAAAATTAGAAGCGCGTTCGGCTTCGATTACGCGTAAAACGAATGAAACTGATATTTACATCAATTTAAATCTTGACGGAACAGGAAAAAGCAAAATTGATACTGGAATTGCCTTTTTTGACCACATGTTAGATCAAATCTCGCGTCACGGTCAAATGGACTTAGAAATTACTGTAAAAGGCGATTTAGAAGTTGACGAACACCACACAATCGAAGATACAGCAATTGCTTTGGGAGAAGTTTTCGCGAAAGCGTTAGGAAACAAACTAGGAATCGAGCGTTATGGATTCTGCCTTCCAATGGACGATTGTTTAGCGCAGGCAGCAATTGATTTTGGTGGAAGAAACTGGCTGATTTGGGAAACTGAATTTAAACGTGAAATGGTAGGCAAAATGCCAACAGAAATGTTTTATCACTTCTTTAAATCGTTTACAGACGGAGCAAAAGCGAACTTAAATATAAAAGCAGAAGGAATCAACGAGCACCATAAAATTGAAGCAATTTTTAAAGCTTTCGCGAAAGCCATAAAAGTAGCCGTAAAAAGAGATACCGAAAAAATGATTTTACCTTCAACGAAAGGAATGCTTTAAATAAGTCAAAAGTTGAAAGTCATAAAGTCAAAAGATTTCTAAATTGTGAATTTTTAAATTGACTTTAAGACTTTGGACTTTAGACTTTAAGACTAAAATTAAATGAAAATAGTAATTATAAATTACGGAGCAGGAAATATTCAGAGCATTATGTTTGCTATTGAAAGATTAGGTTTTAAAGCTGTTCTGAGTAACAATCCAGATGAAATTAAATCGGCAGATAAAGTGATTTTTCCTGGCGTGGGCGAGGCGAGTTCGGCGATGACGAAGCTACGTGAAAGTGGTTTAGATAGTTTGATTCCGCAATTGAAACAGCCTGTTTTAGGAATTTGTCTTGGAATGCAATTGATGTGCAACAAAACTGAAGAAGGAAATACAAAAGGTTTGGGAATTTTTGATGTTGATGTTTTGAAATTTTCAAACAACGTAAAAGTGCCGCAAATGGGTTGGAATCAGATTTATGATTTAAAAACCGATTTGTTCAAAGATGTTTCTGAAAATGAATTCATGTATTTGGTTCATAGTTTTTATGCACCAAATTGTGCAGAATCTATCGCAACAACCAATTATGACGTTGAATATGCATCGGCATTACAAAAAGATAATTTTTACGGAACTCAATTTCACCCAGAAAAAAGTGGTGACGTAGGGGAGAAAATTCTTGGGAACTTTTTGAAAATGTAGAATTTTAAGTTTCAATAACAATATCAATCAAAATATCAATTTTTGAGATTCAAAAGACTTTTGACTTTAGACTTTCAAACTTTAAGACTAATAAAAAATGAGAATAATACCAGCCATAGATATCATTGAAGGAAAATGTGTTCGTTTGTCCAAAGGTGATTATGATACCAAAATAATTTACAATGAAAATCCGCTTGAAGTGGCAAAATCATTTGAAGCGCACGGAATTGAATATCTGCATTTAGTGGATCTTGACGGTGCAAAATCGAGTAAAATTGTCAACTATAAGATATTAGAACAAATCGCAACGCAAACAAGTCTAAAAATTGATTTTGGAGGCGGATTAAAATCGGATGATGATTTAAGAATTGCTTTTGAAAGTGGCGCAAACCAAATTACAGGCGGAAGTATTGCCGTAAAAAACAGAGCAATTTTCGAAAAATGGATTTCAGAATATGGTTCAGAAAAAATTATTCTTGGTGCTGATGCAAAAGATGAAAAAATCGCAGTTTCTGGTTGGTTAGAAGAATCAAATGAAGATTTGGTTCCGTTTATTCAAGATTATCAATCAAAAGGAATTCAATACGTTATTTGCACCGATATTGCCAAAGATGGAATGCTGCAAGGGCCAAGTTTTGATTTATACAGTAAAATTTTAGCTGAAGCTAAAGGAGTAAAACTAATCGCTTCAGGAGGAATTTCAACTTTTGACGAATTACCAAAATTAGCCGAATTAGGTTGCGAAGGAACAATTATCGGAAAAGCAATTTACGAGGGAAGAATTAGTTTGAAACAATTAGAGAATTACATAATAGGTTGATAGTTATTGGTTGTCGGTTGATAGTTTATAATATTGCCCAACAACCAACAACCAACAACCAACAACCAAATAAAAAATGTTAGCAAAAAGAATAATACCTTGCTTAGATATAAAAAACGGAAGAACTGTAAAAGGCGTTAATTTCGTAGACTTGCGTGATGCAGGCGATCCTGTGGAGTTGGCTGAGATTTATTCGGCTGAAGGAGCAGACGAATTGGTTTTCTTGGATATTTCAGCAACAGAAGAAAGACGCAAAACACTTGTAAATATGGTGCGAAGCGTGGCAGAAAAAATCAATATTCCGTTTACGGTTGGCGGCGGAATTTCATCTGTTGAAGATGTGGATATTCTGCTGAATAATGGAGCTGATAAAGTTTCTATTAATTCATCGGCAGTAAAAAATCCACAGTTAATTAATGATTTAGCTCAGAAATTTGGAAGTCAATGTGTTGTAGTTGCAATCGATGCAAAACAGATTGACGGACAATGGATTGTGCATTTAGTTGGAGGGAAAGTACCAACTGAATTGAATCTGTTTGATTGGGCAGTTGAAGTGGCTGAACGTGGTGCGGGAGAAATTCTTTTCACTTCGATGGACAACGACGGAACCAAAAACGGATTTGCAAACGAAGCTTTGGCTAAACTTTCAGAGTTGGTTAATATTCCAATAATCGCTTCTGGAGGCGCAGGAAACCTTCAGCACTTTGTTGATTCATTTCAAAAAGGAAAAGCCGATGCAGCTTTAGCGGCAAGTGTTTTCCACTTTAAAGAAATAGAAATCAAAGCTTTAAAACAAGAATTAAGAAATAATAATATTGAAGTTCGATTATAGTTTTGACTTTAAGACTTTGGACTTTACAACTTTAGACTAAAATTATGGAAATCGATATCAAAAGCGCACACGGATTAATTCCGGCGATAATTCAGGATTCGGAAACAAAAAATGTTTTGATGCTGGGTTATATGAATGAAGAATCGCTTCAAAAAACAATAGAAACTCAAAAAGTAACTTTCTTTAGCCGTTCTAAACAAAGGCTTTGGACAAAAGGCGAGGAAAGTGGCAATTTTTTAAACTTAGTAAGTATTAAAAACGATTGCGATGGCGACACGCTTTTAATTCAAGCAAAACCAGTTGGCCCGACTTGCCACACAGGAGCGGATACTTGTTGGCAAGAACCAAATTCTGCTAATTATGGTTTTATTTCACAATTAGAAAATACAATCAAGATTCGCAAAGAAAATGCTGATTCTGAGAAAAGCTATGTGGCTTCTCTATTCGAAAAAGGAATCAATAAAATTGCTCAGAAAGTAGGAGAAGAAGCGGTAGAAGTGGTAATTGAAGCAAAAGATAGTAACGATGATTTGTTTCTTAGCGAAAGCGCTGATTTGCTTTTTCATTATTTAATTCTGCTTCAAGCAAAAGGTTATCAATTGAATGATGTTGTGGAAGTTTTGAAAGGACGCCAAAAATAGTTTCAAATAATTTAGGAAGCATTTATTATATAGCCCGCGGTTTCAACCGCGGGAGGGCATGCAATATAACAATACGTTTCCCGCGGTTGAAACCGCGGGCTATGTTTGTAATATTTTTGTCTATCTAGGAGTGTGATTTTTTTACCTTTTAGCATTGCTCTAGTCTTCCTTAAGTTGAGAATGACAAAAAAAAATATACTATTTTAGTGCTAAATAATTATTTATGAGATTAATTGTATACTTGTTTTTGTTTTTGGTTCCGAATTTAAACTATGGCTTTAAGAAAGATATAATGCCATATTCCTTGGTTATTTCTAAAGCTGTTTTGATTGTTGACGGAACTGTCACTAAAGTTTCCAAAAATGAATATGAGTTCAAAGTAAATCAATTCATTAAAGGGAAATCTAGTTCGAAAATTAATGTCGCAATCTGGAAAGAATGGTTGTGTGATCCAAGAATGAAAGAATTAAAACCTGGGCAGAGAATGATTTTACTTTTAGAAAGATCACCATATGGAAATTTTTATCCTATCAATGAAAGTACAGGAGAGTTGTATATAGATAATAACTCTTTTCTTGATATATTTTTGCCCAAAGCTTTTTTAAACCCTACAAATTTAAAGAAAGGGATTTCTATGTTTTTGGATATGTATACGTTTTATGGAAATTTTAATGATCGATTTTATCAAAATATAAATTTCGTACGCAACAAATCCATTTTTGAAGTTTATAAAATGGCAAAAATGAATACAGCTTTTAAGTTTTTAGTTGATGATGTAGAGTATTACAAGCCAACAGAAGTACAATTTTTCCCTGTTATATAATTACTCCATAAACTCAAAAATTGCAAATTCTTGTGGCTGATGAAATCCGAAGATTAAACTTTTATAAGGCTGTAAAGCAAGATATTCAGTTGTGTTACCGTAATCAATTCTAAAAGCATTTCCTTTCCATTTTGTTCCAATTTTTGGTTTTTGAAAACCGCCATTTTCAATTTTCTCAAGACTAGAAAACGGAATTTTAATTTCTACAGTATATCCTTCGGGAGTTATTTTACTTATAGATTCGAGGCCTTTAATATCAAAACCCATTGCTGTGTTCCAACCGCCGCATTCTGGGGAAATACATTCTAAAAGTAAATCATAGTTCGTAGAAAATGCATTTACTCCAATTTCAATATAATTCTGGCTGTCTCCATCTGGATCGATAAAAATTTCTACTAGATCATCGGTATCAAATATCTGAGAGTCTCTTTTTTTTGATGTTCCAATAATTTGAGAATCATTGCATTTATAGGCTAAGAGTAAGTTTTCATCATTCCACGAAAGTGAAACAAAAGTGTTTTGCAATGCCTTTTCTCCAGAATTATGAATTACAAAAGGACCTAGAAATGGTTCGTTCCAATCAGATAAATTTCCGTCAATTATTATTGGCTTATTTGTTTTATGAACAGGAATGGTTTGTGCATTGGCAACTGTCGAAAACATCACAATTAAATAGAAAACAAGTGTAGTTAATCTCATATTATGAAATCTAAAATTTTGAAAGTACTAAAATAGAGAAGAATAATGAATTTGAATATTGTTTATTTGCATCGAGATCATAATTTTTTAAAAAACTTGATTCGAATGTTTACATTTGTTGAAGATTAAGCTGGTTTAATTACCTAATTATTTCAAATTCTAAAATAATGAAAAAATACTTTGGTGGCGTAGTTTTCGCCTTTTTGGTTGGTTTTACTACCAATGCTCAGGGACTTTTAAGCAAGTCAGAAACCGTTTTTACACATCAGGATACTTTACGCGGAAGCATTACAAAGGAAAGAGCTTGGTGGGATTTAAAATATTATCACCTTGATGTAAAAGTGAATCCAAAAGAAAAATCAATCTCAGGTTTTAATACAGTTCGTTATACTGTTTTGACAGAAAACAACCGTATGCAGATTGATTTGCAGCAACCAATGAACATTACTAAAGTAACGCAGAATGGAAAAGAATTAAAATTTGAAAGAGATGGAAATGCGTTTTTTATTACTTTAAATGAAAAGCAAAAAGTCGGAGATACAAAAGATATTAAAATTTCGTTTAGCGGAAAACCTAAAGAAGCTGTTAGAGCGCCATGGGATGGTGGTTTTTCTTGGAAAAAAGATAAAAACGGAAAAGATTTTATTGCTACATCTTGTCAAGGTTTAGGCGCGAGTGTTTGGTGGCCATGTAAAGACCATATGTATGATGAAGTAGAAAATATGCTAATTAGCGTGAATGTTCCTGGAGATTTGACAGAAGTTTCTAATGGAAGATTGCAAAGCGTTAAAAAAGAAAAAGATGGAACTAAAACTTTCAACTGGTACGTTTCAAATCCAATCAACAATTACGGAGTAAATATTAATATTGGTGATTACGTTAATTTCTCAGAAGTTTTTAAAGGTGAAAAAGGAAATTTAGATTGTAATTATTATGTTTTAAAAGATAATCTAGCTTTAGCAAAAGAGCAGTTTAAAGATGCTCCGAGAATGTTAAAAGCTTTTGAAAACTGGTTCGGACCTTATCCGTTCTACGAAGACAGTTATAAATTGGTTGAAGTTCCGTATTTAGGAATGGAGCACCAAAGTTCTGTAACATACGGAAACCAGTACAAAAATGGATATTTAGGACGTGATTTAAGCGGAACAGGCTGGGGATTAAAGTTTGATTTTATCATCATTCATGAATCTGGTCACGAATGGTACGCTAATAACATTACCTACAAAGACATTGCCGATATGTGGGTTCATGAGAGTTTTACAAACTATTCTGAAAGCCTTTTTGTTGAATATTATTACGGAAAAGATGCTGGTGCAGAATACGTAATTGGGTGCAGAAAAAATATTCAAAATGATAAGCCAATTATCGGGCATTATGATGTAAACAATGAAGGTTCTGGCGATATGTATCCAAAAGGAGCTTCAATGCTTCATATGATTCGTCAAGTAATCAATGATGATGCTAAATGGAAATCGATTTTAAGAGGTATGAATAAAACTTTTTATCATCAGACAGTTACAGGAAAACAGATTCAAGATTATATTAACGAGCAGTCTGGAATTAACTTCAACAGAGTTTTTGCACAATATTTAACTACAACTCAAATTCCGGTTTTTGAATACATATTTAAAAATGGAACTTTCGGATACCATTGGACAAACTGTGTTTCTAAATTTGATATGCCAGTAAGAGTAAAATTAAATGGTGTTGAAACTTGGCTGAAACCAACTACAGAATGGCAATCTGTGAAAACAGATAATGAAGACAGAAAACTAGAGGTTGATAAAGATTTCTATGTAACGACTTCTAATATAGTCGAATAAATTCCTTTAATTTTCAATATAAAAAATCCCAAATTCCAATTTCGTTGGAGTTTGGGATTTTTTTGATTCTAAAACCCGACAGGTTTTTAAAACCTGTCGGGTTTGTTGTTTGCGTAAAGTTTGTCATCCTGAGGAACGAAGGATCGCACTAGAAGCTATCGAATAGTAATTTTCCAATCTTTGTTGATTTACGAGTGCGATCCTTCGTTCCTCAGGATGGCAAAAAAATCGCTAAAAAACAATAAGTCTTTTAGCGCTTTTTTTATTGGAATTTGGAATTTCTTTATTGAAATTAATCTTAGCGATTATTCAGTTTCGCTTTCTCTTTAATAATATCAGCAATTTTTCTATTCTCGATTTTGCTTTCCAGCCACGAAATAATATCAAGATATAAGAAAGCTCTTTTTTCGTAAGTGTTCTTTTCTAACTCTACAAAACGAGTGTGCATTTTCTTAAATTCCTTTTTAATATCAGCAGGGTAGAAGTTGTTTAAGTTTCTTAAAAACTTGATGATTTCTTTTTGGACTTCATGCAAATCGTTCATTTTCAATAAGAACTTATAAGTGCTTTTTAAATGATTTTCTAAATAATAATCTTTTCCAAGCTCGTAATGTGCAATAAGCGACAATAATCTTGCAAAACACATTAAATCTTCACGCATGGTCAAGTTTTTATTGTTGATGATTTTATCTAGATAATTTATGCACTCATTATACTTTTCGTTTCCGAAGTAAATAGAAGCAAACTTATAGAAGAATAACATTTCGTGGTGTTCATCTAAATGTTCACTGTGCAATTTTAATTTTTCTAGAATCTCAGGAATTAAGTATTCGCTTTCCGCAAAAGTTCCTTCTAAGATATGTAAGTTTAATTTATTATTATAAACATAAAGGAATGATAAAGATGCAATATTATCATTTACAGGAAATTTGGGATCTGTTATGGTTTCTTCCAGAAGATTTAAATATTTCTTGAAATTCGATGTATATTTTAGCATATAAAGGGATTCTAAGAAATAATGATTTCCTTTTAAGAAAAATACAGGATTCAGATAAATCATGTTTGGATTATCATAAAAAAGCTGCACCCATTTATAGGCAAATTTATAACTCGCTAAGAAATCTTGAACTAGAAAGCTTCGCCAAAGATTCGCATTGTAAAACCAATATTTTTCGCGGAAACCAAATTTGCTCTCATCAAGTTTAGAGATATGTTTATTGAAGTAATCATCAATATATCTGTATTCATCGTCATTTTTTACGTAACCTGTTTTAAGCATGATTCCGTATAATTGAAGCGATAAATTGGACAATTTGCTTGAAATTGTATTTCTGTAATTTAATTCTTTGGCTTGAATAACCAATTCGTCAGCGCGGCCTTGAATACTTCGAGTAATATATTGCGATTCGATTAATTTTTCGAATTCTACAATTTCATACGCCATATATTTTTCATCATTCTCAAGAGCCTGCTGTTTTGTTTTGTCCAATATTTTTAAACTCTGCTTATATAATCCTTTGTTATAAAGAATAACAGCAAAATCCATTTGCTCGCGAAGCTGATAGCGAATATTCTGGCTAGGAATATTTAATCTTATACTCACTAAGATCTGTTTGTATAAGTATGATTTTAAGTTAGATAACTGTACTTTTTGGATAACACCGCTCTTTAGAATGAGTTTTTCATCGTAAACTTCAGATTTATCTAAAATATTGAATAATTCGATAAATTTTGTGTTTGAACTCGTCTCTAATCGGCTTGCAAAAATTTTAAACTGCCTTTTTTCTGATTTTGAAAGTGATTTGATTAGAACAAATAAGAAATCTTTTTGATGGTTAGCCATTGTAAAAAATAATAATATAACTTATTGATTATAAGTAAGTTAATGAAGTATAAATCGTTTTATAAACAGTATAATTTCATTAAAATGAATTTCGTACTGTAATAGTACAATATATATTTGTTATCAAGATGTGAAATTACATTAAATTAATGAATATGAATAGAGAGAAAGTTCAAATTTTTGACACCACTTTGCGAGATGGTGAACAAGTTCCAGGATGTAAGTTAGATACTAAGCAAAAATTAGTTATCGCAGAACGACTAGACAAAATGGGAGTTGACATTATCGAAGCAGGCTTTCCTGTGTCAAGTCCAGGCGATTTTTTATCGGTCTCTGAGATTTGTAAAATTGTAGAAAATGCAACCGTCTGCGGACTAACAAGAGCCGTAAAAAACGACATTGATGTTGCTGCAGCTGCTTTAAAGCATGCTAAGAAACCTAGAATCCATACTGGAATCGGAACTTCAGAATCTCATATACTCCACAAATTACAAACTACGCCTGAAGATATTATTGCAAGAGCAAAATTTGCTGTATCACATGCTAAATCTTATGTAGAAGATGTTGAATTCTACGCGGAGGATGCTGGTAGAACAGACAATGCGTTCTTAGCTAAAGTTTGTGAAGAAGTTATTAAATCTGGAGCAACTGTATTGAATATTCCTGATACTACTGGATATTGTCTTCCAGAAGAATACGGAGCAAAAATTAAATACTTAAAAGAAAACGTAAAAGGAATTGAAAACGTAATCCTTTCATGTCATTGTCATAATGATTTAGGAATGGCAACTGCAAACTCAATCGCAGGAGCTATAAATGGAGCAAGACAAATTGAATGTACAATTAATGGTATTGGTGAAAGAGCTGGAAACACAGCACTTGAAGAAGTGGTAATGATTTTCAAACAACACCCTTATTTAAATTTAGATACAAACATCAATACAAGAGAATTAAACGAAATGAGCCGTTTAGTTTCTGAAAGTATGGGAATGATCGTTCAGCCAAATAAGGCGATTGTTGGAGCAAATGCTTTTGCACACAGTTCAGGAATTCACCAAGACGGTGTGATCAAAAACAGAGCTACTTATGAGATCATGGATCCTTTAGATGTTGGAGTAAATGAATCTTCAATCATCTTGACAGCAAGAAGCGGAAGAGCTGCTTTGGCTTACCGTGCTAAAAAAGTAGGTTACGAATTAACAAAAGTACAATTGGATATCGTTTACATTGAATTCTTGAAATTCGCTGATATTAAAAAAGAAGTTGTAGATGCAGATATTCACCAAATTATAGAAGCTTCTAAAATAGAAGTTAATATTTAAAAAATAAACTAGGAACAATAAGGATTTAAAGACATAAATAGCGAGAGATTATGAATTTAAAAATTGCAGTTTTACCAGGAGATGGAATTGGACCTGAAGTAATATTACAAGCTAAGAAAGCTTTGTATGCCATTGGCGAAGTGTATAATCATGAATTTGTTTTTGAAGAAGCGCTGATGGGAGCGGTTGCTATCGACAAAACAGGAAATCCGTTACCGGAACAAACTTTAAATCTGTGTTTAAATACAGATGCAGTTTTACTTGGTGCGATTGGAGATCCTAAATACGATAATAACCCAAACGCAAAGGTTCGTCCGGAACAAGGATTATTAAAACTGCGAAAAGAATTAGGATTGTTTGCTAATATTCGTCCTATAAAACCTTATAAAGCCTTAATTGAATCATCTCCTTTAAAAAGAGAAATTATTGAAGGAGCTGATTTTACCATTTTTAGAGAATTAACAGGTGGAGCTTATTTTGGTACAAAAACACTTAATGAAGAAGGAACACATGCTTCAGATTTATGTGAATATTCAGAAGAAGAAATTACCAGAATTGCACATTTAGCTTTTCAATCGGCACAAAAGCGACGCAAAAAGCTAACAATGGTGGATAAAGCCAATGTTTTGGAAACTTCAAGATTGTGGAGAAAAGTAGTTCAGAAAGTGAGCGAAGAATATTCAGATGTCAAGCTTGATTTCTTATTTGTCGATAACGCAGCAATGCAGTTAATCTTAAATCCAAAGCAGTTTGATGTGATTTTGACTGAAAACTTGTTTGGAGATATTTTATCTGATGAAGCTAGTGTAATTACAGGTTCAATAGGTTTATTGCCATCTGTGTCTTTAGGAGAAAAAAATGCTTTGTTTGAGCCAATTCACGGATCATATCCGCAGGCAAAAGGAAAAAACATTGCTAATCCAATTGCTTCGATTTTAGCGGCAGCGCTTTTGTTGGAGCATTTTGGATTAACTAAAGAAGCTCATGTAATTTATAAAGCGGTAGAAAAAGCAATTGAATACAAGGTAGTTACAGTTGATTTGAAACCAGATTCAAAATTTGGGACAAACGAAGTAGGAGAGTTCGTTTCTAATTTTATTTTCAGCAAAGATGATTTGCTGTATTTTAATAATGACAATGTAAGTATTGGACAATCTACAATTGTTTAATATTTTTTGTTAAAATGTGAAGATAATAACAAGAAGTATTGTAAATGTTGAGATTTTATTTTTTTACTTCCAGAAGTTTATATACTTTTGTAACACTAAAAAATAAATGATGCAAATCTCAATTATTATTACTTCTGTCGTTGTTGTCAATGTGATTCACACATCTGCATCGGGAATGTTATAAATATAATTGAAAGACTATATTACAAACCTTCCAAATACTGGAAGGTTTTTTTTTGAATAAAAATTAAAAATTAATATAAACAAATAATGGAATTAAATAAGTACAGCAAGACCATCACACAAGATCAAACACAGCCTGCGGCACAAGCTATGTTGTACGGAATTGGTTTAACTGAAGAAGATTTAAAGAAAGCACAAGTTGGTATTGTGAGCATGGGTTATGATGGTAACACTTGTAACATGCACTTGAACGATTTAGCTAAAGATGTTAAAAAAGGTGTTTGGGATGCAGATCTTGTCGGACTTATTTTTAATACCATTGGTGTCAGTGACGGTATTTCTAACGGTACTGAAGGTATGCGTTACTCACTGGTTTCTAGAGATGTAATTGCAGATTCTATTGAAACTGTAGCAGGAGCGCAATGGTATGATAGTATTATTGCAATTCCTGGTTGCGATAAAAATATGCCTGGAGCATTAATCGCAATGGGAAGATTAAACCGTCCATCAATGATGATTTACGGTGGTTCTATTCACTCTGGAAAATGGAAAGGAGAATCTTTAAACATCGTTTCTGCTTTTGAAGCTTTAGGAAAAAAAGTAAAAGGCGAAATTACTCCAGAAGATTTTAAAGGTGTTATTCAGAATGCTTGTCCAGGAGCGGGTGCTTGTGGTGGTATGTACACTGCAAACACAATGTCTTCTGCAATTGAAGCATTAGGAATGAGCTTACCTTATAGTTCTTCTAATCCTGCTTTAAGCCAAGAAAAAAGAGATGAATGTTTGGAAGCTGGAAAAGCAATCAAAATATTATTGGAAAAAGATATCAAGCCAAGAGATATTATGACTCGTAAGGCTTTCGAAAATGCTATTACAATTGTAGCTGTTTTAGGTGGTTCTACAAATGCTGTTATGCACTTAATCGCAATGGCACACTCAGTTGGAATTACTATTACTTTAGATGATTTCCAAGCTATTAATGATAGAACACCAGTATTGGCAGATATGAAGCCAAGTGGTAAGTATATGATGGAAGATATTCACGAAGTTGGAGGTATTCCAGCAGTTATGAAATACTTGTTGAAAGTTGGACTTATTCACGGAGACTGTTTAACTGTAACAGGAAAAACAGTTGCTGAAAACTTAGCTTCAACTCCAGATTTACAAGACGGACAAGAAGTAATTCATGAAATTCAAAAAGCATTAAAACCAACAGGAAATATTCAGGTATTATACGGAAATCTAGCTTCTGAAGGTGCTGTAGCAAAAATCAGCGGTAAAGAAGGAGAATATTTCGAAGGGCCAGCTGTTGTATTTGAAGGTGAATTTGAAGTAATTCCAGGTCTTCAAGCCGGAAAAATTAAACCAGGTAATGTAGTCGTCATCAGGGGTTGTGGGCCAAAAGGTGGTCCGGGAATGCCTGAAATGC
>Ga0308157_10002552_pt1 | contig 29381 bp, 26 predicted proteins | sample PhyBR1_FD_201035 | JGI IMG/M metagenome (GOLD analysis project Ga0308157, IMG submission 201035) | Phyllosphere microbial communities from UC Gill Tract Community Farm, Albany, California, United States - DLSLB.R1 | ecosystem: Host-associated > Plants > Phyllosphere > Unclassified | place: USA...
TTTTCCGGATAAAGTTGTGTTTCCTTTGTTTCTCCAAACCAGATTATAAACAGCATCGAAACCCGGTCTTGCATTGGTCAAAGGTGCAATCATAACCTCAGCATCATTTTGAGTTCCATTAGCTGTGACACAAATATCCTGAGTAAACAGATTATTGTTATTATCTGTAAAGCTGGTCGAAAAATTACTTGGAGAAACTGTGAATAAACTTGGGTTTTCCGCAAGTGCAGTTACATTGAAACTTCCCGTCTGGGTATAAAACTCATACTTTCCATCATTCTGAACAAAAGTTTCGCCCGAATTAGTTCCATCTTCAATTTTCAATTTTAGATATTCGAATGGATCATCTGTAGAGTCACAACCGTTGTTATTGGCATCTATTTTTACCGTTCCGGAGATGGTGTTGGAGTTTCCGCCTGGCATAAAGCTACAATATGAATTGACATTAACATTTGTCAAACCACTTTGGAAAAGTATATTTTTTATAGTATTTATATCCATTTCATCAGCACAGATGAACTTTAAGTTTGGAGTATTAAGAAATGGACTGTAGATTAGATCTTTAATTCCATTTTTTATATATATGCTTTTTAGCACCGGCATATCACTAATCTGTTCTATACTTATACTCGAGTTACTCAAATCTATCGTTTCCAAACTTTGACATTCTGCTAATGCTATACCCCCTGACGGACAAGTAACTTTTAATGAAGAAGATGTAAGCCCCGTTGCAATAAAAACTGAGGCGGAACCGGAATATGAATCCAAATTCAAGTATGATATATTAGTATAAGAAAAGTCAAAATAATCAACTATACGAAGATTGGGCATGTTAAGTTCAGTAATAGGATTATTCGCAATATTAAATCTTTCTAAACTATGAACACCATCTAAATTAATGTTTTCTAATAGATTATTGTTTAATAAAATTCTTGCCTGATCAGGCCAGCTTGATAAGGTACCTGAAATTTTAAAACCAGATATTTTATTATTGCTTAAATCTAAAGATGCGAAACTTACAGGAAACGAGAAAATAATATTCTGATCAAAATTGTTAAATGACAAATTAACATTTCTATTAATATTTTTTACAGCAAACAATTTAGTAAAATCCAAACCATTATTTTCTAACAAATTATTGCTAGCATAAAATGTACTAATATCTGAAATAGTAGGAAGTAATATGTTTTTAATTTGGTTAGCAGAACAATCGAGATATGTTAATTCAGAACTTTGGGAAATATCCAATGAATTTGTGATTTTATTGTTCTTACAATTCAAAACCTTCAAAAATGGAACCTGAGTCAAATCTAAACTTGCAAGCAGTTGATTACTTACATTAAGATTTGTCAATTTCGATAATCCATTAATATTCAAACTTGATAATGTTGGATCGAAATTAGCTTCGCCAGAGATTGAAGACCCAATAACCTGTTGATTATTAGACAAATCAAGATTTATAAGATTTATAATTTTTGACGCATCAAAACTAGTAAGAGAATTCCCACGCAATTCCAAATGTTTAAGGCCTGGACTGTTTGTGATAATTGCTGAACCAAGATTATTATTTGTCCAAACCAAAGACTCCAGCGATTGACAATTATCAACAACCAATTCTTGAGTATTCCCATGAATATCGTAAGAAGATGAGCCGTTATATGAATCTGTAAATGCAGATTTTAAAACCAAAAGATTCGGGCAATTCTTGATGCTTACCTTCTCAATATCACATCCTGACAAATTAAATGTTTTGAAATTATTAAGTCCATCAATATTAATATCGCCAATTTTTCCGTGAATATGAGAATAATTAGAATCATTGATATAATACATTGATTCCAAATTGACAAAAGAATTGATTCCTTCTAAAGTGGTATAGTTAGAAATTTGTCTGAATTCTATTCTATATATCCGAGCGGCTTCGGAAAGCTGAATTTCGCCATCACGGTTCTGATCCGCAAGAATATTATCACCGTTTTGGTCATAACTCAAAACAAAGTTGTAATTGCTTGTTCCTAATAATGCTTGTTTAAAATTCGCATCCGCAAAGGAAACATTTTGAGCCTGCATCCCTACTGAGAGGAATACAAGCCAAAAAAATAGTTTTTTTATCATCATTTGTGTTTTCGTTTTTAAAATTAATAAGTTTTTATAATAGAAAATTAAGTCAATTAGAATTCGGATATTTTGAATTAGAATTTAAAGTTTATTGATCAGTTCCTGAAGTCTTTCCTTTTTTCTTTGAGAAACCGGAAGCTGGGAATCATCCGACATCACGACAAAACCTCCATCTTTTTTAATGTAAGATTTCAGTTCATTCAGATTAATGAGATGCGATTGATGAATCCTTTCAAAACCTTGATCTGACAACAATTCCTCATATTCCTTCAATGTTTTGGAAATCATTACCATCTTGTGATTTTTGAAATGAAACTTAGTGTAATTATCTACAGATTCGCAACGGATAATATTCTTAATTTCAAACAGATGAATTCCGTCCGAAGTTGACAATGCAATTTTTTTGAATATCTCATTCTTTTTCGAAATGTTTTCCAGAAGAAGCTCAATATTCTTATTCTCACTGTTTTGATTGGTAATATTCTTAATTTTTTTAATCACAGCTTGCAAGTCTTCCGGATCAACAGGCTTCAAAAGAAAATCCAAAGCGCTGAATCGAAATGCCTTGATTGCAAACTTCTCGTGAGCAGTCACAAAAACAATATGTGAAGAAATCTTCTTATTCAGTTGTTCCAGAATATCGAATCCCGAACCGTCATTCATCATAATATCCAAAAAGATAATTTCCGGATTGGTCTTCTCAATTAATTGAGTTCCGGTTTTCACACTTTCTGCCTCTCCTATTATATTGATTTCCGGCGCATACAGAGAAAGCATTGCCTTCATCCCATTCCGGAGATTATGATCATCATCAATTAAAACTGCATTTATCATCATTTGTTTTTTATATATTCCAATGGCAATTTTATAAGAATCTGGGTTCCTAAAATATTTTTACCATCTCGCAATTCCGTAATACTCAATTCATTTTTTTTATGCTCCAGTTGCTCCAGAGTTTCCAGTCTTTTTTTTGAAATCTCCATTGCCATAGATTTATGAGCATTTAAAAAATTAATTTTATTTTTTTTTGATTGTTCAATTCCAACACCGTTATCTACAATAATACAGATTAATTGATTTTCAATCTGTCTAAATGTGATATCAATCAAACCTTTACTATTCTTAGGAACTACGCCGTGGATTATAGCGTTCTCAACATAAGGCTGCAACAGCAAGGAAGGAATTACTGTATCATCTTCAATATTTGATTCTTTGGAAATATTAAAATCGAATTTATCGTTAAACCTCAACTGCTCCAGCTCAAGGTAATTTTGTAAAGCCTCTATTTCCTTATCAATTGTAATCATCGATTCCTGAGAAAATTCTAAAGTCAAACGCATCAGTTTTGAAAATTTTGCCAGATAACGTATGGCTTCATCTTTCCCGTTTTGCATTACAAATGCTGAAATAGCCGCCAAACAATTGAACACAAAATGAGGATTCATCTGCAGATGTAAAGCCTTGTGCTCAAACTCGGCCAACTGTTTTTGAAGAAGGATTGTTTTCTGTTTTTCTTTATTTCTATAATAGAAAAATAATCCCAATAATAGAACGCCTAGAATAGTGAATGCAAAAATCCACTTCAGTCTTTCCCGGTTGGCATTTTCTCTTTTTTCCAATTGTTGCTTTTCATATTGGAAAGCCAGTTCTGTTTTTAGTCTTTGCTGCTCATTTTTAACAATATCAAAATTCTCTTTTTCTACATCATAATTTTTGAGATGCAATAATGCCAATTTTTGATTTCCCTGCTTGTCATAGATTTGAGAAAGCAATTTCTCAGCATTCATTTTAGTTTCTGTCAATTCCAACTCAGTTGCAAAATCCAAACTTTTTTCTGCAAATTGAAACGATTTTTCCAAATTATTTCTATCAGAATAAATTTGAGCAAAGAATAAATAAGTATCAGATAATCCGAACTTGTCATCAATCGACAAAAATTCTTGTTCTGCTTTTTTCAGGTAGACTTCAGCTTCATCAGGTTGATTTTTATTACTATAATATTGAGAATAATTATTATAAAGTTCTCCAAGATTCCTAGGATTCGGATGCTCTTTATAAATCTTTAAACTTTCGTCAAAGTACTTTTTTGCCTTATCGAGTTTATTCTGATATAGATAAATCAAACCAATATTGGAAGCGCTGGCTGCAAACGTTACAAAATCACCTTTTTTAGAAATCTGATGCGCTTTGAGCAGATATCCCAAAGCTTTTTCTTTATCATCTATAGACTTATAAATGACACCTATATTATTATTAAGTTTAGAAATCTGAAGCTCATTTTGAGTTTCTTCATAAAGTTTCAAAGCAAGAAAATCTTTTTCCAGAGCCTTTGCATAATTATTTTGCTCTGAATAAATAATCCCTTGGCTTCCAAAATTTTTGGCAAGCGTTTCCTTGATTTCTCTTTTGTCAGAAGAGATTTTTAGAAGAATTTTTTCTGAAGTATTGAAGTTCTGTAAAGCTCTGTCATACTCTCCAAGAATTAAAAAAGAAACGCCAATATTCTGATATGAAACCGCCTCTTGGTAAATGTTTTTTTGTTGTTTTGAATTTTTAAGAGCTTGTAATGCAAACTTTTGCATTTGTTCATCATCTGAATGTTTATAAGCATCCGAAATCTGATTTTGCAGAGCAGGAATATTGCTGACATTCTTCTCATTTTTGAGAACCAGCAACAGAGAATCTACAGCGGATTGCGCTGAGATCAGTATTGCAGGAATAATCATCAGAAAAATTAGAATTTTTCTCATCGGGTGTGTTTGCTGCAAAAATAATCATAAGTTATTGATAATAAAAACATCGGATGAGAAGATGTCAGATTTCAGTTAGAATTCGATTTCAGTTTTAATTGTTTAAATTTGATGAATTAATAAAAATCGAAATTATTATCTTGGAAAATCGTAAAAAGATTGGACTATTTTTTGGCTCATTTAACCCGATTCATATTGGTCATCTGATTTTGGCGAATTATATTTTGGAAAATACGGATATGCAGGAACTTTGGTTTGTTGTAAGTCCGCAAAACCCATTTAAGGATAAAAAATCTTTGCTGAAAGACAACAATCGTCTGGATATGGTTCAGCTGGCCATCAAAAATTATCCAAAAATGCGTGCTTCCAATGTAGAATTTTCTCTTCCTGTTCCAAGTTATACGATTGATACATTGACTTATCTTAATGAAAAATATCCTGATAATTCTTTTTCATTGATAATGGGGGAAGACAATTTGAAAAGTCTTCACAAATGGAAAAACTACGAATTGCTTCTAGAGAAACACCACGTCATTGTTTACCCTAGAATTTTCGGTGAAGAAAAAAAAGACGAGTATTTGCAACACGAAAATATTTCTATCATCAATGCACCAATCATCGAATTGTCTGCGACAGAAATCCGAAATATGATAAAATCTGGGAAAAATACTCGACCAATGCTACCTCCTGAAGTGTTTGAATATTTGGATGGAAGTAGTTTTTATAAATAAATGAGTTTAATCATCAATTGATATTCTTTGTTCTTTATTCTTTTATCTTTGCTTTAATATGAACATCATAGAAAAATACTACTCCAAATATCCCGAAGAAAAACTCATCAAATGGTTTAAGCAGGTTTGTTTTTTAGAAGCAGCTTCGTGGCTTTTCCTTTTCACTGCGATGATTTGGATTCGCGTAGATCCAACAGGACTTTTCGCAATCATTTACATCAGTACTGTTGGGAGCATTCACGGGCTTTTTTTTACGCTTTATCTTATCCTTCTTCCAGCAATTAGAAAAATATATTCTTGGGATGATGAAGATTTTATTTTTGCATTGATGGGCGCTTTTTTCCCTTTTGCCACGATTTGGGTTGATAAAAAATTAGCCCGAAAAAATCGGGTTGAGTGACGAATATCAACAGAGGATTTTCTTTTTTTGAAATTAAACTTAATAACTTTAATATATGAAATCGACATAAGAGAAAATTGCAAAAACATCCCGATAATTGATTTCACATCACCATAGAAAACAATAAACCTCTGCACATTATGAAAATCACATTCTTCTCTTCTAAGCCTTATGACAAAGAATTTTTCTGCAAAGTCAACAAGGATTTCAATTTTGAATTGGATCATTTCGAAACGCATCTCGGTCCGCACGTTCTCAATCTTATCGAAAACACAGATGCAGTTTGCGCTTTCGTGAATGATAAGCTGGATGCAGAAGTTCTGGAACATCTCGCCAAAAAAGGTGTGAAATATATTGCTTTGCGGTGCGCAGGTTTTAACAATGTGGATTTGGAAGCGGCAAAACGTCTTGGTCTGAGAATTTGCAGAGTTCCTGCCTATTCTCCCGAAGCTGTTGCGGAACACGCAATGGCGATGATTCTCACACTCAACAGGAAAACGCACAAAGCGTACAACCGCGTTCGTGAACAGAATTTTGCTCTGAATGGACTGATGGGTTTTAATCTTTATCAAAAAACCATCGGCGTTATCGGAACTGGAAATATTGGTGCTGCGTTTGCGAAGATTGCAAAAGGATTTGGAGCGAGAGTTTTGGCCTATGACATCAAGGAAAATCAGGAACTCAAAGACATTGGAATCGAATATATTTCTTTGGAACAATTACTTTCCGGGTCCGATGTCATTTCGCTGCATTGTCCGCTGACGGATTCTACGCAACATTTGATTAATAAAGATTCCATCGCCAAAATGAAGGAAAATGTAATGTTGATTAATACAAGTCGTGGCGGATTGATTGACACAAAAGCGGTAATTGACGGTTTGAAGTCCAAACACATTGGCTATCTCGGAATCGATGTTTATGAGCAGGAAGAAAAATTATTTTTCCGAGACCTTTCTCACACGATTATTGAAGATGATACAATCCAGCGTTTGATGAGTTTCCCGAATGTTTTGGTAACAGCGCATCAGGCTTTTTTCACGGAAGAAGCTTTGGAACAGATTGCGACAAGCACTTTGACGAGTCTTTCTCATTTCGAAAAGAATGAAGAATTTGAAAATCCAAATGCGGTTTTAATTTAAAAATACATTTAAATCGAAAAAATATTCCGTTCTCAATCGACGGAAACTTAAGCCTTTGCAAATATTTGCAAAGGCTTTTTTTATTTATTTTCAATCTGGATGTAATGAATTTTGACTTTCAATTGTCTAATCTATAAACTGAGTAAAAATTTTTATAACTGAAAATCAATACTTTAAAAGCAAAACTAATTTTTATTTACTACTTTGTATTGCATAATACTAATATTATGATATATCTTTGCAATATCAAATAGTAATAAAAGCCAACTACTTTAAATAAAAAAATTATGAAAGCCAAGATTCTCATCGCCGTTATATTTTTCTCAGGAATGATTACCGCACAGCAAGCGAAAACAGATTCGACAAAAACAAAAAATATTGAAGAAGTAAAACTGAGTAAAAAAGTTTTTCAGAAAAAATCTGACCGGTTTGTTTACGATGTTGCTTCCTCTCCTATCGCAAAAGGAACCAACTCTTTCAACCTGTTGCAGCAGACACCAATGTTGTCCAGCACAGATGGGAAAACTTTTAAAATAATGGGAAAATCGAATGTGGTTTTCTACATCAATGGAAAAAAAACTTTGATGGATGCCGAAGCGATTACAGAAATGCTGAAAAATACGCCATCCGAAAATATCCAAAAAATAGAAGTCGTAACCGTTCCTGGAAGTGAGTTCCAAGTAGAAGCGAATGAAGGTGTCATCAACATCGTAATGAAAAAAAGTAAAACCAATGGCTACAACGGAACTTTGAAAATGAACAACAGCCAAAGTTTTTACAACAATCCTTCTTCCGGCGTTGCCTTCAATGCGAGACAGGACAAATGGTCTTTCAATTCCAACTTCAATATGGGAAGTTACAGAGAGCGAGAAAAATATACGCTGACCAACGGCGATTCTACTTTCAGAAATGAGTCTTTCGGAACAATGGATGATCCGAACAAAAACTACGGTGGAAGCATTAACATCGACTATGAAATCAACAAAAAACAAAATCTTGGTTTCAGTTATAATATGCGATACAACAAGAGTTTCGGTTCTGTTTTGGATATGACGAATTTTGAAAACGGAGTTCTTTCTAACAGAACAGTTAATCAGGAGGATGCACAGACGAGAAACCACAATTTTAATCTTAATTATGAAATAAAAACGGATACGCTTGGAAGTAAACTAAGTTCAAATGTTTCCTACTTATGGTTCAATAGAGACAAAGTTAGTATAGGCGAATCTTTTCCTTTCGTAATCACTGAAAAAAATAAATACAGAGCTTTCAAACAAGCTGTCCCTCAAATCATTAATAATTACGCAGCGAATATTGATTACATCAAGAAATTTAAAAATGAAAGTACGTTTGCTATCGGAACAAGTTACAATCATACCAATACCGATAGTGATACAAGACAGGATGATTTTGACGGAACTGAGTTCGTTAGTAACACCACTCTAACCAATCATTTCATTTATAAAGAAAATATTATTGGTGCTTACGCGACTTTTGAAAGAAAATTTTCTGACAAATTCTCCACGAAAGTAGGAACTAGATTCGAAGCTACACTTAGTACAGGCGATGTTGTAGGGAAATCAGACATCGGTTTTGAAAGAAATTATAACAATCTATTGCCTTATGCGACTTTGAATTATGCCATCAATGAAAACAATAACATCACGTACAGTTTTTCCAGCCGTGTAAGAAGACCAGGCTTCGGACAGCTTAATCCTTCCAGAACGTACTTTACGCCAAACAATTATATTCAGAACAATCCTTTTATGCAGGCTTCCAAGAATTATAATCAGGAGATCAATTATATGTACAAGAATGCTTTTTATGCCAATGTGAGTTTCAATTATGCTGATAATGCTTACGGACAATTGCCTTTACAAGGAACAATGACTGAAAAGGTAAAAAATGAAAACGGAGAAGAAGTTGAGATAAAAACAGATTTCTTAAGATATATCAGAACCAATTATGGTAACAACAAGCAGATTGGATTGACTTTAGGAATGAACAAATCTTGGTTCGGTGACGTTTGGACCACTAATTATTCTGCCAACTTAGAGTATGCAACTTTCAAAGGTGGTGTAACGAAAGACCCAACTTCTCAACCAATAGAAGGAATTACAGAAACTTTGGAACCTTTTGTTATTGATGTAAAAACGTTGAATGCATTCTTCCAGGTGAACAATATGGTAAGATTATCAGCGAAAAAAGATTGGTATTTGGGTGTTAATTACTGGTTGATGCCAACTAGAGAAGTGGAAATGGGAAAATTCTACAAACAAGAAAGTTTGGATGTCAGTATCAAAAAAATAATGGGGAATTTCACATTCCTTGTAGAAGTGAACGACATTTTCAACTCCAATATTGACGATATCAGAACAACACAAGCCAAAGGCAGTTACAACACGGTTAGAAGTTTCAAATACGGAAGAGAACTGAACATCAATGTGACTTATAATTTCGGGAATCAGAAGCTGAAAAAAGCAAGAGAAGTGAAATCTGCTAACGATGCTATCCGTTCCAGAACTTAATCAAGAAAAAATAAACTATTATTCTCAAAAAATAAATTATGAAAACCAAGACTCTCATCGCTGCCATATTTTTCTCAGGATTGATTTACGCTCAGGAAACGCCTAAAAAAGATACTGCGACAACAAAAAACATAGAAGCTGTTACGCTGACAAAACAAGTCTTCAAAAAACAAAGTGACCGTTTTGTTTATGATGTTGCCGCATCGCCAGTTGCTAAAGGAAATACTGCTTTTAATCTTTTGAAACAAACCCCTTTGGTTTCTTCAACGGATGATAAAACTTTGAAGATCATTGGAAAGAACAACGCTGTGATTTTCATTAATGGAAGAAAAACCAATATGGATGCGGAGTCTCTCACTCAATTTTTGAAAAATACCCCAGCTGAAAATATCCAGAAAATCGAAGTGATTACGCTTCCCGGAAGCGAGTTTCAGGTAGAATCTTCTGATGGAATCATCAACATCGTTTTGAAGAAAAAAATGACCGATGGTTTGAACGGAAATCTAAGAATGGGGAATTCCCAAAGTTATTACAACTCTTCTTATGCAAGTGTTTCTCTCAATTATAGAAAGGATAAACTGGGAATCAGTTCCAGCATCAATACAAGCCAGAATATTCAGGAACAATATTACATTCTGAGAAATGGAACTGCGACATCCAGTAATCAGTCCGAAGGTAGAGTAACGGATCCAAACAAAAATCTTGGTGGCTACCTAAACATTGATTATCAATTAAATGACAATAGCAACTTGGCTTTAACGTGGAATTCCTGGGCAAACAGAAGTTACAACTCTACGTCCAATCTTTTCAATACAATAACAGGCCCCAATAGAAAGGGAGATGAGGAAACAAAATATAATTACACGAAAAATCTGGAAAACTCGCGCTCCTACAATAATTCTCTGAACCTGAATTACGAATGGAAAACAGATACTCTGGGAAGTAAAGTGAATCTGAATGCTGCATATCTTAATTACAAACGGTTCCAGAATGCAGACAACAGAACTTTTAAATCCAACATATTTCAAAATCTTAATAGTCCACTAGTTCAGATTACACAAAGTACTCCTCAAGTCATTAACAATTTTTCATTCTTAGGCGATTACATCAAAAAGTTTAAAAATGATTTCACAGTTTCTGTTGGTGGGAACTTTAATAAAACAAAGACAGATAACGATACACAGAATGACACCAGTAATTATATCTATTTAAAGGATGCCGATGGAAATGACACAGACGAGTTGAAAGAAATTAAAGTAACACAAAATCCCAATCATTTCATTTATGATGAGAATATCTACGGTGTTTACCTGACGCTTGAAAAGAAATTTTCTGATAAATTCTCTGGGAAAATCGGATCAAGATATGAGATCACAAACAGCGTTGGGACATCTGACAATCCGGAAAAAGCTGCACTTGGCAGAATCGAGCAAAACTATAACAACTTCCTGCCTTACATCAGTTTGAATTATGGCATTAATGATAAAAATAATATTTCCTACGCCTTCTCCAGCAGAATGAGAAGACCAAGTTTCTGGGAGCTAAATCCAGTTAAGAATTACTTGACAGACGTGAATTACACTCAGAATAATCCTTTTGTAAAAGCGGCTTCTGTTTATACCAACGAGTTGACTTATATGTTCAAAAGTTCTTATTTCTTGATATTAAATCACTCCTATACGAAAAATGTAATCACGCAGGTTTCTTTGATTGGTGCACCAAGACGTTTAGACGGAACTTTTGGAGAAGACCAGATCAGATACATCAGAACCAATTTTGGTGACAAACAGGAAATGTCGGCAATGATCGGGATGCAAAAAACTTTCTTCAAATCTTATCTGACAACCAATTTTAATATCGGAATGCAGCGAAACATCAATAATGGATTCCTGAATACTGATCCAATCACTGGTGATGTGTTCCCGGATTATGTTAATAAAATCAAATCCAATAGTTTACTGATTCAGACCAACAATACAGTAAGATTGGACAAAAAGAAAACTTGGTTCCTTGGTGTCAACTATTGGTATGTCGACAATCAGCAGATAGAACTGGGACAACTCAAATCACTGATGAGCCTTGACGTCAATATCAAAAAAGTATGGAATGACTGGACATTTGCTGTAGAAATTAACGATATTCTGAAAACAAACAAAGTAGAAATCAGCGATTATTCACAAGCGGATGGAAAATACAATTACATCAACCAAAACCAGTATAATCAATATATAAACTTCAATATTACTTATAACTTCGGGAACAAGAAAGTTCAGAAAATAAGAGATATCGACAGCGCAGACAAGGACATTAAAAACCGCACCAGATAACTACATTATATATCACGTTAAATTTTTTCAAAGAAAATCCCGAAGAAAGTCTTCGGGATTTTTGATTTTTTAAATGATTTTATTTCTTCGGAAGGAAAACCTCCGCCAACATACATCGGGCACTTCCGCCACCGTTGGTTTCTATGGTTTCCAAATCTGAGTAAATGATTTCGCAATATTTTTCGATGGCAGAAATTTGTTCCAGCTTCAAAGACCTATAGGCACTTTGGCTCATTATTAGGAACTTTTCGCCCGAATTGTTTTGGACCTGAAGCATATTTCCAGCGAAATTCTGCATTTGTTCTTCAGAGATTTCTATCAATTCTTTTCCGGAATTTTTGATGGATTCAATAACTTTTTCTCTTTCTAATTCATCATCGATACAATCTAAACAAATCACGACAAACTTGTCCGCAACGCACATCATCACGTTGGTGTGATAGATTGGCAATCTTTCTTCGCCAGCAGTCTGATAAGAATGAAAAACGACAGGCGTAAATCCAAACTCACTACAGAATTTTCTGAAAAGTTCTTCATCCAATCTCAATGAAACTGATCCGTAAGCAATCTTATTATCGTGGTCGAAAATCATACTTCCGGTTCCTTCCAGATATCTATTTTCGTTTTCAATTTTAGAATAATCGATGACTTCTTTAACGTCAAATTGTTCTTTGATTTGATTAATGATATCTTCTCGTCTTTCCAATCGTCTGTTCTCTGCAAACATTGGATAGAGTACAACTTTCCCATCTTGGTGAAAACTCACCCAGTTATTAGGAAAAATAGAATCCGGTGTTTTTGGGTCAATCGTATCTTTTATAGTAATGACATTGATGCCTTTTGCTCTCAGTTTTTCAACAAAAGAGTTGAACTCCTCAAGCGCTTTTTCCTGCACATTTCCTTCCTGCTGAACTTGAAAATAATTGTTAACCGCCGTTTGCTCGTTGAAGCCGAAAGCGATGGGTTCTATCATTAAAACTGTATCTGTTGTTTGCATTTTTTATCTAATATGATTAAAATCCTGAATAAAAATCGGTCATTCCGTAATAACTTAAAGTGAGAAAGACAGTATCTACGAGACCGTGTATAATAACATTAATCCAAATATTATTAAATTTTAAATAGATAAAGCCAAATGCTAATCCAAATAAAAAGGTCATTACCAATCCTGAAATCCCTTGGTATAAATGCGGTAAAGAAAACATCGCTGCACTCAATAAGACAAGCAATACTTTTTTCTCCCCAAATATTTTTCTAAACTGTAAAAAGGCAAAACTTCGAAACAGAAGTTCTTCCCCAATAGCAGCACTTATCCACATATTAAAGAACCATTTAAAATATTTACCCGAGTTTCCTTCTATGATATTAAATGAAGAATAATCTGCTGGCTCATTAAAAATTTCACTAACCAAAGGCTGAAAAACAAAATCCATAGAAAGCTCTAAGATTAGATAGCAAACTAATATTATTTTAATATCTGAAAATTTTATTTTATTGAAATTGAGACCTTTTAAATTCCCGTCCTGTAGAAATGTAAATAGAAGGATGGCTAAAACAATTACACAAAAAGTATATGGAAACTTTGTAAAGGGATTGTAAATTAATGAAAATGAGATTGCTAAAAACAAAAAAGCAATCCATTTGTTATTGAATAAAATTTTTGTATTGTTCATACAAGTTATTCTCTAACCAAAGGCAAAGTTGAACATCTTAGTAAACCTCCCATTTTGGAAATTTCTCTATACGGAATTTCCTCAACTGTAATTCCCCATTCGTTTCGGAAATGGTCATTCATTCTTGTGAAAGCTTTGTCGGAAACTACAACATCGGGTGCAATGGAAAATACATTCGGGAACATCTGGAACATTTCTTCGTCATTGACATTGAAGCAATTTTCTTCACCAAAAATATCAAGAACCAATTGATAATCATCTTCATCCACAAATCCGTTTTTATAAATTACACATTTGTCCTCACCAATCGGGTTGAAAGTGCAATCCAAATGCAGAATTCCTTCGTAAGGTTTAGTATCACTTTTCTTTAAATCCAAATCGATAATTCTCTTTTTAGGGAAATATTCTTTCAGGATTTCAATTGCATATTCGTTGGTTCTGGCGGTTTTCAGATTTCTGTAATCCGGACTGTAACTTGTTCCTACAAAAAGGAATTCGTCCCAAACGATAACGTCGCCACCTTCGATGTGCGCTTTTTCCGGCAAGTTGATCACGTTTCTCCAGGATACTTTATCAATGATGTGACGGTAAGCTTCCTGCTCATCTGCACGGTCAGGAATGATGTTGGAAATGATCATTTTATCTTCGATCACAAAAGCGACATCGCGGGCAAAAACCTGATTGTAATCTTTTATAATTTTCGGACGGAAAACTTCAACATCGTATTTCTTCAGAACTTTCTCAAATTCTGACATTTCGAAAACGATATCTTCCTCTTTCGGATAGATATTATTTTCAATCGTGTTGTATGATTTTGCATCATAGCTTTCTGCGAGCGTAGGAATTGGCCCATTGGATTTTGGTTGCCCAAGAACTACAGACTTTAGTTTTCCCGTTTCGTTTTTAATGTTAAGATCAATTGCCATAAAAATGTAAGTGTCGCAAATATAATTAAAGCTTTGCAATAACCGAAGATTCAGGAATAATATCTGTTTATAATATTTATCAAGCGTTTTTAGAATTCTTATTTAAAGTTGTGACCAAAAAATAATCCCCAAAAACAATGTTTCGGGGATTATTAATTTATTTACAAAAAGATATTATCTGCTTTTGATGTCAAGATAATCTCTTTCCTGAGCACCTTGGTAGATCTGTCTTGGTCTTCCGATAGGATCACCTTTCAATCTCATTTCTCTCCACTGAGCGATCCATCCTGGCAATCTTCCTAACGCAAACATTACAGTAAACATTTCTGTCGGGATTCCCAAAGCTCTGTAGATGATTCCTGAGTAGAAATCTACATTTGGATATAATTTTCTTTCGATGAAGTATTCGTCCTCCAAAGCTACTTTTTCCAACTGCATTGCAATATCAAGTGCTTTGTCCTGGATTCCTAATGAATTAAGAATATCATCAGCCGCTTTTTTGATGATCTTCGCTCTTGGGTCAAAGTTTTTGTAAACTCTGTGACCAAAGCCCATCAATCTGAAACTGTCGTTTTTATCTTTTGCTTTCTCAACCCATTTGTTAGCATTTCGATAACTGCCTGGTTGGCACCACCGTGAAGTGGACCCCAAAGTGCAGAAACACCAGAAGAGATAGAAGCGAAAAGACCTGTGTGAGCGGAACCAACCATTCTCACTGTAGAAGTAGAACAGTTTTGCTCGTGATCTGCGTGAAGTATCAATAATTTGTCCAAAGCTGCAACCACAACCGGATCCATCACAAATTCCTGATTTGGAAGTTTGAAAGCCATTTTGTAGAAATTCTCAACATAATTCAAGCTGTTATCACCGTGATTGATTGGCAAACCTTGTGTTTTTCTGTAAGTCCAGGCACAAAGATGAGAAAACTTAGCAATCATCAATTCTGCTGCAAGGTCCATTTCTTCTTTGGATTGTACATTGACCGCTTTTGGATTGAAAGCCGTAAGAGCAGAAGTCAAAGAAGACAAAACACCCATTGGATGCGCAGAACGAGGGAAAACATCGATTAGTTTTTTAAGCTCATCTGCTACAAAATTATATTTCTTAATATTATTTTCGAAGCTTGTGAACTGCTCTTGTTTTGGTAATTCTCCGTGAAGCAAAAGGTACATCACTTCGGTAAAATTAGATTTTTCAGCGATTTGTTCTATAGGATAACCTCTGTATAATAATTCACCTTTATCACCGTCTAGGTAAGTAATTTCACTAATTGTAGCACCTGTGTTTTTGTAACCAAGATCCAAAGTGATCAATCCTGTTTGGTCTCTCAGTTTGGAAATATCAATTCCTCTGTCTCCGATAGTACTATCTACGATTGGATATTCAAAGCTTTTCCCGTCGTAATTCAATATAACTTTATTATCTGACATTTTATAAAAATTTATGTGTTAAATATAACACTTTAGTCGTAAATGGTCAACTGACAAAAGTCATATCCTGTAATCGATTCTATTAATATCAATTATTGAATAAAAAAAATGATTCGTTATCAAAAAAATAAAATAGTAAATATTTGATTTTCAAATCAATAAAAACAAAAAAAGCATCTGAAAAAATCCAGATGCTTCAAATTATAAATTTTTGTTAAATATTATCTTTTGATTTTGAAAGCGTCCAATCCTGGAAAAACAGCCGTTTCTCCTAGAGCTTCTTCAATTCTCAATAATTGATTATATTTTGCCATTCTGTCTGATCTGGAAGCAGAACCAGTTTTGATCTGTCCACAGTTTTGCGCCACTGCAAGATCCGCGATTGTAGAATCTTCAGTTTCACCAGATCTGTGAGACATTACTGTTGTGTATCTGTTTTGCTGAGCCATTTGTACTGCAGCCATTGTTTCGGAAAGAGAACCAATTTGGTTTACTTTTACAAGGATAGAGTTCGCTGTATTTTCTTTGATACCTCTAGAAAGTCTTTCAACATTCGTTACGAACAAATCATCTCCAACCAACTGTACTCTGTCTCCGATTTTATCTGTCAATTCTTTCCAACCAGTCCAGTCATTTTCCTGCATTCCGTCCTCGATAGAGATGATTGGATATTTGTTTGCAAGATCAGCCAAGTAAGAAACCTGCTCGCTGCTTGAGAATACTGGCGCATCTGGCGTCTGGAATTTTCTGTAATCATAAACGCCATCTTTGTAGAATTCTGAAGCGGCGCAATCCAAAGCGATCATAATATCGTCTCCTGGCTTATAACCTGCTTTTTCGATAGCTTGTAATAAAGTATCCAAAGCATCTTCAGTGCCTTTGAAAGTTGGTGCAAATCCACCTTCGTCTCCAACAGCTGTAGACAATCCTCTTCCGTGAAGAATAGATTTAAGGCTGTGGAAAATCTCTGTTCCTTTTCTCAATGCGTGAGAGAAAGAATCAGCTTTTACCGGCATTACCATAAATTCCTGGAAAGCGATCGGCGCATCTGAGTGAGAACCACCGTTGATCACGTTCATCATTGGAACAGGAAGTGTATTGGCGTTAACACCACCTACATATTTATAAAGAGGCATTCTAAGTTCGTTAGCAGCCGCTTTCGCAACAGCTAGAGAAACACCAAGAATTGCGTTTGCGCCTAATTTTCCTTTGTTAGAAGTTCCATCAAGGTCGATCATCACAGCATCGATAAGATTTTGTTCGAAAACCGGAAGCCCGATCAATTCTGGAGCGATGATCTCTTTCACATTTTCTACCGCTTTCAAAACACCTTTTCCAAGATATTCCGGCGCACCGTCTCTTAGTTCAACTGCTTCGTGCTCACCTGTAGAAGCACCAGAAGGTACTGCTGCACGTCCCATTGCTCCACTTTCTGTGAAAACATCTACTTCAATTGTTGGATTCCCTCTGGAATCTAATATTTGTCTTGCTTCGATAAATGAAATGTAACTCATTGTCTTGATGTTATTTTTTAAGATTTTTATTTTTGTTTACTTTTAAAGCATTGCAAATTTAAACATTTTTAAAATATTATGTGATGAATCATTTCTTACATTTATCACATGTAAAGAAATTCAATACTATTTAAGAATTCGATATTTTACTTTTAAAATTCCTTCATTCAGATTTGAAATTTTCTTGAAAGCACCTTGACTCAAATCAAATTCTCTGGAAGGTTTCAACGTACCTCTGTCGTTTACAGTAATAATTACCGATTTATCGTTTTCGACATTCAGGATTTCTACCCGTGTCCCAAATGAAAGTGATTTGTGAGCACCTGTCATTTTAGAATGCCTGTAAGTTTCTCCGCTTGCTGTCTTTTTCCCATCAAATTTATTAGCATAATAGGATACAGATGTAGATTTGTAACCCAAACCGCCATTTGAATTCTGACTTCCACACGAAATTACGAATATAGCAAGCAATAAAATGTACATTTTAAATACATACTGGGATATTCTGTAAAAAGTTTTCATTATAATAATTTACAAAGGTTAATAAATGAACAATATAAATGTTAATTATTCATTAATATTTTGTTTATATTGCAGAAATTTCTAAATTCGATTTATTAATCATTTTAGAATTAAATATAATCTTCTTTTTGAAATGAATTACGAAAGTATAAAATTAACGATAGACAGAAAAATTGCAGTTGTAACAATCAACAGACCGGAAAGCTTAAATGCTTTAAATGCTCAGGTTTTTAATGATTTGGAAAATGTGTTTGATGTTTTAGCTTCTGATAAAAATGTAAACTGTGTTATCGTTACAGGAAGTGGTGAGAAATCTTTCGTGGCCGGTGCAGATATCAAAGAATTTTCTGCTTATGGTTCAGAAAAAGCGAAAGAGCTATCAAAAAGGGGACATTTAGTTTTTCAGAAAATAGAAGATTTGAATAAACCCGTGATTGCAGCAATCAATGGTTTTGCTCTAGGCGGAGGATTAGAATTGGCGTTATCTTGCCATATCAGATATGCCTCGGAAAATGCAAAATTGGGTTTACCGGAAGTAACTTTAGGATTGATCCCTGGTTACGGAGGGACTCAAAGATTGCCAAAATTGGTAGGAAAAGGTCTGGCGAATGAAATGATTTTCTCGGCAAAAATGATTAATGCTGAAAAAGCTAAATCGATAGGTTTGGTAAATGAAGTTTTTTCTTTGGAAGAATTGCTTGCAAAAACTCAGGGATTAGCTGAGCAGATTGTGAAAAACTCGCCACTTGGTATTGCAAAAGCTATAAAAGCAGTGAATGCAAGTGACAAAGAAAATGGAATGGAAACTGAAATAGATTCTTTTGGAGGATTATTTTCAGGAGAGGATTTTATAGAAGGAGTTTCAGCTTTTCTGGAAAAAAGAAAGCCTGCCTTCAATAATGAATTATAATAAATTCGATATTGCTTATCTTAAGATGGCGTCTGAATGGGCAAATCTTTCTTATTGTAAGAGAAAAAAAGTAGGTGCACTTATTGTAAAAGACAGAATGATAATTTCTGACGGATACAACGGAACACCTTCCGGCTTCGAGAATAATTGTGAGGACGAAGATGGCAAAACCAATTGGTTTGTACTTCACGCAGAAGCCAACGCTATTTTGAAAATAGCTAGCAGCACACAATCTTGCAAAGGCGCAACGTTATATATAACAATGTCTCCGTGTAAAGAGTGCAGTAAATTGATATTACAATCTGGAATCGAAAAAGTGGTTTATATGACAGGCTATTCTGATGACAGTGGATTAGAATTTTTAAAAAACGCAGGAATCGAGATTTTAAACATTACAGAACAAGAATTATATATCATATGAGATAATATTATATTTTAAAAACAATTAAAAAAACACAAATATGAATTGGTCCGAAAAAATTACAGACTTCTCAAATTTTCTTAAATTTGAGAAAAGCTTCTCTGACAACACATTAGACGCTTACGTCAGAGACATCAAAAAGCTGGAAAGCTTTGCAACTACAGAATTGGAAGAGGTTTCTCCTCAAGATATTTCTTACGAAAATCTACAGGAATTCATCTATCAGCTTTCTAAAAAGAAAATCAGCGAACGTTCTCAGGCAAGAGGAATCTCTTCCATCAAAGCTTTTTTCAAATTCCTTTTGGAAGAAGAATATAGAGAAGACAATCCTTCTTCACTTCTGGAAGGTCCAAAGTTGGGGCTTTATCTTCCCGACACTTTGAGTATGGATGACATCGACAGAATCATTAACAGCATTGATAAAAAAACAGACATTGGACAAAGAAATCAATGCATTTTGGAAGTATTGTACGGTTGTGGTCTTCGTGTTTCAGAATTGGTAGATTTGAAAATTTCAAATATCAATTTCAAAGAAGGGTTTATCATTGTAGAAGGTAAAGGTGAAAAAACCAGATTGGTTCCACTGGCAAGTTCTACTGCGGAATATCTTCACGATTACATCCAAAACGTCAGAAAGAAAATCAAAGTCAACAAAAAACACGAGGATATTGTTTTTCTGAATACGAGAGGAACTAATATGTCCCGAGTAATCGTTTTTATCATCATCAAAGAACTAACTCAGAAAGCGGGAATTAATAAAAGTATTTCTCCGCACACTTTCAGACATTCTTTTGCAACACATTTGCTGCAAAATGGAGCAGATCTCAGATTTATCCAGGAAATGTTAGGACACAGCAGTATCACTACAACGCAAGTCTATACACATTTAAAAACTGAGGAATTAAGAGATGTTATTTTAAATTTTCACCCGAGAAATAGAAATATAGCTTAGTTTTTTCTTTAAATTTATCCAATGGAAAATTTAAAGTTCTGTCCAAAATGTGGCCAGGAAAAACTGTTATGGAATAATATTACCAAATTTAGCTGCAGCAATTGTGATTTTGTTTTGTACCACAATACCGCTGCAGCTGTTGCGGTAATCATAAAACATCAGGATGAATTATTTTTCACAGTTCGGAATCAAGAACCGGGGAAAGGAAAATGGGATTTGCCCGGCGGGTTTACAGACCCAAAGGAAAGTTCCGAAGAAACTTGCTCCAGAGAACTGAATGAAGAATTAGGGTTAAATATCAATTCCGAAAACTTAAAATATCTTGGAAGTCAGCCTAATATTTATCCTTATAAAAACATAGATTACAATACCTTAGATTTGTTCTATCTTTATAAAGTAGAGAAAAAATTTAAACTTAAATTAGAGGAATCTGAAATATCTGCGGGAATTTGGGTGAAAAATTCCGATATCGATTTTGATAAAATTGCTTTCGAATCCCAAAAAAAATTTCTGAAACAATTTTTTCGATAAAAGTTCTGTCTTAAGAACTGTGTTTTTAATTTATTAAACAGAAACTCCGGAAATTACTTTCCGGAGTTTTGATTTTATTTCCATTTGATATTGCAACCTAAACCTGGTCTTTGGAATTCTTCCTGTTCCGCGCCTGCTAAAAGATTTTCGAAAGCGATTATCAAATCTTCGCCAGTCACTTCTTTTTGATTTCCAGGTCTGGAATCATCCATTTGACCACGATAAATCAAACTTAAATTCTCATCGAAAAAGTAAAAATCCGGAGTACAAGCAGCATTGAAAGCTTTTGCAACATCTTGACTTTCATCATATAAATACGGAAATTTCAAACCTTTTTCGTCCACAAAATCAACCATCATTTCTGGAGAATCTGCTGGATATTTTTCAACATCGTTTGAATTAATCGCAATAAATTCGATGCCTTGAGATTTGTAATCTTCGTATAATTCTTCCAATTTGTCAATTACATTCAGAACAAACGGACAATGGTTGCACATAAAAACCACCAAAGTTCCTTTCTCTCCTTTCACGGATTCCAGAGATTGTACTTCGTTATTTTTTGATGGATTTGGCAGTTTGAAATCTGGAGCCTTTGTTCCGAGAGCCAACATATTTGAATTGGTGTCTGACATATTTTTTGATTATAGATTAAAATATTTGGAGATTTAAGAAACAAGATAATTTCTTAATCTTTTAATTTCCTCAACAAAGATAATGCTTCTTGCAGAGAATTATCATAATTGACCCAATTTACGTTTTGCAACTTTCTGTTCCAAGTGGTTTGGCGTTTGGCATATCGTCGTGAATTTTTCTTGATTTCTTCAATGGCAAAATCCAAATCCCATTCGCGATCAAAATATCGGAATAATTCTGAGTAACCAACGGTTTGCAAAGCAACTTTATCTCTATCCCCAATCAAACCTTTAGCTTCTTCCAGTAATCCATTTTCCATCATCTTATCAACACGAAGATTGATTCTTTCGTAAATCACTTCTCTCGGCGCATTAATACCGAATCGGATGGTTTCAAAATTTCTTTTAGCTTTTGGTGTACTAAGGTTTTCGGTGTAAGTTTTATTGGTTTGCCAAATGATGTCAATGGCACGTAATAATCGTCTTGGATTATCTTTATCTACAATCTCAAAATAGTCAGGATCCAATTTTAACAGCATGTTTTGCAAAACTTCGACGCCTTCATTTTCCAAAATCGAAATCAGTTTTTGTTGATTTTCTTCATTCGCCTCAGGCAAATCGTTCATTCCTTCTACAACGGCTTTCTCATACATTCCGCTTCCACCAACCATTATCGCGACATCTTTTTCAGCGAAGATTTCGTCCAATTTCTTCAAAGCCTCTTCTTCAAATAATCCTATCGAATAATAATCGTTAATACTAAGATTTCCAACAAAATGATGCTTCGCTTCACCCAATTCTTTCTCAGTCGGCATTGCTGTTCCAATTTTCATTTCTTTATAGAATTGGCGGGAATCACAAGAAATAATTTCTGTGTCGAGATGAGTAGCCAAATCAATTGCCAATCGGGTTTTCCCGATTCCTGTTGTTCCGACGATAGAAATAAGACGTTTCAACTAAAATTTTTTGCAAATTTACAAAATGGAGATTTAATAATTACTTATTTTTACATTCAGAATGACTTTCAAATTACCCAACTCCAAACTTCCTGATGTGAAAACCACGATTTTCACAGAAATGAGTTTATTGGCTCAGCAGGAAAATGCAGTCAATCTTTCTCAGGGATTTCCGGATTATCAAGCCAACGAAAATTTGATCAAATATCTTGGAGATTTCGCAAAACAAGGACATAATCAATATGCGCCTTTGTCCGGAATCAAAGAACTTCGGGAAGAAATTTCAAGGAAATTCGACATTCAATATCAAGTTGATTATCATCCTGATTCTGAAATTAATGTAACTGCTGGAGCTACTCAAGGGATTTTTACGATTATTTCTGCATTGGTTGAAAAAGATGATGAAGTTATTATTTTTGAACCAGCTTACGATTGTTATGAACCAGCAATTATCCTGAATGGCGGAATCGTAAAAAACGTCAAAATGCTTTATCCTGATTACGAAATCAATTGGGAAAAAGTAAAAAATCTGGTTTCCGAAAAAACCAAAATGATTATCATCAACAACCCGAATAATCCTTCCGGAAAAATCCTGAAACAAAAAGATATTGACGAACTGATTTTGATAGTAAAAAATACGAAAATTATCATTCTTAGCGATGAAGTTTACGAAAGTATCACTTTTGACAAAAAACTTCATCTGACTTTGTCCAAATATCCTGAACTGAGAGAAAGAACATTCGTGGTGGGCTCTTTCGGGAAGTTGTTACACATTACAGGTTGGAAAATCGGTTATGTTTGTGCACCTTCGGATTTGATGAATGAGTTTAGGAAAGTGCATCAGTTCAATGTGTTTTGTGTCAATACGCCTGCACAGTTCGCAATTGCTAAATATTTGCAAAATATAGATGACTTCAAATCAATCTCATCATTTTTTCAAACCAAAAGAGATTATCTTAAAAGCGCTTTGAAAGAAACGTCTTTCCAAATATTGGATTGCGAAGGAACATATTTTCTTTCTGCTAATTTTGGCGCAATTTCTGATAAGCAAGACAAGGATTTTTGCTATTGGCTTACTAAAGAACATAAAGTCGCAACTATCCCATTTTCTGCATTTTACAAAGATAAAACTGATGAAAAGGTGATTCGTTTTTGTTTTGCGAAAGAACAAAAAACCCTGGATAAAGCTATAGAACAATTATTAAAAATAAAATAAATCTTAATGAAAAAATTAATTTTAGTCGCTTCATTATTAGTTGGAGTTAGTGCATTTTCACAAGCGAAGATCGACCCAACGAAACTGAATTACATGCCTGTTGACGTGAGTCCAATGGATGCGGTCTACTATCCGCTTCAGGCCGCTTCTTCAAAAACGGAAACTCCGAAAATGAAAGTGGAATATTCCCGTCCGCAGAAAAAGAACAGAGTCGTTTTCGGAAACCTTATCAAATACGGAGAAATCTGGAGATTCGGGGCGAATGAAAATTCTGAAATCAAATTCTACACGCCAGTGAAAGTGGGTGGAAAAGAAATTCCTGCCGGAACTTACAGTATTTTCGCAATTCCGTTTGAAAAAGAATGGACGATCGTTTTAAATTCCGAAACTGATAAATGGGGCGCATATTTCTATGACAAAAGTAAAGATGTTGTAAGATTCAATGTTCCGGTTGAGAAGACATCTTCTCCTATTGAGTATTTTTCTGTAACATTTGTACAGACAAAATCCGGTGCAGATTTGTACGCTGGCTGGGATAACTCTCAGGTTAAATTCCCAATTGAGTTTAAATAACTCAAGATTTAAATTCTAAAATACAGCCTCATCAAAATTTGATGAGGCTTTTTTGTGATTTACAACTCTAATAAATCTTCAAATTTTTCAATTTTTTTCTCAGAATTTTCTATATTTCCAAAACCGTAATTCGCATAGATAAAATCCACACCAGCTTTTTCGGAAGATTCTTTGTCCCAGATTGTATCGCCAACATAAACCGGATTTTTCAAATTATTTCGATTGACGATTAGCTTGATATTTTCATCTTTCGGGAAATTGGCATTTCCAAAACAATCAAAATCTTTGAAATATTTTCGGAAATCGTAATAATCTAAAAATGTCTCGATATATCCCGCCATACAATTGCTGACGATGAAAAGATGATGATTTGCACTTACTTTTTCTAAAGTCTTTTCGACATTTGGAAACAATTTTCCACCGTTATTTCTAAGATATTCTTTCTCTTTTTGATTATAGATTTTAACAAATACTTCAAATTTATCCTTCGGAACAAATCCTAAAAGTTGTTCAAAAATATCATCCATCTTTAGTCCAGAAAAATCTCTGACTTGTTGTGAAGTAACATTAATATCAAAACCAATTTCCTTTATGCTGTCGTTGAAGGCATGATAAACGGTTTCCGAAGCATCCCAAAGCGTTCCGTCCAAATCAAAAATAATACTGTCTCTTTTTTTCATTCCTTTATTTAAATCATAAACCATTCGTTCACAAGACTCGAAGCCAATCTTGCAGTTCTTTCTTGGATGTCAAAAATCGGGTTAACCTCTGCCACATCCAGCGCTTTTGTTTTTTTTGAGTTTAAAATATGACGGTAAATATGCATGAAATTTCGGTCTGCGAAAATCCCATTGTAAGCCGGCGCACTCACACCAGGTGCGATGGATATGTTGAAAACGTCCATACAAATAGTGACATAAATTACATCTACATCATCCAAAAATGAATTGATGGTGAACAAAATATTAGAAAGATTCTCAGAATAAATTTCGTCAGCCAAAATATATTTCATCCCAAAATTATCCGCTACTTCAAACAATTTTCTAGTATTACTATTTTTTTGAATCCCAATGTGCAAAGAATGAATCTCACCTTCCTGAGCTATTTGCCAAAATCCAGTCCCGGAAGTTGCTAATCCGTTTTCTGGTTCGCGGTTGTCAAAATGTGCATCGAAATTAATAATTCCAATTTTTTGATTGGGAAATGCTTTTCTGATTCCGGAATAATGCGCAAAAGTTACCTCGTGTCCGCCACCTAAAACAACAGATTTTCCTTTATTTAACAATACTTTCGAAACTTTTTCGGCCAAAGAACTTTGCGTGGATTCCAAACCTCCATCTCCACATTTTATATCCCCGAAATCCAGTAATGAAAAATCAGAATTGATGACAGGGAAATTGCTCATATTCTTTCTGATTATATCCGGAGCGTCTTTTGCACCAACTCTTCCTTTGTTACGTTTCACGCCCTCATCCACAGCAAAACCGTGTAAAACGAAATATTTCGGTTTAATTTTTTCATAGTCTGTTTCCTCTGATACTCTTTGAAAAACTCGGTGATAAGATTCCTCTTTGCCATCAAAACGGCCCTTCCAATTAAACATAATTTAGATTTTTTCTCCGTTGATATAAATATTTTTTGGTTTCAAACTTCCTTGATGATAAAGTATATTTTGGAAATTATCTGTCTCATAAGTAATGAAATCTGCTTTTTTGCCTTCCGCGAGAATTCCTCTATCTTCTAAATCCAATGCAAAAGCTGATCGAAAAGTGATTGCCGAAAGAACCTCAGCCGTTGTTAATTTCTGATAAGTTGCTAAGATTGAGGCTTGCGTTACGAGATTTCCCATTGGTGCAGAACCCGGATTCCAGTCTGTTGCGATGGCAAGAATTCCGCCTTTGTCGAGGATTTTTCTGGCTGGTGAAAATGGTTCGCCCAAACCTAAACTTGCGCCTGGCAAAGCAATCGCTACAGTTTCTGAATTGGCAAGAAACTCAATATCTTCATCAATTGTCGCTTCCAAATGATCCGCAGATTTGGCCCCAACTTCCACGGCAACTCTTGAACTTCCGGCTGTAAATTGATCTGCGTGAACGGTAATTTGAAACCCTAATTTTTTAGCTTTTAACAGAAAATTTTTACTTTCTTCCGGCTGAAAAGCTGATTTTTCAATAAAAATATCAACCCGATTTGAGAGGTTTTCTTCTTTTACTTTTGGTAAGATTTCATCAAGAATATAATTAAGATAATCTTCGGAGGAACCTTCGAAATCTCGTGGCTTCAAATGAGCAGAAAGGCAAGTCGGAATCAAGGTTGCTTTGGTTTTTGTTTGAGTTTTTTTAATGGCTCGTAGCATTTTGAGTTCCTCGTCAACATTCAGTCCGTAACCACTTTTAATCTCTATGGTTGTGATGCCTTGATTTAATAAAATATTGATGCGCTCCAGAATTCCATTAATCAAATCTTCTTCTGAAGCTTTTCTGGTGTGTTGCACGGAACTCCAAATTCCACCACCAGATTCTGCAATTTCGAGATAGGTTTTTCCCGCATTTCTCATCGCAAAATCATTAGCACGATTTCCTCCGAAACAAATATGTGTGTGTGCATCTACGAAAGCAGGAAGTACAACTTGCTGGTTCTCAATAAAATCGATTTCAGAATCTGGGAATCTTTGTTTTAATAATTCAAAATCGTTGATTTCTAAAATTTTTCCATTTTCAGTTAGAATTCCTCCATTGGAAATTATTTCTAAAGATTCATCATTTAATTTTCCCTTGAGTGGAAGATTGTTGAGCGTTACGATTTGTTTGAAAGGGCCAGTTAATTTCATATAAAAACTTGAATCGTAAAATTAAAAAAAGAGATGCAAACTACATCCCTTTTTGTCTTAAAATACTTCTCTTCCTATTTTCAAAATATTATCACTTTTCCCCATTGAATAAAAGTGTAAAACTGGAATTCCGAAATCGAGTAATTCTTTACATTGATTGATTGCCCATTCTATCCCAACTTCTCTTACGTCGCTATTGGTTTTACATTTCAAAACTTCTGATATTAAATTCTCAGGCAAATCGATTTTAAAAACTTGTGGCAGCATTTGCAAATGCCCTTTTGTTGCAATTGGTTTGATGCCTGGGATAATTGGAACATCAATCCCTATTTCTCTGGCTTGCTTTACGAAGTCAAAGAATTTTTGGTTATCAAAAAACATTTGAGTGACGATATAATCTGCGCCAGCTTCCACTTTTTTCTTCAACATTTGAAGATCATAATTCATAGAAGGCGCTTCGATATGTTTTTCCGGATAACCAGCAACGCCGATGCAAAAACTGCTATTTTCCTCGCATTGAACTATTTCTTCGTGAAGGTATTTTCCGGTTCCCAAATCGTGAATTTGTTTTACCAAATCCGAAGCATACTTGTGTCCACCTTTTGACTGCTCAAAGTATTTTTCACCTTTCATCGCATCGCCTCGCAAAGCCACAATGTTATTGATTCCTAAATACATACAATCTACCAAAAGATATTCGGTTTCTTCTTTGGTAAATCCTCCGCACAAAACGTGTGGAACCGTATCAACATTATATTTATTCTGAATCGCCGAACAAATCCCCAAAGTTCCCGGACGCATTCTTGTGATTTTTCGCTCCATCAAACCGTTTCCTCTTTCTAGAAAAATGTATTCTTCGCGAGAAGTCGTCACATCTATAAATGGAGGTTTAAATTCCATCAACGGGTCAATATTTTTATATAAATCCGCGATTCCAACACCTTTTTGTGGTGGAACAATCTCGAAAGAGAAAAGCGTTTTTCCGATGGCGTTTTTTATATGGTCAGTAATTTTCATTATTTTAATTCAAAAATTCAAGGTTTAAAATTCAAAGTCTAATCAGCCAAATTCGGGCTCAGCCATTTTCTAGCATATTCCAAATCAACATCTTTTCTCTCGGCATAATCTTTCAATTGGTCTTCATCAATCTTTCCAACACCGAAATATTTTGATTTTTCATTGCCAAAATAATAACCGGAAACCGCTGCAGTTGGCCACATTGCCAAACTTTCTGTTAAAGTCACACCGATTTTTTCATCAACTTTAAGTAAATCCCAAATTGTCAATTTATCCAAATGGTCCGGACAAGCCGGATAACCCGGAGCAGGGCGAATTCCCAAATATTTTTCTTTAATCAAATCGTCATTGGTCAAAGTTTCATTTTCTGAATAACCCCAATATTCGGTTCTGACTTTTTTGTGAAGATATTCTGCGAAAGCCTCTGCAAAACGGTCGGCCAAAGCTTTTACCATTATTGCATTGTAATCGTCCATTTTATCTTCATATTCTTTCGCCAATTCATCCGCGCCAAAACCTGTACAAACGCAGAAAACACCGATGTAATCTTCCTTTCCGGAATTTTCAGGTGCGATAAAATCTGACAAAGCAAAATATTCTTTCCCTTCCGATTTTTTATGTTGTTGCCTCAAAGTTCTGAAAGTTGAAATCACATTTTGATTGTCATCATAAACCAAAATATCATCACGATCAGTCGCATTCGCAGGGAAAATTCCGAAAATACCTTTTGCTTTGAAGCTCTTTTCTTTAAGGATTTTCTTGAGCATTGCTTTGGCTTCATTGAACAAAATTGTCGCCTGTTCGCCAACTATATCATCCGTCAAAATATCAGGGAATTTCCCAAACAATTGCCAACTTCTGAAAAACGGCGACCAGTCGATAAATTCTACCAATTCATCCAAATCTTGGTCTTCGATAATTGTAATTCCTAATTTATTTGGCTTGTGAATCTCTTCATTTTCCCAATCAATTTTGAATTTTTGTTTTCTGGCTTCATCAATCGTCACGTATTCTTTATCAACTTGTCGGTTGAGGAATTTCTCACGGAAATCGTCATAATCTTTTTTTAATTCTAAAGAATAAACGCTTGATTTGTCCTTATTTAAAAGTGAACTCACAACACCAACAGCTCTGGAAGCATCATTCACGTGAACAACTGTATTCGCATATTTCGGAGCAATTTTAACAGCTGTGTGTGCTTTGGAAGTCGTTGCACCTCCAATTAATAAAGGGAAACTAAGATTTCGTCTTTCCAATTCTGAAGCGAGGTGAACCATTTCGTCCA
>Ga0308157_10002553_pt1 | contig 29378 bp, 30 predicted proteins | sample PhyBR1_FD_201035 | JGI IMG/M metagenome (GOLD analysis project Ga0308157, IMG submission 201035) | Phyllosphere microbial communities from UC Gill Tract Community Farm, Albany, California, United States - DLSLB.R1 | ecosystem: Host-associated > Plants > Phyllosphere > Unclassified | place: USA...
ATCTCGTGCTCGCTACCGTGGTTTCGGTTTACTATGTCGGCATCATGATGCTGGTCGCAGGCATCATCGAAATCATCCATGCATTCGGCGTGAAAACATGGGGCGGTTTCTTTTTCTGGCTGCTCAGCGGCCTTCTCTATTCAGCCGCTGGTATCGTCGCATTCACCAATCCGATCTTGGCCGCTGGCGTTCTGACCTTCCTTCTCGCAGCAGCGCTTATTGGTGCAGGCATTTTCCGCGTCTGGCTTGGTTTTCATTCAAAGCCAGCAGCAGGCTGGGGCTGGATTGTTGCAACGGGTGTTATCACCGCTCTCGCAGGTCTCGTCATTGCATTCCAATGGCCAGTCAACAGCCTGTTCATTCTCGGCCTGTTCCTTGCCATCGATCTGATCTTTCAGGGCTGGTCGTTCATTGCTTTCGGTCTCGGCATCAAGCGCTAATACAGCTCTTCACATGACACAAAGCGGCGTTCACACGCCGCTTTTTTCATTTCAACTCGACCTTTTGCCCAATGACTGCTAGATGCAGCGCAACATCTTCGCGGCGCGCGTTTTGCGCAGCCCATCCTTTCGCAATTACGAGTTTCTTTTATGTCCGCTCAAGACCATCCAGTTTCAAAGCGCCGCACCTTCGCGATCATCGCGCACCCGGATGCCGGTAAAACCACACTCACCGAAAAGCTGCTGCTGTTCGGCGGTGCTATCCAGCTTGCCGGTGAAGTGAAGGCCAAGAAAGACCGCATCCAGACCCGTTCCGACTGGATGAACATCGAACGCGATCGCGGTATCTCCGTCGTCACTTCCGTGATGACGTTTGAGTATAAGGATTGCATCTTCAACCTGCTCGATACACCGGGCCACGAAGACTTTGCTGACGATACTTATCGCACGCTGACCGCTGTGGATTCCGCCGTCATGGTTATCGATGCCGCCAAGGGTATCGAGCCGCGGACGCTGAAGCTATTTGAAGTCTGTCGTATGCGCGATATTCCAATCGTGACCTTCATCAACAAGATGGACCGCGAAGCCCGCGACCCACTCGAAATTCTTGATGAGATCGAAGAAAAGCTGGCGCTGGATACAGCACCCATCACATGGCCAATCGGCTCTGGTAAAAGCTTTGCCGGCACCTATGATCTGCGCAACAATACTGTGCGTCAGAAGGATTCCGAAGAAAAGCCGACCAAGGTCAGCGGACCAGAAGAAGCGGCAAAGCTTCTGCCTGAAAATGAACGTCAGGCTTGGATCGAAAGCCTGGAACTGGCACAGGGCGTTTGCCGCCCGTTCGATCTCGCATCCTTTCAGGAAGGCCATATGACGCCAGTTTATTTCGGCTCGGCACTCAAGAATTACGGCGTGCGCGATTTGATCGAAGCTTTCTGTGATTTTGGCCCAAGCCCACGCGACCAGAAAGCCGATTCTCGCATGGTTGGCGCAACCGAAGCCAAGATGACCGGCTTCGTATTCAAGATTCAGGCCAATATGGACCCGAACCATCGCGACCGTATTGCGTTCCTGCGCGTCTGCTCAGGCACACTTTCGCGCGGCATGAAGGCCAAGCTGGTTCGCACCGGCAAGCCAATGAGCTTGTCTGCGCCGCAGTTCTTCTTTGCACGCTCCCGCCAGATTGCAGACGAGGCCTTTGCAGGTGACGTGGTCGGCATTCCAAACCACGGCACATTGCGCATTGGTGATACGCTGACCGAGGGTGAAGATATCCTGTTCCGTGGCGTGCCAAACTTCGCACCAGAAATTCTGCGCCGTGTGCGTCTTGATGATGCAATGAAGGCGAAGAAGCTGCGTGAAGCGCTTCAACAGATGGCGGAAGAAGGCGTAGTACAGCTCTTCGTGCCAGATGATGGTTCTCCGGCGATTGTCGGTGTTGTCGGCGCTCTCCAGATCGACGTTTTGACTGAACGCCTGAAGATCGAATATTCGCTGCCTGTCGGCTTTGAAATGTCGCGCTTCTCCGTTTGTCGTTGGATCACAGCCGATGAACCAGCAGAGCTTGACCGCTTTATCGCTTCGCACCGCGCCGACATTGCTCATGATCTCGACAATGATCCGGTGTTCCTCGCGCAGAATGGCTTCTCGCTCAACTATGAAGCTGAGCGCTGGAAGGCAATCCGCTTCGCCACGATCAAGGATTATCAGGTCCGCGATAAGGCCTGATAAAGCGTATCCCGAAAAGTGGGAACCGGTTTTCGGATAAGATACGCGTTAAAACAGAGATTTAGTGCTGATTAGCCCATCCGCAGATGCGTCAGCTTCTGCGGATTGCGGATGAGATAGACCGCTGCGATAAGTCCATCCTGCACATCTAAGGCCACCACTTGCGGCAGGCCATCGGCCTCTAAGCTCATATGGCCCGGCAATCCGTCGAACAGCGCAAAGTGTCGAATATCCGGCACAAGGCCGTCGGTCTTGCGCGCAATACCCTCATAAAATCGCATGATCTTTTCACGCCCGTAAATCGGGTTGAGCGCTGCATTGCGGATACCGCCGCCATCGGAATACATCACAACATCTTCCGCCAGCAAGCCTTTCAACGCCGTCATATCACCACTGCGCGACGCCTGAAAGAAAGCCTCGGCAATTGTTCGCCCACGATCTTCGGGCATTGAAAACCGGGGCTTTTCCTGCCGGACATGACTGCGCGCACGGCTAGCTAGCTGACGACAAGCCACTACATCGCGATCAAGCACACGCCCTACCTCATCAAAGCCCATATCGAACACGTCGTGCAAAAGAAATGCCGCCCGCTCCAGCGGCGACAGACGGTCAAGCGCTAACATTAGCGTCAGCGTGATGTCATCACTGCGATCGTATTCTTCATCGACAAGTGGCTCAGGCAGCCATGTTCCGGGATAGGTTTCGCGTCGTACGCGTGCAGATTTCAGATGGTCGAGTGCAAGACGGCTGACCACACGCGTAAGCCAGCCCTGCGGCTCACGGATGGTTTCACGATCCACAGCGCTCCAGCGTAGCCATGCATCCTGCACGATGTCTTCGGCTTCGGCATGGGTGCCCACCATGCGATAAGCGATGCGGATGAGCCGAGGCCGCAAGGCCTCGAACACACCCGCTTCATTCATGTTTGGCTCAAGCGGCAGCTGCATCGGCTTTGACCGGATGAACAAGGCGCAGGCCGACAGCAATGCGGTTCCATGCATTGATGGTGGTAATCAGCATGGTCAGATTGACGATCTCCTCGTCTGAGAAATGTGCCTTCAAAGCATCAAAATCCTTATCCGGTGCGCCAGTCTGTGCCAGCAGGGTCAACGCCTCGGTCCAGCCGAGTGCCGCCCGTTCTCGCGCAGTATAAAGCGGTGATTCACGCCATGCAGCAACCAGATAGAGGCGCTCTTCAGTTTCGCCAGCCTTCCGCGCATCAGCCGTATGCATATAGATACAATAGGCACAGCCATTGATCTGCGAAGCGCGGATTTTCACCAGCTCATAAAGACTATATTCAAGTCCGGAAGCCGCAACGCGCTTTTCCAGCTCCACCATTGCCTGCATGATCTGTGGCGCGAAAGTGTAAGGGGCAAGTCTTGCTTCCATGATCTCTTCTCCTTGATGTTGACCCGAATGGGTCGTTCACCATCAAGACGAGATAGCTGCATCGGAATGTGACATACCCCGCATAAAAATTCAGATTTTTATTTCGAGAAGTGCGGCTGCAATTTTTTCTGCAAGCTTTTCAGCCACTTGTTCTTTGCTCATTTCAGGCCATTCTTCGATGCCTGCGCGGCTTAAGATACGTACACGGTTGCGATCGCCGCCCATTACATCACCGGACACATCATTGGCAACGATCCAGTCGGCTCCCTTTCGCTCAAGCTTGCGTCCGGCATTGGCGAGTACGTCCTGCGTTTCCGCAGCAAAGCCCACCACAAGACCGGGACGCTTCTCACTATGACCAACACCGGCCAGAATATCCGGATTCTCAACCATGCTGAGCGTCGGTGCGCCCTCGCCCTGCTGTTTCTTGATTTTCTGATCAGCTGAATTTGCAGTTCGCCAATCGGCAACGGCTGCAACCATCACAGCCGCATCAGCAGGCAAATGGCTCTCAACGGCTGCTTGCATCTCCCGCGCGGTTTCAACACGGATGACGTTTACACCTTCGGGATCAGGGATCGTGACCGGACCGGATACCAGATGCACGGTTGCCCCTAATCGCGCGAGGGAGGCCGCGATGGCATGGCCCTGCTTGCCCGAGGAACGATTGGCAATATAGCGCACCGGATCAATCGGCTCATGCGTTGGACCCGATGTCATAACAATAATTTTGCCTGTAAGCGGTTTTGCTTGTGGTGCGAGCAGATTTTCAATCGCCGCGACAATCGCAAGCGGTTCGCTCATGCGGCCCACGCCCGCCTCTCCACTTTCCGCCATCTCGCCCTTTTCAGGACCAATGAAATGCACGCCATCTTTTTCCAGCGTCAGGCGATTGCGCTTGGTTGCCGGGTTATCCCACATCGCAGGGTTCATTGCGGGAGCCACCAACACCGAAACTTTGCGCGCCAAGAGCACAGCACTCGCGAGATCGTCAGCAATTCCATTGGCCATTTTGGCCATAAGGCCAGCCGTTGCAGGTGCAACGACGATCAGATCAGCATCACGCGCAAGGCGGATATGTCCAACATCCTGCTCATCTTCACGCGAGAAAAGATCAGTGAAAACATGATCGGCAGCAACCGCGCCGATGGTCAGCGGGGTTACAAACTGTTGTGCGGCGGCCGTCATAAGCGGACGGACATGCGCACCACGCTCACGCAATCGGCGGATAAGATCAGGTGTCTTATAGGCCGCAATTCCACCGCTTATAATGAGAAGAATGCGCTTGCCTTGCAATGAACCTGAAACCGACGGCGAAGCTTTGGCAGCAGGCTTTGGCTCTTCAAGACCGCCAAGTAGAAGCCGTGCTTCTTCTTCCATGGAGCGCCCGTTTTGAGCGGCTCTTACGCGAAGCCGCTCTTTTGCAGCGTCATCAAGATTGCGGATGGTAATGCTGGCCATTTGATTGCACCGGATGGTTTCTGGTGCAATCAATGAAATCACTCTTTTGTCGAATAATCAACAAAATGTTGAACTACAGCTCAATATAAAGCTTAATTGCAATCGCAGCCAGTGAGATTGCAATCACGATCTGCGCAATGCGGCCCCAGCGCGTATGGCGAGCTTCTGCCTTGCCAATGGCTTCTGCTGTCTCTGCATCAAAATGCAAACCCTTGACGGCCATCGCGTCCATCGCAGCCGTAGCGCGGTCCATCCGTGCAACCATTTCTGGCGTTTTACGAGCAAAATGCAGCAGCGCATAGGCACTGTCTTTTGCATCGAGCAACATGCCCTGCGGTCCGAGATTCTTGCGAATCCAGCCGCCGACAACGGGTTCTGCAGCTTTCCACATGTTGAAATGCGGATTGAGCGTGCGCGACACACCCTCCACGACAACCATTGTCTTCTGAAGCATCAGAAGTTCTGGCCGCGTCTCCATGTCGAACAGCTCTGTCACTTCAAACAACAATGTGAGAAGCTTGGCCATCGAAATGGTTTCGGCTGGCTGGCCATGGATCGGCTCGCCAATGGCGCGGATTGCCTGCGCAAAGCTCGCCACATCATGCGTATGCGGCACATAGCCTGCTTCAAAATGCACTTCAGCCACGCGCAGATAATCACGCGTAATGAAGCCATAGAGAATTTCTGCAAGAAAGCGCCGCTGATCTTTGTTCAGTCGTCCGGTAATACCGAAATCGACGGCAACAATCACGCCCTGCGGATCAACGAACAAATTGCCCGGATGCATATCCGCATGGAAAAAGCCGTCGCGCAGTGTGTGACGCAGGAACGACTGGATCAGCGTTTCCGAAAGCTTTTTCAGATCAAAGCCGGCCGCTCTCAAGCCATCGATGTCCGACATTTTAATGCCGTCAATCCATTCGAGCGTCAGAACATCGCGACCCGTGCGTTCCCAATCGACATTAGGAACGCGGAAGCCTTCATCGTCCTTAATATTCTCGGCAATCTCGGACAGCGCTGCCGCTTCAAGCCGCAGATCCATCTCAATACGCGTGGTCTGATGCAGCGTTTCAACCATTTCAACCGGACGCAAGCGCCGCGTGAACGGTATATGCCGCTCCTGCATGCGAGCGACCATGAAGAAGCTTTCAAGGTCACGCGCAAAACGCTGACGGACACCCGGACGGATGACTTTGACCGCTACCTTATGCGGCGCGCCATCCTTCATCACATAGGCCGGATGCACCTGCGCCATGGATGCGGCTGCAATCGGCGCTTCGAAACTCACATAGAGATCGTCAATCTTGCGACCAAGAGAACTCTCGATAGCAGAAACGGCCTCTGCCTGCGGGAAGAAATCAAGGCGATCCTGCAAAAGCTCCAGATCAGCGGCAACGTCCTTGCCGACAATATCAGGACGCGTTGCAAGAAACTGACCGAGCTTCACATAGGAAGGCCCAAGCTTGTTCATCGCCCGCGAAATACGCTCGGAACGAGGCGCGTCTTTCGCACGCTTACGCGCGAGAAGCTTTGCAGCCTTGTGTCCTAACGCTGGCAATCCAGCCGCATCATCAACAGGCAGCGAACTCAACACGCCTTCGCGCGCCATAATCCAGCCAGCATGCATCAATCTCAAAGCCGCAGAAATATTGCTCATACTGATCTCAGAGCTTCCAGCCAGAATGAAGTGCTGCGATACCGCCAGTGAAATTGCGGTAGCTCACGCGCTCGAAACCCGCCTCGCGGATCATGCGCGCAAAATCTTCCTGTTTTGGGAATTTGCGGATCGATTCTACCAGATAGCTGTAGGACTCAGCATCACCCGTAATCATCTTGCCAATCTGCGGAATAGCGTTGAACGACCACTGGTCATAAATCTTATCAAGCAATGGCAGTTCGACTTCGGAGAATTCAAGGCACATAAAACGGCCACCGGGCTTTAACACGCGATAGGCTTCGGACAGTGCCTTATCGATATGTGGCACGTTACGGATGCCAAACGAAATTGTGTAAGCATCAAAGCTCGCATCTTCAAAGGGCAGCTCTTCGGCACTCGCTTCAACAAATTCGAGATTGTCTGCCAAGCCCTTCTTGATCGCACGTTCGCGACCAACACCGAGCATTGACCCATTAATGTCGAGAATGGTCACATGCGCCTGACGGTTCGAGGCTTCAACAATTCGGAATGCAATATCGCCCGTACCACCAGCTACATCGAGCGACTTGAAGCCCGGACGCTTGGATGGTGCCAGCCAGCCGATCATCGCATCTTTCCAGACACGATGCAGGCCACCCGACATGAGATCATTCATCACATCGTAGCGCTTCGCAACCTTATGGAAAACGTCGTTGACCAGCCCCTGCTTTTCGCTTTCATCGACTGCCTTGAAGCCGAATGAATGCTCCATGCCACCTTGTGCGCCCACGCGGTCTGCATTGCCGTTCTGCTGGCTCATAACTATCCTGCCGGTTCATGTGCGAAACGAAGCCGATCTCCGTTTTCCGTTTGCTTGATGCATATAAAGCTTGTACCGGACGATACAAGCACAGACCGCAAGCCGATACCCCTTTTGTGATCTGCACTTGCGCATCTGTGCAAAATGTTCAAAGAAATAGAAAACTGTGCGTGCGCGCCTGCCACGCGTTTTCTCCGGCTTAATTAGCCGTTACAGTCGATAAAGATAACAAGAAAAGTGGAAACAACATGGGCGTTAATGTCGTCAGCCATCCGCTTGTCCAGCACAAGCTCACCATTATGCGCAAGCGCGAAACTTCGACCGCCAGCTTCCGTCGTTTGCTGAAAGAAATATCGCTGCTGCTTTGCTATGAAGTAACACGCGATCTCGAACTAACCACCATGCACATCGAAACGCCGATGATGCCGATGGAAGCGCCAACGCTTGAAGGCAAGAAGCTGGTTTTCGCTTCCATTTTGCGCGCGGGCAACGGCCTTCTGGAAGGTATGCTTGATCTGGTACCAGCGGCACGCGTGGCCCATATTGGCCTTTATCGCGATCACGATACGCTTCAGCCAATCGAATATTATTTCAAGGCACCGGAAGACATCGTCAACCGCCTGATTATCGTTGTTGATCCTATGCTGGCCACCGGCCATTCGGCAATCGCCGCGATCGACAAACTGAAGGAACGCGGCGCGACCAATATCAAGTTCCTGTGCCTGCTCGCAGCACCGGAAGGTATTGAGCGCTTCACGACTGCGCATCCGGATGTCGATGTCTTCACCGCCTCTATCGATGATAGCCTTGATGAAAAAGGTTACATCATTCCGGGTCTCGGCGATGCTGGCGACCGTATGTACGGCACGAAGTAAGTTTTAAACCTTACGATAAGCACTATACTAATCCGCGTATTGACCGCTCGATAATCGATATTGAGCTGCCAGCGCGGATTTTTTATCTCTTCAATATCAACTGGTATGGAACATCGCTCATGTCTACCGAAGCCCGCCTGACAGAACTCGAAATCCGGGTTGCTCAACAAGAACAGACGATTGAAGAGCTTTCTGCCGTCATTGCGGAGCAATGGAAAACGATAGACCGTCTCGACAAAAAACATTCGGCCTTGACAGATCGTTTTTTGACGCTCGAAGGGCAAACCGCACCCGAAATTCCCATCACGAAGCCACCACACTGGTAATACAATGATTGAAATTATCACCCTCGAACAACGTAAAGATCTCGCAGCAATTTGCGCAAAATGGAACCACGTCGAATGGGGACAAGCAGCGGGCGCAACTGAAGAAGAAGTCGCCTCTGCCTTGCACGATATTATCCATTCAAGTGATGGTCAGACAGCGCGTGCCGCGCTTTGGAATGGTGAGTTGGCAGGCTTTGTTCTTCTTATTCATAGTGACCTCGACAGCCACCCTCACCTCAAGCCATGGGTTGCGAGTGTGTTGGTTGCACCAGAGTTTCGTGGGCGGGGCATTGCGACAGCGCTCATGACAGCGATTGAAACGGCTGCCCATGATCTCGGTTATAGCGAGGCTTATCTCTACACCTATAAGCCTGATCTTTACCGCAAAATGGCATGGGATGATTTTGAAGAACTGACCGGCGAGAATGAAGGCATGCTGATCTTAAATAAGAAAATCGCGCGGGGCTAACCGCGCGATTTTTTGCTTCTTATGATGCCGCCGGCATTGGGCAGCTCACACCTGTTCCGCGTAAGCCGCAATAGCCATTCGGATTCTTAGCCAGATACTGCTGGTGATAATCTTCCGCATAATAAAATGTCGGAGCATCAGCAATTTCCGTCGTGACCGGACCCAGACCACGCGACGCCAGTGCAGCCTGATAAGCGTCCCTGCTCTTTTCAACCGCTTCACGATCCGCAGCATCAAATGTGTAAATCACCGAACGATAGGTTGTGCCAATATCATTGCCCTGCCGCATGCCCTGTGTCGGATCATGCTCTTCCCAGAAGAGGGTCAGCAATTCATCAAGGCTTACAACCTTCGGATCATAAACGACCAGCACCACCTCGGCGTGGCCAGTCAGACCGGTGCATGTTTCTTCATAGGTCGGATTGGGCGTGATGCCGCCAGCATAGCCAACGGCAGTTACATAAACACCCGGCACCTGCCAGAACAGCCGCTCTGCACCCCAGAAACAACCCATGCCGAACATGACCTGCTTCATACCTTCCGGCCATGGCCCCTTAAGCGGCTTACCCGATACATAATGCGATGCTGCCGTCGGAAGCGCCGCAGCGCGACCCGGTAAAGCGTCCTGATGTGAAGGCATTTCTACCTTTTTGCGATAGCTGTCTAGGAAACTCATTTAACACCTCCTGAAGAGCTGAGAATATGCGCATACTGCGCAACGCTCTTGGACAAACCGATCTTATGTAACTTCCGAAGATAGCGCCCTGATATCGATGCTAACGTGCGCTAAAATTACCAAAGCGCTTTTCGCGACGATGGCCAGCCAGATAAAACAAGAGTGCCAGTACGCCGAACACCAGCCAGCCCGGCTGTTCAAGCAAAGGAACAAAGACCCTGTCCCAAGCCGCTATGCCTATATAGTGCGTCACAAATGCTTCTGCATCCCCCAGAAGCTCTGGTGCACCAACAGCCCACATATCCAGAAATGGCTTCACGACGAATTCTTGGGCGCCAACCGAGCGTGCGCCATCCAAAACTGCAAAAACGACTGCCAGCGCCAGACACACAACCGCAAAACTGCGCAAAACAAAACGAAACACGATTCTCTGCCTTCGATTTCACCCATGTAAATCAGGCAAAAATGCACGATCCATGCCATCTAGCCTTTGCCTAACTCATCACTAAATCATACCATAAGGCAGATGCAGCATGCATCATCGAATAAAGCAAAAGTTTTTCAATATATTTTCCATTTAAAAAACAATAATTTAGCTCTCAAAAAGCCACCGAGCCGTGACTTGATACAAATTAAATAGAAAACTGACAAATAGCAGTTGAACATATGCGCATTCTGGCTATATTGCGCGCCGCAGCACCTGTTTTGGCACCTAACCAATGCCTGATTTGAAGCAGTGCCGCGTTTGCGAGAGTTCTTACCGCGTTTGCGGATTTCAAGACAGCAAATGAGTGGAGAGGTGGCCGAGTGGTTGAAGGCGCACGCCTGGAAAGTGTGTATACGGGGAACCGTATCGCGGGTTCGAATCCCGCTCTCTCCGCCAGACAATTCAAATAAGCATTTAGTCTGTTGAATCAGGTGGGTTAAAGCCCCCTAAATTATATGACGACCTTTAGAAAATCAGCAGCAAACAGCCTGCTAAGTGTACCACGCGCCCCTATCACTATCGAGCACGCTATTTGAATAGAACGCGCAGCATCGCTTCCAATGTTGAATGACGATAGCGAATATAGATGCGCGGAATGCCAAACGCATCGTCAGTCGAACTGGCGCGTTTACTCACTGTCGTTGTAGCGTTGAGATATCCAGCTTCCTTAACAATCTGCCTGTGGACCGGATCATTTCCACCGTAAGGATAGCAGAAGCTAGTAACCTCTGACCCAAGCACGTCTTCTATTTTTCTTTTGCAATCAGCAATTTGACTCTGCGCCTCCTGGTGGGAAACTTGAGGGAGAAGGCAATGGTCTAATGTGTGCGCGCCGACCTCATGTCCTAGTCTAGCCCATTCACGTAATTCACCGGCATTCATACACGGCGATTGAGGTATGCCTTCTTTTGCATCCCAGACATTACTGCCACCAATTTGATTAGCGACAAAATAATTGGTCGCAGTGAAGCCAACCTCTGCCAGCGCGGGAGCTGCATGTTCAAGTGTATTCAAAAATCCATCATCAAAAGTAATGACGACGACTTTACCCTTCTTGTCACCTCGCAAATAAGGCCAAGCATCACGAACTGAGAGTCCTTTATAACCCAATGACTTCAGCCATTTCATCTGAGAACGGAAACTCTCAGGCCGAACGAAAAGTCCTTTGTATGGAACTTTAGGATCAGGCAGCCGTGCTATCTGGTGATAAAGAAGAACAGGTACTGACATTATTAATTAGCCTCAGATAAAACACTAACAATTAGGGGGCAATCAATATGCAGTGCTATATTATTAATCTTGACCGCGCACCAGAACGAATGCATCGCATATCTGAGTTGTTACAGTCTTATTCAGCAGACTTCGTTCGTCACCCTGCTACTGATGGCGCGCATTTTACAAAAGATGAAATCGCCCTTTACAGAAGCAAACGTACTCAAGGCAAGCCACTCACTACCGGTGAGATCGCTTGCTCTGAATCGCATCTATCCATTTACCGGCAGATAATAGCGTCCAGCGATGACTACGCCGTTGTAATGGAAGACGATCTGCACCTGTCCAAAGATGCGGGTGAATTCATCAACTCTACAGACTGGATCCCTCAAGGGACCGAAATTATTAAGCTAGAGACCGTTGATGAACCTACTCTCATATCGACGCGAACAATAACAACCAAAAACAATCGTGAATTGGGCCAGCTATATTACAAGCATTGGGGGTCTGGAGCTTATGTAATAAGCAAATCAGCTGCTCAGAAAATGCTGGATCAATATATACCGGGTTCGACACCAATCGACGATTATCTTTTTGATCCCAGCGTTGCCCAATTCTCGCTATGGCAGCTCCAACCGGCAATCGCTATTCAAGACGTCATTCTTACGCGATGCAGTACGGCGAATGCCCCCTATTTGACCAGTGAAATTGAGATTGAACGCCAAAGGGAACCACAGTCCAAGCGCCGGAAAATTGGTTTACGCGCACTTGCTAAAAGAGAAACCATTCGCCTCGTACGCAAGAGCAGCAATCGTCTAAAATTCTTCTGGGGTATTTATATTTCCAATAAAATTATCAAGAAAAAAATATCCTTCCGATTATAAAAATAACCCGCAATAAATTGGATGCTGGACTAAATAACATTTTATATTTTATATGTGTTTGTTTACCACTACACATCAAACATGATTAAATATTTCAAAATATATTTTTGCTGATCTTTGATAAATAGCGAATTTTAATCACGAAAATAACGATACTCAAAAAATATTATTAAGGAAATTGTATGGATCATAATGACGAGACCGCATGCAAAACGAATGAAACCGGCTGGCGTAAACTGTTCTTGTCAGTGCAAAGCATGCGTATAGGCGTTGTGCCGCTTCCTATATATTTACTCATAGCACTGCTGATCGTTGGCTTCGTATCGATTAGCAAGGTGCCCTCAGATTTGACAATGTCGATCGGCATTCTGTCCGTGGGCGGTTTCCTTTTTATGGAGCTCGGCAAGCGTTTTCGAATTCTCGGCTTGATGGGTGGAGCCGCGATTATGGCATTCGTAGTGCCGTCGGCTGCTGTCTTCTATGGCGTTATTCCAGCATCTGTTGCTTCATCCGTGACGACTTTCAGCAAGCAATCTAACTTTCTCTATCTCTACATTGCAGCCATCATTGTCGGCAGCATAGTGAGTATGGATCGCCGCGTTCTGATAAACGGTTTTTTCCGAATCTTTGTGCCTCTTGCTGCAGGATCAATTGTTGCTTTGATTACTGGAACTCTTGTGGGCGTAGCAATGGGACTAACGGCCATCCATAGTCTCTTCTTCATCGTGGTGCCCATTATGGCTGGAGGACTAGGAGAAGGCGCAATTCCACTCTCTATGGGTTATTCGCTCATTCTTCATCAGCCGCAAGATGTTCTGTTCGCTCAGATTATACCGGTTGTTATGCTCGGCAGTTTTACAGCCGTTTTCCTATGTGGACTGCTCAATTTGCTGGGAAAGCACTATCCGCACCTCACTGGCGAAGGACGACTACAGCCAGACGACGAAAACACGGCACCCTCAACTGACAAAGCCGTGGAAACTGTCGCAATCACGGATATTGCAGCAGCCGGCGTTACAATTGTCAGCCTGTATTTGCTGGGCGTCTATTTTCAAGACCTAACGGACTTTCCCGCACCGATCTGCATGCTATTTTTGGCCGTTGCAGCCAAAGTTGGCAAACTATTCGAGCCGCGCATCGAAAGCGGATGTCATCATGTCTACAAGTTTTTCTCAACTATTGTGACATGGCCTCTGCTGTTTGCAATGGGAGTGGCTTATACTCCTTGGGCGAAATTTATTGCTGTATTTAACTTACCCACCGTCGTGACAGTCTTCGCAACGGTTTTCTCTCTGATCACGACAGGTTTCTTCGTTGCCCGGTTTGTTAAACTTTACCCAATCGACACCGCAATTGTGACGGGGTGCCACAGCGGACAAGGTGGGACTGGCGACATTGCAATTTTGACCGCTGCCAACCGTGTGGCTTTGATGCCTTTCGCACAAATAGCAACGCGCATTGGCGGAGCAATTACAGTTTCAATCGCGATTATAACATTAAGATATATTGTCTAAATTCCAGACCAGTAACGTCCCGCATTATAGCGAGAACAATGCAGATCAACGCACCACTCCATGTCTATGGAGGAGGCAAAATTATAACTGATATTTTATGAGAGTTAGAGCAATTCATTGAAGGAACTGGTGCTGCGAGAGAGGATTGAACTCTCGACCTCTCCATTACCAATGGAGTGCTCTACCACTGAGCTACCGCAGCATTCTCTTGAACGCGGCGGACTTCTGACACATCATTACGCAAATCGCAAGCAACCAAATGCAATTATTTTGACATAATGTGGAAATCTCCCTCACGTCGCTATAAAACCCACTTTCCGCAGGCAATGCACCATAGTACACAGATCTCATGAGCGAAAAAGACACAGAAAACAACAAACACAGCCAGCCTGACCCGCGGGAAAAGCGGCGAGCAGAACAGCTACGGGCGAATCTGATGCGCCGCAAGGTGCAATCGCGCTCCCGGCGCGCGGGCGATGCAGACGAGCGCAATGACGGCATTACAGCCGGGAAACAAGATCAGGATTGAAATCCATTGCCCTTGATCAGCCGTTGTAACTTTAAAAACTGCCTTTTTAGCGAATAAGTATGTTGTGAAGCCTTCCTTGAAGATAGGGAAGAGCTGTTATAAAAGCGCAATTAATCTCTTGCTGGCGTCACCGCACGACTATGATTCGTGATCGACGTAATTTCGCCGCAGGATCAGTCAATTTCATATTGCAATACTGCGAGTCCCAAGACCGCAGAATTTGCAAAATTCGATTACCGGGCAACGGCTTCGGCCCAGAAGGTGAAACAGCATGGATCGCATCAAAATCGTCGGCGGCAATAAGCTTAATGGCGTCATTCCTATTTCTGGCGCAAAAAATGCCGCTCTGCCGCTGATGATTGCTTCGCTTCTCACTGACGATACGCTGACGCTTGAGAACGTACCGCATCTCGCCGATGTCGAGCAATTGATCCGCATTTTGGGCAATCACGGCGTTGATTATTCAGTTAATGGCCGCCGTGAACATCAGGACGGTTCTTATTCGCGCACCATCCATTTTACGGCCCGCACGATTGTCGATACCGTTGCTCCTTATGAACTGGTTTCCAAGATGCGTGCGAGCTTCTGGGTTATCGGACCACTTCTGGCGCGTATGGGCGAAGCGACCGTATCGCTGCCAGGCGGTTGCGCGATTGGTACGCGCCCGGTTGATCTCCTTCTTGAGTGTCTTCAGGCGCTTGGAGCTCAGATCGACATTGAAAACGGTTATGCCAAAGCGCGCGCGCCGAAGGGTGGTCTTGTTGGCGCACGTTATCGCTTCCCGAAGGTTTCTGTTGGCGCAACCCATGTCATGCTGATGGCAGCGGTGCTTGCTAAGGGTGAAACCATTATCGAGAACCCTGCGCGTGAACCGGAAGTCGTCAATCTTGCTGACTGCCTGAATGCCATGGGTGCAAAAATCACGGGTGCTGGCACCGAGACAATCCACATTCAGGGTGTAACCAGCCTGTCGGGCGCACGCGTTCGCGTCATTCCTGACCGCATCGAAACCGGCACCTATGCCATGGTTGTCGCGATGACCGGTGGCGATGTTGTGCTCGAAGGTGCTGAAGCAAGCCAGTTGACTGCCGCGCTTGACGTCCTGCGCAAGGCCGGTGCGGAAATCACCGAAACCAATAGCGGTCTTCGCGTTGTGCGCAATGGCCATGGTATTCATCCGGTTGATGTTACCACTGACCCGTTCCCCGGCTTCCCAACCGATCTTCAGGCCCAGTTCATGGGCCTGATGACGATGGCCAAGGGCACATCGCATATTACTGAGACGATTTTCGAAAACCGCTTCATGCATGTGCAGGAACTGGCACGTCTTGGCGCAAAGATTTCGCTGTCCGGCCAGACTGCAACCGTTGAAGGCGTCGAGCGCCTCAAGGGTGCACAGGTGATGGCAACAGATCTTCGCGCATCTGTATCACTGGTCATCGCTGGCCTTGCAGCCGAAGGCGAAACCATCGTCAACCGCGTCTATCACCTTGATCGTGGTTTTGAACGTCTGGAAGAAAAGCTTTCGCGTTGCGGTGCCAACGTCGAACGCATCAGCGGATAAATGTTCAAAAGCCGGATTTGCTAATATCATTCCGGCTTTTCTTTCATTCCTAAAGCGTGTCGCAATTTATAGTATTCAATCGACACGCTTTGTCTTTTTGATTTTACGCATGTCGTTATCGGATCGTAGCGGGATCAGAAATCAGTCCAGTGGACTGATTTCCCCGCGAAGACGGTTCCCGCTTTTCCGCGACATGCTTTAGCTTATTAATCAACAGGCTGAAAAGCCTGTCGATTTTTTTGTGGCTACATGTAAAGTTGCTTCCAACATCATTTGAGAATAGCAGGGAATGATACCAGATATGGAAATGTTGAAGCTTGTGGCGCTGGATGAGGAAGATTTGCAGGTCCTGTCCGCCCATCTTCAGGATGCGGTTCTGAAAGTATCAGACCTGCAATATCTGGCGGCGGATAAGCGCTTTGTCCTTACGCTCAACCGTTTTGCGTGGGAAGAAGCCAAGCCAAAGCTGTTCCGCAAGCCACAATATCAGCGTCGCCGCACCGCTTTGCATTTTAATCGCGTCACGGCAGTCAAAGGCAGCGGTATAGACCGGCAGAAGTCGGAAGAGGTTCTTTCGCTGCTGGCTATCCGTTTTATCGCGGGCGAAGCACCAGCCGGAACTTTGGAACTGACATTCTCGGCAAATGCCGCTATCCGTCTCGATGTAGAATGTATTGAAGCGCAGCTGACAGATCTTGGTCCAGCATGGGAAACAGCTTCGGTGCCAAAACACGAAGCTTGACTGCCGCTTTGACTTGAGGGCTTTGCCCAGAATAAAAATTAAAGGAATACCAGCGTGGCCACGACGCTCAGACAAAACGATCCCGATTTTGAACAGAAGTTTGCAGCTTTTCTCACGGGCAAGCGCGAAGTTTCGGAAGATGTGGATCGCGCTGCGCGCGAAATCGTTGATCGTGTGCGCCGCGAAGGCGATGCTGCACTGATTGAATATTCGCTGCGTTTCGACCGTATCGACCTGACGAAGACCGGTATTCGTATAACAGAAGCTGAAATCGATGCGGCTTTTGACGAAGCCCCTGCCTCGACCATCGAAGCATTGAAGCTTGCGCATGAGCGCATTGAAAAGCACCATGCGCGCCAGCTGCCAAAAGACGACCGCTACACCGATGCACTTGGCGTTGAGCTCGGTTCGCACTGGACTGCGATTGAAGCGGTCGGCCTTTATGTTCCGGGCGGCACAGCAAGCTATCCAAGCTCGGTTCTGATGAATGCCGTGCCTGCAAAGGTTGCAGGTTGCGAGCGCATCGTGATGGTCGTCCCCTCGCCTGATGGTAAGCTCAATCCGCTGGTTCTGGTGGCAGCACGTCTTGCCGGTGTTTCGGAAATCTACCGCGTTGGCGGTGCGCAAGCTATTGCGGCGCTCGCCTATGGCACAGAGACCATCGCCCCGGTTGCAAAGATTGTTGGCCCCGGCAACGCATTCGTGGCCGCAGCCAAGCGCATCGTATTTGGCACGGTCGGCATCGACATGATCGCCGGACCATCGGAAGTGCTGGTGATTGCCGACAAGGACAACAATCCCGACTGGCTGGCTGCTGACATTCTGGCGCAGGCCGAACATGACACGGCTGCGCAATCAATCCTGATGACCAATGACGAGGCTTTCGCAAAGGCCGTTGAAGAGGCCGTCGAACGTCAGCTCAAAACTTTGCCGCGAGCTGAAACAGCCGCCGCAAGCTGGCGCGATTTCGGTGCGGTCATTCTGGTCGATGATTTCGAAGCGGCCATTCCGTTGGCAAATCGCATTGCTGCTGAACATCTCGAAATCGCCACCGCTGACCCCGAAGCCCTTTTGCCAAAAATCCGCAATGCCGGTTCGATCTTTATCGGTGCTTACACGCCGGAAGTGATCGGCGATTATGTCGGCGGCTGCAACCACGTTTTGCCAACCGCCCGTTCGGCACGATTCTCTTCTGGCCTGTCGGTTCTGGATTACATGAAGCGCACCTCGCTTCTAAAACTCGGCCCCGATCAGCTGCGCGCGCTTGGTCCCGCAGCCATTGAAATCGCCCGTGCCGAAGGCCTTGATGCTCACGCACAATCCGTCGCTATTCGGCTTAATCTATGAGGGATCATGACCGCTGGCGTTCCTAATGCCCGATTGATCGACATCGAGCTGGATGAGTCCATCGGCCGCTCGACGCCTGATGTCGAGCATGAACGGGCGGTCGCGATTTTTGATCTGGTTGAAGAAAACGCATTCTATCCGGTCGGCGACGATATGGGCGGACCCTACAAGCTCAAACTCTCACTCATGGAATCACGCCTGATTTTTTTGATCATGCGCGAAAGCGGCGACACTGTCGCGACTCACATTCTGTCACTCACACCGCTTCGCCGCGTGGTGCGCGATTATTTCATGGTCTGCGAAAGCTATTATGAAGCGATCCGTTCCGCCAGCCCCAGCAAGATTGAAGCCATCGATATGGGACGGCGCGGTCTGCACAATGAAGGATCGCAAGTTCTGCAAACCCGCTTAAACGGAAAAATCGAAGTCGACTTCACAACCGCACGGCGTCTTTTCACGCTCGTCTGCGTGCTGCACTGGCGGGGCTGATCCTTGATGCCGATTGAGGACATGATTGCAGCACCGGAAGGAATTGAGGTCGCCAAACGACCAACCTCAGTGCTTTTTGTCTGCGGAAAAAACGCGATCCGCTCGCCGATTGCTGAACTTCTTGCCAGAAAACTGTTGCCGTCCAATATGTTCATTGCTTCCGCAGGTGTGCAGCGCGGGGAACGTGATCCCTTTGTCGATGCAGTACTTGTTGAAGAAGGTCTGTCACTGGATGATCGTCAGCCACGCGGACTGGAAGAACTGGCAGATGGATATTTCGATCTGATCATTACTCTGACGCCGCTTGCACATCACACGGTGCTTGAAAAAATGCGCGGCTTTTCAGTCGATGTGGAATATTGGCCCACACCTGACCCAACGCTTGTGACGGGCAGCCGCGAGCAGATCATGAATGCTTATCGCGATGTTAGAGACCGCTTAAAGCGCCAAATTACACAGCGTTTGGCCCCAAATTAACAGCGTCCGAGGCTAATCCAATTCCGTTGTTCACAAATGCCGTCTAATCATATAGGTTCCGGCCAAATTTAAAGCTATGGCCCGGTTTCGGGCCAATTTATCGTAGAAAGAAATAGGTATCGTATGCCGAAAGAAGAAGTCCTAGAGTTTCCAGGTGTTGTTACGGAACTGCTGCCAAACGCAATGTTCCGCGTAAAGCTCGAAAACGACCACGAAATTATTGCTCACACGGCTGGCCGCATGCGCAAGAACCGCATCCGCGTTCTCGCAGGCGACAAGGTTCTGGTTGAAATGACCCCTTACGACCTGACCAAAGGCCGTATTACCTATCGCTTCAAGTAAGCCTCAACTCGCTTTTCAGGAAAACTGGTGTCTATGAGCGCGCAACATAAGCTGGTTCTTGCCTCCGGCTCTCCCCGCAGGATTGAGCTTCTGGGGCAAGTCGGCATTGAGCCAGATCATATTCAGCCGGCTGACATTGACGAAACGCCTGAGCGCGCGGAACATCCGCGTTCGCTCGCGCGTCGTCTTGCGCGTGAGAAGGCAAAGGCGGCACAGGCACAATTGCAGGGTGATGAAAACTTCGCCAATGCTTTTGTTCTGGCAGCTGATACGGTTGTAGCCGTAGGACGTCGCGTTCTGCCAAAAGCGGAAGTCACCGACGAGGCGCGGGAATGCCTGCGTCTTCTGTCGGGGCGCACGCATAAGGTTTTTACCGGCGTCTGTGTAATCCTGCCCAATGGCAACCTGCGCCAGACACTTGTTGAAACGCGCCTGCGTTTTGAACGTCTGACGCGCAAACAGATCGACGCCTATCTCGCCTCTGGCGAATGGCGCGGCAAGGCTGGCGGCTATGCCATTCAGGGGCTTGCGGGCAGCTTCGTGGTCAAGCTGGTTGGCTCTTACAGCAATGTTGTGGGACTGCCGCTTCAGGAAGTTGTAAGTCTGCTGGCTGACGGTGACTATCCGGTTTATGCAAACTGGGAAAGTGGCAAGGTCTGAGATTTCTATGAGTGATAAGAAAGACATATCAACAGCACCGGACGCGCGTGTAACACCGTTGCGCCCGACACGCCCCTGCCCTGAATGCAGCAAGCCGTCGGCTCGCGATTCTTATCCGTTCTGTTCACCGCGTTGTAAAAGCATCGATCTCAATCGCTGGCTTTCGGGAAGCTATGTCATTGCCGGAAAAACGATTGAGGAAGAGGAAGAAAACGACAACTGACGTTTTCTTGTGTGTGATTTCCACAATCAAATCGGTGCTTTAGCGCGTTTATAAGAAATCTTATAAAAAGTGCGATAGGGTGCTGGACAGCGCGAAATTTAATGCTATAACGCACCCACTTCCGGTGGACACCAACACCGCCATTAAGTGAGAAATCACTGACAGGATGCCCGGATAGCTCAGTTGGTAGAGCAGCGGATTGAAAATCCGCGTGTCGGCGGTTCAAATCCGTCTCCGGGCACCACTCTTACTTCCAAAAGATGACAACAATTTTTCGCGCAGTTTCGCCATCGCGGTTGGAGCAACCTGCTCTTTAAGCAGTCTATTAAACCCATCACTAACTCAGCATCGAACGATTACGCCCGGCATTTTTTGCGGCATATAGAGCTTTATCAGCAGCCACCAGAAAAGCCTTGCGGTCTCCACGTTGATACTCGGCAATACCGGCTGAGAAAGTCACTTCAATGGCTTGGCTGCTTAATCGCTTCTCAGCGAGTTGGCCCCGCAATCTCTCGACAACGGCCAAAGCTGCATGTGCGTTTGTACACGGCATAATTATCAGAATTTCTTCGCCACCATAGCGGACGGCAGAATCGCCTTCTCTAATTCCACACATGATCATGTCTGAAATCTCACGCAAAACCTCGTCACCAACCTGATGCCCGTACAGATCATTGATCCGTTTGAAATAGTCCACATCGATAAACGCGACCGACAGAGGCTCAAGCCGCACTTTCGATAAGGCAATCGCTTTTGACACACGATCAAGACCAGCCCTGCGGTTGAGCAGAGCCGTCAGCTCATCGCGCGTTGCATGAAATTCAAGCTTTCGATTTGCGCGTAACAATTTATCTTCGGCAATCTTCTGCAGCGTAATATCAGTGACGAAGGTCGCCTTGTTGCGGCTCCCGTCTTTGCCCAGCAGCAGAACGGCATTTGCGATGATGAAAAGTTCGTTGCCGTTCCTGTCGAGCACAGTCCATTCCATCTGAAGCTCGGTCAGGGATTTGCTATCATCTTCCGAGTAATCGTTGATGAAACTGTTATGCAGTGCGGTAAGCTCATCCTTGTTTGCATCTGGAACCAGAATAGTGAATTCCTGACCAATCAACTCATCTGCATCATAGCCATAAAGATTGCAAAACGCTCTGTTGACGAAAATGAAAAGACCTTGCTCATCAGTAATGCAAACACCGAGAGGACTTTCTGTGACCAAAGAAAGAATATTCTTCGAGGAAACAAAGGGATTCTTCTGATCGTGTATGTGCATATATTCGCATCCTCTTCCTGACGTCACATATAACGTCTCAAGACGAATTTCCGCCCGCAAACTGAATAAAGATTTTTAACAGTGGTTTGGAAATTTTGAAGGATATCATTCATAAAAATCAAATACTAAGCTTTATGGATATTATAATGATATTCACGGTTTTGTATAAAATCTCTGCTCTTTTATAGGCTGTTACAACTGATAATTGCGCATTGGATGGTCACACCTCATTCTGACAGATTTGTTAGTTGATTGAAGCAATCCAATTTGCTTAATGAGGCCCATGCTTTTACACGACAAACACCGCCTCGCTGTTCTTTCTTCCTACAACACGATCGAGATGGGCCAGGATCGCACATTGGATGCGCTCTGCAATCTCGTGCTGTCGACGTTTGGTGTGCCAATGGCTGCGGTTTCGCTTGTTGACGAGCATACCACGCATCACATTGGCATGGCCGGATGTGTGTTTGGAGATTTGCCAAACGAAAACACTTTCTGTTCGCATGCAATTGAAGGAACCGATCCGTTCCTCATTGAAGATGCAACGAACGACTACCGCTTTGCGACCAATCCATTTGTGAAAGACGCTCCGGGTATCCGGTTTTATCTCGGTGCTCCACTCATTGCGCCAGATGGATCGACGCTTGGCGCGATTTGCGCGCTCGATACCAAGACCAGACAATGCACAGCGGAAGAGAAGATCAAGCTTGCTGGCCTTGCAAGCACGGCTGTCGAAATCCTCAATATGCGCCGCGTTTTGCGTGAAGCGCGCAAACTCGCGCTTGTCGATGGACTTACCGGCATTGCCAATCGAACCGGCGTTGAGCTGGAAATCGAAAAGGCCATCACGGCTTCGCGCAATCACGGCCTGCCATTCTCGCTTCTCTATTTCGACGTCGACCACTTTAAGCAGGTCAATGACCAGCGCGGTCACTCTGCGGGTGATGAATTGTTGCGGCTGATTGGCGAAACGATTGCCGACCGCAATCGCCCGGATGAAATCAGCGCACGGCCCGGTGGCGACGAGTTTATCGTATTGCGATTGGGCGGCACCAAAGCCAGCGACCTCGCAGAAACACAAAATATCAAAGCATTGCTTGACGATGCTGTTTCGCGTGCTGGTTTTCCGGTTAGCTTCTCAATGGGGCTCGTCAGTTTCAGTGGCACCCCCAATGATGTAGCCGCAGCACTTTATGCGGCAGACGCTCTTCTTTATGATGCCAAGCGTCGCGGCAAAAATATGATCTCCGCGGGCGAACAGAAGTGACAACCGACGCTGTCACTTTTGAGTGAAACTCTCAATACGCGTAATCGCGGCGGTTGATCTTGTGTCAGTTCCGGCTATTTTCGCGCAGTTTCCGCATAAATTGGCGAGGATTCTTCATGATCTGGACTCTGTTCGGCATTCTTTCTGGCGCATGTATCGCAATACAGGCACCCATCAATGCAGCACTGGCGCGTGGCCTTGGCTCTCCTGTGACGGCTGCCGCAATCTCATTTTTGTCCGGTGCCGTCATTCTTGGAATGATTGCCGCGATAACTGCGCGGGCAACGGGTGCTATGCCAAACTTCAACGTGCCTGCGGGCTGGTTGTTTGTGGCTGGCGGCGCGCTGGGCTGCATCTATGTGACAACATCCGTTTTGCTCACGCCGCGTATTGGAGCCGCCGCTGTGATGGGGCTTGCAGTCGCCGGACAATTGCTGGCAGGGCTTGCCGCAGACCGCATCGGCTTTATGGGGATCGCTGTTCGCGAAATCACAGCAGGACGCATCGCAGGGGCTGTCTTGTTGCTGACCGGCGCGCTGATGATCCGCTTTCTTTAGAGCCCATTTTTACACGCATCTTGTTCCGAAAACAGTTTCACACTTTTCAGGATGCGCTCATGTAAAAAGCGCGCCACATAATTAGGCGCGCTTTTGTCTTTTAAGAAAATCAAGATTTACTGCTGAACATATTCCAGTGTCAGCGTTTCAACACCAGCCGAAAGCGCAGTGCCCTTTTCGGTATCTACAGCCAGCGGCTGAAGCGTGAAAGCCTGACCAGTTCCACCAACCAGAACCTGAACGCCTGCGCCAAGACCAAGGCTCGCATCCGCTTCCGCGCCAGCATAAGTGCCAGCAAGTGCGCCCGGCTCAACAGTGGTGGTTGCAGCGAGAACCGTCCATGTCATCTGGCCGCCAGTGGTTTCACCCAGCTCCAGACCATATTGATCGATCGAGCCATTATACTGCTGCGACAGGCCATTGCCATTGGACAGCGTGCAGCTGACCTTCTGCTTCTGCTCGATGATCAAGCCAATGCCCGCAGAAACATCACAGGAAAGCACGCCAACTTCGGCGCTGACCTGTGCAGAACCAGAAGTCGTTGCAGCCATAAGAATAGAAGCACCAAGCACCCAAATTGCTTTTTTCATCATGAACTCTTCCCAAAAAATCTGCGCAGTTATTCCACGCAACCATGTCTTCGTAAGGGAACAATACTTAAGATTGCGCTTAAAAATGAATTATCTTTTGGTATGGGTCTGACTATCTGAATAGCTTCGCATGAACTTATAAGAAAAACCCCGACTTGAGTAAACAAACCGGGGTTTAGCGCTTAACCTTTGAAGGTATATTCCGTAATCGACTGCGGCTTCATTTCAATCGAGAAGCCCGGCAGCGATGGCGGCATATAGGCCGCATCCTTGATGATGCATGGCTCGATGAAATGCTCGTGCAGATGATCGACATATTCGATCACACGACCGTCCATGGTGCCAGAAACGGCAACATAATCGATCATTGAAAGATGCTGCACATATTCACAAAGGCCAACCCCGCCCGCATGTGGCCAAACTGGCTTGTTGTATTTCGCAGCAATCAACAGAACGGCCAGAACTTCATTCAGACCACCCATGCGGCATGAATCGATCTGAACAATGTCAATCGCGCCTTCGGCGATGAACTGCTTAAACATGATGCGGTTCTGGCACATTTCACCCGTCGCAACCTTCACGTCGCCAATGGCTTCGCGAATTTTACGATGACCTGCAACATCATCCGGGCTGGTTGGTTCTTCGATGAAGAACGGCTTGGAGAAAGCAAGCTTGTTAACCCACTCAATCGCCTGATCGACTTCCCACACCTGATTGGCGTCGATCATCAGATAACGATCCGGACCGATCACTTCACGCGCGATGGTGAGACGACGAATATCGTCTTCAAGATCACGGCCAACCTTCATCTTGATGTGGTTGAAGCCTTCATCAATGGCTTCCTGACACAGGCGACGCAGCTTTTCATCGCCATAACCGAGCCAGCCAGCCGACGTCGTGTAGCAAGGATAGCCTGTCGCCTCGAGCTTCGCGATGCGCTCCGCCTTGCCGCTCTCTGCTTTGCGCAGAATCTCAACCGCTTCGTCGCGGGTCAACACATCGGTCAGATAGCGATAATCGACAATGTCCGCGATTTCTTCTGCCGAAAGCTCCGACACCAGACGCCAGACCGGCTTGCCCGACTGCTTGGCCAGCAGATCCCAGAAAGCGTTGACCACAGCACCAGTTGCCAGATGCATTGCACCCTTTTCAGGGCCAATCCAGCGTAACTGGCTGTCGCTGGTCAGATGACGCCAGAACTTGCCCGGAGCCTCGCGCACCACGTCGAGATCGACGCCGACCACCAAATGACGCATGGCCAGAATTGCCTGACAGCAGATGTCGTTGCCGCGACCGATGGTGAAAGTGAGACCATGGCCTTTCAGCGCCTCATCATCCGTATCGAGGATAACATAGGCTGCCGAATAATCCGGGTCAGGGTTCATTGCGTCAGAGCCGTCCAGACTTTGCGAAGTCGGGAAACGGAGATCGAAGACGCGCAGATCAGTAATTTTCGTCATGATTTATCCGTGATCAGACCATGCTCCCCACCCATAAAAACGGGCTTCGGGGAGCATGTTCAAAAGAATTAAACGTCAGCGCGCACGTTCTGTTTCTGCGTGCCGAGACCTTCGATGCCGAGCTCGACAACGTCACCAGCCTTGAGGTAGCGTGGTGGCTTCATGCCCATGCCAACGCCGGGAGGCGTGCCGGTGGAGATGATATCGCCCGGCTGCAAAGACATGAACTGTGACAGGTATGAAACCAGATGACGCACGCCATAGACCATGGTCTTGGTCGAGCCGTCTTGCATGGTTTCGCCGTTGACTTTGAGCCACATGCCAAGGTTTTGCGGGTCGGCAACTTCGTCCTTCGTCACCAGCCATGGACCGGTTGGGCCAAATGTGTCGCAAGACTTGCCTTTGGTCCACTGACCGGCACGTTCGATCTGGAAAGCGCGTTCCGAGACGTCATGCAGCGTGCAGTAGCCAGCGACATAATCAAGCGCGTCGTCTTCCGAGACGTATTTCGCAGTCTTGCCGATAACGATGCCAAGCTCTACTTCCCAATCGGTCTTTTCAGAACCGCGCGGGATGAGCAGATCGTCGTTCGGGCCAACGATGGCCGAAGTCGCTTTCATGAAAATGACTGGCTCTGGCGGAACAGCCATGCCGGATTCTGCTGCGTGATCGGCATAGTTGAGGCCGATGCAGATGAACTTGCCAGTGCCTGCAACGCATGGGCCGAGGCGTGGGTTGCCTTCGACCTTTGGCAGAGCATTCACATCGAGCGAACCGAGCTTTGCAAGGGTTTCTGGGCTGAGAACGGCACCCGATAGATCGCTGACATGCGCCGACAAATCACGGATATTGCCGTCTGCATCAAGAAGGCCCGGCTTTTCCTGACCTGTTTCGCCATAGCGAAGAAATTTCATGAGTTTACTCCTAGTGGGGATAGAATTGGTGGCGGTGGAACGCCTAGAGCTGTCGAAATTCAGGTTATGGCGTGCCGAAAATGGTGATTTTCGAAAACCGGAGCGGAATGTACTTAAAGGTACATGAGCACCGGAAGCGCAGAAGAATACCGTTTGTAGGCCGCCAGAGCCTGAATAGCGATAGCTCTAGATTGTCCAGCCACCATCGATGTTATAGGCCTGACCGGTGGTATAAGTGGCACCCGCGAGATAGACCGCGAGATCGGCAATTTCTTCCGGCTGGCCGATACGGCCAATAGGCTGACGCGCGATGAAAGCTGCACGCTGCTCTTCATAATCGCCCTGCGCACGAAGGCGATCCTGCAGTGAAGGACTTTCAACCGTACCGGGGCAGATAGCATTGCAACGGATGCCCTTGGCAACATAATCGGCAGCAACAGCTTTCGTGAGACCAATGACAGCCGCCTTGGTGACGCCATAGGCAAAACGGTTCGGCACGCCCTTCACACTTGAAGCGACCGACGCCATGTTGACGATGGCACCGTCCTTGCGCTCCAGCATACCCGGCAGGACAGCCTGAATGGTGCGGATCATCGCCTTGATGTTGAGATTGATCGCGAAGTCGAGGTCTTCGTCCTTCATTTCCAAAATAGAACCGCCATGGACGACGCCTGCGCAGTTGAACAGGATATCGACTTGGCCAATCTCGGCAACGAGCGCCTTCACTTCGGCTTCGTCAAGCACATTGAGTTTGCGGGTGATGATACCCGAAACGCCTTCGAGTTCCTTCAGCGCTGCTTCGTTGATATCGGTCGCATAGACCTTGGCGCCCGCTTCCGCGAAAGCCAAAGCACTTGCGCGGCCAATGCCCTGAGCCGCCGCCGTGATCAGCGCAGTTTTTCCATCAAATCGTATCGTCATAGTCATGCCTTCCGTTCAACAAGCAGGATGTGGTCGCAAGCCAGCACCACTTCATCCCGCTGATTAAGCACTTCGCACCGCTCGGTTACGCGGCCCATATTTGCCCTCTTCGGGTCGTCTTCCTTTGCGCTGATCGTCACGCGCGTGCGGATCGTATCGCCAATATGCACCGGACGCACGAAGCGAAGGCGGTCATAGCCATAAGAAAACGCAACAGGGTTAATCAGCGTCGCAGTCAGGCCGACGCCGATTGCAAAGATCATCGTGCCATGCGCAATACGCTGACCGCCCGGCAGGGTCTTTGCAAATTCCGCATCCATGTGGTGCGGAAAGAAATCGCCCGTATGCCCGGCATGAACCACGAAATCCGTTTCGGTAATCGTGCGGCCGTAGGTTATCCGCTGATGGCCCAGTTCATAATCTTCAAAATAGATCGTCTGTTCAGACATGATCAGAACTCCGGTTTTGCAGCAAGCGGCGTGGCGGGCGCAGCGCTCGACTGATAGGCGGCTTCAACCAGCGCCATGGTGTGCCATGCATCTTCGACCGAGCCGATCAGTTCTGCATCTTCGCCAGTGGCAAAACGCTGCAATTGCGCCATGCGGTTTAAGAATGCGTCCGGGAACCACGCGCCTTGAAGCTCCACCTGCACCCAGTCGTCGCTACCCTTTGGCTTGATCCAGAGCTCATCCGGTTCACCACGCGGATAGTCAAGATTGACGCCGAGTTTCACGTAAGCAGCACCCTCAGTCCCGCAGATGCGAAACTCACAGGCCTGAAACTTACGGCCAAAATCATGATCGTGATTGATCGACAGCGCACAACGCACGCGGTCGCCATAATCAAGAATTGCAGCCGTGCGGGTCTGTGCAACTTCGTGATTGGGATGCCCGATGGTCTTGGCGTGGACGCCTTGCGGATTGCCGAGAAGACCGCGCACGAAATCGAGATAATGGATCGAGTGCATGGCGATCTCGATACGCGGCAGACCTTTGAGGAAAGGCCATAGACCCCAAGGGGTAGCAAGAGCCAGCCATGCGTCGAAATCCACCACTTCGCCAAGTAAGCCTTTATCGACGGCGTCGTAAAGAGCAAGCATCATCGGCGCGAAGCGCAGCTGGAAATTCACCGCAGCTTTGAGATTACGCGCACGACAGACTTTCAGAATTTCCGTCGCGCTATCCAGATCGCTGCCCATCGGCTTCTGGATCAGAACCGCAGAACCTTCCGGCAATTGCGCAAGGATCGAAGCATGGGCTGACGGCGGCGTTGCCAGATCGAAGATCGCGTCTTCAACGGCAATCGCTTCTTCAAAACTTGCAAAAGCCTTCACGCCCCATTTGTCGGCGAGTTCTTTGGCCTTATCAAAATTTGGGTCGAAAATGCCCGCAACTGGAAAACCGCCCTGTTTATAGGCGGGCAGATGCGCGTCGCCGACAATACTGCCCGCGCCGAAAATCACAATCGGCCTTGGCTGCGCGGGCTTGGCCCACCACTGACGCAGGGTTTTTGAATCAAAAGCTTCAGTCATGATGGAAAACCTCCTCCATCATCGCCCACCACTCACCGTCTTTGCGGGTTTCAAGCGGCTTCTGGCATGGCATGCAAACGGCCCACCATTCCTGATTTTTCGGGCTATCGGCCATCTTCTTCATGTCGGCTTCAAAGTCGGTGCCGACATAGTCCCATGTGCCGAACAGCAGGTTCTCAGGCTCTTTGAGAAAGATCGTGTAATTGGTGATGTTGCATTCGGAAATGAGCGCGAGAATTTCGGGCCACACGCTCGCGTGCAGCTTTTTATATTCTGCGATTTTCTCAGGCTTCAGCCCGATCACCATGCCCATTCTTTGAACCATTACGATCTCACGATCTCGCGGGTGAATTCGGAAACGGAGCGCGCGCGCACGGCATCCCAATCCCACGAAATGCCAATGCCCGGCTCCGATGGAGCAATGGCGTGGCCGTCACGAATTTCCATGCCCTTCGTGGTCAGATCATCAAGCTGCGGGATATATTCGACATAGCGGCCATTCTGGACGGCACAGGTAAGGCTGACATGCAGTTCCATCAGGAAGTGCGGGCAGACGGGAATATCAAAAGCTT
>Ga0308157_10002555_pt1 | contig 29356 bp, 31 predicted proteins | sample PhyBR1_FD_201035 | JGI IMG/M metagenome (GOLD analysis project Ga0308157, IMG submission 201035) | Phyllosphere microbial communities from UC Gill Tract Community Farm, Albany, California, United States - DLSLB.R1 | ecosystem: Host-associated > Plants > Phyllosphere > Unclassified | place: USA...
CTTCGAATTCAATTGTATCTTTCGTGTCAGCAGTAGATTTGCAAAGAAAAGTTTCTTCGTTACTCATATCTTTGAAAACTACTAATCTATAATTTTCTGGGTGTATGCCTTGTTTCATTTGGATATACTTTTTTTTAATTATGAAATGGAACCTTTCGGTCTCATTTTCAGAAGTTTTAAAATTTGTTATAATATGAGCATCGGACTAATGGATCCTTCAACTCTGGTTTTGAGGATGCAAAAATAGGAAATATTTTTTATTCTGCAAATATTTATTATTAAAAAAAACAAGATTGTAAATTACCTAGAAACTAATTTTTACAAATTTTATATTAATAAACACTTATTGCTGTTGCTCCTGTAAATTTCTTTGCATATTTTTATCCCAAACTAAAAATATTGAAAATCTATGGCAATACTTACTTATGAGAATTATACTACGTCCATCAAAGCTTGGGCTCAGGTAAAATCTAACTATTCTGATATACAAAAAATTATATCCCCAGAACAAGTATTCATCTTATCTCGCAAACAAATTGAATGGTTTGATAAAGAAAATGAGGAAGAAACTTACTTCCGTGCAGATATAGGAGTATGGGAAAACAAATTAGTTTTGATTTTGACACCCAGAACAAGTGCCGGCGACGTAATCACATTGGATAATTACGAATTCTGCACCTTGCAATTTCTTGAAAGTGACCTTACCCTAAAACAGACCAAAACTTATACCGTAACCAGTACTTATACCCTGACAAAAGATCTGAGCAAAGGCAAAGAAGATTCTGACATTGATTTCCCGATTATGGACAAACCTGTAACCGGACAGCTAAAAGCTGTTGAAGAAATAGAGTCCTGGAAAGAAAATGCAATGGATTATCTGCAACGTGAATCTTTGGAGTTCAAAGGACAGCGGATTTTCCAAAGTTTCTATATACCAAAAGCAGACTTATTACACGATAAAGAAAAGATGCAGGATGTTGTATGTGTTTTCGGTTTCAAATATTCTGCGGTTTATCAAAGGTTATTAGCAACATTAATTTTTGTCAGTAATGAAACCGGAGGTAAGATTAATGCTCCGGGGGCGGTTTATGCGGTGCAAGCTGACCCTTCTAATACTTATGATTGGACAAGACCATGTCCTCCAACCTGTTTAGCTCCTTAAAGAATGGAACAATTTTATTATGCAATAATTAGAATATCTTATGTATTATTAACAATATCTCTTATAATTGCAATAAGTAAATATAACTCAACTACAAAAAATGAAAAATGGTATATTTATTATATCATTTTTATTTTTTTTATTGAACTAACATCATACATTATTTCTTTTACTGAAACCAAAAATAACTCATTTATGTATCCAGTATATATAGCAGGAGAATTTTTCACGGTTACAGGAATATTCATTAAAAAATTAAGCCTAAGTAAATATTCTTTTATTGCTACAGGAATATTAACTTTATTTTTTTTGACCGCGGATCGTTTTCTTATACAATATAATAATGATTATTCTAAAGCTATTTCTAATTTGATAATGATTAGTTTAATCGCTTACTCACTGATTCAAAATATTAAAGTTATTATAGGACAAAACAGATTTTTACTTTTAGATAAAATGTTCTTTTTCTATTTTCTTATTAGTGTATTTATATTTCTGTTACAAAGCCAACTTATTTCATTTCCTATTGAAACATTTTACAACATTTGGATTATTAATAATATAATGGTAGTTATCTTATATACAATAATTATAAAAACATTTTTATCATTAAAGAAATAAAAATCAATATCATTTTTCTGGTTGTGTTGATTATTGTTTTGATCATCATTATCTCCTTTATATTATTAGCTTATAAAACTTTCATTCAGAGAATTGTTCAGGAAAAAGATCTGCAGTTCCAGGCAGAGATGGAACATCAAAAGGAACTAACACTGGAAAACATAAAAGGACAGGAGGATGAAAGGAAAAGAATCGCGATTTCTGTTCACGACGATATCGGGAATCGACTGAATATTCTTTCACTTTGGCTGAATAATCTGGAGCCGGAAAATCAGGAAGCTTCTAAAAAAGTGATAACATCTCAAATTACTGAATTGATAGATTCAACAAGAAATATCTCACATTCTCTTTATCCTGTGAATTTGGAAAAGTTAGGTTTGGTTTTATACCTGCAAGAATTAGTGACCAATCTTTCTCAAAATATCAATCTGACATTGAATATCGATTCCAATTATGAAAAAAAAGACAATTTCACAGAAGTTCAGATTTATAGAGTTATTCAGGAGTTCACGACCAATGTTATCAAACATTCTACTGCAGACGAAGTAGTTGTCTATATCAGAAATCACAAAAGATATTTGGCAATGATTTTATCGGACAACGGTCACAGTTTCGATTACATCAAAGCAAGTAAGGGAATGGGACTTAAAAACATAGAGTCCAGAATCTCGTCTGTGAAAGGTTTCTACAAATGGAAAAACACAATTGGAAAAGGAAGCCGACTAATCATTAATATTCCTAATTAATCTACGATGAGTGAAAAAATTAAAATTGTTCTGGTTGATGATGAACAACTGATTCTGGAAGGTGTAAAAATGCTCCTTTCTGCAAAAGAAAATATTTCTGTAGATTTTATGGCTACGAGTGGAGCCGAAATATTAGCTCATCTGGAAAACCTTGAGCCGGATTATTTCCCGGATATCGCAATGCTAGATGTTCAGATGAAACCTATGGATGGTTTTCAGCTGGTAGAAATTCTGAAAAAAAATTATCCGAATCTGAAAATCATTATTCTTTCTTCTCATTACAAAAGCAGCGTTTTGGGTTATATGATAAAACTGGGTGTTTCAGCCTTTCTTCCAAAAAACTCGAGCAAAGCCGTTTTCATAGAAGCCATAGAAGCGGTTCATAAAAACGGAATGTATTTCACCAAAGAAGATCATCAGATGCTAAGCAGCTATTTGAATTCCCCGGCAAGGAAAAAATCTCTTTTCGATAACGAAGAGATTCTGACTGCGCGTGAAGTAGATGTTGTGAAACTGATCTGTCAGGAAAAAACCAATCAGGAAATTGCCGATATTCTTTTCCTAAGTCCAAGAACAGTGGAAAGTCATAGACAAAGAATTCTAGATAAAATTGGCGCAAAAAACACGGTTGGGATTGTGATTTATGCAGTTGTAAATGAGATCCATACAGTTCCAATTAAACTATAATTTCATAATTCAGTATTTCTACGCTATTCCAATTTTTATTTTTATCCTTACTTTGACATAAGAAAAACATTAAAACATTTTATCTTATGTCTTCTCCATTAGAAATCATAAATTCTACAAATCACATCATCTCCGGCGAAGTGTCTTATATGACTGTTTTTTGTTCCAATCATTATTTTTTTGTGAAACCGAAGAACAACTGGAGATCAGAAAAACGCGGAATTTGCCCGATAATAGAGGTTTCCGCTACTATAAAAACGCCAAGAGGAATTTTTGTTGCACAACCTTATATTTCTATTGGAACAACTCACAGCCTGTTCGAAGTTGTGCAAATCAGAGAAAATGTTTTTAAAGTTAGGAGAGTCAGAAATTCAAATTTTCAAAAATCCCCAATTCTCACTACTTACACATCAACCTTTCTGGAAAAAATTTAAACCAACCAATCCATACTTTTTTTAAGTCTCATCATTTTGATGAGGCTTTTTTCATTTAAAAAAGAAAATTCAGTATAAATACTGAATTTTTAAATTGGTAAGTTTTACACTAGTTTTATGACTCTAGTCTATCTACTTTTGACAAACACAAAATGAATAAAAATAAAAAACTATTAGCGATGAGAACTTAATTAAACAATTAGTTTTAGTTAGTTTAAATTAAAAAGCCGCCTTTCAGATTTGAAAGGCGGTTTTGATTATTTATTCTTAAAACTATTAATGGCATTCACTGTAAACTCTGATAGTACCAATTGTCCGCTGACAGCCGCACGTTCGGTTAAGAGGTGGTCCCAATGTTCTGTTCCTTTCCAAAGAATATTTTTCAATTCAAACATCGCTTCCGGATTTGACATGGCCAATTTTTCCGCTAATATTTGGATTTCTGCATCCATTTCTTCAGTCGTCTCATACATATCCTGAAACATATTTTTCTCTCTCGCCCATTCTGCGGAGTAAAATTCTGTCGCATTAATTGCCAACTGTGCAAGAGCTGAAGTTCCGATTTTCTTCTCGACAACAGGACTGATGACGAATGGTCCAATTCCAACCGCTAATTCACTGAGTTTTACAGAAGCATTTTCCGTTGCAAATGTATAATCTGCCGCACACGCAATTCCAACACCGCCGCCAACAGCTTTTCCGTGGATTCTTGCGATAATCAATTTCGGAGATTTTCGCATTGCGTTAATAACATTTGCAAAACCTGAGAAAAATGTTTTCCCAGTTTCAAAGTCTTGAATAGAAATCAGTTCGTCAAAAGATGCGCCTGCACAAAAAGCCTTTTCGCCAGCACTTTTCAGGATGATGACTTTTGCGTCATCATTTTTTCCAAGGTTGTTGATTTCTTCTACCAGATTTCTGAGTTGAGAACTTGGCATCGAGTTGCTTTGAGGATGGAAAAATTCGATAGTTCCAATTCCGTTTTCTATGGTTGATTTTACGTAAGCTTCCATTTTTTTTTTGTTGGTTGATAGTTATCTGTTGATTTGATTTATGTTGAATCTGCAGCCCGACTTGAGCGGAAATCCTTTTTTGCGTGTTCTCATCCTCTATTGAACTGGAAACTTTCTGCAAAAAAGATTGGGAGTGGAAGGCGGATTAAGCTGCCATAATTAAAAAACTTCGAAAATACTTGATTCTTTTAACTTTTATCTTGTTTCTTGATTTATTCCTGATTAAGTTTTTTCACCATCGTCAGAATCGTAGCAATTGCCACAGTCTCTCCAGTTTCGTCATAAACATCCACAAGCCAGCGGACGATTCCTTTGGCAATATCGTCTTCGTCGCGTTTTTCCTGACTGATTTTTTCTTTGCAGGTAAATTTCACGCCAATCGTCATTCCGGGATAAACAGGTTTCACGAAACGGCATTCATCCAAACCATAATTCAGTAGAACCGGACCTTTTCTCGGGTCAACAAATAACCCTGCCGCTTTGCTCAAAATGAAATAACCGTGAGCGACTCGACCTTCGAAAATCGTCCCTTCCAAAGAGGTTGCGTCCATATGTGCATAGAAATTGTCGCCGGAAACATTGGCAAAATTGGTAATATCAGCTTCTGTAACTGTATGTTTCGCCGTGATGTAAGTTTCACTGATTTTCAGTTCTTCAAAATGTTTTCTGAATGGGTGAACATTGTCCTCGAACTGTTTTCCGCCGTATTGATATTGTTGTGTAATATTGGTCAAAGTCGTTGGCGAACCTTGGATTGCCGTGCGTTGCATATAATGAAGAACGCCACGTTTTCCGCCCATTTCCTCGCCACCGCCAGCTCTTCCCGGTCCGCCGTGAACCAGCATTGGCAAAGGCGAACCGTGACCTGTACTTTCTTTCGCACAATCTGAATTGAGAATCAAAATCCGGCCGTGCATCGATGCGGCTCCGATGACAAATTCTCTTGCAAAATCGTCATCAGCCGTTACAACAGAACAGCAAAGCGAACCTTTTCCCATTCTCGCCAACTCAATGGCCTCATCGATATTATGATAAGGGATAATCGTGCTGACTGGTCCGAAAGCCTCAATGTTATGGCAATCTGTATATTTAAAAGGGTCGGAATTAAGGAATAAAATCGGAGAAATAAATGCACCTCTGTTTTTGTCCGCACCTTTCACATCGAAATCATCCAAATTTCCGAAAACGATTTCCTGAGTTTTTGACAATTCCTGAACTTTCTCTGAAACTTCCTTCACCTGGTCTCTGTTTGCCAAAGCACCCATTCTCACACCTTCGACATTCGGGTCACCGATAATAACGGTTGAAAGTCTTTGTCCAAGCGCAATCTGAACATCCTCAACCAAATTGACAGGCACTAAAATCCTTCTCACCGCCGTACATTTTTGTCCGGCTTTGGTTGTCATTTCACGAACGGCTTCTTTGATGAACAAATCAAATTCCGCCGTTCCTTGTTTTGCATCTTCACCCAAAACCATTGCATTCAAAGAATCTGCTTCCAGATTGAAAGGCACAGATTCTTCTAAAATTCTTGGATGAGCTTTCAGCATTTTACCTGTCGAAGCCGAACCTGTAAAGGTGACAACATCTTCGCTAGTCACACTTTCCAGAATTCCGTTGGCCGAACCGCAAATTAATTGCAGACTTCCTTCAGGCAAAATTTGAGAAGCGATGATTTCTTTAACGACAACTTCCGTCAAAAAACTTGTTGCTGTCGCAGGTTTTACGATTGCCGGAACGCCAGCCAAAAGATTGACCGCAATTTTCTCCAACATTCCCCAAACCGGAAAATTAAACGCATTGATATGAATTGCAACCCCACGTTTCGGCGTGCAAATATGATGACCGATGAAAGTTCCTTCCTTGGAAAGCTTCACCGATTCGCCATCTATATAATAAGGTAAGTCTGGAAATTGTCTTCGAAGTGATGCATTCGCAAAAAGATTTCCGATGCCACCTTCGATGTCAACCCAACTGTCAGCTTTGGTTGCGCCAGTTGCCCAACTCACTTTGTAGAACGTTTCTTTCTTTTCCAAAAGATGAAAAGCGAGTTTCTTCAACATCAATCCTCTTTCCTGAAAAGTCAATTTTCGAAGAGCCGGACCGCCAACTTTTCTGGCATAATCCATCATCTCTGCAAAATCCAAACCTTTGGAAGTTGCCGTTGCCACCAAATCGCCGTTGATGGAATTATATAAAGCCTGCCCTTCTCCCTCTCCTTTTGTCCATCTGCCGAGCGCGTAATTTTCTAGTTGCATAGTATTTTTTGTATTTATGTATGATGTAAAATGTATTAATGACCTAAAATAAGTTCAACGTAAATCGTAAATACTTTTTACATTAATACATTTTACAATTCACTAAACTTTCTCAATAATCACCGCAAAACCTTGTCCCAAACCAACACACATTGTTGCCAAGGCATATTTTTTATTTTGGTTTTGAAGTTCATACATTGCGGAATTCAGAATTCTTGCGCCACTCATTCCAAGTGGATGTCCAAGCGCAATCGCACCGCCATTCGGATTGATTCTGGAATCGTTGTCATCCAATCCCCAAGCTCTGATGCAGGCTAAACTTTGTGCAGCGAATGCCTCATTTAATTCAATAATATCAATATCGTTAAATGTCAATCCTGCTTTTTGCAATGCTAATTCTGCGGCTTTTACTGGACCAATTCCCATTAATCTCGGCTCTACACCAACAACGGCGCTTGAAACTATTCTTGCTTTTGGTGTTAATCCAAATTCTTTAATCGCGTTTTCCGAAGCTAATAAATTAACCGCTGCGCCGTCATTCAAACCGGAAGCATTTCCTGCAGTGACTGTTCCATCTTTTTTGAAAGCGGTTCTTAATTTTGATAAACCTTCCAGAGTTGTGTCGTTTTTCGGGAATTCATCTTTATCGAAAATCAAATCTTCACCTTTTCTTTGAGGAATATTTACCGGAACAATTTCCTGCGACAATCTTCCGTTTTCCTGAGCAACTTTTGCTTTCTGTTGAGAATTAAAGGCAAACAAATCCTGGTCTTCTCGGGAAATCTGGTCACGCTCAGCCAGATTTTCCGCCGTTTCTCCCATTGCATCTACACCGTACATTTCTTTCATTTTTGGATTAATGAACCGCCAGCCGAAAGTCGTATCGTATATTTTTGCATCGCCGCCGAACGGATTTTCGGATTTTGAAATCACTAATGGTCCACGCGTCATATTCTCGACACCACCGGAAATCATCAAATCTGCATCACCAACCTGAATTGCTCTTGCCGCATTAATAGCCGCCGATAAACCAGAAGCGCAAAGTCTGTTGACCGTTTCGCCTGGAACGTGATAATCCAAACCGGAAAGCAAAGCCGACATTCTTGCGATATTTCGGTTGTCTTCGCCTGCTTGATTGGCGCAGCCTAGAATGACGTCGTAGATTTTACTTTGGTCAATGCTCGGATTTCTTTCCAATAATTTTTTGATGACAAATGCCGCCATATCATCGGGACGAACGGAAGATAAACTCCCTTTCAGTTTCCCAACCGGCGTCCGGATGCCATCTATTATATATGTGTTGTTCATTTTTTATGATTGATTAATGATAATCGATAAATGATTAATTAAAGTCTTCGACTCCGCTCAGACTGACACTGTTTTAGAGCGTTGTCACGCTGAGCGGAGTCGAAGCGCGTCTGATGTTTAATTATAGAATTTTCTATTCTGTTTTACTAAGTTTCTGATAATCGGACTGCATCTGTAACGATCTTCGTGGTAGAAATTATAAAGTTCGTCGAGTTCGTTTTGAAGATTTTCTAAACCAAATTCATCTGCCCAATTTAGTAATCCTTTAGGATAATTAACACCTTTTGTCATTGCCAAATCGATGTCTTCTGCTGAAGCTATGTTTAAAAAATAAGCATCTGATGCTTCGTTTATCAACATTATCAATATTCTTTTGAATATTAATTCTAATAATTCCGGATTATCATTTGGTTTTGGTTGTTCGGCATTTTGAGAATAATCATAGAATCCTTTTCCCGATTTTCTTCCGAGATAGCCTGCTTCAAATAATCGTTTCTGTGTGAAAGACGGTTTGAATTTCGGATCATAGAAGAATTCTTTGAAGACACTTTCCGTCACTCGGTAATTCACATCGTGGCCAATGAAATCCATTAATTGAAATGGTCCCATTTTGAATCCGCCCAAACTTGTCATTGCAAAATCAATAGTAGCACAGTCCGAAATTCCTTCTTCCAAAATCCGAATCGCTTCTCCGTAGAAAGGTCTTGCCACGCGATTCACAATAAATCCGGGTGTGTCTTCTGCAATCACTGGAAGTTTCTTCCAGTTTTCTACTAAGCTTTTTACTTTTGAAATCAAATCTTTATCCGTCTGAACCGCAGGAATCACCTCAACCAAAGCCATCAAAGGCGCAGGATTGAAAAAGTGAATCCCAATCACACGTTCCGGTTTCTGACAAGCCGATGCAATGGATGCAATGGATAATGATGAAGTGTTGGTCGCCAAAATGCAATCTTCGGAAACCAGACTTTCCAGTTTTTGGAACAAATCTTTCTTGATTTCCAAATCTTCAATAATGGCTTCGATGATTAATTCTGAATCTTTCAATTCGGATAATTTATCGCTCAATCGGATATTATCAAAATAATTCTCAGCTTCCTCAAAAGTCATTTTTCCTTTCTCAGCCAATTTTTGGAATTGTGCTTCGAGATTTTGTCCGGCTTTTTCTACGGCAATTGGATTGCTGTCATACAACAAAACCTCGTTTCCGGCTGTTGCCAAGACCTGTGCTATTCCGCTTCCCATTGCGCCACTACCGACTATTCCTATTTTCATTTCCTATATTTTAAACGCAAAGTGCGCAAAGTTTTTTTTATCCATTATTGAAAACATTTTTAAGTTCGCAAAGCCGTAAAACTTAGCAAAGAACTTAAAAAAAAAATTTATTATTTATTAAATCTAAAAACTAAACACCATTAACTAAAAACTATTGTTAATGACACTTAAAATAATCAAAAGGTTCTTTGCAATCATCGCATTGGTATAAAGCTTTGCACGCTGTAGAACCAAACTGACTTACCAAATGTGTATGTTTTGAACTGCAAAGCGGACATTCGACCTCATCTGTTTTTGAAAATAATTCATCACTATTTTTTGAATAGACAGGTGGTGCGATGCCGTAAGCTTTCAGTTTTTGTTTTCCTTCTTCCGCCATCCAATCGGTTGTCCAGGCCGGACTTAATTGGTTTGTTATTTTGATATTGTTGAAACCTTTTTCAATCAGTTTCAGTTTAATTGACATATTAATCATCGATGTGGCAGGACAACCGGAGTAAGTTGGTGTTACTACCACTTCGATTTCGTCACCGTTGAATCGCACATCGCGGATGATTCCCAAATCTAAAAGATTGAGTACGGGAACTTCCGGGTCGGGAACTTCCTTTAAGATTTGCCATATGTCGTTTTTCGTGATTGTCATTTTTGTTTTTATCGCAAAGGCGCAAATAATTTTTATTAATTTAATGTTATAAGTCGCTAAAATGGGTGCTTCTACTTTGCGACTTTCAGCAGTTTTTTATTCAATTCTCTTGCGCCTTTGCGTTATAACTTTACCATTCCATATTTGGATAAATGCGTTGCATTATTTGCATTTCTGCTAAGATGTAACCCATTTTCTCGGTGTGTTTCCCGTCTTTTCCGCCTGTCAGCTTTCTTGATTTTTCGAAGTCGATGGATAAAGTTGCTTCACTAAAGATTTCCAGAACTTTGGTTTCCCATTTGGTTCGGAAGGTTCTGATGTCTGGAATTATTTTTTGGTCAATTAATTCTAATTCCCAATTTGTAGGAATGAACATTTCGTCTGTGAAATCTACCAAATCATTGACTGACTTCTGGATTTTGTTGTGGCTCTCTTCTGTACCGTCGCCCAATCGAATCATCCATTCGCTACTCCATTTTAAGTGATAAGTGACTTCTTTCAAAGACTTTTCTGCAATGGAAGCGAGTCTCAAATCTGAATGGTGTTTCAGTTCTGTCAATAATAAATGATGATAGGCATCGAAGAAAAACTGTCTCGCAATCGCATCTCCGAAATGGCCGTTTTCTTTTTCTACCAACAATAGATTCTTAAACTCACGCTCGTTTCTTAGGAAAGCCAAATCGTCTTCGGTTTTTCCTTCATCCTGAATCTCTGTAGCATATTGATAATAGTTGGAAGATTCTCCCAGCAAATCCAAAGCGATGTTTGACAAAGCAATATCCTGTTCCAAGACTGGACCTTTTCCGCACCATTCGCACAAACACTGACCGAGAATGAGGCTTGTGTCTGCGAGATGCAGGAGATAATTGAGATAATTATTATTCATTGTTTGCTTCAATTTTTATTGTCATTAGTGACCACCCCGAATTTCAAATATTTTGAAATTCTGCCCCTCCAAGGGAGGGGAATTATGATGCTTTTGATAGCCTTTATTGAAGAGCTTTCAGAAAGCAAGCTTGCTACGAGGCAAGAGCAAGCTAGGTTTTGGGTCAAAGCAAGCCTGCTTTCTCTAATAAGTAAGCTTGCTTTTTACAATTAGCTTCTTATTACATATTTTTAACCTCTTCCGGAACGTGGTAAAATGTTGGGTGGCGGTAAACTTTGTCCTCGGAAGGTTCGTAAAACGCCTCGGAATCGTCGGGATTTGTGGCGTGGATATGCTTGGATTCTACAACCCAAATGCTGACGCCCTCCATCCTTCTGGTGTAAACATCGCGTGCGTTTTGGATTGCCATATCAGCATCCGTAGCGTGGAGACTACCGACGTGCTTGTGGTCCAGGCCTTGTCTGCTTCTGATGAAAACCTCCCAAAGTGGCCATTCTGTATTTTGCATAATATTTCAGATTAGAGACGGATAGATTAGAGATAATAGACTTTAATCTGCCGGCTTATATTAAACTGTTTTTCTGTTTTGTTCTTCTCTTAATTTTCTTTTTTCGTGGTAAGCGGTTGCGGCTTCTCTTACCCAAGCGCCATCGTCGAAGGCTTTTTTTCTGGTCTCGACACGTTCTTTGTTGCAAGCACCGTTTCCTTTTACCACTTTCCAGAACTCGTCCCAATCGATTTCCCCGAATTCGTAATGTCCGGTTTCTTCATTGAATTTCAAATCCGGGTCGGGAATCGTCAGGCCTAAATATTCTGCCTGAGGAATGGAAACGTCTACGAAACGCTGTCTCAGCTCGTCATTGGTGAAGCGTTTGATTCGCCATCTCATCGAGAGTTCTGTGTTTCCGGATTCGGCATCTTTGGGTCCGAACATCATCAACGTCGGCCACCACCAACGGTTGAAGGCATCCTGAGCCATTGCTTTCTGCTCTGGCGAACCTTGCGCGAGTTTCATCATAAGCTCGTAACCTTGTCTTTGATGGAAACTTTCTTCCTTGCAAATCCGAACCATCGCTCTGGCGTAAGGTCCATAAGAAGCGCGGCAAAGTGGCACCTGATTCAGAATCGCTGCGCCGTCTACCAGCCAGCCAATGGCACCCATATCTGCCCAAGTGAGCGTTGGATAATTGAAAATACTGGAATATTTGGCTTTTCCGGAATGTAAATCATTGATGGTTTCGTCCCTCGTAACGCCCAAAGTTTCGGCAGCGCAATAGAGATACAAACCGTGACCAGCCTCGTCCTGAACTTTTGCCAGAAGGATTTTCTTTCGGTTCAAAGTTGGGGCGCGCGTAATCCAGTTGGCTTCTGGCAACATTCCTACAATCTCGGAATGGGCGTGCTGAGAAATCTGCCGAATCAGGGTTTTTCTATACGCGTCCGGCATCCAGTCTTTTGGTTCGATACGGATTTCGCTGTCTATCTTATTCTGAAAATGTTCTTCTAAATTGATTTCTGTTGTTTCCATTTTCTGTATTTTTTCTTGAACACAAAGTGCACAAAGCTTTTTTTATTACTAATTGTTTTAAGGTTCACAAAGACGTAAACTTATATAAGAATGACAAACTTGGTGGTTATAACCTTCTCTCGTTTTATACCGAATCTGCAGCCCGTCTTGAGCGGAAATCCTTTTTTGCTTTTACTTCGTTTTCTAATTGAAGACAAATCGTCTGCAAAAAAGATTGGGAGCGGAAGGCGGATTAAGCTGCCATAATTATTATTTTATTTAATATCAAAATTCACAACCACTTCCTCTGACCTCGGATGTGCCTGGCAAGATAGGATAAATCCTGCGGCAATCTCGTCTGGTTCCAAGGAATAATTGATGTCCATTACGACTTCACCTTTTTCAAGTTTGCATTTGCAAGTCGCGCAAACTCCACCTTTGCAGGCGTACGGCAAGTCGGCTCCGTTTTGCAAAGCGGCGTCCAAAATTGTTGGGCCGTGGTAAGCCAAATCTAATCTCAAAGAGGTCGCATCCAACTTGACGGTGACTTTGCTAAAAATATCATCCGATTGATTGATTGCGGATTCGTGCTCTTTTTTCTTTTCGGCAGAGGTTGCGCTGAAGAACAATTCAAAGTGAATCTTCTTGGCATCCACGCCGGAACTGACCAAAGTGTCTCTCACGCCGAGAATCATTTCCTCCGGTCCGCAAAGGAAAACCTCATCTATTTTCTCTGCCGGAATGATATTATTGAGGAATGATTTTGCTTTCTCGGAATTGATTCTGCCGCTCAACAAATCTGCATCGGCAACCTCGCGGCTGAGAATGTGATAAATGCTGAGGCGTTCCATAAAACGGTTCTTCAAAGCTTCGATTTCTTCTTTGAAGATGATGGTCGCTTTGTTTTTGTTTCCGTAAATCAGAATGAACTGGCTTTGAGGCTCGTTTTTCAAAACTGATTTGATGATGGAAATAATAGGGGTGATTCCACTTCCAGCTGCAAAAGCAACGTAGGTTTTCTTGTTTTCGGGATTCAGTTCTGTGTAGAATTTTCCCATTGGAGGCATTACTTCCAAGACGTCGCCTTCTTTCAGGCTGTCATTCATAAAAGAAGAGAACAGGCCTTCCGGCACTTTTTTCACAGCGACTTTCAATTCGTTTTCGTGCGGACTGGCGCAGATAGAGTACGAGCGACGAAGTTCCTCGTTGCCATTAATTTGTCGGAACGTCAGGTATTGGCCTTGCGTGAATTTGAACTGTTCTGCCAATTCTGCAGGCACATCAAAACTTACGGAAACACAATCCTGCGTTTCTTTCTTGACTTTTTTGACGGTTAAAGGGTGAAATGTTGTTGACATTTTTATTTGTAAAATGTATGATGTAAAAAGTACAATGACTTTTAATTCTAATTATTTAAACCTTTCATTAATAATGTTTTCAAATCATCTTCCAGTTCCTGCGGTGTGATTTCGCGGCTTGGTTTGTACCAAAGTTCTATCCATCTTAATGATGATAACATTGTAAAAAGTGCGACGGAAACATTCATTTTTTTGAATTCTCCGTTTTGCATTCCTTGTTCTATGATGTTGGCAAAGCTTTTTTCGTAAGACTTTCTGGTTTCTTTATACTGTTCCTTCTTGTCATTAGACAAATATTTCCAATCGTTATTCGCTACAGAAACTGAGGCTGAATCTTCAATAATCAGTTGAACGTGAAGTCCGATGATGGCATTCAGTTTTTCCTGAAAAGTCTGGTTTGTATTTTCGATTTCCTGAAGTTGGGAAATATATTGGTTGGCAATTTTGAAACAAATCAATTCCAGAATTTCGTCCTTGGATTTGATGTGGTTGTACATACTTGCCGCTTCCATTCCAACTTTTTCGGCAAGGTCGCGCATACTGGTTCCGCCGAAACCTTTTTCTTTGAAAAGCATCGCGGCTTCGGACAAAATCAATTCTTTTTTATTGATTTTTATTTTCGGAGTCAGAACATTTTCTTCCATCATTCCTTAATATTTCAACAATTGTTCTATTTCTTTAATTAATTTCTGGGTGTTCGGAAGCATTTCCTTTTCCAATTCGGAATTGATAGGAATTGCGGGTAAATCTTTTGCGCCAACTACTTTTACCGGAGCGTCCAGATGTCTGAAACAATTGTCACTGATTCTTGCTGCCAGACTTTGCGCAAAACTATTATTCACAGGTTCTTCTGTCAAAACAATGCAACGGTTGTGTTTTTTCACACTTTCGAAGACTCGGTTTTCATCTAAAGGTGCGAGCGTTCTTAAATCAATGATTTCAATTTGATTGTCAAATTCCTTTGCTGCGTTCGAAGCCCAATAAACGCCCATTCCGTAAGTAATGATGGTTAAAGTTGGTTTGTCCTGACGATTTTCGCACAGCAAAACTTCTCTCGCTTTACCGAATGGAATAATGTAATCTTCGTCCGGTTCTATAGTTTTTGCGTTTTCAGTTCCTTCGATTTTTGACCAATACAATCCTTTGTGTTCCAGCATTACGACAGGATTTGGGTCGTAGAAAGCAGCTTTCATCAAACCTTTCAAATCTGCGCCTGTTGATGGATAAGCGATTTTGATGCCTTTAATATTCGTCAAAACACTTTCAACTGAACTTGAGTGATAAGGTCCACCACTGCCGTAAGCGCCAATCGGAACTCTAAGAATCATTGACACTGGCCATTTTCCATTAGACAAATAATAACTTCTGGAAACTTCGGTGAATAACTGATTCAAGCCTGGCCAAATGTAATCTGCGAATTGAACTTCGACAATTGGTTTCAGTCCAACTGCGCTCATTCCGACTGTTGAACCAACGATAAACGCCTCCTGAATTGGTGTGTTGAAAACTCGTTTCTCTCCAAATTGTGCCGCCAAAGTAATCGCTTCACGGAACACGCCACCTAATCTCAATCCAACATCTTGTCCATATAATAAGGCTTCCGGATGTTTGGTCATCAATTCTCTGATGGCGAAAAGCGCGCAATCTACCATTACAGTCGGGATTTTCCCGCTTGGGGAACGGTCTCCTTTTTCTTCGGTGATTGGCGTTGGTGCGAAATCGTGTTTGTAAGCGTCTTCCGGTTTTGGGTCTTCTGCTAAAATCGCATTTTCGAAATCGGTTCTTACGAGTTCTGCAACTTCTTTTTCTATGGTTTCAACTTCAGAATCTTCTATGCTGAATTCTGAAAGTGTTTTTCTTAATTTAATTAATGGGTCATTCTTCGCGCACTCTTCCAAATCATCACGGTACCATTCTTTTCTTACGCCGGAAGTATGATGATTTAATAAAGGAACTTTGGCGTGGATCAGCATTGGTCGGCGTTCTTCACGAATGATTTTGATACATTCTTTTACGGTTTCGTAGCATTTTATAAAATCTGTTCCGTCGATGGTTCTGGTTTCGATGCCGTTGAAACCTTGCATATATTCTGTAATATCCTGCGCGCGGATTTCTTTTGCATTGGCAGAAATATCCCATTCATTGTCCTGAACCAAATAAAGAATTGGCAATTGTTTCAAAGCTGCCATTTGGAAAGCTTCGGAAACTTCGCCTTCTGTACAACTTGCGTCGCCGAGTGAGCAGACTGCAATTGGTTTGTCATCAAGATTGTCAGCAATTCCGGTTTCTTCTTTGTATTTCATTCCCATTGCAATTCCGGTGGTTGGGATGGCTTGCATTCCTGTTCCGGAACTCTGGTGGATGATTTTCGGAAAATCTTCTCTTCTTAAACTTGGATGTGCGTAGTAAGTTCTTCCGCCGGAAAATGGGTCGCCGCGTTTTGCTAAAAGCTGCAGCATCAATTCGTAAGGTGTGATTCCAATTCCTAATAGAATTGAATCGTCTCTATAATAAGGACTCACGAAATCCTGTGGCAACAACTGCATTCCCAAAGCGAGCTGAATCGCCTCGTGTCCGCGGGAAGTGGCGTGAACGTATTTCGAAGTGATTTTTTTTTCCTGCTCGTACAAATCGGTCAAAGTTTTTGCCGTAAACATCAGACGATAAGCCGATTTGAGTAAATCAGTCAGAGAAATTTCTTTGTTTAAAAAATGTCTTTTGGTAATTTCCATATTTAAACATTTGACATCCAGTTAATTAATTCAAATATCGAATTATGAATGTGATTTAAACAAACTTACGCATTTTTATTTAACTAACAAATGTTAGTTAGTTTTATGTTTTAGAATTCGACTGAAAGCTTTACTTTTGCAGTCGATAATTTTAATAACCATTTCAATAAAAAAGTATGAAAAAAACATTTATTCTCTTTATGATTCTTGGAATCGCAAGTTTTATAAAATCTCAAACCGTCAATATTCCTGATGCAAACTTCAAAGCGGCTCTGCTAGCGAATTCTGAAATCAATACAAATGGAGATAATCAAATACAAGTTTCGGAAGCTAATGCTTTCACTGGCACTATTAATATTTACAATAAAAGTATTTCTACCTTAACCGGAATAGAAGCTTTTGTAAATATTACTGGATTACAATGCCATGTTAACAATCTCACAAGTCTTGACATTAGCAAAAATACTAGACTAACTGGCTTATATTGCGGGAACAATCAACTTACGACTTTGGATTTGAGCCAAAACATTGCATTGATAAATTTATATTGTGAGAATAATAAAATAAATAATCTTGATGTGACCAAAAACACGGTTTTGGCAGCCATATCTTGTGGAGGTAATCTTTTAACAAATTTGGACATTAGTAAAAATACCAATTTCAAATGGTTATACTGTCCTAGAAACCCTTCATTAAAAAGTCTCAATTTAAAAAACGGGAATAACACAATATTAGGTTCCATATATATTGTTGAAAATCCAAGTTTGGATTGCATACAAGTTGACGATGTTAACTATGCTAATTCTCAACCTTCATATATGTGGCAAAAAGATGCAACAGCAAGTTATAATACGAGCTGTTTACTATCTACGAACGAAATAGAAAAGTCACCAATCACAATCTACCCAAATCCTGTAAAAGACATTCTCAATTTCTCCGAAGAAATTTCAATTATTAGAATAGTTGATATCTCCGGAAAAATAGTTAAACAAATATCTACCTCAGAAAGGTCAATTAATCTTTCAAAACTTGCAAAAGGAACTTACATACTATCTGCAAACTCAAAAACCGGAGAAACAATCAATAAGAAATTTATAAAAGAATAATATTCGTTTTTAAAACCTTCAATCCTTTCATTATTTATGATAATGAGAGGATTTTTTGTTTAATACTATTAAAATATCTTCCTCATCACAAAATAAAAATTTAAATTTTGTAGTTTTGAAGATTAAACAAGATAAATGAAAATTAAAATATTCCTTGGCATTGCATTTTGGTCGCTTTTATTATTAGCAGGATGTAATCGCGATGATATTTCGTTTGAATCGCCAACGCAACAGTTGAGATTCTCCACCGACACCGTTTTTTGTGACACGGTTTACAACCAGATGCGTTCCGAAACTTACGCTGTAAAAGTCTTTAATAATGAAGATAAGGATGTTTTGATCCCGAGAATTGCGCTGGAAGGCGGAAGCGGTTCGCTTTACAGGATCAATGTGGATGGAAAAGTTGGGACAAGTTTTGAAAATGTGGCGTTGAGAAGAAAAGACAGCCTTTACGTTTTTGTAGAAATTGCGCCAGTTGCCAATGCCCCGGAAACGATTGCTGAGGACAAAGTGGTTTTCAATACGCCAGCTGGTGAACAAAAAGTAACATTGTTTTCTGTCGTTCAAGATGCAGAATATTTTATCAAATCTGATACGAATCCAAATATTATTTCTGAAAATACAACCTGGACAAAAGATAAGGTGAAAGTCATTTTCGGAGATTTGACTGTTGGTGAAGGAAAAGCCTTGACAATGGAAAAAGGAACGAAAGTATATTTCCGAAAAAACAGCGGAATGAATTTCGCGAAAAATTCTATTCTTGATGTAAAAGGTGTTTTAGGTGACGAAGTCATTTTCCGGGGTGACAGAAGTGATACTAAATATGATACTTTGCCAGCCAACTGGAACGGAATCAAAATGGATGAAGCGACGGTTCTTAATATGAATTACGCCAGAGTTTTTGGCGGAAATATCGGACTCCAAATCAAAAATAATAACCAGGCGACGATTAATAATTCCATCTTCCACACTTTTCAAAATGCTGGAATCTATGGTATTCATTCAAAATTGACAATGAACAATGTGGTGATGAACAATTGTGGTGAAGCTGATTTGGCGGTTGCCGGAAGCGGAACTTATAATGTCAACTATTCTACTTTGGCCAATTATTGGAATCTCAATTCATCAATGTCTGCTGTTGGAATCTTTGCAAGCAACACCTGGGAAAACGAAAATGGTGAATTAGAGTCCGGTTTGGTAACTTTGGCTGTCAAGAATTCCATTATTTATGGTGACACTTTGGATTTAGTTTCTTTAAGTAATAATTCGGCTGGAACAGCTATTAGCGCACGTTTTGACAATACATTATTGAAGTTAAGTTCCAATTCTGCTTTTAATCCAATTGGTGACAATATCATCAAAAATGAAGACCCGAAATTTCAAAATTACTTTACTCAGAAAATGAATTTGAGAGTTAAAGCCGATTCTAAAGCAAAAGGAAATGGAAAACCAATTGTTGGAATTCCAAAAGATATTGTTGGAAATCTAAGAAGTACAACAACTCCAACAATAGGTGCTTACGAATAATGGAAATCACCTCACTCCAAAACCGGGTTGATGAATGGATAAAAACCATTGGTGTTCGTTATTTTAATGAATTAACAAATATGGCAATGCTGACAGAAGAAGTTGGCGAAGTGGCCAGAATCATCGCCAGAAGATACGGCGAACAATCTGAAAAAGAATCAGACAAAACCAAAGACCTTGGCGAAGAATTAGCGGATGTTCTATTCGTAACGCTTTGTCTCGCCAATCAAACCGGAACTGATTTGCAAGCTGCTTTCGATAAAAAAATGAAGGTGAAAACCGACAGAGATAAGGACAGACATCAAAATAACGAGAAATTAAAATAATTGTAAATGTATTAATGTAGAATGTATAAGAATTAGAATCATTACTACTTTAATACTTTTGACATTAATACATAAAAATGCTATTAAGAAAATCAAAATTAATTGATAATAAAGAAATCCAAATTACCGGTTCGAAAAGTATTTCGAACCGTCTTTTGGTTTTAGGGAAACTCTTTGGAAACATAGATATGTTCAATCTTTCCAATTCTCAGGACACAACTTTGCTAAAAAAAGCGTTGGAATCCGATTCCGAAATTGTGGACATCCACCACGCCGGAACTGCAATGCGCTTTTTGGCTTCGTATTATTCTATTTTTGAAGGTAGAAAAACCATTCTGACCGGTTCCGACCGAATGAAAAACCGACCAATCAAACCTTTGGTCGATGCGCTACAGTCACTCGGCGCCGACATTACTTATCTTGAAAAAGAAGGTTTTCCGCCGTTGCAAATCATCGGAAAGAAATTAGAAAAAAATACCGTTAAAATTTCGGCCAACGTTTCCAGCCAGTTTTTGACTTCATTAATATTAATCGGAGGAAAATTGGAAAACGGGTTGACTTTGGAACTAGAAGGCGAAATCACGTCTCGTCCTTATCTCGAAATGACTTTGAAAATCCTGAATGAGATAGGAATCAAATCTCATTTTTCAGAAAATAAAATCGAAATCGTCACACACAACAATCAATACAGAACAGAACGATATGAAGTTGAAAGTGATTGGTCATCAGCCTCTTACTTCTATTCTCTTTCGGCGATTGGCAGAAAAACAGTCACGTTGAAAAGTTTTCATACGCTTTCTCTGCAAGGCGACAGCGTTATCAAGGAACTTTACTGGAAATATTTTGGAATCAATACAGTTTCGGATTATGCGGAAAACTCGATTTCACTTTTGCCAGAGCCAGCTTTTGAATATCCAGAATTGATAACTTTGGATATGAATGACTGCCCGGACATTGCACAGACACTTTGTGTGACGGCAACCGCTTTGAAAATACCATTTGAAATCACTGGACTTCATACTTTAAAAGTAAAAGAAACCGACCGATTGGTAGCGCTTCAAAATGAATTATTAAAAATCGGAGCAAAAACGCACATCACAGTTGAAAAAATAGAATCTTCGGAATTCATAGAACCTGAAGAAAATATTTCTATCGCGACTTATAACGACCACAGAATGGCGATGGCTTTTGCGCCGTTTGCCTTGATTAAAGCATTGAATATCGAAAATGAAGACGTTGTCGAGAAATCTTATCCTGAGTTTTGGGAGGATTTTGCGAAGGTAACTACGAGTTGATTTTACATTTATGAAAAAGCATATTCTTCTTTTTTTGTTACTAATTCCAGTCACAATTTGGTCACAATATCTCTTGTCAAATGAGGAAATAATCTATTCATTTGAAACTAAAAGTGGAAAGAAAATGTCTTTGGTAAAGGATAAATCCAACAAGTACATTCAGTACCGTTTTGGAACCAAAAGTAAAATTGAAATGGAATTTCCTGCTAATAGAACGAAGGAAAGCTGGAAGCAATTTCATTATAATTCTTACTATCGTGGTGGGGGAATTCAAAATGCGGGAATGGAAATAGACAATCTTCAGTTTACGAATGAAGGCTATGAATATTTGCTATTCCGAACTTATCACGCAGAAGGCGAAGTTTACTCTGCCGGAATTCTCATTACTGATAAAAAGCGAAAAGAGACACGCATTATTGGAAATTACAAAACCGTCAAAGGTTGTATCTGTAATTTGGAAGATACCGGAATGATTCTGAAAGAGGATATTGGATTAAGCTTTTAAATGTAACTCAATGAAAATTTGTTTTTCTTTCTTCGCAGTAATATTTTTCTCAATTCTCCAATCTCAAGAATTGAAAGATTTTACAATTCCAAAAGGCTACGAGAAAATCTTGGAAACGAAAGGTGATCTTGACAAAGATGGAAAAGATGAAACCGTCATTGTTTTCAATACTGATAAAAAATCAGAATCTGAATACGCTGGACTTGTAAGAAAGCTTTATATTCTAAAAAACGTCAATGGCAAATTGAAAATCTGGAAGGAGAATTCTAATTTGATATTTGACAGCAAAGAGGGATTTTATCCGGAAAGCAATGAACTGGATTTGACCATCAAGAATAATTGTCTGGTGATTTTTCAATCCTATTTTTCGAATTCCCGACATACAGTGACTTCAAAAAACACTTATCGATTTCAGAATGGTGATTTTTATTTGATTGGTGCGTTGGTAAAATTTGATGACACTTGCGAATTTAATTTTTCCGATGAAGTCAATTTTTCAACAGGAAAAGTTATTGTTGAAGAAATTTATTCTGACTGCGACAGTGGTTACGAACGAAAAGTTCCAAAAAACTATTATAAAGAATTCACGCACAAACTTCCCAAACTTATAAAAATGAATGAGTATAAAATGGGAAAGAACGAAATCAAAATTCCTAATTCAAAAAAATCTTTTAATTTCTAAATGTCAAAAACCATCATCATCACGGGCACTTCATCCGGAATTGGATTTGCGCTGGCAGAATATTTCGGGAAAAAAGGGAACAAAGTTTACGGACTGAGCAGGAAATCTGTGAGTTCGGATTATTTCGTTTCGATTCCGACAGACATTACCGAAAAAGACCAAATCGACAACGCCATTTCTGAAATCCTGAAAACAGAACCCAGAATCGATGTTCTTATCAACAACGCCGGAATGGGAATGGTTGGCGCCGTGGAAGATTCGACGAAAGAAGATATTACAAAATTATTTAACCTCAATTTGATTGGCTCTGTTCAGATGATGACCGCTGTTTTACCGAAAATGCGTGAACAGAAATCAGGAAAAATCATCAATGTTTCCAGCATCGGTTCCGAAATGGGATTGCCTTTCCGAGGTTTTTATTCTGCTTCCAAATCCGCTTTGGACAAAGTGACAGAAGCAATGCGATACGAAGTTTATCCTTGGAACATCCACGTTTGCTCGCTTCATTTGGGCGACATCAAAACCAATATTGCGGAGAATCGTGTCAAAACAAAAGTTTCCGAACCTTATAAAAACGTGTTCGATAAAGTTTATGCTTTGATGAATTCCCACGTTGGCGACGGAACCGAACCTTTGGATGTTGCGGTTTATATTGATGGACTTTTAGGGAGATCAAAATGGAAAGCGCATTATTATTTCGGGAAATTCGGTCAAAAGATTGGCGTTCCGCTAAAATGGATTCTTCCGCAGAACACTTACGAGAATCTGATGAAGAAATACAATAAAATGGACTAACTTCGGTTTTAGTTATAAATGATTAAGGTCTTCGACTCCGCTCAGACTGACATCTATGAAATAAAAACATTTAGTATTAGAGATGTCACACTGAGCGGAGTCGAAGTGCTTTCCACAAGATGAATCAATATTATGTTTACATACTGAAATGTTCCGATAACTCTTACTACACAGGAGTTACAAGCAACTTGGAATCTAGATTTATCAAACATCAATCAGGGCATTTTCCTGAAAGTTACACTCATAGTAGAAGACCAGTTCAATTGGTTTTTTACTATGAATTTAATGAAATAGAGCAAGCAATTGCTTTTGAAAAACAAGTAAAAGGCTGGAGCAGAAAGAAAAAAGAAGCTATCATCAATGATAATTGGGAGAAACTAAAAGAATTGTCTATCTGTAAAAATAATAGTCATTCGGATAACATCGACAAAGGCTTCGACTCCGCTCAGCCTGACAACTCAGACAATTCACTTCAAAATTAGATTTAAATTCAAATTGATTCGCTTTCTATTCATATTAGCCTTTTTAAGTTCTTTTTTCTCCAACGCGCAGAAAAAAGAATATTGGCTCATCGACAAAGAAACCAACGCCAAAAAAATTGTTTCCGACTCCGCAAAAGCAGTCAAGTTTCTGGATTCACTGACGGAGAATTCCTATTTTTTCACAGAACTGAAAGACGTCAAAAAAATAGAAAACCGCACAGAAATCTATTACGACAAAGGCCCGAATTTCAACAAAGCCAATGTCAAATTCTCAGATTCATTGGTTTCAGATTTAAAACTTCAAAACAGCGAACTCTACACCAAAAACCTAGATTCCCTCAAGAAAAACATCAATCAAAAATACCGGAACAAAGGCTTCGCTTTCAACCGTGTGAAAACCAAATTCCAGAAAATGGAAAACGGAATTCCGACTGTGAAAATCTCTGTCGTCACTGCTTCTCAAAGGAAAATAGACGCTATTGTTTACAAAGGTTACACCCGTTTACCGAAACAATTCGTTAAAGCTTTGAACAAAGAATATGTCGGTAAAAATTACGAAGACAAAAATTTGGTTTCGATGAATCAGCAGTTGCAAAATCACCAGTTTGTGACTTTGGAAAAACCGCCTCAGACCTTATTTACAAAGGACTCCACGCAGGTTTTTCTCTTTATGCAAAAGAAGAAAACCAACACTTTCGACGGAATGATTGGCTTCGGAAACGACAAAACCGAAAAATTCACCGTCAATGGAACCTTGAATGTCCAGCTCAAAAATATGTTCAACAGCTTCGAAAGCATCGGTGTTTACTGGCAAAGGAATCCCGACAAAGGACAGACTTTCGATATGCAAACAGACATTCCGTACACGTTTGGAAGCAATGTTGGTCTGAATGTCAACGTCAATATTTTCCGCCAAGACTCTACTTTTGCGAATGTGAAATTCCTGCCAGCCGTTTATTATCATCTTTCGCCACGTCAAAAACTTGGTCTCAAAGGGACTTTCGAGTCGTCGGCGATTTTGGATTCACTCTACACAGGCGGTCGCGATTACAGCAAAAAAGGGATTGGACTCTGGTATCAATATCAGGAAGGAAGTGACATTCCACTGTTCATCAACAAAAGCAACATACGTGTGGAAGCCGATTTCCTTAAGACCACTTACGACGACACGCAAGAAAAATTTGACCAAATCCGATATTTCCTTTTTGCCGAACACAACTTCAATCTCTCAGGAAACCACTTTCTCAACGTCAAAGCCGAATCCGCTTTACTCAGCGCCAAGAATGAATTATCCACAAACGAGCTTTTTCGGTTTGGTGGCTGGAACTCGATGCGCGGTTTCAACGAGCAAAGTCTTATCAGTGATTTCTACGCATTTGCCAGCGCAGAATACCGCTATCTCGTCAACGACCAAGCTTTCTTTGACCTTTTTGCACAATATGGACAAATGTCTAACAAAGCCTTAGGAATTTCACCGAAACTTTATAGTTTAGGTTTGGGTTTCAACTTTTTCCTTCCTATTGGTTTGATGAGTTTCCAGATATCGAACGGAAACCAATTTGGCAATCCATTCAAATTCAATGAAATAAAAATCCACTGGGGAATCCTGAGCAGGTTTTGATAAATGATAGTTGATAAAAAATCATTCATCATTCATCACTTATCATTCATAAATATTTGGAGCCGGGAACCAGCTTTCCGTTGCAATTCCTCGCGCCTTGCTTTCCCCAACGCTTGCTGTGGGATTTCCACTGCAATCAGGGCTAAGATTTGGACTGTCTATATTAACTTTAGTTCAAATAAATAACTCTATTTTCAAATCCCATAAAAATAGCTTAATTTTGCACAGAAAGTAAAGATGTCTATTCATAACAAAATTGTAGAGGCAGCCATCACTTTCGATGACGTTCTATTAGTCCCTTCTTATTCAGAAGTTTTACCAAATCAGGTTTCCCTAAAATCCAGACTTACAGACAAGATTTCGCTCAATGTTCCCATAGTTTCCGCAGCAATGGATACCGTGACAGAAGCAGATTTAGCAATTGCACTCGCCAGAGTTGGCGGTCTTGGATTCATCCATAAAAATATGACGATTGCGGAACAAGCCGCGCAGGTCAACAGCGTAAAACGTTCCGAAAACGGAATGATCGCCGACCCGGTCACACTTTCCAAAGACCACACATTGGCCGAAGCGAAAGCATTAATGGCAGAATACAAAATATCCGGACTTCCTGTGGTGGATAAAAACAATTACCTTATCGGAATAATCACCAACAGAGATGTGAAATATCAAGAAAACCTTGAAGTGAAAGTGGAGGAAATAATGACAAAAAACAACCTCATCACTTCCGACAAAACCACAAATCTGGAAACAGCGAAAGAAATTTTGCTTAAAAACAGAATCGAGAAACTTCCTATCGTTGACAAGAAAAACAAATTGGTTGGACTGATTACGATTAAAGATATCGACAATCAATTAGAATATCCGAATGCGAACAAAGACCAAAACGGTCGTCTTATTGTTGGAGCCGGCGTTGGTGTTGGCGAAGATACGATTGAGCGAATCACAGCCTTGGTAAAAGCTGGTGTTGATATTGTTGCAATTGATTCTGCTCACGGACATTCGAAAGGTGTTTTGGATAAAATTTCAGAAATCAGAAAAACATTCCCAGACTTGGATATCGTTGGTGGAAATATCGTAACGGCCGAAGCTGCAAAAGATTTGATAAAAGCGGGCGCAAATGTCCTAAAAGTAGGTGTTGGTCCAGGTTCTATCTGTACAACCAGAGTTGTTGCCGGAGTCGGCGTTCCGCAGCTTTCTGCAATCTATAATGTTTATGAATTTGCAAAAAAGAAAAATGTAGCGGTGATTGCTGATGGTGGAATCAAACTTTCCGGCGATATTGTAAAAGCAATTGCAAGTGGAGCAGGCGCAGTAATGCTTGGGTCTCTTTTAGCAGGAACGGATGAAGCTCCAGGAGAAGAAATCATTTTCCAAGGTAGAAAATTCAAATCTTACCAAGGAATGGGTTCACTTTCTGCAATGAAACGTGGCGGAAAAGAAAGATATTTCCAAAGTGAAGCGAAGAAATTTGTTCCAGAAGGAATTGAAGGTAGAGTTCCACACAAAGGGAAATTAGAAGATGTGATCTTCCAATTAACTGGAGGTTTACGCGCTGGAATGGGTTATTGCGGTGCAAAGGATATCGAAGCTTTGCAAAAAGATTCGAAATTGGTAATGATCACAGGAAGTGGTTTGAAAGAATCTCATCCACACGATGTTATCATCACTCAGGAAGCTCCGAATTATTCTTTTTAAGATAATTAAATTCAAAATAGAGAAAGGCTGCAAATTTTTGCAGCCTTTTTTATTTATAAACAAAGTTCTATTTTTTGATGAATTTCAGGTTGTGGGATTGTCCATCAGAATTAATTATTTTCAGAATATAAATTCCTTTTGCAAGCTTTGAGACATCCAATCGGGTCTGGAAATCGGTTTTCAAAACTTCTTGTCCAGCCATATTGGTAATTAACATATTTTTCGCATTATCTAATCCCTGAATATTAATATAATCTGTAACAGGATTTGGAAACATTTGTACTTTCCCCTTAGATAAATCGTTGACCGCTAATGTAGTTGTATGCACGTCTCCTGTCATAGTAGAATTAGACGAACTAAGGTTTCCGCCACAACCATTCTCAGTAATTGCCGTATTCTCTACCCAAGATCCAACAGAATTACTTGGCGGATTAGCTGCAGAATTATTTCCTGTAGAATTATAATAAATTAAATAAGGATTAATAAAATCCCCGTTTCCGGAATCTGCTAAAAATTCCCAACGCGTCTGTGTATTATTCCATTGTATCTTGAATTCACAAGTTCCCAATCCTCCACAAGTCTGATTACCATCTACCGGTGTCGTAATATAAATCTTCTTTCCATTAACGTCTGTGCTTGTATTATTAAACACAAAATTCTGGTCATCAAACAAGTTATGACATCCGTTGAAGGTAATTGTCTGCGCAGAAAACGTAGTCATTGCAAACACTGCCGATAATATAAAGTATAGCTTTTTCATGATTTTGAGTTTTAATTTCTAGATGGGAATATACCCTGTAACGCAATGATACATTTGAAAATAACATACGGCTGAATATTGGTATGAGCCTGATTACCACCAGTAGAATTAATCATTCCACTATTCATCACTACCGGACTGCCACTTCCCGAACTTGCATATTCCTTGTCCAGAACCTTGGTGTCTGCTGGTAGGCTATTCTCAGGAGAAGTTTTATTGCCTTCCGAAGTCACCGCATTTACGAGATGTGTATGATTTGGCATTTCATTGATTGTTAGCACATGAGACTCCTCACCTCCTATACCTCCTAAGGCATAAGTAGCATTATCACTGATGAGCACGCGGCTTTGGATGTTTGGTAATGCAAAGGTAGTTTGTCCGTTTCCTCCATAAGTAGTTCCTAATAGAGAAAACAAAGCCTGGTTTTGGTTTATTGATAAAAGCTGTCCATTGCATTCTGCCCAGCCTTTGGGAGCATAGTTAAATGAAACATATAATATCTGCCCAAGAAATGGTGTTCCGTCTCCTTGCGCTTTGAGTCCGTTAGAAGCCAATCCCAAAAGGAAAAGCATTAAAAAAGTATATTTTTTCATGACGATTTAAGTTATTGATTATTTAGTCCTACGGTCTTTGTGGAAATACGCCCTGTAGAGCGATGATACATTTCAAAGTTCCATAAGGTTGCATATTATTATGCGGCTGGCCACCTCCAGAAGGAGTTATCATCGTTGGGCTCATCGTCGTATTAGCCGTAGCATCAGAGTATTCCGGATCGCCCGTTTTCGTATCCGCTGCAAAATTACCTGTCGGCAGATTCATATTACCTTCTGCTTTTACTGCATTTACGGTATGCGTATGACTAGGCATTTCCGAGGATAATAGTGTAACATTTGCGCTGCCATTAATTGTTCCTACCGGGTAAGAATTACTATCTCCCATCATAGTTCTTCCCCGCATATCAGGTAAAGCAAATGTTGACTGTCCATTCCCGCCAAACTGTGTTCCTAATAGTGAAAACAAAGCCGTATTTTGTGCAATAGGCAGTAATTGTCCTTCACACGGAGCCCAATTTTTGGGTGCAAAATTATAAGGTACCCACATTATCTGTCCAATAAACGGACTATCTCCTTGTCCCGATAATTTAAGTGAAATCATTAGTAAAAGAACCAATGTTGAAATTTTAAATTTTTTCATGGTAGAAAGATTTGTGATTAATTCTGTGAAGGAAAAACACCGTACAATGAGATGACACATTTCAAAGACAAAGTAGGCATCATATTATTATGAGGCTGATTGCCTCCGGCCGAGCTCAGCATACTGGCTTTCATTGTAGTTTTATTAGCTGGTAAGGTAGAATCAGAATATTCTTTATCCAAAGCCTTAGTGTTTGCGGGGATTCCACTGGTAGGAAGGTTTTGGTTGCCATCCGCTGTTGTCCCAACGACAGAATGGTTGTGCACAGGCAACTGATTAGCCGTTAATGTAACACCTTCTACACCTCCAGTCTGACCCAATTGGTAATTACTGAGACCAGGACCTTGACCGTCATCTATAACGACTTTTCCTTTAGCATTGGGAAGCGCAAATGTTGTCTGTCCATTTCCACCATAAGTTGTACCTATTAATGTAAATAAAACTTCATTTTCTGATATTGACATCAGCGAACCATCACAATCATGCCAGCCTGCTGGTGCAAAATTGTATGGTACAAACATAATCTGGCCAACAAAGGGTTGTTGTCCTTTGATTAAGATAGAAAAAGAAAATCCTATCATAATACAAGCTAAAAAAGTAATTTTTTTCATTAGTATTAATTTTATCAAATGTAATAAAAAAATGAAACCACATAATTTATTTTTTTATTTTACACGGTTTTTATACATCAAAAATTATGACTGATTTAAAAACATCAACAACAATAAGTGTTCT
>Ga0308157_10002557_pt1 | contig 29322 bp, 25 predicted proteins | sample PhyBR1_FD_201035 | JGI IMG/M metagenome (GOLD analysis project Ga0308157, IMG submission 201035) | Phyllosphere microbial communities from UC Gill Tract Community Farm, Albany, California, United States - DLSLB.R1 | ecosystem: Host-associated > Plants > Phyllosphere > Unclassified | place: USA...
CTCAGGCGGCACAACCGGCCTGTGCATCGGCCACATAGCACCCGAAGCGGTGGACGCAGGTCCTATCGCCTTCGTGCGCGATGGTGATCTGATACGGGTCGATATCGCAGCTCGCTCTCTTGACTTACTCGTCGATGAGGCAGAGCTCGCCTCCCGCCGTTCCGGCTGGGAGCCGCTTCCCCCGCGCTATACCCGTGGCGTTCTTGCCAAGTACTCGCGACTCGTGCGTTCCGCTGCAGAAGGCGCGACGACCGGTTGATCCTCGTCGGCTGATTGCTGACGACTTCTCAGATCACCAAGGAAAGACATGACTGCTGATTCTGTTTCGGCCGTTCCACGGCCACCGTCCCAGAAGGCCGCCGCTCCCGAGATCACGGGGGCTGAAGCCGTCGTCCGTGCTCTCGGGCTCCTCGGCGTGACCGATGTGTTCGGCATCCCCGGCGGCACGATCATGCCCGTCTATGATCCGCTCCTCGACGATGACACCGTCAGGCACATCCTCGTGCGCCATGAGCAGGGCGCCGGCCACGCGGCGGAGGGCTACGCCGCCGCGAGCGGTCGGGTAGGGGTCGCTATCGCGACGTCCGGTCCCGGTGCGACCAACCTCGTGACGGCGATCGCGGACGCGTACATGGACTCCGTGCCCCTCGTGGCGATCACCGGGCAGGTGTTCAGCCATCTGATGGGGACGGACGCGTTCCAGGAGGCGGACATCGTCGGCATCACCATGCCGGTGACCAAGCACTCCTTCCTGGTCAAGCATCCTGAGGACATCCCCGGGGCTCTGGCGGCGGCGTTCGAGATCGCCTCCACCGGGCGACCGGGTCCGGTGCTCGTCGACATCACGAAGGACGCGCAGCAGAAGTCGGCGCCGTTCGTGTGGCCGCCGAAGATCGACCTGCCCGGCTATCGTCCGGTGACCAAGGCGCACGGCAAGCAGATCCAGGCGGCGGCCGCACTGCTGACCGAAGCGAAGAAGCCGGTGCTGTACGTCGGCGGCGGTGTCGTCCGCGGTCGCGCGGCGGCAGAGCTTCTCGCCCTCGCGGAGTCGACCGGCGCACCGGTCGTGACGACTTTGATGGCCAGGGGAGTGTTCCCCGACTCGCACCGCCAGCACCTCGGCATGCCGGGCATGCACGGCACGGTTCCAGCGGTGCTCGCGCTGCAGGAGTCCGACCTCATCGTCGCCCTGGGAGCTCGATTCGACGATCGAGTCACCGGGAAGGCCGCGGACTTCGCGCCCAATGCGAAGGTCGTGCACGTCGACATCGACCCGGCCGAGATCTCGAAGATCCGCAACGCGGACGTGCCGATCGTCGGCGACGTGCGCGACGTGCTGATCGACCTGGATGCCGCATTCCGCGGAGCGGTCGGCAGCGCGAAACCGGACATCGCGGAGTGGTGGTCGTACCTGGACGGCCTGCGTGAGGAGTTCCCGCTCGGGTACTCGCCCACGGAGGACGGCCTGCTCGCCCCCCAGCACGTCATCCAGCGGATCGGCGAGCTCACCGGACCCGAGGGCGTCTACGTCGCGGGCGTCGGCCAGCACCAGATGTGGGCCGCGCAGTTCATCAAGTACGAGCGCCCGAACGCATGGTTGAACTCCGGCGGTGCCGGAACCATGGGCTACTCCGTCCCGGCGGCCATGGGCGCCAAGGTCGCAGAGCCCGACCGCGTCGTGTGGTCGATCGACGGTGACGGTTGCTTCCAGATGACCAACCAGGAGCTCGCCACCTGCGCGATCAACAACATCCCGATCAAGGTCGCGATCATCAACAACTCCTCGCTGGGCATGGTGCGCCAGTGGCAGACCCTGTTCTACGACGGGCGTCACTCCAACACCGACCTCAACACGGGTCACGGCACGATCCGCATCCCCGACTTCGTCAAGCTGGCCGAGGCGTACGGCTGCCTCGCGATCCGCGTGGAGAAGGAAGAGGAAGTGGATGCCGCGATCAAGCTGGCGCTCGAGACCAACGACCGTCCTGTCGTGATCGACTTCGTCGTCTCGGCCGACGCCATGGTGTGGCCGATGGTGCCGCAGGGCGTCAGCAACAGCTATGTCCAATACGCGCGCGACCATGCGCCCACGTTCGATGAGGAGGTCTGAGCGATGTCGACCCACGTACTGAGTCTTCTCGTCGAGGACACCCCCGGTCTTCTGACCCGTGTCGCCGGGCTCTTCGCACGCCGCGGCTTCAACATCGAGTCCCTCGCCGTCGGGGTGACCGAGGTGCCTGGCGTTTCCCGCATCACGGTCGTCGTCGACGTCGACCAGCTGCCCCTCGAACAGGTCACCAAGCAGCTCAACAAGCTGATCAACGTGATCAAGATCGTCGAGCTCGATTTCGCGACGTCCGTGCAGCGTCATCACGTGCTCGTCAAGGTGCGCACTGACAACGCCACCCGCTCGAACGTCATCGAGATCGTGAACCTGTTCCGCGCGGCCGTCGTCGACTACGCCTCCGACGCGCTGGTGATCGAGGTCACCGGCGACAAGGGCAAGGTCGACGCGATCCTGCGGGCGCTCGAGCCGTTCGGCATCAAGGAGCTGTCGCAGTCCGGCCTGCTCGCCATCGGCCGTGGCGGCAAGAGCATCACCGAACGCGTCCTGCGCGGCTGACCACCCAGACCATAGAACCTCCAGAAGGAAAGAGAAACACCAACGTGAGTACTGAGATCTTCTACGACGCCGACGCCGATCTGTCCCTCATCCAGGCCAAGAAGGTCGCGATCGTCGGCTACGGCTCGCAGGGCCACGCCCACGCGCAGAACCTGCGCGACTCGGGTGTCGAGGTCGCGATCGCGCTGAAGGACGGCTCGAAGTCGGCAGCCAAGGCGGAAGAGGCCGGCTTCCCGGTCAAGTCCGTTGCGGACGCCACCACCTGGGCAGACGTCATCATGATCCTCGCGCCCGACCAGCACCAGCGCACGATCTACTCCGAGTCGATCGCTCCGAACCTCACCGAGGGCAAGACGCTCGCGTTCGCACACGGCTTCAACATCCGCTTCGGCTACATCGACGCGCCAGAGGGCGTCGACGTCATCCTCGTGGCACCGAAGGCGCCGGGGCACACCGTGCGCCGCGAGTTCGTCGCCGGCCGTGGCATCCCCGACATCATCGCCGTCGAGAAGGATGCCTCCGGCCAGGCGTGGGCTCTCGCGCTCTCGTACGCGAAGGCCATCGGCGGCACCCGCGCCGGCGTCATCAAGACGACCTTCACCGAAGAGACCGAGACCGACCTGTTCGGCGAGCAGGCCGTGCTCTGCGGTGGCGTGAGCCACCTCGTGCAGGCCGGCTTCGAGACGCTCACCGAAGCGGGCTACCAGCCGCAGATCGCATACTTCGAGGTGCTGCACGAGCTCAAGCTCATCGTCGACCTGATGTGGGAGGGCGGCATCGCCAAGCAGCGCTGGTCGATCTCCGACACGGCAGAGTTCGGCGACTACGTCTCCGGTCCCCGCGTGATCGACGAGCGCGTCAAGGAGAGCATGCAGGGCGTGCTCGCCGACATCCAGTCCGGCGCGTTCGCGAAGCGCTTCATCGACGACCAGGACAACGGTGCCGAGGAGTTCCTGGCGCTGCGTGCCAAGGAGGAGCAGCACCCCATCGAGGTCACCGGCAAGGAGCTGCGCTCGCTCTTCGCATGGAAGCAGCAGGACGAGGACTACGTCGACGGCAGCGCTGCGCGCTGACCCATCGCGTCACCAGAACGGGCATCCCTCGCGGGGTGCCCGTTCTGCGTCTCAGGGTCGCGTGAGCTCCTCGAGCACCTCGATCACGTGGCGGTAGGGCTTGCCGGTCGCGCGGGTCATGCCGATCTCGCAGGTGCGGTTCGCCGACACGAAGGCGTCGAAGCCGTCGCGCGCGGCATCCGCCGCCGACACCTCGGCGGATTCGACGGCCGTGGCGCTCTCGGTGAGTTCGGGATGCAGCATCCCCCGGTCACCGGCGAAGGCGCAGCATCCCCAACCGTCGGGGATGTACACCTCGTCGGCCACCGCCGAGGCGAGCGCGGTGAGCGCACCCGTCGCGCCGAGGGCGGTCGTCGAGCACGTCGGATGCACGGCGATCGAGTCGAGCTTGCGTGAGACGGCGAGTCGGGGGAGCACCTCACGAGCGACGTAGGTCGTGGCGTCCTCGATGCGGAGCCCCGCGTACTCCGGATACTCGGCAAGCGACTTCGCCAGCATGACGTGCAGCCCTTCCGTGCAGGAAGCCGCATCGCAGACCACCGGGAGCTCGCCGTGACGGCTGGCCTCCCAGAGCGATGCGAGGACGCGCTCTGTCATCCGGTCGTACCCCGACAGATGCCCCTTGGACTTCCACGGCGTGCCGCAGCAGAGCCCGCCCGCGTCGTCGGGGACCACGACGGGGATGCCGGCACGGTCGAGCAAGGCTCCCAACGCCGCACGTGAACCGTGTCCTTCGCCCTCAGGGCCGAACATCGTGCCGATGCAGGCACCGAAGAACACGGCCCGAGCATCGGCGGGTGCTGTCGGTTGCGGGGCCCTCGTGCCACCGCGGGGGAGTCCCGCGTCGTAGAGCGGCATCGTCTCGGCGCCGACGACAGCGCGGCCCAGGCGGGTGACGCCCGTCACCAGAGGAGCCGGGAGCGCATCCGCGACGGTCAGTGCCATCCCGCCGATCCGGGTCACGGCGCCCCAGCTCTTCGCCGCGGCATCCCATACGCCGTCCTCGATCCTCGACGCTTCTTCGGCGCGCAGCCTCCGCACGAGATCACCCGTGTTGATGTCGACAGGGCATGCGACGGCGCACATGCCGTCGACCGCGCACGTCTGCACGCCGTCGTAGTCGTAATCGGTGCGCAACTCCTTCAGCAGCTCGGTGTCGCCGCGTTCCTCGGCCCAGGCCATGTCGCGCCGCAGCACGATGCGCTGACGCGGCGTGAGCGTGATGTCCTTGCTCGGGCATGTCGGCTCGCAGTAGCCGCATTCCACACAGCGGTCGACCTCGCTCTCGACGGTCGGCACGCGCTTGAGGTCGTGCAGATACGACTCGGCATCGTCGGAGAGCACGACGCCGGGGTTCAGGATGCCGTCCGGGTCGATCAGGCGCTTGATGTCCCACATGATGTCGGTGAGGAAGTCACCGTACTGGCGACGGACGAACGGCGCCATGATCCGCCCTGTGCCGTGCTCGGCCTTCAGCGACCCGCCCTGGGCGAGCACGAGATCGACGAGATCCGCGGTGAACAGGCGGTACCTCTCGATGCTCGCCGGGTCGTCGAAGCGCTCGTTCAGCAGGAAGTGCACGTTCCCGTCCTTGGCATGGCCGAAGATCACCGAACCCTCGTAGCCGTGCACCGCGAACAGAGCGATCAGCTGCTCGCAGGTCGTGAGCAGGCGATCGACGGGAACGACGATGTCCTCGAGCAACGCGGTCGTGCCGGACGGGCGAGCACCCGCAACGGCCGTGTAGAGCCCCTTGCGCACCGTCCACAGCGATGCCCGTTCCGCAGCATCCGTCGTGAGCGTCGGCACGACCGCCAGCGGCAGCGCGTCGAACTCGTGCAGCGCCGCGTCAGACGCGACGGCGAGCTCCTCAACACCTGATGCGTGCACCTCGACGAGCAATGCCGCGTGGCCTTGCACGTCGATGCCCGCGATGGCGGCGGGAACATCGCCGAGCCCCTGCGCGACGCGGAGGGACGCGGCATCCATGAGTTCGATCGTCGCGAGACCGTGCCCGGCGAAGTCGGGGCGAGCAAGACCGGGCAGAGCCGCCATGGCATCGGCGAGGGTCTCGAAGACGAGCAGGGCCGTGGCGATCTGCGGTCGGATCTCGATCGTGCGGAAGCGGGCCTCGGCGACGAACGCCAGAGTGCCCTCGGAACCGATCACCAGGTGCTCGAGGATGCGAACGGGATCATCGAAGTCGACGAGCGCGTTGAGCCCGTAGCCCATCGTGTTCTTCATCGCGAACTGCCGCCGGATGTACTCGGCATCCTCGGGGGAGCCGAGCAGGCGATCGCGCAGCGCGAGCAGGCCCTCGGCGATCTGCGGCTCGGCCGCCTGCAGCTGCGACAGGGCATCAGCTGCCCCCGTGTCGAGGATCGTGCCGCTCGGCAGTACCAGTACCAGCGACTCGACGGTCCGATAGGAGTTCTCGGTCACACCGCACGCCATGCCGCTGGAGTTGTTCGCGATCACGCCGCCGATCGTGCAGGCGATCTCGCTCGCCGGATCCGGCCCGAGCTTGCGCCGGTATCGTGCGAGCCGGGTGTTGACCTGCCGCACAGTGGCGCCGGGTCCGACGCGCACCGTGCGTCCGTCTTCCTCGACGCCGATCCCGCGGAAGTTGCTGCGCGTGTCCATGAGGATGTCTCCCGAGACGCCCTGCCCTGACAGGCTCGTGCCGCCGGAGCGGAACGTCAGCGTGCGTCCGGCCGCCCGCACTGCGGTGAACGCGGCCGCGACGCCAGCGGCGTCCGCCGGGGTGAGCACGGCATCCGGGATCAGCAGGTAGTGCGACGCGTCGTGGGCGCGGGCGAAGCGGTCGATCGAGCGGGAACTGAGCGCGGTGTCAGCGCCGAGCAGCGCGGTGTCCAAAGGGTGCGCGAGTGTCGTCGACACGGATCTCCCAAAGTTGTCTGACAAGAATACTTAGGAGTCTAGTCTCGTTTAGGCTGGATGCCATGATCCTCGAGGACCGCTCACTCGGCGTCGTCGGCATCGTCGACGCCGTGACCCGTCAGCTGCGCGCGCGCATCCTCTCCGGAGAGATCTCGGCGGGCACGCCGCTCACCGAGGCGAAGGTCTCGAAGCTGTTCGGTGTCGCCAGGCCCAGTGCGAAGGCGGCCATCGAGCAGCTGGTCTCGTCAGGACTGCTCGTGCGCACCGCGCATCGCAGTGCACGCGTCATCTCGATCGACCCGCGGATGGTGCGCGACGTCTACCGCACGCGCACCAGACTCGAGAGCGCCGCGCTGCGCGAGCTGGCGGCGTCGAAGAACGTGCCGGCCGCGGCCGCCGACGCCAACGCCCAGCTGCTGCGGATGCCCGAGGGGCCGAGCCCTGAGACCGTCGATCCCGATCTCCGCTTCCACACCGCACTCATCGACGGCATCGCCAGCGAACGCACCTCCCGCATGTACCGCAGCGTGCTCGACGAGGTGCGTCTGTGCATGGCGCAGGTGCAGGGACGGCGCCTCCTCGCGGCGGACGCGATCGCCGCACAGCACGCCGAGATCCTCGATGCCGTGGCCGCCGGCGACGGCGATCGTGCGGCGCTCCTGCTGGCCGAGCATCTGGGATCGGCCGAGGAACGCCTCGTGGAGGCGCTGGGGGAGTAGGACTACGCGGTGTCAGACTCCGGCGCCGCATCCTCCACCTGGATCGGGGCGTCGGCCGGATCCGCCCACACGGGAGCGGGCAGCAGCGTGTCGGTCGCGCCGCCCTGGATCGCGCGCAGAGCATCCGCGATCTCGTCGGCGTTCTCGGGTACGGCGAGCCCGCACGTGTTGAGCTCGGACGCGAACTTCAGCGTGAGACGGATCTTGCCCGCCTCGACGGCCTCGGCGGTGGTGCCGGTGCGCTTCTCGCTGCCGGTCTGGATGTCGGAGACCTCGTCGCAGACGTGATAGACGCTTCCGCCGTCGACCCACACCACCTCGTCCTGTCCGAGCAGCTGGATGACGGTGGACTGATCCGCCGTGTACTGCTCGACCGACGGGGGGTTGTAATCGATGCCGAGCGCGACGGCGGCGAGGGCGAGGACGACGCCGATGATCCCGGCCGTGGTCTTCTGGCCTTTGTCCATGTCCTTGTTCAGGAAGATGAGGATGATCAGCGGCAGGAATGCGATCACCGCGATGATCGCGCCGAGCTGGTTCTGCACGAAGAAGCGCACCTTGTCGGACTTCTTCGCGGGGTCGAGGCGGTTCGCCTTCTTCCAGAGGATCGAGCCGGTGATCGACAGTGCAGCGATGACGACGAGCGCGACGATGAGGGTGATGAACGCCCACTGCGGGAACTGCGCGGTGACGTTCTGCTCCTCGAGGAGGCCGGTGTCCGGGTTGCGGACGAGTCCGCCGTCCTCTCCGACGAACTCGCGCTGACGAAGAAGCCAGAAGATCGCGACGGCTTCGGCCGCGATGGCGACGAACCAGAGCACCGCAGCGATCCAGCGCAGCGTCGTCGCCTTCTGCTTCGAGCCCGCCGTCGGCTTCCAGTCCGCCGCGGCCGCGCCGTCGGCGTCCGACGTCGCTGACGCGACGGCCTTCTCATTGCGCTCAGCCACGGTGAGTTCCCCTCTTTCTGTGAACGACCTGAGCATATCGGGCACCGTGGGGGCTCGCTACGCTGGGGTCATGACATCGGATGCTGACGACGCCCTCAGCTGGGAGGGCGATGACGATCGGCCGACGCAGAAGCCCGCCCCTGATGCAGCGGAGCAGAAGGCCGCGCTGCCGCGGGGCTGGAACGCCGTGGGCAGGCGCAGTGAGACCGTGGGCCGGATCGAAGACGACGGCACGATCAGCGAACCGGTCGAGCGTGCACCGCTCAGCACGCCGATGCTGCTGCTCGTCGGCATCGTCGGCGGCATCTATCTGCTCTACACGGTCGGCTGGATCATCGGCGGGCTCACGCTGCAGAGCAGCGCGATGTTCCTGATCCCGGATGTGATGTACCAGGTCGCGCTGTGGGCAGCCGTGCTCGCCCCTGCGCTCTGGTTCGGCGCCGCGTGGGTGCTGACCAGGCGTTCGGCCTCCTGGGTGCGAGTCGCCGGGCTCCTCGCCGGTGTGCTGCTGCTCGTGCCGTGGCCGTTCGTGATGACAGGGGCGGTGGGCGCATGACGGACAACGCGGTTTCCGAGGTGCAGCCGCTCGGGCTGTGGAAGAGCATCGTCGTCGGGCTCGCCGGACTCTTGTACGCGTATGCGGTCTGGAACGCCCTGTCGTACACCTTCACCGTCGCGCCGGCGGGGATCAACGCCTACGGGTGGTTCGTGCTGATCTTCTCGGTGCTGTTCCCGATCCTCGTGTTCGTCATCGTGTACGTGCTCGCGCGCCGTCGCTCCGCCGGCGAGCTGACGATCGCGATGATCGCCGGCCTGGCGCTCGTCGCGGTGTTCTGGATGAATGTGGCCGCCCTCAGCATGCTCACCACTTCGTTCCTGTCCGTCTGACCGGCGTCACACGGCGCGGGACGGCGTGCACGCTCGGGTAAGGTTGACACGATCGCGCCCCGACGGTGTGCGGCGCATCGATCCCCACCCGCGCGTACCCACGCTCATCCCGAAGGATCCTCTGTGCCGAAGACAACCGCGCCGAAGCCCGTCGTGCTCATTGCCGAAGTTCTCTCACCTGCGACCATCGAGGCGCTCGGGCCGGACTTCGACGTCCGTCAGGTCGACGGCACGGATCGTGAGGCGCTGTTCTCCTCACTGGCGGACGCGGATGCCGTACTCGTCCGCTCCGCGACGAAGATCGATGCGGAGGCACTCGGCCACGCACCGAAGCTGAAGGTCGTCGCGCGTGCCGGTGTCGGACTCGACAACGTCGACATCCAGGCATCCACCAAGGCCGGCGTCATGGTCGTCAACGCGCCCACATCGAACATCATCTCGGCCGCTGAGCTCACCTGCGGCCACATCCTCAGCCTGGCGCGTCACGTCCCCGCCGCGCATGCCTCACTCGCCGCCGGTCAGTGGAAGCGCAGCGCGTACACGGGCACCGAGCTCTACGAGAAGACGCTCGGCATCGTCGGCCTCGGACGGATCGGTGCACTGGTCGCCGCCCGGATGCAGGGCTTCGGGATGAAGATCGTCGCCTTCGATCCGTACGTCACCAGCGCACGCGCGCAGCAGCTCGGGGTCGAGCTGCGCACCCTGGACGAGCTGGTCGCCGAGGTCGACTTCCTCACGATCCACATGCCGAAGACGCCCGAGACCACGGGCATGATCGGTGCAGAGCAGTTCGCGGCCATGAAGAAGACCGCCTACGTCGTCAACGTCGCCCGCGGTGGCCTGATCGACGAGGTCGCTCTGCGCGAAGCGCTGCTGGCCGGCGAGATCGCCGGTGCCGGCCTCGACGTGTTCACCTCCGAGCCCCCGGCAGAGGGCGGTTCGGCGCGGGAGCTGCTGGATCTGCCCAACGTCGTCGTCACCCCGCACCTCGGAGCGTCGACGGATGAGGCGCAGGAGAAGGCAGGCATCTCGGTGGCCCGCTCCGTGAAGCTCGCGCTCGAGGGCGATCTGGTTCCGGATGCCGTCAACGTCGCCGGCGGTGTGATCGATCCGTTCGTGCGCCCCGGCATCGCACTGGTCGAGAAGCTAGGTCAGATCTTCAGCGGCCTCACCACCTCCGCGCTGACGAGTCTCGACATCGAGGTGCGCGGCGAGCTCGCGGACTACGACGTGAGCGTCTATCGGCTGGCCGCGCTCAAGGGCGTGCTCTCCAACGTCGTGAGCGAGAACGTCTCCTACGTCAACGCGCCGCTGTTCGCCGAGCAGCGCGGCATCGAGGCTCGTCTGATCGTGGACAAGGAGAGCCCCGAGTACCGCAACCTCACCACGCTTCGCGGCGCCCTCGCCGACGGCACGGTGCTCACGGTCGCCGGCACGCTCGCCGGCACCCGGATGGTGCAGAAGATCGTCGGGATCAACGGCCACGACATCGAGGTGCCGATCGAGACGCATCACGTCGTGATGCAGTACACGGACCGTCCGGGCATCGTCGCGATCTACGGCCAGAAGTTCGGCGAAGCCGGGATCAACATCGCCGGGATGCAGGTCGCGCGACGTGAGGCCGGCGGTCAGGCGCTCACCGTCCTGACGGTCGATTCCCGAGTGCCGGAGGAGCTGCTCTCAGAGGTCGGCGAGGCCATCGACGCCAAGGTGATCCGTTCGATCGAGATCACCGAGGTCTGACCGGATGATGCGGCGCCCGAAATGAACGAGCCCGCATTCTCCAGCCTCGCGTTCGGCGAGGGACGGTTCGACCACGGCGATGTCGTGTTCATTCCGATACCTCCGCACGCGAGCGTCGACCCCCGTGTCTGGGCGGAGACTCTGTTCTCCCGTGCATCGATCCCGAAGCCGGTGCAGGCGCTGTTCGGGGTGCGGATGATCTTCGCGTCGCTCTAGGACGTCGCGCGGACCACCAGTTCGACGAGCGCGCGCAACTCCTGATCGCGGGGGACCAGCCGGTCCGGACCGTTGATGTCGAGCGAATTGTTGAAGTACAGCCCGTCTCCGACGAGCAGCACGAGGTCGAGCGACGCCTGATCGCGCACACGAGGGCGGATCGCATCGGCCCAACTGCTGCGGGTCTCGCGCAATGCATCGCCGGCGGCGCTCGACCCGCCCTGCGCGAGCCGTGAGACGGCGATGAGCGCGCGGTCGAGCGGCTCGTTCTCCATGACCGAGGTGCGCACGTAATAGGCGACGGGCCCCTCCGGTGCGACGTTCATCTCGGTCAGATCTTCGTCGACGAGACGCATCAGCCGCTCGATCATGCCGGTCGTGAGGTCGTCCTTCGAGGCGAAATGGTAGAGCAGGCCGCCCTTGGACACACCGGCCGCCTTCGCGGTGGCGTCGAGGGTCGCGGTGCGCTCACCAGAGGAGATGAGGATCTCCTCGAAGGCGTCGAGCACGCGCTCTCGAGCGAGGGGAGGTCTGGCCATATCTGTTACTATACCATCTGGACGGTTTACTATCGAAAGAGGATGAGATGGCCCAGATCGGGGTCGAGACGAGCGGGATCAATGCACCACGTGCGGGGGCACGGGCGTGGCTGGCGCTCGTCGTGCTCATGCTGCCCGTGCTGCTGGTGTCGGTCGACAACACGGTGCTGAGCTTCGCGCTGCCCGAGATCGCGATCGCGCTGGCGCCGTCCGGCGCCGAGCAGCTGTGGATCATCGACGCGTACCCCCTCGTGCTCGCCGGACTCCTCGTCACGATGGGCACTCTGGGCGACCGGTTCGGCCGTCGTCGGATGCTGCTGATCGGATCCACCGGGTTCGCCGCGGTCTCCGTGCTCGCGGCGTTCGCGCCGACGGCAGCGCTTCTGATCGCCGCGCGTGCGCTGCTCGGGTTCTTCGGCGCGATGCTGATGCCCTCGACCCTGTCGCTGCTGCGGTCGATCTTCCAGAACCGCGACCAGCGGCGGATGGCGATCGCCGTGTGGGCGTCGGCCTTCTCCGCCGGTTCGGCGCTCGGCCCGATCGTCGGCGGGTTCCTGCTCGAGCACTTCGCATGGGGTTCGGTCTTCCTCATCGCCGTGCCGGTGCTGATCCCGCTGCTGGTCGGGGCGCCGCTGCTGGTTCCGGAGAGCCGCGACCCTGCCCCGGGCAGGATCGATCCGATCAGCATCGCGCTGTCGATGGGGACGATGATCCCGGTGGTCTACGCGATCAAGGCCGTGGCCGTCGACGGCATCACGGTGGCCGCCGTGCTCTGGGCGCTGCTGGGCGTCGCGATGGGCTGGCTGTTCGTGCGCCGTCAGCTGCGCGCCAAGACGCCGATGCTCGACATGGCGCTGTTCCGTCGGGGGTCGTTCTCCGGCGCGATCCTGGTGAACCTGCTCAGTGTGGTGGCGCTCGTCGGGTTCCTGTACTTCGTGCCGCAGCACCTGCAGCTGATCCTGGGGATGTCGCCGATGATGGCCGGCATCGCCCTGGTGCCGGGAATGCTCGCCGTGATCGTCGCAGGGCTGAGCGTCGTCCCTGTGTCACGCCGCGTTCCGCCGCACATCCTGGTCCCTTCGGCCCTCGCATTCTCTGTCGTCGGATACCTGCTCGTCGCATTCACGACGGCGGGGCACGGCGCGCTCCCGCTGATCCTCGCCTTCGTCGTGCTCGGGATCGGCATCGGCGCCGCCGAGACGATCTCGAACGAGCTGATCCTCTCGAGCGCACCCGCGGCGAAGGCCGGCGCCGCGAGCGCGGTGTCCGAGACCGCGTACGAACTGGGTGCGGTGCTGGGCACGGCGGTGCTCGGAGGCATCATCACGGCGTTCTACCGCTCGGCTCTCGTGGTTCCGGAAGGCGTTCCTTCCGGCGTCGCCGAGGCCGCGCGTGAGACCCTGGCCGGGGCGTACACCGCGGCCGAGGAGTTGCCGGATGCGCTGGGATCGGCGCTGTGGGAGGCCGCGGCATCCGCCTTCGACTCCGGGGTGCTGGTGACCTCGCTGATCGGCGCGGTCCTGGTCGTGGGGGCCGGCACGATCGCCGCCGTCACACTGCGCACGAAGGCCGCACGCTGACCAGTACGCTGGTGGATACGTGCCCCGCGCGAAGTCGCGCCACGGGCGATCCCGGTGCAAGGAGTGTCAATGTCGCGTGTCGTGAAGCTGGCCGTCATCCCCGGTGACGGCATCGGTCCCGAGGTCGTCGCCGAGGCGGAGAGGGCGCTCGACGCCGTCACCGCCGGCAGTGACGTCACGTTCGAGAAGACGCACTTCTCGCTCGGTGCCGCGCGATACCTCGAGACCGGAGACACCCTCACGGACGAGGATCTCGCCGCGATCAGGGCCCATGACGCCATCATCCTCGGCGCCGTCGGCGGAACGCCGGGCGACCCGCGGCTGAAGGACGCGAACATCGAACGCGGTCTGCTGCTGAAGCTGCGCTTCACGTTCGATCACTACGTCAACCTGCGCCCGTCGAAGCTCTATGCCGGAGCTCCTGGGCCGCTCGCCGATCCCGGCGACGTCGACTTCGTCGTCGTGCGCGAGGGCACGGAAGGGCCGTACGTCGGCAACGGCGGCGCGATCAGGGTCGGCACGCCGCACGAGATCGCGAACGAGACCAGCGTGAACACCGCCTACGGCATCGAGCGCGTGGTGCGGTACGCCTTCGAGCTGGCAGGGCGTCGTCGGCAGAAGCTCACCCTCGTGCACAAGACCAACGTGCTCGTGCACTCGGGTGGCATGTGGAAGCGCATCGTCGACGAGGTGGCGACCGAGCACCCTGACGTGACCGTAGACTATCTCCACGTCGATGCGGCAACGATCTTCCTGGTCACGAACCCCTCCCGCTTCGACGTGATCGTCACCGACAACCTCTTCGGCGACATCCTCACGGATCTGGCAGGCGCCGTCACCGGTGGCATCGGCCTCGCCGCATCGGGCAACATCAACCCCGACGGCACGTTCCCCTCGATGTTCGAGCCCGTTCATGGTTCGGCGCCCGACATCGCAGGCCAGCAGAAGGCCGACCCCACTGCGGCGATCCTGTCCGTCGCCCTGCTGCTCGATCACCTCGGGCTCGCGCAGGAATCCGATCGCCTCACACGTGCGATCGAAGCCGACATCGCAGCACGGGCCGGTTCCCGTACCACCAGCCAGACGGGCGACGCGATCATCGCACGGCTCCAGGCGTAGTCTGAGACCACGCGCACGCCGCCCGCAACGAACGCAGGATGTGACATGACAACGACCGAGACCGAACTCGCCCCGCTCGAGTTCTCCGTGACCAAGAACCTCGCTGCACGCTCCGCCGCGCAGCGCGATGAAGCCCTCGCCAACCCGGGCTTCGGCACGATCTTCACCGACCACATGGTCGACATCTGCTGGTCGGCGCGCGGGGGATGGCACCGACCGCGTGTCCAGCCGTACGGCCCGATCTCGCTCGACCCCGCGGCCGCCGTGCTGCACTACGGCCAGGAGATCTTCGAAGGCATCAAGGCCTACCGCCACGCCGACGGTTCGATCCACACCTTCCGCCCCGACCAGAACGCGGCGCGTCTGCAGCGCAGCGCCCGCCGGATGGCTCTGCCAGAGCTCCCCGCCGACTACTTCCTCCAGTCGCTGCGCGAACTCATCGCGGTCGACGGGGCCTGGGTGCCGTCAGGAGAGGACCAGAGCCTCTACCTGCGCCCGTTCATGTTCGCGAAGGAGGCGTTCCTCGGTGTGCGCCCGGCGCAGAAGGTCGCGTACTACGTGATCGCTAGCCCCGCGGGCTCCTACTTCAAGGGCGGCGTCAAGCCGGTGCGCATCTGGCTCTCCGAGACGCATGCCCGTGCCGGCAGGGGCGGTACGGGAGCGGCGAAGACGGGCGGGAACTACGCCTCCAGCCTGCTGCCGCAGGCCGAAGCCTACGACAAGGGCTGCGACCAGGTCGTGTTCCTCGACCAGGACGGCAATGTCGAAGAGCTCGGCGGGATGAACGTCGTGTTCGTGTTCAAGGACGGACGCGTCGTCACGCCGGAGTCCGACAGCATCCTCGAGGGCATCACACGCAACTCGCTTCTGCAGCTCGCCGAGGATCGCGGCCACACCGTCGAGCGCCGTCCGGTCTCCCTGCAGGAGTGGCGCGACGGTGTCGCGTCCGGTGACATCGTCGAGGTGTTCGCATGCGGCACGGCCGCCGTCGTCACACCCATCGGTGCACTGGTCACGGCCGACTTCGAGGATGTGCAGCCCACCGGCGAGCTCGCCCTCTCGCTGCGCGAGGAGCTCACCGACATCCAGTACGGTCGCGCGACGGACAAGCACGGCTGGCTCCACCGCCTCGACGCCTGACCTCGTCCCACCCGTACCGGCGCCGGTACCCGGGCTAGGCTGGAGCGGTGAAGATCGCTCGGTTCAGCCACAATGACGCCATCCGCTACGGCATCGTCGACGAGCAGGAGCTCGTCGTCCTCGCCGGAGACCCGATGTTCGCGGGGTACGAGACCACGGGCGAGCGCGTGCCGCTCGCGGATGCCGCGCTGCTCGCACCCGTGATCCCTCGGTCGAAGGTGGTGTGCGTGGGCAAGAACTATCACGATCATGCCGCCGAGATGGGGGGAGTGGCACCGGAGGAACCGCTCCTGTTCCTCAAGCCCAACACCTCGGTGATCGGCCCCGGTGACACGATCGTCCGTCCGACGATCTCGGAGCGCACCGAGCACGAGGGCGAGCTCGCGGTGGTCATCGGCCGGATCGCGAAGAACGTCACGGCGGAGAACGCACTCGATTACGTGTTCGGGTACACCGTCGCCAACGACGTCACTGCGCGCGACCTGCAGAAGAAGGACGGCCAGTGGACGCGCGGCAAGGGCTTCGACACCTTCTGCCCTCTGGGGCCCGTCATCGAGACGGACTTCGACGAGACGGACGCCACGATCGAGACGCGGGTCAACGGCGAGGTGCGCCAGCACGCACCGCTCAGCGACATGATCCATTCGGTTGCGGCGATCATCGAGTACGCGTCCGCCGTGTTCACCCTGCTGCCCGGTGACGTGATCCTCACGGGCACGCCGGCCGGCGTCGGCCCGTTCGAGGCAGGCGACACGGTCGAGGTCGAGGTCTCCGGTCTCGGCATCCTTCGCAATTCGGTGCGCGACGCCCTACCCGTGGCATGACGACGCTGCCGGCTCTCGACCAGGCGGCGATCCAGCGGCGGACAGTCCTCGTCCTGTCGCTCGGACAGGTGCTCGGAGGCATCGCGTTCGGCGCGACGGTCTCACTCGGAGCGCTGCTCGCGGCCGATCTCTCCGGCGACGATGCGCTGTCGGGCCTGGCGACGGCCGCTGTCACGCTCGGCGCCGCACTGTGCGCCATCCCGTTGGCCCGACTCGCGAGTCGTGTCGGACGCCGGCGGGCGCTGACGCTCGGGAACCTGTTCGCACTGGTCGGCATCGGCGTCGTCATCCTGGCAGCCGCGATGCGGGTCTTCCCGCTGCTGCTCGTCGGCATCCTGATGATCGGCGCCGGCAACGCGGGCAATCTGCAGTCCCGCTTCGCGGCGACCGACCTCGCCTCGCCGAAGCACCGCGGACGCGACCTGTCGGTCGTGGTGTGGGCCACGACGATCGGCGGCGTCTCCGGTCCGCTGCTGCTGGGCCCAGGAGAGATCGTCGGCCAGGCCATCGGCATGCCGCCGCAGACCGGATCCTACCTCTTCTCTCTGGTCGCCCAGACGGCGGCGTTCGTCCTCTATGTCGTCGCTCTGAGGCCCGATCCGCTTCTGACCGCGCAGCGGCTCGCGAAAGATGCCGCGGCATCCCTCTCAGCACCCGTCGTCGTGCCGGATCGCCCGACGGTCGCCCGCTATGCGATCTTCGCGATCGCCGGGTCGCATGTCGTGATGGCCTCGGTGATGGCGATGACACCGATCCATCTGTCCCATATGGCGCACGGCATGCACGCAGGTCATGCGTCGAGCGCGGACATCTCACTGCTGGTCGGCTTCACGATCGCCATGCACGTCGCCGGCATGTACGGGCTGTCACCGGTCTTCGGCATCCTCGCCGACAGGTGGGGGCGGCTGCGTGTCGTGCTGCTCGGACAGGCGATGCTCGCCGGAGCGCTCGCGTTCGCCGTCCTCGTGAACGATCAGGCGTGGGGCGTGATGGTCGCGCTCATCCTGCTCGGCCTCGGCTGGAGCGCCGCCACCGTCGCCGGAGCGGCGCTGCTCACCGAGGCGAGTGCGCCGGAACTGCGCACCCGGCGTCAGGGGCGCAGCGATTCGCTCATGAGCCTGTCGGCCGCCGCCGGTGCGGTGCTTGCCGGCGTGGTGCTCTCGAACTTCCAGTACTCGGGACTGGGGATCGCGGCATCCGTGCTCGTCCTCGCGATCGTCGTGCTCGCGCCACTGGGGCGGGCCAGGGCGTGAAGTCATGGGCGGGCGTCGGCGAGGCTTACGCCGCCTCCTACGCTGCGCTGTGCGAGGGGACTCACGACGAGATCGTGCGCGGGCTCGGACCGGCGAGAGGCCGTCGGCTGGCGGATGTCGGAGCCGGCACCGGAACGCTCGCGGCACGACTGATGGATGCCGGCTGGTCGGTCACGGGCTGCGAACCGGAGTCGTCGATGCGGGCCGTCGCCGCACGGGATCATCCACGCGTGCCGATGGTCGACGGTGCGCTGCCCGGCCTGCCGTTCGATGACGCCGTGCACGATGCCGTGACGGCGAACTTCGTGCTCAACCACGTGCCGGATCCGCGTGCCGCGGCGCGCGAGCTCCGGCGGATCGCGGCGCCGGATGCCGTGCTGGTCGCCACGATCTGGATCGTCTCGCCGTCGTGGTTCTGGCAGAGCGTCAGCGACCGCGCCGGTCTCGTGGCACCCGCCGGCGGACGACTCGCGCCGGACAAGGACTTCGAGCGGACCTCGGAAGGATTCGGACGGATGCTCGCGGCCGGCGGGTGGCGTGGGGTCGAGGTGAGCGAGCACAGCTGGACCTGGCACGCGGAGACCGAAGCGCTCTGGCGCTCGGCGGTGGGCGGTGTCGCCTCCGCCGGCGCGTTGTACCTCTCTCTCGATGCGGCCGAACGAACGCGGTTCGCGCGGGCGTTCGACCAGCTGTGCGCGGAGCATTCGAACGGCTCGCGGGTCGCGCTCGAGCACACTGCGGCCGTCGCTGTCGGAGGCGTGGGTTGAGCCGGCATCCGCACGCGTAGGATTGAGAGGCTATGGCTACCCCGCATCCTCTCACCACGACCGCTTCAGGCGCCGACGTCCGCGTCCGCTTCTGCCCTTCGCCGACCGGCCTTCCGCACGTGGGGATGGTGCGCACCGCTCTGTACAACTGGGCGTACGCGCGACACAACGGCGGCAAGCTCGTCTTCCGCATCGAGGACACCGATGCCGCTCGCGACAGCGAGGAGAGCTTCCAGCAGCTCGTCGACGCGCTGACCTGGCTGAAGATCGACTGGGATGAGGGCGTGCAGGTCGGCGGACCCCACGAGCCGTACCGCCAGTCGCAGCGTCACGACATCTACCGCGGCGTGATCGACAAGCTGCTCTCCTCCGGCGCACTGTACGAGAGCTTCTCGAACGCCGAGGAGATCGACGCCCGCAACGAGGCGAACGGGCGCGCGAAGCAGCTCGGCTACGACAACTTCGACCGCGACCTCACCGACGAGCAGAAGGCCGCCTTCCGCGAGGAGGGCCGGCTGCCCGCCCTACGCCTGCGGGTGCCGGAGGAGGACCTGACCTATGTCGATCTGATCCGCGGCGAGGTGACGTTCCCCGCGGGGTCGTTCCCTGATTTCGTGGTGGTGCGGCCGAACGGCGTCCCGCTCTACACGTTCGTGAACCCCGTCGACGACGCGTTGATGGGCATCACGCACGTGCTGCGCGGTGAAGACCTGATGCCGTCGACGGCGCGTCAGCTGGCCCTTTACGCCGCGCTCATCGAGGCGGGCGTCACCACCTTCGTCCCGCGCTTCGCTCACATGCCGCTGGTGCTGGGTGAGACCGGCAACAAGAAGCTCTCCAAGCGCGACCCGCAGGCCGACCTCTTCCTGCATCGCGAGCGCGGCTTCATCCATGAGGGACTGCTCAACTACCTCGCGCTGCTCGGCTGGTCGATCGGGCCCGACCGCGACATCTTCTCGCTGGACGAGTTCATCGCCGCGTTCGACATCGAGAACGTCAACCCGAACCCCGCGCGCTTCGACCAGAAGAAGGCCGAGTCGATCAACGGCGACCACATCCGGATGCTGGAGGTCAAGGACTTCGCCGAGCGCACGATCCCGTACCTCGCCGCTGCAGGGCTCTTCGAAGAGCCGACGCACGAGCAGCTGGTCCTCGCGTTCCGAGCAGCACCGCTGGTGCACGAGCGCGTGCAGCTTCTCGGAGAGGTGCCCGGCATGCTCGGCTTCCTCTTCACCGACGAGATCTCGTACGACGCGGACGCGCTCAAGGGCCTGCCCGCCAACGCGGTGGACGTGCTCGAGGCGTGCGTCACGGCGCTCGAGCCGGTGACGGAGTTCACACCGGAGAAGATCCAGGCGGCTCTCGCGACCGCGCTGGTCGAGAACCTCGAGCTCAAGCCCCGGGTGGCCTACGGGCCGCCGCGCGTCGCGATCACCGGACGCCGCATCTCGCCGCCGCTGTTCGAGTCGATGGAGCTGATCGGCAAGGACGTCACGCTGCAGCGCCTGGGTGCATTGATCGCGCTTCTCCGCTCCTAGGCGCGACCGGCGTGTCGTGCCCTGAGTCGCACGACGCGCCCGGAGGTCCGCTGAGCCGGGGGCGTTTTGGCGGCGACGTTCGGATCGGGTAGAGTAGTACCTCGGTGCGAGGCTCAGGTTTCGCCCTTGGGGTATGGTGTAATTGGCAACACAGCGGTTTCTGGTACCGCCATTCTTGGTTCGAGTCCAGGTACCCCAGCCACAGAAGAACCCCCGCTCAGGCGGGGGTTTTCTTGGTTAAGGCCAGGCGTCGCAGCATCCGACGGGAAGGATCTCATGTCACGACTGCCCATCACCCGTGAGACCGACGGCGATCGCTTCGTGTACCGCGACGCCGGGCGTCGGATCACCCGCGAGCGCGAGATCGCGAGACTGGATTCCCTGGCGATCCCGCCGGCCTGGACGGATGTGGAGATCTCGCGCTCCTCGTCCTCCAAGGTGCTGGCACGCGGAGTCGACGCGGCAGGTCGCCGCCAAGCCCTCTACAGCCCCGCGTACCGTCGGCGGCAGGAGAAGAAGAAGTACGCGCGCGTGCTGCAGTTCGCCGAACGACTGCCACGTCTGCGGAAGCAGCTGGATCACGACCTGCGCAGGCGCAGACTCAGCGAGGACAAGGTCATCGCCTGCATCGTCAAACTGATCGACCAGGAGTTCTTCCGCGTCGGCAATCCCGAGTACGCCCGGAAGTACGAGCACTACGGGATCACGACGCTCCGGCGCAAGCACACCGACGTCTCCTCGAACGCCGTGACCTTCGACTTCATCGGCAAGAGCGGGAAGCGGCACGTCAAGACGGTCCGCGATCCGCAACTCGTCAACGTGATCCGCCGGCTCAACGAGATGCCAGGGCACGAGATCTTCCGCTTCCTCGATGAGGACGGAATCATCCACGACATCGACAGCCGGAGAGTGAACGCGTACGTCAAGAGCCACATGGGCCGCGACTTCTCGGCGAAGGACTTCCGCACGTGGGGCGGCACGCTGCTCGCGACCTCCGCCTTGCTCGCGGTCGAGCGCGAACGGGGCGACGCGGGTGAAGACGCCGCGGTTGTCCGTGATGTCGTGGCGCGGGTGGCCGACCGCCTCGGCAACACTCCTGCGGTGACGAAGGACTCGTACATCGACCCGCGCGTCTTCGCCGCATTCGAGGACGGCGTGACGATCCCCGCGGTCCGCCGGGCGATGAGCCGGATGCGGCCCCGCAAGTACCTCACGGTCGAGGAGCAGTGCGTTCTCAAGGTGCTGCGCAAAGGCTGAGCCGCTCTGCGTCGTCGGCATTGCGCCTGTTCGCAGATCGGGCCAGGATGTTCTGCAGTGCGTGCAGTGGATGAGGACCGATGACGTTTGCAGTGAGGCGGGCCGGCGAACACATCGGTCGACTGTCGCTGCTCGCGCTCGTCGCGGCTCTCGTCGTCGGCGGCATCGGCGCGATCGACGCGGTGTCCGAGCGGCTGCTCGCCGCCGGATCGTCCCGAATCCTCGCGGACGCGGAGCCGGCGGCCCGTACTCTTCGCGTCGTGGCGCTCCAGGCCGCAGACGGCGCTGCGCAGGACGCCGAGGTCCGCGCAGCGATCCAGGCGACGTTCCTCGACACCGACATCTCCATCGCCCGTCAGGCCGAGGTCGAAGCCGCGGTGACGACGGCGTCCGGAGACGTGCTCGACCTGCGCCTGCTCGACGATGCGCGCGTCCCCGAGCTCGGCCGCATCGCGGAAGGGGAGTGGCCCCGTGCGCCCGATGAGATCGCGATGCTGAGCGCCGCGGCGGAGCGCTACGACCTCGGCGTGGGCGACACCGTCACCCTGAACAGAGACGGCGAGAGCCTCACGGTCGTGGGCCTGTGGACCGCCGACGACCCCCAGGACCCCGCCTGGCACGGCGAGACGGCCGTGGCATCCGGTGAGACCGACGGCGTGATCGGTCCGGCGATCGTCGCCGACGACGCCCTACTCCGACTTCCCGGCACGGCGCGGATAACGTGGGAGATCGAGCCGGATCGGGTCGGACTCGACGAGATCCCGAAGCTCCAGCGCGCGAGCGCGGCTCTGAGTGGATTGCCCGAAGAAGTGGATCCCCAGCGCGCGCAGAACACGCGCATCCTGGGAAGCCTCGGTGACACGCTGCAGCGGGCATCGACAGCAGTCCTCGCCACGCGCGGTCTGCTCGTCGCGCCGCTGCTCATCATCGCGCTGCTCGGCGTCCTGGTGCTGAGCCTCGCCCTCTCGACCCTCGCGCGCGCTCGCGGTGAGGAACTGCGCCTCCTGCGCGCCCGCGGGGCGTCTTCGCGGTGGCTGGCTCGCGGCGCCGCGGCTGAGGCCGCCGCATTCGTGGCCGCGGGGGCGCTCATCGCGCTCGTGCCGCTCGCGGTGACTGTGGGGATCAGCGTGGTCGCGCTGCTCACGGCTGTCGGCGCGGTGGTGCTCGCGGCTGCCGCCGCGGCGCTGTTCACCGTGCGCAGCGCGGGTGGTGCCGACACCGTGCGGCCGGAATCGGTGCGCGGGGATGCGAACGTGCGCATGCTGCGCACAGCGCTCGTCCCCGTGGGCTCGATCGTGTGTCTGGCGGCGCTGTCCGCCTGGCAGCTGTTCACGAACGGCGCAGTGATCCGTCCCGATGGGTCACCGGATCCGCTCGCCGCGGCCGCTCCGGCACTGTTGATCATCGCCGCGTGCACCGTGGCTCCCGTGACAGCGGGACTGCTCGCCGGGCTGGCGGAGCGGCTGCTGCGCCGCACACGCGGAGCTGTGCCGATCCTTCCGCTCCGTCAGATCGCTCGTCGCATGGGCAGCATCGCGGTGGCGATCCTGTGCCTCGCCCTCGCCGCCGCGTCGTCGGCCCTGGCCGCGGCCGCTCCGACCGCCGCGGGCGCCGCTGAGCACCGCGCGCAGGTCGCGCTCCTCGGCGGAGACATCCGCATGATCTCGGACGACGGCGTGCACGAGGTCGCCGCCGCTGCTGCGACGTGGGGCGAGGTGACGAAGGCGACGGAACTCGTCCGCATGCCCGTCACCGTCGGGTCCGACACCGCAGTGCTCCTCGCCGGCCCGTCGGCCGCGCTGGGGATCGAAGACGGGCTCGCCTCGGAAGCGCCGGGCACGATCGCCGCCGCGGTCACACGAAGCCTGGCAGATCATCTCGGAGCCGAGGAGGGCACCGTCTTCACGGCACGGATCCGCTCGGTCGCCCGTCCTGTCTCGATCGAGATCGGTCGCATCGTCGACGCCCTGCCTGGTGTGGGAAGCGGATTCGGCATCGCGGCCGATCCTGAGGAGCTGCACGCCGCGGGCGCCGACCTGCGTCCCAACGAACTCTGGCTGCGCAGCAGCACACCGGTCGACACCGCGGCGCACATGCTGACGCAGGCGACGCATCCGGCACGGATCCTCACCGCAGCGCAGGTGAGCGCCGCGCCCGTCATCTCCATCGCCCCGGCATTGCTGGCGGCGGGTGCGCTCGTCTCCGCCGTCCTGGGGGTGATCGGATTCCTCGCCGCGATGTCGGCCACGGCCCGTGCGCGCCGCGGGGAGTCTCTCGTACTGCGTGCGCTCGGGCTGCGGCCGGCACGTCAGCGCGCTCTGCGGATCGGGGAGACCCTCGGTGTGGCGTTCTACGCCGTGCTCATCGGCACCGTGCTGGGCATCGCCGTGGCGGCAGCTGTTCTGCCCGTCGTTCTGGGAGCAGGGACATGAGCGGCCGCATCCCCGTGCTGATGCGCGGAGCCTTGACCACGCCGGCTCTGTCGTCGTTCCTCGTGATCGTGATCGCCGCGCTGTCGTACATCGGCGTCGCAGCTCCCGCTTTCCTCGCGGACGGGCGCACCGCGACCATCCAGCGCAGTGTCATGTCGCTGCCGAACCTGAGCCGATGGCTCTCTGCGACCACGCCGGGACTGCCGGCGATCGATCCCGTTTCGGACGGGGGATCCGGCGTGTGGGGGAGCGCGCTCGAGGTGCTCGCGCAGAAGCGCCAGGATCAGCCCGAGCCATTGCGCGCGCTGCTGGGCGCGCCCCGGATGACCGTGACGGCCGACGCGCAGCCCACGCGCGATGACGACCCCGACCGTGACTCCCCGGTGCCGAACAACAGAGTCGGGCTCGTCTCCGATCCTGGGCTCACGGCGCGCGCCGACCTCGTCGAGGGACGCCTCCCTGAGCTCACGGATCCCGCGGACGGCATCGAGATCGTGCTCACCGAGACGGTCGCCGACCAGCTGGGTTGGCGCCCTGGGACCGAACGCCGTTGGGAGGATACGACGTTGATGCTCACGGGCATCGTCGCCCCCGGTGAGCGGGATCAGGGCGACTGGGCGTTCATCAGCGGGTCAGCGCGCCCGCTCGTCGAGGTCGAAGGGGGTGGGGATCGCGTCCTCGTCGCCGCCGGGTTCATGCACGTGGACCAGGCCGCTGCGATGGTGGACCGCGTCCGCGACATGAAGGTCACGGCATGGATGCCGTTCGATACCGACGCGATCGAAGCCGGCGACGCCGAGACCACTGCCGCACAGCTGCGTCAACTGGCGGCGGACCCCGCTGAGATCCCGATGTACGACGAGACCTTCTACAACAACGGGCTCGCGTTCAGCTCGTCGCTTCCGCAGGCGATCGGCGCAGGGGTGGCCCGTGGCGACGCGATGGCCGCAGTCGTGACGGTCTCGGCCGTGGGCCCGATCGCGGTCGCGCTGGTGGTGCTCGCCTTCGTGAGCCGCTTGATCGCCGTCCGTCGCGTCGTCGCCTCCCGGATGCTGCGCGCGCGAGGTGCGTCCACGTCTCGCCTGATCGCGCTGCTGGGCGGCGAGGGAGCCGCGCTGGGTGTGATCGGGGCCGCGATCGGCGCGGGCGCCGCCGGCGCGTGGCCGGGATGGGCGGCGACGTGGGTGCTCCTCGTGCCGTGCGCCCTTGCACTCGTGCCCGCGGCCGTGGTGCCGTGGGGCACGCTGACCGATGCCGAGCATCGCGGGCGTCAGGACTTCGGCGAGACGAGTCGCGACAGAGTCGGCAGGGCGGTGCTGCACATCGCGATCGTCGTGGTGACGGCCGTGCTCGCGTCCCTGCTTGCGGTTCGGGCGGCTGGAGGCGTCGATCCGCTCCTTCTCGCGCTCCCGGTGCTCCTCGGCGCATCGGGGAGCATTCTCACGCTGCGCCTTCTGCCGTCGCTGCTGCGGACGGCCGAGCGGCGCGGTAGGCGCAGCACCGCGCTCGTGGGGCTTCTGGGGCCTGCACGCGCGCGTCGGGATCCGATCATGCGCACGGCGCCGGTGCTCGCGGTCGTGATCGGTCTGGGAGTGGCCACGTTCTCCGTCGCATTCGGCGTCACGGTCTCGGACGGCATCGCACGCTCGTCGGCGATCAGCGTGGGGGCCGACGTGCGCATCGATGCCGCGTACATCACTCAGGACGGAGCTGATCGAGTCTCAGCTCTCGACGGCGTCGCATCGTCGGCAGCGCTTCGCGGCAGCACGACGGAGGACGCGTCCTCCGGCACGCAGAAGGTGCGGGCGCAGGTCTACACGGTCGACCGTGACGAGCTTCTCTCCGTCCAGCACGATCCGACGACGGCGATCGTCCTGCCCGCCGCTCTCGCCGAGCCGACGGAGGGGGCTGCACCGGTGGTGGTGTCTGAGGGCCTGCGGGACCGTCTGGAATTGGGCGACGGCGAAGAGCAGGTGCTCGAGGTCGGAGGGAAGCAGGTGCGCGTCGTCGGGGTCGCTCCGTCGCAGGTGCCTTTCGGCGCCGCAGAGCTGTGGGTGATCGTCGACTCGGCCAACGCCGCGGCCATCGGCGCGCAGAGCACCGGCTTCTCGCAGCTCTTCCTCGCCCTCGACCCCGGCGCCGATCCGGAGGACGTGGGAGAGGCGGCCGTGGCGACGCTCGGCGGAGACGCCGCGTTCGAGACACCCCGGCGCATCTCGACCGTCCGCGAGGAGGACCCGGCCCTCGGCCTCGTCCGCATCGCACTGTGGTCGGCGAGCGCCATCGTCGCCGTGCTCCTCGCCGTCGGCGTCACGGCAGCGCTCGTGCTCGGAGCTCCGTCTCGCGCACACATGCTGGCGATCCTCCGGGCGCTCGGTCAGCCGCGCGGCGCCGCTGCGCGCCTGGTCGTATGGGAGGTCGCACCGGCGCTGCTGCTCGCGGTGCCGTTCGGTGTGGGAACGGGTATCGCCATGGCATGGCTCGTGATTCCGCGACTGGACCTGCGCGAGTTCATCGGCGGTGTCGTTCAGCCGCCGGTCGCGCTGGGTGGTGCATGGCAGTTCGTGGTGGTCGGCGGCTTCGTCATCGTCACGGCCGTAGCGGTCGCCGCCGCGACGAAGCTGGGATCACGGTTGGCAGCGGCTACTGCAGCAGGCGACGACAGGACGTTGTGATGGAAAGGGGAGTGGCGATGAGCGATGACGCGCTCGACGGTGTGATCGTCTGCGAGGGGCTCGTGCGGATCTTCACCGCACAGGGTGTGGAGGTGCAGGCACTGCAAGGCCTGGATCTGCGCATGTCGACGGGGGAGATGGTGGCTCTGGTCGGCGCATCCGGCTCGGGCAAGAGCACTCTGCTCGGCATCCTCGCCGGCCTCGATCGACCGACTGCGGGGTCGGCGAGCGTGGCCGGGCACGACCTCACGACGATGAAGGGTGCCGAGCGTCTGGAGTACCGTCGCCGCAGCGTCGGGTTCGTGTGGCAGCAGTCCGCGCGCAACCTGCTCCCATACCTGACAGCACGGGAGAACATCGCGATGGTGCACGAGGTCGCTGGACTGGTCCGGCGCGCCGAGCGCGCCTCGACGGGCGACGAGCTGCTGGAGCTGCTGGGAGCGGCCGAAGTCGCTGACAGGCGACCGGCCGACATGTCCGGCGGTCAGAGGCAGCGTGTCGCGATCGCCGTCGCCCTCGCGAACAGGCCCCGGGTGCTCCTCGCCGATGAGCCGACGGGTGAGCTCGACGAATCGACCAGTGCCGAGGTGCTGGCGGCCATGGAGACGGTGAATCGCGAGCGCGGTGTCACGACTCTCATCGTCACGCACGACGCGGGCGTGACGGAGCATGTCGAGCGCACGGTGCGCATCCGCGACGGTCGCACCTCGACCGAGACCCTGCGTCGTACCGGGATGGACGATGCCGGACGGTCGGTGAGGACCGCGCACGAGTACGCCGTGCTCGATCGCGCGGGGCGCATGCAGCTGCCGGCCGACTTCGTGTCGGCGCTCGATCTGCGCGACCGCGTCCGGCTCACGCTCGAGCTCGATCACGTGCGAGTCGCATCCGGGCAGGAGCGCACTGTCCGTTCCGGCGGTGAGGTCGGCGACCTGGACGCCGATGCTCGCGATCGGGGCGACAGCGAAGAGGATGAAGGAGAGGACCGATCATGACCGTCGTGCTGCGAGCCGAATCGCTCTCCCGCGTGTTCACCAGTCCTGCCGGTGAGGTCAGAGCCGTGCAGGACGCGGATCTGACGGTCGAGGCGGGAGAGCTCGTGGTCGTCGCGGGTCGCTCAGGCGCAGGGAAGACGACACTGCTCACGATGCTCGGCGGACTGGACCGCCCATCGGCGGGGCGGGTGCTCGTCGACGGCGTGGATCTGGCCGATCCGGCGGTCGACTCCTCGGCGCTGCTCGGCTCCCGCATCGCCTCGATCTTCCAGACCGCAGGTCTCATCCCCGTGCTCTCCGCGGCCGAGAACGTCGAGGTCCCGTTGCGCATCCGTCGGGTCGATCCCGTTCAGCGCGACCGCAGGGTCGCTGAGGCGCTGCGCAGCGTCGGCCTCGAGGAGCACGCCGCGCAACGACCGGGGGAGCTCTCCGGCGGTCAGCAGCAGCGGGTCGGCATCGCGCGTGCGCTGGTCATGGCGCCGGGGATCCTGCTGGCCGATGAACCGACCGCCCAACTCGACAGCGAGACGGGCGCGCAGATCATGGAGCTCATCGCGCGCCTCGTGCACGACAGCGGGACCGCCGCCGTCGTCGCCACGCATGACTCAGCGATGCTCCAACGAGCGGATCGCGTGCTCGAACTGCATGACGGCATCCTCAGGGAGCGAGTGCCCTGAGCCGGGGCGCGTCAGCCGACGCGTGCGGTGAGCCAGGGCATCGGATCCACCGGCACGTTCGAGATGTGCACCTCGAAGTGCAGGCAGGAGCCGAACACGTAGCCCGTCGAGCCCACGTCGCCGATGTACTGGCCGGCAGTGACGCAGTCGCCGACCTGCACCGCGCGCGTGCCGTAGTTCATGTGCGAGTAGACGGTGCTGACGGCCTCGCCGTCGATGACGCTCTCGATCTGGATCGTCACGCCGTAGCCCTCGAAGCTCTCGGTGGAACGCGATACGCAACCATCCATCGCGGCATTGATCGGTGCTCCGACGGGCGCAGCGAAGTCCTGTCCCATGTGCGATCGTCCAGGGCGTGATGCGCCGAATCCGTCGGTGAAGGAATAGCTCCCCGCGGCCATCGGCATCACCACATGATCTGCAACGGGGATCTCGACGGCGCTGCCCAACGGCATCCCGGCGGCCAGCGCAGCGGCGACGGCGCGTGAGCGGGTCTCATCGATCTCGGTCGGCGTCGTCGCGGAGAAGTTGCCTCGTGGTGCGATCTCCGCGCGGATCTCGTCCGTGGAGCTGTACGTCTGCGCGTCGCCCGCGATCGCCGCTGCGGTGCCCGCAGCAGTGGTGGCGGCGACAGGCTCGGCGTTCGGACTGAGCGAGGGCAGGGCGATTCCCGTGATCAATGCGCCGACGGCAAGCACCGACCCCATCGCCTTCGTCTTCGCCCAAGGGCGACGTGCGGGCCGGGGCGCTGACGTACGCGGCGCAGAGTGCGGGGGCGTGGTCGCGCGCTGGGTGGTCGCGCGCAGCGGTGTGATGGGCTCCCGCGGGGCTTCCTGCTCAGGTGCTGCGGCAGCGGGGGTCGCTCGCTGACGCAGGTCGCGCCGCAGTCGCGGGCGAGAAGCGTTGGGGGTGTCTGGTTCTTCCGAGGCGGAGTCGTGTGCGCGCTCGGGTCGCACTGAAGTCGTGAGGGATCCTTCCGACGCAGATCGGGTTGCTCTGCAGGGGTGGTCCCTTCGGGCGAGACCGTTACCGAGCTGTAATCTACGTGTCGAGCCCCCGGGTCGTCAAATCGACGGCCGGGTCACCGGTGACAGCAGAAGGCCCGACCCCCGCGTGATGCGGGGATCGGGCCTTGGAGCGCTCTGGTTCAGAGAGCGGTGATGTTCGTCGCCTGGGGACCCTTGGGGCCCTGCTCCGTGTCGAACTCGACCTTCTGTGCTTCCTCGAGGTTGCGGTGTCCGCTGCCCTGGATCGCGCTGAAGTGCGCGAAGACATCGGCGGATCCGTCATCGGGAGCAATGAAGCCGTAGCCCTTGTCGGAGTTGAACCATTTGACAGTGCCAGTGGCCATGCTGTGTTTCCTTTGTGTTCGTGGGCCGAGCTTCGACCCGTAATGCCTCGACGATGTTCGGCTCG
>Ga0308157_10002559_pt1 | contig 29312 bp, 37 predicted proteins | sample PhyBR1_FD_201035 | JGI IMG/M metagenome (GOLD analysis project Ga0308157, IMG submission 201035) | Phyllosphere microbial communities from UC Gill Tract Community Farm, Albany, California, United States - DLSLB.R1 | ecosystem: Host-associated > Plants > Phyllosphere > Unclassified | place: USA...
ATTCCGTTCATGCCGATGCTGGCGATCCACCTGCTGCTGCAGAACCTGATGTACGACATCTCCCAATTGGCTCTGCCGTGGGACAAGATGGACAAGGAGTACCTGGCCAAACCGCGCAAGTGGGATGCGAAAAACATCGGCCGCTTCATGATCTGGATCGGGCCGACCTCATCAATCTTCGACATCACCACCTTTGCCCTGATGTGGTACGTGTTCTCGGCCAACAGTGTGGAAATGCAGACCCTGTTCCAGTCCGGCTGGTTTATCGAAGGGCTGCTTTCGCAAACCCTGGTGGTGCATATGCTGCGCACCCGCAAGATTCCATTCTTCCAGAGCACGGCCGCCTGGCCGGTGTTGATGATGACCTGCATCGTGATCGCCCTGGGCATCTACGTGCCGTTCTCGCCGCTGGGCACCCTGGTGGGTCTGCAACCGCTGCCGATGGCGTACTTCCCATGGCTGGTAGGCACCCTGCTGGCTTACTGCTGCGTCGCTCAACTGATGAAAACGATCTACATCCGCCGCTTCAAGCAGTGGTACTGATCCCCCGCCATTCAAACGGTGGCGGTCGCCCGGCCGCCACCGTGCAATACAAGGATGCTCCCTATGCGCGTCTTGATCTGTGCAGGTCGTCATTACGCCGACACCAAAAAGTCCCGCCACGTGCTGGACGCTTACCACCGCCTGCACCCAGTGCAAGTGTTGATCCACGGCGGCAACCAGTTCCTCGGCAGCGAGATCGAGGAATGGGCGCGGGAAATCGGTATCGACGTGGTGCGTTACCCGCCCAATTGGCAGCGCCACGGCAAACAGGCGGAACGCCAGCGCAACCACTTCATGCTGGCCGACAGCCGCCCCGACCTGATCATCGCCCTGCCCGGCGGTGACGATACCTCGGAGCTGGTCTGCCAGGCCAAAGCCAGCGGCATTTCGGTGCTGACCGTAGAAAGCTGAATTCAAGCGAGTGCACCATGCACAACCCACACAACCCGAAGCACCCGGACGGGTTTGCCAAATATCGCGCGCGCCATTTGCGCAGAGCGCGTCCCACTTTGCTGCTCTTGCCACCGGCCAAGCGCCGCGCCTTGCAGCGCAACCTGATCTTTATCGGCGTAACACTGGGCACGCTGTTAATCCTAGCCCTGGTTTCCAAGGCGAATGCTGCCGGCGGCGCCTACGTGGTGGATGATGGCGCGATCAATGCGCCTGGCGAATGCAACATCGACGCCTGGCACACTGCCAATCGGCACGCTGGCGGTACGCACAACGAAACCTTGTCCCCGGCCTGCACGTTCAGCGGTATGCCCTGGGTGCAATGGGGCACGGCGTTATCGCGGGCCACTGACGCGGGAAAGGGCGAAACGCAAGTCAGCCCTCAGGTGAAGGCGCAGTTGTTGTCGCGAGAAGACCTGGGGCTGGAGCTGGCAATCGCCGCCGGGGCGCACATTGCCCTCGATCGCCAGCACGCATTCGACGGCGCTGACTTCAACCTGCCGTTAACGTGGCAGGCCATGGATGCATTGCGCCTGAACCTGAACGCCGGCTGGAACCATGCCTATAACGACGGCGCGCAACAGCACCGCCTGACCTGGGGCACAGGTTTCGAATACCAGCTTGCGCAGGTGTTGACGTTGATTGGCGAACGCTATGGTCAGGAGGGCGGTGAACAGGCATGGCAGGCGGGGCCGAGATTCCACGTCGGCAAGTTTGTCGACGTGGACCTGGTGTTCGGGCGCAGTTTGACTGGGGACCGTGCCCAGTGGCTGACCACTGGGGCGACTTTCAGGTTCTAGGCCTTGGCCTGTTGCTCCAGGTGTACCTGCAACTGCGGGTCGATTCGCAGCTGCCCGGCCAGGTCGTCCAGGTAGTTGCGCTCGGCCTCCTGTTGATCATTGACCAGCATGACGCTGGCCAGGTAAATCTCCGAAGCGATTGCCGGGTCCTCGGCATATTCAGCAAAATCTGCAGCATCCAGTGGCTTGGCGACTTCGGCGTCGAGCCACTGTTGCAATTGTGGGTCGTCGGTGTGACGGCCGATCTCGGCAGAGATCATCTGCTGCTCTTGTTCATCGATCTTGCCATCTGCCTTGGCTGCTGCGATCAATGCACGCAATAGGCCGCGGCTATGAGCTTCGGCCTGCGCACCTTCAAGCTGGTCAACGGTCTGGATGGCTTGCTGCGGCGCAGTCGCCTGCTGACGTTGCCACGCTTGATACGCCTGGAAGGCGGCCATGCCGAGGGATGCCAGCGCCGCGTAATTCATTCCGCCGCTGCTACGCGTCTGGGACGTGCCACCTGCCGGAGCGCCGCCCAACAAGCCACCCAGGCCACCCAGGCCACCCAGTAAACCACCCAAGCCGCCACCGGCTGATGCATTGCCGGTACCGGCGCCTTTCAACAAACCTCCAAGCAATCCGCCCAGGCCGCCGCCCGAAGCGCCGCCGCCTTGCTGCCCTGCTCGCAACAGTTGTTCCAGTAGATCGCTGGTATTCATGGTGTCGCCCTCCCGGGGCGCAATAGTGGCGTTTATCAAACATAGTTCGCCTGCGATGGAACACCATGACCGCCGGGCGGGCAAGCTTTATGATGTCGCCACCATGCCGTCAAGGGAGAACCGCGGTGAACCGCATCGAGCATATTGGGTTGATGGCCCACTACAATCAATGGATGAACCGCAAGGTCTACGCCGCCGCCGGCACCCTGACCGACGCGGAGTTGAGGGTGGATCGCCAGGCGTTTTTCGGCTCGATCCTCGGCACCTTGAACCACCTGACGCTGGGCGACACAGTCTGGCTCAAGCGCTTTGCCGAACATCCGGCGGGCTTTCGCGCGTTGGCACCGTTGAGTGACATCCCTACGCCAATGGATCTCAAGCAATTGGCCTTTGCCAACCTCATTGAACTGTCAGCCCATCGCGCCTGGCTGGATCAATTGATCATTGATTGGGCCAACACGCTGCAGGAGTCTGATCTGGACCAGCGCCTGCGCTACCACAACATGCGCGGCGTGGCAGGTGAGAAGCCCTTCTTCGGCCTGCTGGTGCACTTTTTCAACCACCAGACCCACCACCGGGGCCAGGTGACAACACTGCTGACCCAGGCTGGCGTGGACGTGGGTACTACCGACCTGCTGGCACTGATTGACTGAACGCGGGCACCGCGCATTACACAAATCTTGTGGGAGCGGGCTTGCTCGCGAATGCGGTGCGTCAGGCACTGAGCCAGTTACTGAAGCACCGCTTTCCCGAGCAAGCCCTCTCCTTTACTTCACCTTGCTGCTCAACGTCTCCACACTGCGCTTCAAATCATCCAGGCCGCGCTTGAGGCTGGCGATTTCGTCTTTCTGCCGATCTATCGTATTTTTCTGCTCATCCACCGTGCGCTTGAGACTCGACAACTGGCTATCACTGCTGCTGGAACTCGACCCGTCTTTACGTTTGAATTCATCAAATGCACGATCCTGGCCATCCACTTTGGTTTTCAGGCTTTGCAGGTCACTCTCGCTACGCTTCTGCGCCGCTTGCAAGGCCTCGATATCGCCGACGGAAATACTCGACGACTTCAACACATAGGTATTGCCCGCCTCTACCGAGGCGCCCGTCAATCTGTCTGTCGACGATGCACTGAACTCTCCCCACCGCACCGCACTCGCCGCCTGCGCCGGGCCAGCTATCGCCGCACCCAACAGCCCCACCACGCCTGCAGCCATCATCCAGGAACGCCTACGGACACTGAGCATCAACTGATTCCTTTGCAATTTGCCGGGATGGCATGTCGCTATGACTGTCATTTATGAGGCGGGTTCCTGCGCCGCACGCATTCATCAGGTCTTAACCCGAACGCCCTGTAGATCACTGATCTGCCACACTTTTTTATCGGTATCTTTATGCAGGAAAGCGCGCTTCGAGGTTGCGCCGAAGCGACAGGATCTATATATTCCCAACCCTGCTACACCGCGCTACCGCCCGAATGGCGAAACTGGTAGACGCATGGGACTTAAAATCCCCCGCCCGTAAGGGCGTCCCGGTTCGATTCCGGGTTCGGGCACCACAGATATCAAGGGCTTGCATGATGAACTTCATGCAGGCCCTTATCTATTTTGTTCCGCAGTTTTACAAGCTGTTCCGCAATTATCCCTTCCCCGGCGTCCTGCCGAACGAACACAACTACCAAAAAAACACACGCACTACTACGCTGTTCACTCTCCGGAGGAACACCAATGCCGAATTCAGATCTACTCCCTTCCCTGCTTTCTAAGCTCTACGAAAACCAACTCGCCCTCGAAGCGTCCATCCTGGAATTGTCCAACTGGGTGGAGCAGCGCGGCTCCGCCAAGGTAGCAGAAAATGTTCGAGGCGCTCTTCAAGCCATCGACGATAACGAGGAGTTCATCAAACTGACTCTGGCGGTACTGATGAGTCCTGAATAACAGCTACTTGCAGGCTACAGCCCAAAGCTGGTCCAGCTTGGTGGTGTAACTCTGGCTCATCATCTCCCGACGCATACCCCAGTCGGGATTGGTGGGCACGCTAGCAGAACGAAGCGTTCCCCTTCCCCACCTCTCGTTGATCTGATCAAGGACGCTCATGACCTGGGTTGCCTCGGTCGGCTGCGATATTGCAAAAAGATCATCTGTGTATTCGCCTGGCTGACACAGGTTGAACAGCATCACCTCGGCCTTGCTGTATTTGAAACCCGGCCGAAAAATCCTGTCGAGCGCATCAACAGCGGCTTTCGTGAGCAGGCGCACGTCATCGGTGGGGTATGGCATATCCACCACCACGCCGTTGGCGTACTTCGCCTCCTCCGGATTGAACATGCCTGTGCGGATACAGACGCGGACCTTTTTGCAAAGTGAGTTTGGGCGCGGAGCTTCTCTGACGCCCGCATCATGTAGGTGGCTACCGCTTCCTTGATCGGCGGCAGATCGGTCAGCCGTTTGCCGAACATCCGGCTGCAGCATATTTCTTGCTTGGGCGGGTCGGGCTCGTCAAGTTCCAGACACGATGTGCCGGCCAGCTCCCGCGCCGTCTTTTCGATCACTACGCTGAATTTCTTACGGAGCGTCCAAGGATCTGCCTTGGCCAGGTCCATCGCTGACTTTATGCCCATGGCGTCGAGGTGGAGCTTCATTTTGCGGCCTACGCCCCACACTTCGCAGACGTCAGTATTACGCAGCACCCAATCGCGCTTGACCGGATCGGTGATGTTCACCACGCCACCGGTTTGAGCTTGCAGTCGCTTTGCCGTGTGGTTGGCCAGCTTGGCCAAAGTCTTTGTATGGGCAATACCTACACCAACCGGAATGCCGGTACATCGGAGCACCTGGGCACGGATCTGTCGGCCCAGAGCATCCAAACCGGCAATCCCGGTCAGGTCTGCAAATGCTTCATCAATCGAATACACCTCAACGGCTGGCACCAGCGATTCAATCACGCTCATGACGCGCTGGCTCATATCCCCGTACAGCGCATAATTCGACGAGAAGGCCACAATTCCGTGCTGTCTGAGCTTGTGCTTAATCTGAAAATACGGTTCGCCCATTTTGACGAAGGGAGAAGCTTCATAGCTACGCGCAATGACACAGCCATCATTGTTACTCAAGACAACGATTGGGACGCGCGCCAGATCCGGGCGAAACACGCGCTCACAGCTAGCGTAGAAACGGTTGCAATCGACAAGTGCGAATACAGGCGATTTAGACATGACTACGCACTGTGCTGGTGATCACACCCCAGATTGATAGCTCATCCCCTTCGAGAACATATCGCGCCGGATATTTGGGGTTCTCTGACAGCAGGATCACCTCCCGGCCACGCTTACATAGACGCTTACAGACGGGCTCATTATTCAGCAGCGCCACCACCACATGCCCATGTGCAGGCTCAATGGCACGATCCACCACCGCGAGATCGCCTTCGAAGATACCAATCCCCTGCATGCTCTCCCCAGTGATGGCTACCAGGTACACATGCGGTGCGCGGATATTCAGGACCTCGTCCAATGAAATATGCTGCTCAATGTGATCCGCTGCCGGCGAAGGAAAGCCAGCCGGAACCTGGAATGAACACATAGGCAGCTTCGCGCCTGCCTCAGCGATAGGACCTAGAATGGTGAAGCTCATGATGCGGCCTTTTACAGATACTGTACGAATGTACAGTTAATAGCGCAGATGGCTTGCGGTCAATTTGGTGTAAGAGATATCTGACAAGCGGGCGCGTCAGACCAATTCATCTGCGTATGCGGCGACTGCCTCTTCCGTCAGCTCCCGCCACTCACCCTCATCTATCAGGCCCTGCTGCTTCAAGTCGTCCGCCAGGGCCAGCCGTGATTCGTAGCGCTCCTCAGGTGTCGCCGATATGAATGCGGGATCATTGCGGAGTGAAAACCACGCCTCCATTGCGTTCACCTGTTCAATGTTGGTCGCCATGACGAATACCTTGGGCCAGTGTCTACAGTGTAGAGATTGGCCGAGGACCGGCTGTTCATCGGCGCCGACGAGCGGAGATGCTTATGTGCGGGAGACTTTCACAGTACCGGGGAATCCACGACTTCGTTGCAGCGCTGAGTATGCCCAATGCGCTGGCGAACTGAACTCCGTGGGCGATCAGCCAATTGAACGGTACAACGTGGCACCGACAACCGCGGTGGCACTGCTGCATCTGCAGGGAGAGTTGCTCCACGCTGATCCGGTACGCTGGGGATGGCGGCCGCACTGGGCGAAAGACCGGGCAGCACCTATCAACGCACGCGTAGAAAAAGTGGCGCATGGTCCGTTCTTCAGGGCGATCTGGCCGCACCGGGCGATCACTCCAATCGACAACTGGTTTGAGTGGGTGGATGAAGGCGGCCCAAAGAAGCAGCCCTACCTCATCCGCCGGCGTGATGGCGCACCGATATTCTGTGCCGCCATTGGCCAGCTACCAGATGATGATGAAGGCCCAGGCGAGCACGACGGCTTTGTGATCATTACCGCCGATAGTGCCGGGGGCATGGTGGACATTCACGACCGGAGGCCCGTGGTGCTGACGCCGGACCTGGCCTGGGAATGGTTGGATCCAGCCACACCCAAAGAGCGAGCCGAGCAGATGGTGCTCCACCAGGGTGAACCGTCTGAGGTGTTCGAGTGGTTCAAGGTCGATACGGCTGTGGGCAATGTGCGGAACAAGGGGGCCGAGCTAATCACTCCGATGTCGTTACTTTAAGAAAAAGCCACATGCGCGATCGCCTTTGTCCGCACACTCCAAAATTGTTTTTGATGAAAAATCACCCGATCTCTTCCATGAAGAAGACCTGACAATCCACATGATCCCATCATTTTTATTACCAGTATTTGGCCTCATTCTCAGATATCTTCCCTCGGATGTGGTGTAGATGCAGCTGATTAAAAATCCGCGAGTTTTTGAGTTTTCTTCAGTCAACACAAAAACCGCTTTCTCGAATGCCACTACACTAGCAAGCCCGTCACCGGGCAACACACCGACCCAATCAACACCTTCCGATTTGGCTGGCGAAATAAATACCCCTCGGTTATTTTTTATGTGCCCGGGGATGGGGCATGATTCTTCGTCACCTGGCCAAGCCGGGATATCAAAGTACCGGCTACTAGCCTCCGTAGGGAAAATCGCGAACAACTGAAAAAAAATAATCCCTTTTAAGACAAAAAGACGCACGAACTAGCACCCTGATAGATTTCAAAGCCTTCTTTTATCAGTCCGCGGATTTTCTTGATGTAGGACTTGTCTGAGACTTCTCGAGAATTTTCCTATTTTTATCACCTCCACAAAATCCTCTACCTATTCGTTACAGCCCTGACATACGCCTGGCACGCCCGTAGCGCGATCAATCCTTGGTCGCCGGCGTCGGTGATGGCGACAATTCGTTGCGCATGCGCTGGGTCAAGTTGGGCTCGACGGGCTGCATGAACCACGCCGGCGTATACAGATGAAAATTTCAGATACGTAGCTCGGCAAGCTATCTGCTATGGCCTTTAATGACCTCATAGGTGCTCACGCAAGCATTGCCAGATATCTTGGCCGCATCCAACGCCCCAGCAAGATCAGCGCTGTGCCGGACAGACTCATCAAATGCTTCCACAAGCGTAGTCAGCGCTTCGTCCCCGGTTTTACCGTCTAACGCTCTAATCCATTCTTCATGCTTTGCAGTGAGGGACGCACTGCAGCCGCCGTTGCAAATATCGCTAATATCCGTTTGCCTGGCTATCGCAGGGAGATCAGGGATGAATGGCTCGATGTAAATAGCTCCACTCAGCCTGTCTTTTGCCTCGGCAGAAAACGGAACTGGCGAATACTTTGAAACTACCGCAGTTGCCCAACTTTTAAGCTCCGGATCAAGCTTGCTTCCTCCCTCCTTCAGCATCCCCATCGCCATTGTGAGGTAATCTTTTTTAATCCCATCCTCAGCTATGCTTTGCTGCACGAAATATCCAGTTAGGGCGAGCACAACGGGAATGGTGATAGCTGACAAAATAGAGGCAACAGACTTGATGTTTTCGATAGAAATTTTCTCTGACAAAATTCTTCTCCTGTTTTCTGCGATCCTATTGGCACGCCCGCAATGCCGCAAGGAGTTGTCGTTCGTAACCGATCCGCTGCCGACGCTCAGCCAACAATGCCCGGACCTTTACTTCCAGACTGTCGGACTTCTTCAGTCCAGCAGTTGCCCATGGCGGAACAGCAACCTCCATTGTTTTGCACGGTACCAGCACCGGCACCTCCACGCGGACAGTGCGCACTTCTGACTCCCTGCCAGCGCAGCCAGTTAGCACCAACGCTAACAGCACCAGAACAGATCTCATAACCCCAACTCCTGATCGATGATGGCCGCAGCAGACTGGGTTGGGTCGCCACCAGTTCGCTCCCGCAACAACTGATTGGCAGCGGCGTATTCGGACTGGGCCTCTTGCGCTGCTTTTGCCTGGGCCTGGGCGGCAGTTCGCTCCCGCAGGTCACCGGCCTGAACAAGCTCGCCCAGTTTCCTGCCTTGCTCTCCCGCCAGCGCTTCCAGGTTGTTGCGCGCCGAATGAGCGCTGACCAGGCTGGTGTTCGCGGTATCGAGTAACGGCCGGTAATGACGGGCAGCCAGCCACGCACCACCTCCAGCGCCCAACACCAGCAGAAGGACAGCCGCAAGCCCCAAGCAAGCCAAACTCTGCAAGGGCGTCATCACGGCACATCCTTTAAGAAGATGTGGTGACCCAGGCGCAGAGTCTGCGTGGCCTTCGCCGCCCAGGCGGGGGGCTTTGGCATCGTGGTCGCGTAGTAGTGCGTGGCACCGCCGGTTGGATCCGGTACCGCGCCCGACATCACCTGGTCAGCCGCACGCTGGGCCTGGGCGAACTGCGCAGCCGGGATCTGCTTGGCACCGCTCAGGTAGGCGTAGTTCGGGTCGTTCTGGTTCCAGCAGCTGAACTGCCAGGGCTTCAGGCACACACCGGTGTAGCCCTCCCCCCACCATGACTTGGATTTGCCGTCGGACACACGGTTGCGGATGGTCCAGGCCACGGCGATCTGGCCTGGCAACCCTTCGCCCCGGGCCTCTCCCCACAAAGTGCGCGCCAGGATGTCCCGGTCTTTCTCGGTTGCGTTCATGCTTTTCTCCAGGCGTAAAAAAAGCCCGCTCAATTGGCGGGCTGCTATTCTTCGGTCGATCTGAGTGGCGGCGGCGTATCGACCTTGGGCATTTCAAGCCGCACATCGATCCAGCTATTCGGCGGAACATCCATTGGCGCCCCCCGGCCCGGCACCATCTCTCCGTCATCAGTGAGCGTCCAGCGCTGCTTGAAAAGACGGATTACGACAGCCCCGCCATCGGCCTGCTCGCTTTCGGTTATGCCCAGTGCACGACCTCCATCAGGCGAGTGCGGATCTTGTGTGCGCCAGCCCTCCAGTGCCAGGCCAAGGCTTCCCGTCACCCGATACTCGCCAACGCCGAGGCGCTCAACAATAACGCCGCGCGCTTCATCGTTGGCCACACCCCATTCTCCGGCAGGGAGAAACGATTCCTCTTGGAGGTCGCGGCGCTCGCTGGCGGACACATCAGCAATTCTCAGGATGGGTGAAGCCGCCGAAAGCGCACCGCCGGAACCGCGGGTGGTGTTACCTGTGTGGTAAACGCTATACGTGGGGCCGAAGGTTCCAGCAGCACCAGGCGTGGTGCGGAAGAGCAGCGAACCGGTGCCTTGCGACACAGGAATGAAAATCTGCGCCTCATATCCAACGTTGTACGGAATTCGAATCAGGGTTGAGTAGCTCAGCCCAGACGAAGATCCGTTATTCAGAAACTTGTAGAAAGCGCCCTGTTGCCCAGGCTCGCCAGGTCTGTCCATTTGATAGGCGTCTGGGGCAACATTGGAAAACATCCCGCTGAGCACGCCCGCCGGGATCAGGTCGCCGTTAGTAAGGCCAAAGTTTTTTGCAGAAGCGGTACCCAGGTCCAGTGCCACCTTGGCTGCTGCCTTGGTGGTAGTACCTGTACCACCATTTGCAAACGGGACAACCGCCATACTGGAGACGGGACCAAGTCCTGCGAGCGTGGCTCCCCACTGCTGAACCATCAGGTTGACCGCATCGGCCAGGGCCTTTGGGTAGCCGTTTACAGGGACAATGCCGTAGGACGCACCGGAGGCATTGGCTCCGCGATAAGCCGGCGAGATCGACAAGGAGGTATCGCTCGACGGGTTTATAACCTGATAGACGCCGTTATCTGGACCGACAAACATATCGCCAGAGCGGCAGTTTGAAAACTTGGTACCGACACCAGTCACAACGGTGTTGCCGTTATTGACGGTGACGGTCCCTTCTGAAAACCAAGAAGCCATATTTTTCTCCAGGCAAAAAATTACCCGCACTCGGCGGGCTCTTTGAGCTAATAAATCAGTTGAAGGGAAATGGCAGGTTGGCCGTCTCGATCACCAAAGCGGTCGGTAGCCTATCCGTTGCAATTTGCGAAAAGTTTGGTGGCATTGGAGTACCACTCACAACCGTCGGGTGATCTTGAGGTGTCCCCCCAGCAGGCCCGAACATAAACTGAATGCCTCCTACGACACCGCCACACCCCTCGCTTCCCCCATAACGATAGGTCCGCTTCGACTCGTTGAGACCGTACAACCAGATCTGACACCCCCTACTCCAGGGAAGGTACGCGGCGTACTCAACGCCCGGCTTGATATTAATCGTTACCTTGGCGGTAAATATATTTGACTGGTAACTGGGAGGTGTTTCGCGCTGCTCAACATTAAAGACGGCATTCGCGTATGGGCTGCTACCCGATGGGATTGGATATTGCGACTCCTGCGTTCCCGTCGGCGGAGGCGCTTGAATGGATGCAACTACATTCAAGGCCAGTTGCAGAGAGTTAAACGTCATTGCACCGTCCGTTTGCCGGGTTTTCAAGTACGGAGACCCCGCAATAGCGTCCTTCATCAAATCAAAGCAATAGAACTTAGTATTTACGCTTGCGTTAGTGTAAAGAAAAGTCATTGAATCGCCGGAAATCTTTGTCCCCTGCAAGCAACCGCTGCCAGTGAGAAACACGATTGGCGACGAGGCTCCAACCACAGTGAAGCCATAAATAACATCTGACAAGGCAACGCTAGGACTTACACCTGAGCTTGTCCAATTTCCACCCCAATTAGGATCTACGTTCCCTCCTTTAAAACTCCGACGCCACCAGGTCTCGATGACGCTCAGATTTCCGCTTTTCACAAGACCATAGGTAATTTTGGCCGTATCAAACAGAAGACTGCCATCTTGTTTTTTAACTACGAGATTAGCCATTAATAATAACCGTAGTAAATAATGCAATTGGCTGAAAAATTACCCCAGCCGTTGGTGTTGTACGAGTAGATCCAAGAGAGGACCCCGTTGGATATGGTTACCGACGGGACCTTTCCCTTTTCGAGCTGCCTGTCCTGAAGAGGAACGACGATTGGAAACTGGACCTTTCCAGGGGGCGGTGCCGGGATCGCTATTGAACCGTTTGCAGAGTTGGTAACCACTGATCCTTGGGTCTGGCTAATACTCATAGTCATATCGACTTTAACCAGACCCGTATCGCGATCCCTTATTACTAATCCGACCATATTAGAGACTCAGATCAATACCAACCACACCGTTGGCGTAAATGAATTTGAGGAATGTATTGGTTAGCCTCATGGTGCCAAGACCGGCAATATTCCCGTTCATTTCAAACGTACCGTCGAATGAAAGCCTCCACCCGCTGACCCCTGCCACGTAGTTATTTGACTGAATGTAATTACCGATCATGGCATTGGTGATCATGCCCGTTTTAATTACTGCCGAACTAATGAACACCTGCCCGTCAGAAACCACAAACGGGAAAGTTGCAGCGCCACTGACCTCGTCGATAATGGCGAATCGCTGAGCAAAAGCCAGAATTTCGGACGTCTCCCCATCGCTGCCCAGGGCGAGCCCCGCCATTACTTTCTTTCCGTCCACATTGGTCTGGGCCTTGATGGTTGTCTGTGCCGAAACCTTGCCGTCAAGGCCCGCTACGACCTGGCTCACCTGCTGAACCGATGCATTGGTCTGGCCCAGACTGGCCTGGACCGTATCAGTCCGTTTGGACTGAACCTCGATCGCGGTGGCCCTAACCAGCTCCTCCTGCTGAATAAGCCCCTTCGCGCTATCAATTCCGGCCTGCAAGGTAGTCAGCCGCTCAGCAGTTGCTAATTCGCGAGATGCTTCAACACGCATCTGCTGGGCGATACTTGCGGTGGACTCATACGCTTTCAACGCCCCCGCCAGCTCGCCCGCGCCGTCGTCACCACGCACCGAAGCACGCAGTGATTCATTACTGGATGCCTGGGCCGTGACCCGCCCGTCCAAGTTGGTGACCTTCGTGTCGAGGCCATTAATCGCTTGGGCATTGCCGATCGCCTTTTGATCAACCGCAGACAGATCACTCTTGAGTTGGGTGATCTGCGTTGCGGAAGTTTCGCGGTTGGTGGCAACCACCTGCTCAAGCACCGTCAGCGACGACTTGTTGTCACCAACCTGTGCGCCCAAGGTCAGCAATTGCTGGGCCATAGCATCATTTTCGCTGGCTCGGGTTTTACGCTCAACGGCAAGATCCGCCGTGGATGTCCAACCCTTGACTGCGTCGGCAAGATCGCCAGCGCCATCATCACCCCGAGCAGCAGAACGCAACGCCTCGACGGAGGTAGCGGTGGCCAACACCTTGCCGTCGATTTCCTCGATCTTGGTTTCAATGATCTGGACCTGCGACACCAGCGCGTCAGTGGTCTCAAGGATGGTGCCAATATCGGTCCAGTACGTGGCGTCGGGCGGCGTTGCGCCGACAGGCACAGGGCCTTTCGCTTGGTAGAGGCGTTGATCAAGACGCACGATGTCACCCTTCAAATACGGCCTTGCCGGGTCGTAAGCGAGGGCATCGCTCACTTTCTTGATCAAGTCTTCAAGTTCCTGCTTGGCCTCCTCCAGGCGTTCATTCACAGACCCTGGACCATCACCTGTAATCAGCTCGATCTCTTCTCGAAGGCTTTGGTACAGGGCGCCCTTTCCGATCTTGTCCGCAAAGTATTTTTCATACTCGGCTTGATCCGAACTGGCCTGACCATTGACCGCACCAGGTACAGGGAAGAACGGGCCGACGTTGCCGGTCCGATCCACCAGGCGAGCCCAGAAGAACAGACTCGCGCCAGCCAACAGGCTGTGCATTTCGTGCTTGGCTTGCGGGTAACTGAAGTCGCTCAGCTTTATCGCGGTCGTCAGGTTCGCCGATTGGCTGTACCAAAGTTCCGTTCGCTCAGTGTCCTCTGCACCTGGTGGAAAGCCCCATTGAATGCCGATGCCATAGACCAGGCTGGTGGTGGTCAGGAACGACACCGCCGGCGGTAGGCCTGTCTTGCCTTCAAGGTTGGTCAGGCTAGAGCTTTTCCAGATCGACGAAATTTCGAAGGCGCTCACCGAGCGCACACGGGCGAGATAGGCGCCCGAGTAGATCCCGGTTACATCAACGCTGGTAGATCCCGTGCGCTGCACCTTGATCCAGTTTCCGCTGTCCTTGCGCCACTCCACGTCATAAGCGACGGCGCCAGCAACAGCGGGCCATGAGATGTTCATGGTGCTGATGGCTATGCCCTGATCTACCGCGTAACTCGACGTGAGCGTGACGCTGGCCGGCGGCGGTACCACGGTGATCGGGATTACGCTGATCGGGCGTTCTTCAAGGCGCGCACCGGTATCGATGTGCGCGAACTTGCTCGGGTCGTACTGCACGGCCGAGATTTCGAACACGCCAGGCTCTGGCCGCGCAACGCTGACCACCCGGTAAAGCGGGACGGCCAAGTCATCAGCATCCAGTGCCCACACAAGTTCCGGCTCAGGCGTCACTGAGTAGGCCACGGTGACCGTGACCTGCCGACCGCTGACCACTTCCACGGTACGCCCCTCGCACTTGCCGTCAGGCAGGTTGAGGATCAGTCGGTCGCCGGGCTTGGCGTGGGTATCGCGGTCCAGTTTGATGACCTTGCCGTTTACCGCCGATATACGCCCGCCAATGGCACGGCCGGCCAGCAGTTCGTCAGCAATCGGGATCACGTAGCCAGGCAGCGGGATACGGCCATCCAAACCAACCTTGAAGGTTACGGCCCGATCTTTGGAGTTGGTGAGCAGAGCCCACTTACCCCGGCGTTGGGCCTCGGATTCACGGGTGCAACCGATGGCGCTGATCTCCAGCGGGTTGTCGCCGTAGCGCCGCTGCAGCTTCTGATCGGTCACCGCGGTGACGTCAGTGTCGTAGTTGTTCAGCGGGTTGTCGTAGCTGACCAGCGCCCTGGTGTAGCGCGTGCGCTCGGATGCGCTGGAATAAGTGAACTTGCCGTCGATGACGTTTGCCCGGGTGTAGGCAAAGTCGAAGTCCGTTGCCCGCGGCATATCCGAGAGCGTGAACACCTGGCCCTGGGCCCAGTAGGTCATGCCTCGGTAGATCGCCGAGATATCGCGCAGCAGTGACCAGGCATCGGCTTTGCTCTGCAGGTTCAAGTTGCAGATGAAGCGAGGTTCCTGTCCACCCTTCCCGTCCGGCACCAGTTGGTCGCAGTATTGCGAGATTCGGTACAGTTCCCACTTATCCACCATCCACGGCTTGATACGCCGGCCCAGGCCGAAGCGATCGGCGGTGGTGATGTCGTAGGTCATCCAGACGGCGTTGTCGGTCCAGGCCTGTTTGAAGGTGCCGTCCCAAACGCCCGAGTAAGTCCGAGACACAGGGTCGTAGTTGCTCGGCACCTGCATTTTTTTCAGCTTGGTCTCGACTGTCACGGCCGGGATGCTACGGAACTGCTCGGCGGAGAACTCGATGTAGAGCAGCGCCGTGTTTGGGTAGCGGATCTTCGCGTCGATCACCTCGGTAAATCCGGCGATCTGCATGGTGTCGGAGATTTTGTTGTTGTTCTGGTTTGGTGTGACACGGGTGATGCGCATCAGCCAGCCGGTCGTAGCTTTGGGTAAATCGATACGGCGGGTACGCTCGTAAACGCTGGTGGTCTTGCCATCGACAGCCTCGCTCAGCACCGGTTGATAGGCCCCCCCATCAGTGGCCAGCTCAACCTTGTATTCAATCCGGTACCCGTTGATGTTGCCCCCGGCGTCCACGGACTGAAGCGCCGGCCAGGCAAACCGCACGCACACAGCGGAAAGCTGGGTGTTGTTGATCGCCCTAACCCATGGGGTGCCGCTCCGTAGTTCGGTGCTGATGGTGGTCTCGTTCTCGACCGATGGGATCCCCTGGATATAAGTCTGGTCCACTGCGCCGCTGCGCCACTCCCACTTTACGTTCGGGAAGTTCATGTTCCCCTGGGGGTCTTGCAGCGGAGTGTTATCGAGGTAGATGTCACGGGCCGTTGGCGTCCCTTCGAACTCACCCTCGCCCACGGCGATCAGCATTTTGGCGATGGCGACCGAGCGCAGACTATCCGGGGCTTCTGTCGGCGTTTTTGGTTTCTCCTCGCCGCCCTTGGCGCCGTGGATGTCGAACTTGCGTGCTGCGCCCATGCTTTTCTCCAGGCAATAAAAAACCGCGATATCGCGGCTTCGGTTAACCTCAAACTTTTCTGGCAAGGAGCCAATATGATGAAGCTCAAAAACGCTTTGATGCTGGTAGCAGCGATATCAGCTACAGGCTGTGGGACCGTCAACACTACTTTCCGAGACGACACCGTCGCGAGCAATAAGCTGGCTCGTTGGAGTTCGAGCTGCGATTCGGTACCGAGAATCTACAGCGGTGCCGTTTTTGATTACTGCACACTCGATGCAGTTCCACGTCAGAGCACCGGCTTTGACGGACACCCATCTGCGTCATTAATTTTGCTAGATATGGGGCTGTCTGGAATTGCAGACACCCTCATTTTGCCCTACACAATTTATCTACAGAGCAAGCACGGAGACATAGAAAAGGCGCGATTCGAATAGTTGCACACGCTCTAACTTCAGGTGACCAGTAGCTTGCTCCGGCCATTGCTACATCTGGTCCTCGGCGTAAATGGCAGCGCTAATGATCGCCCCGCCGACACGGCGCTTGCCGTAGCAAAGCGGTACCGGGTTACCCGACGCCGTGGTGTTCTTCGCGCTGCCGAATGCGTAGCCGGGAGTGTTGTCCGGTGCGGCGCTGGTCTTGAGCCCACCGGCCTGGGGGCTGAGCATTTGGATTACACCGCCAGCCACAAGCGCAATACCTGGCGCAGCAAGAATTTGGAACCCTGGAATGAACGACACAGCGATCAGGACTGCGCCGATAATGGTCTGGATAAGACCGCCTCGTTTGCTACCGGTAATGATTGGCGCAATGCGAATGTCTCCAGAGCCTGCAAAACCTAATTCATTCTCACCTAGGGACTTATTACCTCGAAAAACGGCGAACACCATCCCTTGATACTTTGCATTCGAAATAAATCGTTCAAACCCTGGGATCTGAACACACAGAGCCTTGATCGCTTCTGCTGGTGAGCGCACAGAGAGCCGAAAGGACCTGCCGAACTGTCGTAACCGTCCGTAAAGGAGTACGTTGGTGAGCGGTTGATATTCAATTGTCTGCGCGGCCATATTTACTCCAGGTGTAAAAAACCGCCCGGAGGCGGCTTGTGTTGATTTACTAGAGGCAGTTCCGGACCGCCTTCTCCATGTCACTTCTGCCCCAGCCAGGACCCCATGCCATTCTCTGAAACAGCTTCACCGAGCTGCCGCTTGAAACCTTGCGGATAAGGAGCAGCTCATCGGTCATGTTGTTGCTTGCAGCAACAAGGCGATAGCCGTACTCAGTCTCTGACATCGTCACGTCGCTGCGCGCGTCCTGCCATTTAGGAAATACGCAGAGCGCGTACTTTTTCGGGTCTTTGGTAGAACTGGCAGCAATGCTCGGGTCTTTCGACTCAAGATCCCCTGGCGATACACACCCCGCCAACATCGCCAACGCTACCGACGCTATCAAAATCCGCATGTCGTTCCCTCTTTGGTTTAGCGAGAACACTATCATGTACAAAAGAGCGACGCGAAAAACCCATGCTGACGCAGCCCAGCGATTCGCTGCCAGAAATGCCGGTATGACTCTCAAAGCTCTCGGACTATTTCTTCTGCATGGCAGCGGAATTCGCTTTCCTCAAACGCTCGCTCATTACTTTTTTATCGTAGGCGTCCCTGGCTTTCATCGTTTCACCTGCTGCATTGATCCAGTCAGTTGCAGTGCAACCAGATATCACGGCTGTGTTGCTAAATACCATAGCAAGTAATAGGGCTCTTTTCATTGGATGCTCCAGAGATAAGACTCAAACACATATACGTTATTGATTTATTGAGATTTTCAAGCCCTCTAAGGACGCATGCTCACCTGCTGCGTACGCACCAGTATAGATTTGGCCAGATCAATGTCGCTTATCAAAATTTCCGGATGCGAGTTACGAAATTCCATCATAGAAGCCTCAAGATATGGGCCTCTAATAGCCCCATCACTGGCTACGAAGCAGTTAGCATCGTCTTCGGTGGCTAAAACCAACTTTTTATCTCGCGAAGTCAAATAGGTAGTAGCTGAGGTTGTTCCGGAGGATATTGTTTCAGCCCAAAAATCATTGATAGCCATCGCGGCCCCCGGCAACAGCATAAAAGAACAGCCAAATACAGCAAAGAACTTATGCATAAGCACCCTCTTCTAACTTATCCTTGAGAAAATTCGTACAGCCACACTTTAACGACTTATAGATCAATCCAACCCACCTCTACAAATCATCCAGAACCGTATCCAAAACTAAGCAAGCCACTCCAAAGGCCTCAACTAGTACCCAATGTTTGAATTCACCAGTGAGGACTGTGATTGCTAATGATATGCCGCAAGCGCCAATCAGAAGCTTCGGCCAAAGTCGCTGGTATGCCAGCCACAACTCGCTACGCTCATTTAATGGAGAGGATCGCCTCGTCCGTTTGGGCCTCAGTCTGTCGTCTTCCATAGCGTCATCGAAAACCGTATGAGCGTTTACCCCCTCTTTGGGATTTACCCTCAAAGAGCCTCTTTTCAGTCCTGCCCAAGGGAACAGACCTTGCCGCTGCTCACTGAGCTAGTACCAGCGGCTTCAGAGTGCAGCTCCATCAAGCCTTGCAAGATGAATCGATTCATCGTTATAGTATAACGCTCGCTAAGCCTTGACAACCCTAAGGTGATGAGAGTGAAAAACCTGGGATTGCCACTGGCGAGACCTGTTTTCTTGGATAAGGATTAATCAATATGAAGTCGGCACAAATACTGGCAGCATCAGCTTTAACCACACTTATGCTAAGTGGTTGTTCAATATTAGACGCAGTGGATACACTGAGGTCTTTCAGTTCGGACCCACTTGTGAAAGCTGCTACTGAAGATGAAAGAGCGACAAAAAAATCTATCATGGCCGTAGGAAAACAACCAACTAAAACCCAACCTACGAAGATGATTCAGGGCACGTGCTACGACTTCACATTAACAAACGGAGAGAAAACCTCCCCTTTTTACGTAGCATTTAACAAAAAGGATCAGGTGGTAGCAGCATCCTTTATAACCTGCGCTGAAGCGGAATCTAAAGGCGTAATTAATAATGAATTACCCCATATAGAGCGAAAGAAATAATTTTTCCGCGCGTGATGGTCATGCGTACCTCCGCCACGAACTACTCCAGTTTCGGAGACATGACCGTCACTTATATCTAGAAAAGCTCAGCGTTCTAAATTTGCATCTCGCTTACATAGTATTGTGAGGTTTGCTTGCCCCTCTCCCTGTGACCATGCAGCGTCATTTTCGTTGTTTGGCTTCTTTGTGCCTGAGGATTAGGCGAGTTCTATCTGCCCATGGTCCGCCAAAAACTATGATTTCGGACGGCCTGCCGTAAAGGTGATGTAGCAAGAATGGTCCAAGACCAAAAGTAGCCGCATCTTCGCCAGGTAGCGCCGGATCGGTGCCCAGGTAAATCCCGGCGTGGTTCGGGTGCACCGTCCGACCAACCTGCATAACGATCATGTCGCCGCGCTGAGGGCTGTCTACGCGCACGAAGCCGGCAGCCTCGTAATGCTGTTCGTAAAGACTGGCGTTCTCCGTGCGCTCCCACCAGCCGTCGACGCGCTGGAACGCTTCGAACTCAAGCCCCCACTCGCGCTGGTACCACTCTTCGCATACAGCCCAACAGTCCCACACACCATGAACAAACGGTCGCTTGAGCAGCGGCACGGCGCCAGACGGCGTGATCGTCCTGAGGTCTCCTTCAGGCCAGGACAGAATGTGCCAGGGCAAAGCCGTGGCTTCGCACATCGCCAGGTCTCGCGACGACGGTCTGCTGGTGGCGTCCGGGTGTGAATGCACGATGCCGATCACCTGGCCCTCATCTTCCGCCGCGGCGTAGTCCTCTGGCTCAAGCCTGAACTCTTCGTTCGGCTCCGTGGCGATGTTTCGGCAAGGGAAATACTTCTGGGCGCGGCCCATGGCAAGCAACAGACCGCAGCACTCTTTCGGGTACTCGGCGGCAGCGTGCGCCTGGATGGCTGCGATAATGTGTTTGCGCATTCTTCAGCTCCGGGCAATGAGTGACACAGCGGGAAATCCACCGAATGAGTTTTCGTTGTTCTCGCCGAAGCGCAGCTTGCAGGACGATAGGCAGCCCTTGCATTGGTCCCGGGCGGGATCGGTCGTTGGGTTGTCCTCGTCGTCAAACATCGCTGTCCCCGTGTAATTACAGTCAGGGCCTCTGTATCCCGCCGTCATGGCCCAGTGGCAGAACGTGGTCATCTGCCTGCCGGGTAACCCATGGTTGTCGATCTCACCCGGGGAAGACAGCTCCCAGACCACCGCCTCACCGTCCTCGCTGGTTTTCTGGTCGATGTACCAGATCTCCAGCGCCTCCTGGGTTGGGTCAGCGGTTGGGTTGCCTTCTGGAAAGTTCACCGCGTCCAGGTACTTGGCCAGGGTCTCGCGAACCGTCAGCTTGAACTTCAGCAGGTCCTCGAAGGCCAGGCACAGAGCTGTGACACGCCCATTGATGTTGCCGGCGGCGAACGTCGGGCGAGAGGCGGTGCCGTCGCTACTGGAAGAAATCCCTTCGATCTGGACCGGCCAGGCCGCGTATTCGGCGCCCTGCCACCAAATCGACTTGGCCGGCAGATCCGTTTCCGAGCCTTCATACGCCAGCAGTTCCTCGGGCGTGTGAGGGATGGCGTGGCCGTGAAAGCGCAGGTAATCCGCGCCGTACTCGGTCCCGTCAATTTCGAACAGGCGAATTTCGCCGCCGGGCTCCAGCTTCTGGATGTCCGTGATCAGTGCCATGGGTAGGTCTCAGGGATGAAAGGTTTGTTCGAAGGTGGCGGTGATAGCGTAGACCTGGCCCCCGCGGTGCACTGGCTTGTAGCCGTTGCACTTGTAGAGGCCCAGATCTCCCAGGGGTGGCTCCCATAGGAAACCCTTTGCCCCTTTGTGTCGATCGAGGAAAGCCATGATGTCCTTGATGCGGGGCTTGAGCCCGGTAAAGGTCACCGGCCAGGACTGCGATCGGTTGTTGATTCCGTCCACCACCGACTGGGTGTATCCGTCGCCAAACTGCTTGGTCCGGACACGCTGAGTTATTTCACCCTCAGCGCCCTTCTCTGTTGCCCACGTAAATCGTTCGATTGCCATCAGCGCCCCTTGATTGCTTTGTTGATGACGCCGCCCTGGCCCATGTCCTTGTTGCGCATCTGCTGATACTTCTGCTCAACGAACGCGGCCAGTTCTTTGCCGAAGAGGTCATAGCCAGGTGTATCCGCATTCGATGAGGCGTTACCGTCGCCATCGATGTGCACCTCGACGTTGATCTGCGTACTGCCGGCCCCGCCGCCACCCATTGCTATTACGCCGAGCTTGCCGCTCGACGTTCGGGTCAGCGGCATAATCGCCTCTTCCCCGGCCTCACCCATTACACCGGTTTTGCCGTTGGCCATACCGAATGCGGTGGGTTTGCTGACGATGGTGTTGGTGAAGGCGCCCCCGTCGGCGAACATTTGCACACCGCCCGACCAGGCGCCGCCATTGGCCTGGGTAACGCCAGACCAGCCCGCCAATACATCAGGGCTGTACCCTGCCGCTGTCGAGCCTGCTGACGTGGTAGCCCCGCCGCCAAAGTACGAGCCAGCGGCAGATATACCGAGCCCTACAAGTGAGCCGAGAAGCCCGGAGGCTGCTTGCCGGGTAGCAATGCGCGCCATGTCCGCGAGAACCGACTTCGTGAAGTCAGCGAACGAGAACTTACCAGTCGTGGCGAAGTTGACTACTGCATCTTCCATGGAGCTGAACGCATTGCCGAATAGACTTTTGGTCTGCCCTGCTACGTTCTGCGCCGAATCCAGGTAGTTGGCCCAGGCCGATGTCGCGCCCTTCGTCCAGTCGCCTTGGGCTGCCTCCACATCCGCGTAGTTCTGCCGGATTTGATCGGTAGCCTTCTTATTCGCATCTGCGAGAGCTTGCGACTTGCGGGCGAACTCTTCGTCCGACATATTCCGAGACGGATCGGAGCGTTGGTTTTCCAGCTCCAGCGACTGCTGAGCAAACCGGTCTTGCTGGCTGTTCAACTGCCCGCTTAACGCGTTCTCGCGGTCACCCTGGCCTACACCCAATACGGCACGCTGCCCAGCGAGCTCCAGGGCGCGCTGTTGCTGACCCAGTGCTTGCACGTAGGAGCTAATAGCCCGCTCTTGCTTTGCCAGACGCCCGGTCTCATTGGTCGCCAGCACTTCAAGCTGGCTGTCAGCGTCTTTCTGCGCCTTGACCATCCCTGCGCGCGCGTCAGCAATCTTCTGGTCAAGCTGGATACTTTGCGCGGCCGATGTCGTCTTCTTGGCCTTGGTAGCTTCCAGGGCGGAGATCTCGGCCTCGTAGGCTGCCGTCACCTGGTCACGCTCGTTGCCTATCAGCGCCTGGCGACGGAGCAGGTAGTCAGCTTCGGAGACAAGCCCGGCCTTCTGCGCGGCCTCCAGCTCCTTCTGGTAGTTCTTGTAGGTATCGGTGATTGCGGCCAGGTCGTTCTTGGCGATGTTGAAGCTGGTCAGGTCGACCTGACTTGAGGCGCCTTTCGGGTCTCTGTTCTTGTCCTGGAGTCCTTTAACAAGCGTGTCGTAAGCGCCACCAGAGAACTTGCTGCCGTCGTAGTTGACACCATCGAGCAGCGGCGACTTCTGACCGGTTTTCTCGGCACTCTCATATAGCGCCCGGAACTGGTCGTTGAGCTTCTTCAGTCCCGCCTGGCGCTTTTCCAGTGGGTTGACGTTATCGAGTTGCGCGTCCAGAGCTTTCTGAGCATCTATGGCCTTCTGGTTCGCATCGGTGTTTTCACCCGTGGCGATTGCCAGATTAGCGCTTGCCGTCTGTCTGGCCTTGAGTTCAGCAAGTTTTGTCTCAAGCGCCTCAGTTGAGTCGTCATGCTCACCGGTGCCAAGACCAAGAGCCGAGTTCAAAGAGCTCAGCCCGTTAGAGATGGCCCCCGCAAACCCGCCGCCCTTGCGCGTATCCAGCACTCGCTGAGTGATCTCGATCTGCTTTGCCAGGTCTGGGAATATCTCCGACCGGACTTCGGCGTAAGCGCCCTTGATGGCGTTCTTGATGTTGTCCCAATCGCGCTCTACGTCGGATAACGACTCGCGGTAGGTCTTCAGGCGCGTCAAGGCGGCCTGATTCAAATTTTCGCTGAGCACATCCAAGGCACGCTGGCTGTCGCCCTGGTCATCCAGCCCCTTGATCACCTGGTACTGCTCAAGGGTGAGCAATCCGTACTGACTGCTGATCTTGCTGGCGGCTTCAGTTGCTGTATCGCCAGCGCAGGCAAAGGATTTGGCAAGTTCGCCAGCGCCCTGCCCGGTTACTTCACTCACGGCCGCAGCAGCTTCAGCCAGATTACGCATCTGCGTACCGCTTGTAGCTGCTCCGGATGCAAGTGAAACGACTGCCTCGCGCGCGCCGGACAGGTTGCCGGTGACGCGCCCGGCTCCGTCGGCCATGTCCTCAAGGCTGGCGATGGTCTGCCCAGCACCATTCGTACCGCCATTTATCGCGGCATTGAACTCGCGCGCCAGCTTGATCGCATCGAAGTAGGCGTAGCCCAGCGACCCAATTACAGCGACCAAAAGGCCGGCCGGGATCAGCATCCCTGCAAGGCTTTTCGCTGACTCACCAGCGCCGGCGCCCAATTGAGCAATGGCTCGCGCCCCGCTACCCAGGTCGCCAGCCTGAATGGCGTTGACGAGCTGCATTACGTTTTCCTGAGCCTGGCGGGTGCCGAGCTTCAGTTTGTCGAATGCACCGGCCGCCTCGGTGAGCCCTGCCCTATCCTTGCCGATCTTGGCCAAGGCTTCGTTGTAACGATCGGCGTCGATCTGACCCGTATTATGCAGGTCGTTTAGCGCCTTCTCCTGCGCCTCCAGCTTCGCCAACTTGGCGGTCACTGGATCAATACCGTTGACGGTGCGCTTCAGTGCCTCAATCTGGCGATTCTCAGCCTCGATCAGCTTTTGCTTCTGGACCAGCTCTTTGGCTTCCGCCTTTTCAATCTTGTCGTAGGCCTTACCCAGGTGATCCTGGTACTTCGTCTGCTCCTCGATGGTGACCAATCCGCCCTTGCGGGCGCGCTCCAGCAAACCTTCGGCCTGAACCAGTGACTCCATGCTTGAGATATTGCCCGTCATCGCCTTGTCGAGTTGACTGATGACGGAGATTTCCGCTACTGCGCTGTCAGTTGCTTTGCGACTTGCCCCGGCTTGACGGTCCCTTGCCGCCGTCGATTTATCAATGCCTTGCGCAATGTCCGCTTCTGCCTGGGAAACCTTTTTACCGGTGTTGGCCAGGCCTTCGCCTGTTTTGCCCAAGTCATCAATGGCCTTCTGGGCGCCTTCAGCGGAATCGACCAGTTTATCCAGATCATCAGCAGCCTTTGCGGCCTGCGACGACTCGACCGCAATACCCAGGGAAGCGAAATTGGTGCTCATTTGTTTTCTCTCTGTTCCGCCATCACCTGCAGGGCTTCAGCTTCCATCCGCCGGAAGTCGCTGAAAATGGTTTGTCGCTGGCTGATCGGTACGCCGCACATCCGAATCACACCGGAGAGAACGCTGTAGTCCATGCCTGTTGCGCCGAACGCGCCTGTGCGCCACTGGGTGCTCATGGCCTCGAAGACTTTGAAGGCCTCCCAATTGTCCGGCCAGATGCCGACTTCCTTGTCGGGGATATCCTGGCGCGATAAGCCGAAGGCCATCAGGTCCGCATCTGATGGCCCAGACTCATACAGGGCGCGGGAGGCGCTTAGGAGTTTCCCAAGCGGGCTTCGCTGAAGGCCTCGGCGTACGCGTTCAGAACTGCCTTGGGCGCCGAGTTGATCGAGTTAACGAGGATGCGCACGTTTTCAGGCGTGAATTCCTCTTCGATATCCCAGCCCACCACTACATCCAGCAGCTGGTCTGCTTGCAGGGCGATCTGGGCAGCGGTGAAAGCCTTGAGGTCCATGTCGCCGACCAGCTTGCTCAGCTCGTCGTGCCGCTCGTTCCAGCCGGTATACAGCTCGGCAAGCGCGGTGCGGTCCAGGTACTTGAACTCAAACTCAACCTTTTCAGCGTTGTAGCCCGCGCGCTGGATCATCACCGGCGCCTTGAAGGTCGGCTTTTGGATCAGCTTGAACTTGGCCATGGGTTACACCACTGCTGCCGCGTAGCGGGTTGGGCGGCCGGTCAGCGCCAGACTGATAACGCGGGTCATCAGATTGTTGCGGGACATGGTCGGCGTCGACGTGATCGACACGTAGCCGTTGTAGATGATGCTGCTGCCGCCAGGAAGGTTGAGCCGGAGCAGGCGCGCTTGCTTGTCGTCGTCGGCGGCCTCGCAGACCTCCACATAGGGCTTGGAAGGATCATCGGCGACAGTGATGGTCAGCGTGATCGGATTTTTGGTGGTCGGCATCTGACGATCATCGTCGTCGGCCAGGAAGCCAAAGGTCAGAAACTGCTGATCGCCGCCGCTTGAGTTCAGCTCGGTGATTTGCGAAATCTCAGTGAAACCGGTCACCTCCCGCACCGAGCCAATGCCCGAGCCGGCCGGATACTGCTGAACGTTGACGGTATTAACATTTTCCAGCGCGAAAGTGCCGCTGGCGATCTCGCCGACACGAACGCCTCGCCCTTCAAGGCGAGTCCAGCCGGAGTTGACGGCGATGACATCGCCTTCGGCCAGGCCATGCGCTGCAGCGGTAGCGACGGCTGGATTGGCGTTCGTCAAGGCGGTGAATGGGATCGCGGGGCCGTAGGTGGCTGCAATCTCGAAGGTAGCGCCGTTGGGCATTTGGATGCCGGCCATGGGTGTTTCCTCTTTTCAGAAATGACAAAACCCGCGCAGAGGCGGGTTTCGGGGTTTGCCCAACGGGCGTATTCAGGTGCCGATGTCAGCTCGATACTCGAACGACACCGGCACGGTATATGTGGGCGGATCAGGAATGCCCGGACCAGTATCAACTGGCGACATAGTAACGACAGTGAGGCCTGCCTTTGTGTCTCGCGCATAAAGGGGGAATAGCGTGGTCAACTCAGCCACAAGTGGGTTCGTCTTGGTCTTGCCGGTGCCGGCCGGGGCCACGATGCTGACCTGGTAGACGCCGATGAAAGCGCGGTGGTCGCCAGCAAGCGTATTGCTAGAGGTGTCGCCCGGGACCATGAACGCCCGCAGATAGGTCTCAGCATCCGCCGGGTCGTACTGAGTATTTTCGAACACGACCTTGATGGGTACCTTCCGGGCCTTGCTCCAGGCAATCAGCTTGGCCTCGTAGATCGAAGCAATAATGGCGTGACTCATACCTGGTTGTTCCTTGTGGCTTCGTCGACAATCTGTTGGAAGCGGGCCAGAGTGATTCGGACCATGCCGCCGGGCGCCTGGGTTGAATGCCCATACTCCAGCGGGACGCCGTACGGAAGATTGTTCACGATGTAGGCTGTCTCGCCAGCCGTGAGCGCCTGGACCTGTAGTCGCAGCTTCGCCAGCGTTACACCACCAACCGGGTCGACCTGGTTAAGGGTGCCCTCCGCCGGCGTAACGATGGAAAACTGCCAGTTCCCACGAAACCGCCCACCGACGTAGTCCCTGCCCACGACCAACCCGTTCACGTTGAAGTTCTGGTCTCGCTCGGTCTTAGTCAGGGGCTTGGCGTACTTGACGCCGCGCCGCAGCTTACCGGCCTTGGTGAAGTTTGATTCGTTGAGGTTGATAATCGTGTTGCGCACTGCAACCTTGAAGTCGTAGTCGTCGGCTGCGCGGGTGTTGGTCTGGCGGTGAACAACGTTGGCTGCCCATATCTCTGGATTGCCCACCGGCGACATGCGGATGACGCTGCTGCCGATCTCGATCACAATCTCGCGGATGGTTGCATCGATACCAGCCTGAGCGCGCTCGGCGAAGTCGCGAATGTTCTCGGCAAAACTGCCGTTCATGCTCGCGTATTTGTTCGCCATGTCACTTCCTCAACTGAGCTGTCCAGGTGGCATCTGCCGGATCGGCAGACACATTCATCACCCGCAGGCCGTTGACGATATCGCCAATGGCCGGGGCAGCCGGTACCGCCGTCGGCACTCCAGCCTCAGACACGAACAGTTCGTTCTGCAGAGCCAGAAGCTTTTTGTCAGTGGTCTGGATGAGTGAGCCGTCGATTTCCTTGGACAGGTAGCTGCCCAGAACACCGCGCCCCATGTACGTGACAGCGGTCGCCGGCGTCTCGCCGCCCAGGTCGGGGTCATACTCGCCCGCGATCTTGCGAACGCCTGTGATGGGCTTGACCGCATCGGCCAGCCCATCAGGATCATCGAACGCTTCCGCCAGTTCGGCCTGGATCTCTTCGCGCATTCCCATATGCAATACTCTCGATAACTAACAGAGGGTTTGATGATGAAAAGGCCGGAATGCAAAGCTGCTATCCCCATCCTCGCGCAGGAATGGGCCAGAACACAGGACCAGCCAGTTGGATGGCATCCATCGTTCGGTGAATTCGTCAGCTGGCTCAAACAAAACGGGCAAGATCACTATCTCGATTTCAGGAGCAGGATGGACCCTTTATATGATGCCGAGCAGTGGTTCGATGACGCGCTAAAACAGAAATGGCGTAACTGAAGTCCTAAAATCAAACTCTTTTCAGCATCATCACGCCGGAGCGCGTGATCCACGGCGCCAGCAAGGCCAGGGCGAAGTTCACGCCAGCCGACTGATCGGTAGAGCCGGCCACGTAGGTTTTGCTCACAGACGTGCCGGACTGAGCCGATACCGTCTTGCTCTGCACTTCCTTCTGAGTGGACGTATACAACTTGCCTGCCGCTGCTTCTTTGGCGATTTGGGCGCCGGCTGTTTTGATCTCGGTCGGCACCGGATCGGGAACAGCCCGCTTAATCTTGGCCGTGAGCCAGGCATTGGCCATGGTCACAGCAAGGACCGGATCACCGGTGCCGGCCCAGCCAGGACCCAGCGAGGCGTCAACATCGGCAACGGTGATGAAGTCGGTCATGTGCTTGTCCTTATTCCGCTGGCACCAGGGCCTGCAGGTCTTCTTTCTTGGCGGACGGGTCAAAGGCAATGCCCTTGCCAGTCAGCCACTCTTTCAGCTCGGGGACCTTCATTTTCAGAGGGTCGGTTTCAGGGGTTTCCTGCTCCTTGCCGTCGGAAACCTTGATGCCGGCAGCCTGGTAAGCATCGAAGATATCCGGTGCATCGCCATCAACTACCACCTCGGTAGCAGAGCCGATGACACCGAAGAACTCGCTCAGCAGGCGGTAGCACACACCGCGCTCTTTGCCCGGCTTGTTCGTGTAGATCACTTTCATGAGTCACCTCAAAAGCATCCCGGCGCCATACGGGCGCCAGGCTGTGTGGGCCGAATTACGGCGTGGTTGTACCGCTGATCACAGCGGCAAACGGGACCTGCTTGCGGCTGAATACGCGCTGCCAGTTCGCGGCAGTAGCGTATTGGGTCGCGGTCGGGCTGAGGTTCTGAGCCTCGGAGCCCTTCCAGCTGAAGCCGGCAGGCTGGAGGATGTAAGTCTTCCGCTCCCACAGCACTTCGGCACCACCACCATTACCGCCGCCAGGCTTACGCTCCAGCTCTACCGGTACCTTCGGCGTGCCCTCGCCGTAGCCGAAAGCGCCTTGGCCGAAGAACACGGACAAGTACTTGCCTGCGCCGTACACCAGGGCGTCGTCCATGAAGACTGGTTTGCCGAGGTAGGTTGCCAGGATGATCTTGCCGTCGGAGTCACGCAGGTACTCAATAAGGTCCTGCTTGACCATCTGGTTCATCACGACCGAGTGCACACCGATCGCGCCGAACTGGTCAGCGGCATCGCCAGCGGTGAACGCAGCATCCTGGAAGGCGTTCGCGCTGATGGTCGCGCCCGCGTCGATGACCATGTCACCGCCATTGTTCGCGATGTTCGAGGCGATGATGCCGCGAGCCGCGCCTAGGGTGTAACGCTGCCACTGGCGGGTCCAGTAGGTGCCGAAGCGGTTGCGGATTTGCTGCTGAGGCTCGCTGTTCGCCAGTTCAGCGGTCAGGTCAGTGACGCCATAGCCTTTGTTGAGGTACAGGACGCGGGCACGCATGCTGTCCTGGGTGACCTTGCCGACTTCGCCTTGGTCGTTCGGGTCGTCGTTGCTGATGTTCGGCGCTTCGTCAGCGTTCAGATCCTGCCAGTAGCTGATCTCGGCGGTGCCCTGGCTGCCGGAGGCGATGGCATCCAGCACAGGCGAGCGGGTCACAATGCCCGA